>Ga0209296_1000007_pt1 | contig 346856 bp, 425 predicted proteins | sample S_130206_EF_Meta_FD_187319 | JGI IMG/M metagenome (GOLD analysis project Ga0209296, IMG submission 187319) | Freshwater microbial communities from Lake Simoncouche, Canada to study carbon cycling - S_130206_EF_MetaG (SPAdes) (version 2) | ecosystem: Environmental > Aquatic > Freshwater > Lake ... | reverse complement strand
ACAGGCAATGTCACATTCAATGACGTCAATATCATTGGCACAGGTAACTTGAACCTACAACCAGACCCTGCTGATGCTGCCGCATATGTAAATATTTACTTGACCGGGGCCGCGGATATACATGTGGCAGCCGGGGCCGCTGGCGCCAATTTGATTTTGGGCACAGATGAGGAAGCCAATATTGCCGTTTTACAAGGAGGCAATGTGGCCATACAGGCCGGCAATGTCAGTGGGACCAAAACCTGGACATTTGACACTGCTGGCAACTTGACTGCTCCTGGCAACATCAGTGCTACGGGCAACGTTACCGGTGTTTATATCAAAGGCAACGGCAGTGAATTGACCAGTTTACCAGCTCCCACAGTTGCACAAGATATTGCCTCCACTGGTGATATGAGCATGATGACCTATGATGGCAACCTAAAATATGTAAACTATGCCACTGTTGAACCTGCTACCGGCACTATAAAATCTTCTGGAAATATCAGTGCCACTGGTAACGTTGTTGGTGGTAACATTAGAACTGTTGGATTGATCAGTTCAACTGGCAACGTCACTAGTGGCAACATTCTAACTGCAGGCATTGTTAGTGCCACTGGCAATGTGTCTGGCAACTTTTTTATTGGCAATGGTAGCCAATTAACTGGCATAGCCGCAAGTTATGGCAACGCCAATGTGGCCACCTTCCTGGCTGCATTTGGCAGCAATGCTATCAGCACCACAGGCAACGTCACTGCCAGCAACTTTGTAGGCAATATTAGTATCACCGGCAATGTTGTGGGCACACAACCAAATGTTACTTTAGTTGCCGGTAGTTATTCAACTGTGTTTGACAACACAGGCAATCTAACACTACCAGGTAACACATTTGCCGTAAACTATGCCAACAATACACCAGTGAATCCAGTCACAAGATTTGAAAGCTCCTGGACTGTGCCTGTGGGCAACAGCACTCAAAGTTTCACTGTGGGTATCAACGAGACCTATCAAATGTGGGTTGATTGCAATATTCCCAATGGTATCTTGGTTTGGAACGCCACAGCTACCGTTACCAACACCAATGTGCCTGTAGTGGGTTATCAGTATGCCTGGGTCTACGACGGTGGCGGCACACCCATTGACTTTACCAACATACCCAATCAGTTTGTAGGTACAGCAAACGCCATAGTTCGTAGTAATACCGCGCCAAGTGCAACTACCAATAGATTTGACTTTGGCATCAACAACACCAGCGGCGGTAATGTCACTGTGCGTTACGGTTGGATAGCAATCAGTTAATGGATCAACAATGATCATACAAGGCGTAAAACTCAGCAATACCGTTGTGTACGATGCATCGTTCAATTCAACGGGTGCGCTACTGTATTTAGATCCAGGAAACACTGCCAGTTATCCTGGTTCTGGAACCACATGGACTGACCTGTCGGGCAACAACAACACAGCCACATTAGTGGGTAGTCCAACTTGGACCAATGCTGGCACAGCCAGTTACTTCAGTCTCAACGGCACCGGTTCACAGTATGCGTCCACTGTCTCTAACAAATACAATCAAACCTACACTGGCAAAACTGTCATGGCGGCCATAAGAATTAATGCCAGTGCTTGGACTCCTGGGCTTGATTCTTACCGTGGAATATTTGGCACAAACACTGGCCTTAGAAACTTCAACACTTATATACACCACGATGTTTCGAACAATTTACAAATACATTACAGTGCAAACAGTTTTGGCGGACTCAGTAACAATGTGTCAATTCCCGCAAACACCTGGGTGATTGTTGCTGTGACACAGACCACCGGTGGTGTAGTGACTTTCTATTTCAACGGACAAGCGGTAGGAACTGTGGCCGGGCAGACATTTGCCCAGTATCAGAGCAGTTCAACTGAAAATGTAGGTCGACTCGACAACTTCTGGTATGGCGATATTGGTGTCACTGCGGTATATGGACGAGCATTAAATGCTGACCAAATAAAACAGAACTACAATGCTCTAGCACTTGACTACGGATTATAAGCCAAAAGAAAAGCCACTGTGAAGTGGCTTTCTATTAGATAGACTCAGAGTCTATTAGGCTTTGTTGAAACTCCAATACAGCACTGCCACTGCAACCAAGCCAACTAGGCCTTGACTACCAAGTGATGCAACTATTTTGGTAATGTTAGTGATCACATCCAATCCTAAGAATGGTACTGCGGCGCCAAATAAAATTTGGAGAACCACTGTGACTGCAATTAGTTTGATACCAATTGAAGTGATGTTACTAACAAGATTTCCTGCTACTGCAAATGCTTTGTCCATTTAATAGACTCCTTTAAGTTAACAGGCCCGTAAGGCCCGTACATTTATTTAAGAGTGACGGCGTGAAACAGGGCTGTTGGGCCCAGTAATGGATCACTTTTGTCATTATACAGGGTTATTTCGGCATGCTGTTTATAAACACATTCATCATAGCAATGGCCTGTTTCATAGCATCCTCGACAGACGGCTGTTGAACGCATCCGGCTTTGACACCCTGCACTTGCCATTCTTTGGCAGAGGTTTGGCAGGCCTGTTGTGTGGCGAATGTTCCAACCGGAGCAGGTGCGGTGTTGATTGCTGTGACTAATAACAATGTCCACATTATGCTTTTTCCTTGATGTGTTTACAAGCGCCACGATATTTGTGACCAGGGCAGGAACACGTGATCTGACCATTCAGTTCTGTCACAGTGTATTCTGCACCTTTTGATCCGGCCACAGTCCAAGAGCGGCCTTCTGGTTCTGCCGCTTGACCCGGTGAATATCCCCAGGTATTTGGCACTTCCTGAAACTTGCGTCCACGAGTGTAAAAACTGATTGGGCTCCGAAACTGCTTGACCTGTACTGATCCATGCCGGACATAGGCAAACATCTTGTCGCGGCTGTTGTTTAAAAAGTACACATGATTGGGGCTGTCGGTGTTGCCCCAATCTGTAGTTTCCTGTACGACTTTCATCGTGACCGAATCCACTCGCCTGCACGAGACAAGTCTTGACCTGCGCCACTCACAGCACCGCCCATTGTGCCGCAACCTGACACAGTGATCAGTATCACACTTAACAAAAGATATTGCAGTTTAGTCATTGTGTTCTCCTTAGGAATTCACAGTTTGAAAAGGGCTAAGTTCTTCTTCTGGATCAGCAGTTTCGTAAACCCAGTTCACAGGGATTTCCAACAGTCTAGCCACTGTCACAGGCAAGTAGCCTGCTTCCAGCATGTCAGAAATTTCCACAGTTAAATCGCTCATCTTGCTCATATCAGTTCCAATCTTTCTTATCGCCAGAGGCTTCGTTATCTTTATAGCCGGCCATGTAGGCCTCAACTTCTTCAGGATGCCCTGCTTCAATTCTTGGGCCGGATTCGCCACCTACACCGCCACGATGTGGGTTGGGTCTGCGACCGTAGTAATTGTCTGCGGCACCTCGATCATACCAACTACCGTGTGTTTTATCGTATGACATATCCGTCTCCCAGTTACGCAAAATATCTGTAAGGCAAGCCCAGAGTCCATGCAAGGTAGTCTTCATCACCGTTGGTGTCTTCGGCTTCGTGAATCCAACGCATGGCCATTTCTATGTCTTTGGCACCCAGTGTCAGCATCTCTGCTACACGGCGTTCGAATGCTTCTACTGCCGCGGCCTGGGCAATTTGCTCTGCCTCATGGTTGGCTGTCATGATCTGACCCAATTCTGTGAACTCGCGATCAAAGTCAGCCAGGGTCCAGGTGCTGGTGTCAACGTGACGTGGACGGAAGTTATGGGCATCCTTGTACATGTCCCAGTAGGTGGCCTGAGCCTGTTCCAACTCTGTCAACTCTTCCCAACTTTTAAACTGTTCCATTTCGAGCTCCTTATTTCTTACTATGTTCATATTATAGCAAATCAGCAATTTCGGGTCAACCAAATTCGTACATGTGTTGAGCCATAGTAGGATCCAACTTGATCAGATCCTTTGCGGCCGCTGTGAGTTCACGATAGCGACGGTTAACTTCTGCACGAGGCAGTTCGCCATCACATGAAAGATTTTCAGGGCTCAGTGCGCAATCAATCATGTCTGCCACACGCTTGCGGCCTGCGGCAGTGGTGACTTCGTACAGGGGTTCTGTACGTTGGCCTCGGAACAGGGCCTGGTATTTGTTTTGACGATCAATGTATGCAGTAAGTGCTTTCATTTTCTATTCCTTTTTGTTAAACTATGCTATATTATAGCAAATTGGCAATTTCGGGTCAACCGTTTTAACGATTGGCCCACAGCAGGCATACCGTGTGCTGAACACCGTCAATGTTATACCAAGTCCATTTCATACACCGGGGTTTTTGAGCAGATGCCACTGTGACAACGCCCATTAAAATTGCAGAAATAATAAACCGTTTCATATGTTCTTTCTGTTGCTTTTACGCAACACCACGAGTATCAGTGTTAAGGTTAGGTTTCATAGTACGGATCATGTCACGTTCAACAGTGTGTGCTTCTGCTTTGCCACGAACCACAGCCACAACACGAACAGTGAATGCGTCAGTACCACGTTCACGCATGGTCTCATACAGCATCCATGATTTGTCTTCCGAGCGCATGCGGTACATGTGCTTGTTGCAACGAACCAACACGCTCTTCTTCACAGTGCTCATTGTCTTGGCAGTGACGCCAATGTAGAAGTCTGTGCCGCTTTCAATCATATAAATGATGTGAGTACGGTCGGTGCGTTTTTTACGTGATTGCTTTTTAAGTTCCATACAAGTATTATAGCAAATCGAGAATTTCTGGTCAAACAGTTTTTTGTGGTAAAAAAACCACAAAAAAAAGGTAATACTTGAGTATTACCTTGGGGGATTATAGATAATATTATCGATTATCTATTATCATATACTTGTTATGTTAAAAGCCAACCTTGGCCAGTGTGTTTGTGTAACCAATGATAAAATGGCTGATCGATATTCAATTGCCATGTGCCATTGAATCCCAAGTAACTGGTGGGATTGTTATTGTTGTGATCATTAATGTACTCTGCCAGATAATCAAACTTAGGAACAATATCAATATTATCAATAACAATATTATCAATTATTACCGCAGTTTTGTTATTGATATCATATTCTTTATCATATAATTTTATAATAATATTGATATTATCCAATAATCCTACCCGATATTCCAACACAACAGGATTTAATAATACAGTATATTCAAACATTGTTTGATTGATTGACACACTGATATTCGGCATACCAACAGGACGCAAGTTAATTTTAACATTGATCGATTGATCAATATCCTGCAGATCTGAATAGGTTTTCATATTGAGGAATATAAGTTAAAATGCTATTGCCACGATTGCCTTCTAATCTTTTAAGATACGCAATCAGGTCCGGTAGTCTTGCGCTTTCATCTACAGCTGATTCGAGATAGGTCAAATAACTTGTGGCGTCTTGAATAATTTGTTCTCTAGCAATGTTTGGATCTCGTGTGTTGATAATCTGTGCATGGTCAGCAATTGGATGTTGATCAATCCAAGTTTTCAAAACGTGTACAGCTTGATCACGTTGATATTTTGGCAATACACCAATGCGCATTACTTCTGGACGATTGATAAAGTTACAACTTTCAACAGCAATCATATTCTGCCAAGCATAATCATACACAGTGTGTAATTCGTGTACAGTTAGACACGTAGGAGTAATGCGTAACTGCATTAACCAATTTTGTTTCTGTCCTAGTTGTACCCAACGATCCAATGTCTGCTGTACCAATCCAATTTGGCTGGGGTATCTTACATAGTCATTAACAGGCGTTAGTGTTTCTATGCTCATTCCCAGATTGACTTGGTGAAACTGCATTAATAGTTCAACCACTGAGTCAGACCACACAGTGAGATTAGTGGTAAAGCCAATTGTTATTTGTTTTGCTAGACCGGAGGTAATCAATGCTGCCAGTATCTTTTTAAATCCTGGAGTGATCACTGTTTCGCCGCCAAGGAAGTGTAAGTAGTGTAGATTAGGAGTTTGAGACAGGTCGTTGATAAACTTTTCCAACAACACAGGATCGTCACACCAGGCAGATGTCGGCGCTTGTTCAATCAAGCCTAGCTTTTTAAATTCCGTGGCTAAACTGCTTGAACTCTCCGGATTACAAAACACACAAGCACCATTGCAGTAATTACCCAGGTCTATTTGCCAGTCTGTTACTGTGCGGTCGGTATGGCCGGCATTATTGTTGCTGTAATCAAATGCAGTCTTTAACGGAGAACTGGCCAGTCTTTTTTCAAAATACTCGTCTTGTATTCCAACCTTGAGCAACTGTCGCTGACGCCCACTTGGCTTGCCATGCTGTTCCATAACCAAGCAGTCATTGCACATTGCCGGTGCGTTGCCTTCGAGTAATTCTGCTCGCAACGGAGCCATGTGCTGTTGAAAGTATGTTAACGGAGATACTGTTTGTATACTGCGATCAATGCTGACTCGAGTGCTGTTGGTGTGAGCCATCCATCTGCAGGGTTCGTAGGTGCCAGAGTTAGTGATCCTCATATGCAACCACGGACTAGCGCAGAATGTTTGCTCGAAACTCATTAAACTCGTTTTTCAATAATTTTATCAGCAAGTCCAAAATCAACTGCTTGCTGTGCGCTTAAGAATGTATCAAACTTCATAGTTTCATACAGTTCTTCATAGGTCTTGCTGGCGGTGTTGTGCTTGACGTACAGCTCGGTAAGACGTTTATTTATTCGTACACTTTCTTCAAACGCACGTTTTGAATCTTCGAACTGCAGATCCTGCACATGAACTGAACCACGTGTGCCCGGTGTGCCAGAACTCACACGGTGTATCATTGTACGTGCTTCGGGTAGCACCATACGTTTACCTGCGGCACCTGCTTGTGCCAACATGGATCCCATACTTGCAGCCTGGCCCAGCACAATGGTCTGTACATCGCATTTGATAAACTGCATGGTATCGTAAATGGCCAGGCCGGCTGTGACAGCACCGCCAGGTGAATTGATGTACAATGAGATATCCTTGTCAGGATTTTCGCTTTCCAAGAACAGCATCTGTGCCACAATTAAACTGGCTGAATGTTCGCTGACTTCTGTGTCCAGCATGATCACACGGTCACGTAGCAGTCGACTGTAGATGTCATATGAACGTTCGCCTTTGGCAGTTTGTTCTAGAACAATAGGTACTAAATTAGGCATGGAATTTCCTTGTTATGCATGGGTGTGTAATATAAGTAAGTATAACACACAAAGTGATCATATGCAAGACATTAAATTTGAAATTTTTCCAGAAGACTATGCGTACTCTCGAGTTCAGACAACCTTTCCATGGAGCCGAGAAGAATTAATAGCTGACTTTGAGCAGGAAGACTGGAAACCATACGGAGCCGAAACTGCTGTTAAACATGACGAATGGACCGGCAAACGGTTTAAAGTACATCGTCCTCGTAGCCCTAAGTTGCAACAAATTTCTCAATTCTTCAGGCAGGATTCTGTAAAAGATTACGTTATTGAATGTCTGTATCGAGACAAGGCTATACTGCAAGTCAACTGGCAGATGTATCCTTGGCGCATGAGTACAAATACTGAACTGCATGCAGAATTTACCAAAGACTTGCCGGGCTTTGAAAACGGTATTCACTGCGACATGCGACGATTGGTGGGCACCGGTATGATATACCTGGCCGAGGGTGACGATCCGGACTCAGCCAGTTGTTTTTATGATCATCCGGATCGACACAATCCGCGTCGTGTTGCCACTGGTTACGGCGCCGGATGGATACACAGCAACGACTGGAACACCTGGCACGACGGATGGAATCGCACTGACAAAACACGCTACAGTATCTTGTTGGGACTCACTTTGAAACTGGAGAATCAACCACAAGCAACTGATCAAGCGGTGCAAACCACGGCTTGATTAACTCTGCAAATTCAGGTAAGGCTGTTTCAAATGTTTGGTCACGACTGAGATCAAGTCCGCGAGTATAGCGATGAAATTCCCGGAAGTGATGCTGTTGTCCTTCCATTGGCGTATTCAAAAAGTTCAACACAATTTCACAATGGTCTTTCCAGTAGCGTTGGTGCCACGGCCCAATATCATCTCCCGTCACATACTTTGACAATTTATCAGTGATTGCGGTTTTAACAGCATCAGGCAAACTTTTCACGCACAGTTGATATGGCAAGTGCAACATGTTGAAGTTGCAGCCTAGTCCTTTCTTTGCAAAGAAATCAAATATCTCATCCAGGTAATACACATTCAAACTGTTGACAGTGATACACACGCCAAATTGAAAGTTTTTGTTTGTGCGTTGTGCCTGTAGGAATCGTTCAAGATTGCTGGCCACCAGATCCCAGGTACTAGAATAGCGAATATATCCACACCTATCTTCAATGTCATCGATGCTCAAATCAAAGTAAACTTGTTTAAATTGTTTTAATAAGTTTTCTAACTCATCATTCCAAACAGTGCCATTGGTGCTAAAATGCAAGTCTATGTTTTTTGCTGTGCCTTGATCCACTGCGGTCTGTAACACATCAAAGTTCTTTTTGATCAGCATGGGCTCTGCACCGTAATAGTCAATGTACACTGTGTTGGGCACCCACTTGCTCATGGTGTTCCAAAGGTCTTGATTGTTGTCACTATAACTGGCAGGAATTCTGCGCCAGCGTTTGAGATACTCGGAATATGAAACGCCTTCTGCAGGCTGTGCTGCCAATTCCCAATCTTCTCGATACCATTGACTGGACACTTCTGGGTTACAGGTTCTGCATTTCATGTTGCAGGTGTTGCCCATTTTTAAATCTAGTATTTGCGGCTGATCATCACGGTCAGTCACAGGATGATTCATACCGTTGTGCCACTGTCTGCGTGACTTTTTGCCGGCGTGTTCATCGTCCCAGCAGGCCTGGCAACTAGCATGCTCTTGATTGTTTTCCAAAGATTCTTGTATTTCTCTGCGTGTAGGGCTGGTCCACGCCTGTTCTAACGTGTGGGTGTCTAGATATATCTGTTCACCCTGTGCATCTTCTAGGTATTTTCTACTGTGGCAGCACAGATACGTTCGGCCAGAATTGTGCAAGCCCAGTCCTTTGTCGGCCAAAATACAGTATAAATTACTTTGTTTCATATATTGATTTATGATAAGTAAACAACAACGGAAAAGAATACACCATGCGCGACCTACTTAATTTAATTGACCTTCACGAAGTGGCATTATCAGCCGGTGAGATTAACAAGTATGAAGATCGGTTTAATGCCTTCATTGGACATATTGCAAATGGCAAGCCATTTTATCTTGACAAAGATGTTAACGGGTTCCCCAAGGGAACCGAAGTTATACTAGACCCTTCAGAGGCTGAACGCTTTTTAGCACTAGCAAGAGAAAACAAATTTAAAGGTGGATTAACCGGCACTGATGCCAAAGGAAACATCTGGCCATTGAGTAGCTTTAGTAAAACTGCTGACTTCGGTGGAGCCACTGCTAAACCCGATGATGATGCTAGCAAGCTCAGCAAAGATGCTGCTGGCTTAAAGCCCAATCAGATTGGCATTACTGACCAACCGATCAAAGCAGGTCAACTTGGTCGGGTCATCATCAACAACCCAATTCTAAATAGTACACCGCACGGCCAGGCAGTCGTTGCCTGTGCCAAGGCAATCATAGCCGGGCAAACTCCAGTGATCCCTAAAGAAATTTTAGCATCAGGGCCTGTAACTGCTGCCATTGTTGACTATGCTGGAGAATATCTAGGCGTGCTGGCCCTGATCTACGGTCGAACTAATTTTCCCAATCAAGCAGATTTTACCAAGTGGCTGGGCGGAAGTCTTGACAGTTTAATTTTAAATTTTCCAAGTAAAGAAAATAATCCACTGGCCGACAGTATTGCTGAGATTACTAACCCTACCACCAATCATCAAATCAACATTTCTAGTAAAGGCACTGGCGGTGGCGCATCACCAGCAGTGAGTGGCTTACGTATTCCGGATCATCTTAGAAAGAAAAAATCATACCGTACTGCAATTGACCTAATTGATTTGACGCAAAATGCAAATTTACCTAAACCTACTGCAATCAGTCAGGCATTCCAAGCAATGAATCTGTTAAACGAACGGATTCCAGAGTCTATTCCTGCGGTGTTTAAACCTTTCTTGCCATGGCCGTCATCAATCGTTGATGAAATAAATGCAAGTAGACTTGCACCAAGAAGCCAACGAGTTGATCTTCCCAAGTACAAAAAAATAACCAGCATGGTCGATAGTACCGGCACCGACGGCGGCAAATTAACTTATGTTACTAAACAGGCTGTGAAGAATATTGTTAATAGCGGTGCTGTTCCAGAATTTCAGGCTGCTGTTTTAGAAATTTTAGATTATAATTTTATTCAGCAGTACACAAGTTTAGTGAGAAAATCGGGTTCTCTTGTGTTTAACACACAGTGGCCAGCCAAACTAGATGGCAAGATTACTATGGAAAATAAAAGCAGTGCTGTAGACCCAGGAGGCGGAGGGTTTAATTTTAAATTAAGTCCCACTGGTGCAGTTGAAGAAACGGTAGAACCTGCAAAACCTGTGCAGATTGGTAACGATAAAACGCTGGGACGCAAGCGTCAGCGTTAACGATTTAGTATAGAGATGTTGTCGCAGATGCCAAGCTTCAAGGCTTCTTCTGCACTGAGATACACATCGTGTGCTGGCAACAATGTTCGTTTGATTTCTTCTTCTGATAATCCTGTACACTGCACATAGTGTGCAACCATGCGCTTTTGTGTGAGATCAAACTCTTTCATTGTGGCCATTAACTCGTGATGCTTGCCATCATTACCCCAGGCATACTGATGACTCATGATACTAGTGTTGGGGGTGAGTGTTCTACGACCCGGGGATCCTGCTAAAAAGATCAACAGGCCAGCACTGGCAATCTGACCCAGGCCCACAGTCTTAATGAATATGTTGGAACTGCGCATCACATCAATCAGGGCAAAGGCAGCACTCATGTCTCCGCCCTCTGAACAGATCATCAACAACAGTTCTTTGCGTTTTCTCTTTACAACAAAGTTCTCGTGCAGAATCCATTCGATTGCAGGCTTTATACTTTCATGGTCTACTTCGCCCATGAAAACGTACATGCCATTATCTGCTAGTGCTTGTGTGTGGTCTTTAACGGTGTCAAAATCTTGCTGTGTGGCCATGTTTAAATCAGTTAATTTGTGTGTGTTCAGTATTATACTACTGAACTGTCAAGATGCACAACTACTTATGGCGCAATGTTGGCGCCAAAAATTAACAATTTGGACCGCGAACCATGGCTATTTTAATCTGGTCTAAATTGGCTGTGGGCAACCGGCTGAGATCAATAAAAGTGTTGAATCTTTTGACTGCTTTGCCATTAATTGCCACTCGGTCATGATCCTGATTTACATAGTACCAAGCAGAATGATCGCGGTAGTCCAATTCTTTAGCATAAAAACACTGTTTAAATTGCTCTTTTCCTGCAGTGTCCACAATGGCAATACGGATAGTGGGCTGGCTTTGGATCATCTCTTTACGCACCATTTGATCGGCAACTTTATCGTTGAACCAAGTTTGGGTAGTTGATCCGAATCCTGGGCGTATCACATCAATCTGAGATGCAACATTTCTGCATCCAAATAGGCCGCCACAGTCCGAGCGTTGGTTTATTGCGGAGAGTGCTTCTGCAATGCTTTCAAGGTACTCTTTACTCCATGATAACCAAAACGCAACTTCTAATTGTCCAGTACGGTTAGCATCAAACATGACCTGTGTTTTATCCATTTCAATCACAAACGCTCGTTTGGGATAGTCAGCTAGTACAGATTTAAGCAACCTATCACCGGACGTCCTTTCATGCTGTAGCGTTTGTATTTGTGTACTGATGCGTCCACCTTCCACTGTGCCTGCTGTGGCAGATTTATTTAACAAACGGTTGGCAATTTTGCTAGGCCGGACCCAAACCTTCATATTAACAAGAACTCGGTTACCTACTCTTTGCTGTTCAACCACTTCAAATCGATCTACGTAGCCCGATGCATAGGTGATGATTTCATCCCGTGTCTGCCGGTCATTGCGCACTTCTGTTTCAGAAGACACAACTGTTCCAACTGCATGTTCTACTGCCAATCTAAAACCTTGTTGTTTGGCTTGCTCAAAAGTGTTGCCTTCACTGATAACTTCCACATACAAGACCTTTTCAGAGTTGGCAGCTTCGTAGATCCAACGAGCCACAGTTATTCCATTTCCAATAGGACTGCGAATAACATCGGCAATAGTAACGCTGTGTGCGGCAGTCACGACCACAACAGCACTGACTGCAACCAGTAAACGCCTTAACATGTTACTGCATCATCAGGCCACGTACCACTGGGCGCACTGCGTTGGATTTTTTGTCCCAACGATACACCACCTTAACGTTTTTACCACTGTTGATCACTTCACCCTTGACCAGATACAAGCCCGACAGGATGCCAGCATTCTGTGTGGTGATGACATTGTTGACTCTGCTGGCAATTCTTAACGCATCATTACGAACAGCAGTGTTATCTTCTTTGGAAGAGGTACCACTATTCTTTTGCGGATTTAGGTCGGCCGCAACGTCTGTGTCATCTGTAGATTTAACAACATTGGTGGTAAAGTTGTTTTTCTTGTTGTCGTTGGCCTGTTCCAGGTTGCTACTGATCATGCGCACAGATGTACGACTTGTGATGTTCTCTTTATTGATAAAGTCATTGAGACTTTTCTTAGCTTCAAGTTCAGCCACACGGAACGATTCACGCAGTGCGTTTTGGCTGTTGCCCCAGACAGGTGCGTAGCCAATGACCTCAATGCTCTCAACAGCACCAGACCACAGACTATACTTGATCGTGACACCTTGGCGAGTAAAGTCGCTAGTGGCAGTTTGTTCGCTAATAGGAGCAGTGGCATTGGACCCGGGTGCAATGCTACTATTTTGGCTCAGCGGATTGGAACTGCATCCAGCCAATGTTACCAGCACTGCTACGGCTGTGGCAGATAAAATACGACTTTTCATTTCGATACCTTTTGTGTCTTTTTCCGGTTAACCGATATGGTTTGTTTACACCCAAGAAAAATCCAGTTCATGTGTGTATTATACACGAACTGGATTAATTGGTCAATGCCTTTTGGGCCAAACGGTTATTATTTGGCTTTGGATTGAGTAGTTTGGTAAGCCTTCATGATACCTTCACCAAACTTGGTGTAGTCAAACTTGGTGGCTTCTTGTGCAGTTTTAACCATTTCACTGGACAATACAGCAAATGTGTCAGAACCAACTTTGGCAGCTTTTTTGGTATAAGAAGCTTGCTCATCAATGAAAGTGTTCATTGCGTCTGCTACCTTTTCGTTTTGAACAAATGTCTTGACAAATTGTTTTTTACCGGTTTGAACGGCGTCGATTGTTGCGTCTAATGTAAACATAATTTTCTCCTATTAAGCGAGTTTACCATAAGGCCCGACCTATTCAGCACCCTATGTTCTATTGTAACATTATTTATGTTGCAACGCAACATCTTTTGGTATTTTTATTAGTGAATGGTCACTAATTTTGTTAGCCGTTTACGAGTAATAAATAACTGTATAGGAGAACATTATGTTAACAAAAATCAAAGAATTCTTGTTTGGTAAACCAACTCAACTCGAAGTAGAAGTCCAGGCGTCTGCACCCTACAAGGTTGAGACACCAGCACCGGTGGCAAAAGCAGACCCTACCCCAGTTGCTAAACCAATTGCCAAACCCAAGACAGCGCCCAAGCCTAAAGCACCAGCAAAACCACGGGCACCCAAAAAACCAGTTGTAAAGTAAAAAGTCTCGAAAGAGACTTTTTTAATTCCAGTACTTGGATGAATCTAACTTGTCCCAGTACGCTCGATTATTGCGATTGACAAAGTTCTTGACAAGGTATTTGGCCATGCCCATGTACCCCATCTTCTTGAATCTACGACTATCCTGACCAAAGTGGTGTCGAACAATTTTAAACTTTTTAGGACTGTACTTGCGACTTAAGAAGAAATCTTCTGACGTTGCAAACTGTTCAGGGAACCCACCAAATTCTTCAAAACGATCTCTGCGTGTCAACATAAATGCTCCTACAGCAAAAGGAGAGAAGAATTTCAATGCGTGATTTATGGTGTTAAAGATAACAAAACCAATCTTGGTTCTTGGGTCTCGATCATAACATTTTATTTTTAAACCTATTAGGTCCAAGTTTTTTGATTCTATTGTGTCAACAGCATCCTGAATCACTGTATTTTTAAAAAAACGCACATCAGCATCAATGAACAAGATGTACGGAGTAGTGACCAACCGTGCGCCACAGTTTTTGGCCACGCTAACAGGCCCACCCTCAATGATTTCTACATTTAACAAACCCTTGTTGTCTAGTATAACCTGTCTAGTACTGTCAGTTGAGCAGTCAGCAATGATGATTCTAGTTGTGCCAATGTTTTGTTCTCTTAGAGAGTTTAACAAATGATGAATGTACGTTTCCTCATTCTTGCAAGGTACCACTATGGTAATTTTATCACTTATTGTCGTTTGCATTCTGCTACCACCTTAAAATTTTCAAATTTCAGTTTGTACTTAATTGTACTTAACACCTGCAGGCAAGTGTGTTGGTCCTGGAATGTCAATTCCACTCGCCCCGGCACGTCTTTTGAGTCGTTTAAGTGAACTGCCAGTATTATCAGTATCCACATCGTCCTTCTCCTTGGTCCAGGTTATGATTTCCCACTTACCGTCCCAGTGCTCTACCAGTGCGGTACATGACTCGACCCAGTCACCGTCATTCATATAAGTTACGCCATTGATTTCTTTTATCTCTGCGTGATGTATGTGCCCACAGATGACACCATCAAATCCACGCTTCTTGCAGTAGTTAGCCAAGTTCTCTTCAAACTTGAACACAAAGTCTACAGCTTTTTTAACCTTGTATTTAAGATAACGGCTAAGGCTCCAGTAGCCGAAACCCATACGACGACGTATCCAATTAAACTTATTGTTGAGTTCAAGAACAAAGTCATATGCTTTGTCTCCCAGGAATGCTATCCACGGTGCCAGACGGGTAATGCCGTCAAACAGGTCTCCGTGAACAACTAGATAGTGTCGACCATCTGCACCTATGTGCTCTATTTGATTGTGTATCTCAACAAGACCAAAACTAAAACCATATGGTATCATAGGTCTTAAGAATTCATCATGGTTGCCTGCAATGAATACAACTCTAGTGCCACGCTTGGCATGACCTAATACACGACGAACTACATTAGTGTGGCTTTGTTTCCAACGCCACTTGTTTTGTTGAATCTTCCAGGCGTCGATAATATCGCCTACTAGGTACAGTGTGTCGCAAGAGTTGTGTTTGAGGAAGTTATTGAGACGATCGGCTTGACAATCTTTGGTTCCAAGGTGGACATCACTAACAAAGATTGAGCGATATGTCTTCATCTGTTATTTAAGACAAAGACTGTTACAATTTTGTTACAACAGTAATTCGTTAACAAATCTTAACAATAATTGATGATGTTGGCCGTTGTGGAATTGATCACGCATCCAACTGTAGGAAGAATACCAATGAGGTGTGCTTTCGGGGTGGCACCCGATTAATCCTGTACGGCCTTGCACAATAGCCATGGGGTCGTTATTTCCTGTATAACGAGCCACAGTTTTGAACTTTGACTCATCACCTACTAGAGCACACCCATCATACCAAAACATCTTCATTGGCGTATTGTTCCAAGTTATATCAATATTCTTAGCATGGGGGCGTCTTGTATCTGTCCCTGGCCTGCACATGTATTGTTCTGCATCAACATCTTTAATTATATCAAAGTAATTGCTACCGGCCCAATATGCGCCCATGCAGATTCCTAAATATGCTCCGCCATTGTTTACAAAGTCACGTATACGTGACCCGTTGTCTTTTAACAAATATTTAAAACTACTAGCATCACCAATGCCCCCGGGTATTGCTACACAATCTACATCGTCAAAGAAATCCCGCTCAACTTCGTGGCGGGTAAAAATTTTAAAACTGTAATGTGGGCTTAATGCTTGTATAATTCCGTTGCCGCTTTGCACAGAGCATTTGGGTTGATGTACAAATAGTGCAATAGTTTTCATCACATCTATTTATTGAGCATATTATGTAAGCATGCGAATTAATCCCACACTATCGATTGTGGTTAACAATAGATAGTTAGCCAGCATGCCAAAAGATTTCCTAGTCCAACTAGCCCAAGCATACAGAGCACAGCCAAAGATCCACACAGGGTAAAGAGCAAGAAGCGGAGGCGTGGGTACGGTAAGTGCCATAGTAATTGAACAGCCAATACTAATAGCCCAAGCAAGCAACTCAATAACAAAGCGAGTTCGGTGGGACTTAAAATCATCTCGTATCCAGTCAAATGTGTTAAGCAATATATCGTTCATAAACCTGTTCACTGGCCAAATTTTTGCCTTTGGCTTCGCATTGGATATCAAACTTTTCAGCAAAGGTCAATGCCCAGTCAGTCACAGCTGAATTCCAATAGAAGTCACTGTGTGCTCGTAGTTTTTGTTTTTTATAGCCCTGTGCCAACAATGCGGCCATGTCCGGCAATACATCTGCGTCATGCCCCACCAGAAAGTCTTCTCGGCTGACTGAATAATGCAGTGCCGGCCTTACTCCGCGCCAGGAATCAATCACACGCGAAACTCTATCGTCGGAGGGTTGAATGTAGTCTCCTGTACGGATCCAGTGATGGTGTATATCAAGCACAAGGGCACAGTCGTTGGCAAGTTCAAGGCTTGAATCAATTCCCCAGGCGTTTTCGTCGTTTTCGATGGTGATACAGTTTCTTGCTTCGGGACTAAGACGCTGGAGGGCAGAGCGAATACCTGCGGGGCCTTGTTTACCCGAGATGTGTACGTTGATTTTAAAATCCTGAAAAGTCTTGCCGTATCCCATCCACCTGACCATATCTGCATGATATTCAAACTCCTGTATACTTCTATTTACGATGCCGGGATTCTCACTGGCCAAAACACAGAACTGCCCAGGGTGAAAACTCAATCTAACTCCCAGTCTACGAGCAGTTTCACCAATGGGTGCAAAGATTTGGGCACAGTGATCCTGGATCTCTGTACGTTGCCACCAGTCAATCCACGAAGGTTCGGTATAGCCCTGTAGCATTTCGCTACCTAACCGTACCATTCTACGACCTTCTGGCAATGTGGCCACACGTTCGATCATCTTCACAGCGGCAGCGGTGTTGTGATTCATAATGTCCCACTGACGCTGGTCTGCTTCGCTGGCATGTTCGCGAAGCCACCTCATGGTAGTTGATCTGCCGTTTAGGTCACGGTCCCGTGCATTGACTTTCATGCCACCACATTCTGTGGGGTCATTTAGCCACTTGCAACAAAAGCCAATTCTAGGTGTAGTCATGCTGTAATTGTACAGTATGTTTAATTAAAAGTCAAATGCTTTTTGATAAATAATTCATCGGAGAATACCATATGATTAAAACCATCCTTACAATTACCCACACTGCACCATTTCCACAGCCACAAATGGATAATATTATGAACCAATGCGCTACCTGGCAAACCGAAGGAAAATACACCGGAGAACTTGACATCACACACAATACTGTTACAGGAGTTAGACGTGTTGAACGCTGGGCCTGGGTCGATAACGCTACTGCAGAAGCCTATAAAAATTTAGTACTGGCTAGTTGGATCGATCTATACCCAGATATCAACGTTGACATTGTGGTTGAGTAACATTACTTAAAATTGTAGAATATCATATGATTAAAACCATCCTTACACTTACCCAAACTACACCGTTTCACTTACAGCCACAGCATGATAATATTATGAATCAATGCGCTGCCTGGCAAGCTGAAGGAAAATACACCGGAGAACTTGAGTTTACAAACAATCCTAGCACAGGGGTTAGGTGTGTCAACCGCTGGGCCTGGGTCGATAACGCTACTGCAGAAGCCTATAAAAATTTAGTACTATCTTGTTGGATCGATCTATACCCAGATGTCAACGTTGACATTGTGGTTGAGTAACATTACTTAAACTGAGATATTACATTTTCTAAGGTGTCAAGTCTTTAGTAGTTCGATCACGTTGTCCAACGTGTCTTTGGTAAGATTTTCGAATTCAGCCAATTCGGGCCAGACTTCTCCTGCATGGTCAACCAAAACCCATTGCACTGCGGGATTGCTCGAAATGGCATCTTTGACAAAACGCTGATAATTTGTTGCTCGATGCGCTGTTAACCGATCTGCACTCTTGGGTCGTTCGGTCCAGTCAAATCCCACAAGCAACACAACATCACTTTGACCGGCCACTAACTGAATACTGATCAATTCGTCTTTGTTGTCTATTTCAAAAGTAAACTGCCCTTCGTACAGTTGTACGCCTCGGGGTCGGTCAAGCTCGGCATAGATTGATGAAGGCACATACATGTTGCACATTTCATTCATTTTGCGTTTTAGCAACTCACGTGCTTTGCCTGCATCATCACACACAACATTGTCAGTGCTACAACCGCGCCAGGTGCGCCAGCCACCCCAGATGGCTGCAATGTCTTTGAGCACAGTGACATCAACGTCTGGTGGTAACACAGTGGAGTCTGACACAACCCAATTGATTCTCATTCAACAGCCTTTAGTGTTTTCCATTTGTAGTTGCCTAGACACACCCAGGCAAAGGCACCATTGGGCATGGGATCAGCATTGAATACGATGTCGCCCTTGGTTCCGGAATAGTTAGGAACAGTTGTTCCGTGTCCTATCATGTACTGTGCCACACGTAATTTTTTGACAGCAGTTATGCCATCTGTTCCAATGGTCAGTTGAGGTAGTTTATTAACGCCAATGTTCAGTGCTTGGTCGCGACTGGTACCAATATATGCTTCTTGATTCTTGTACTTGCCTGCGGATATACTGATTTCTTCGTCCCATACATTCAGTGCAGAGTCCGGATGTTCTGTATTGACACCCAGCCGCTTTTTAACTACAACAACAGTTTCGTTTAGACTGGTTTCACCTTCCACTGTCAGATCTCGAAGCCGACCTACTTTTTGTAAATTACTTTGTGTGATAGTTCGTGCCAACTGGTTGCCGGACACCAACAACTGGTCATCAACAGTGACATTGTCAAATTTAATGCCATTCCGTTTAATTTCTTCTGCAACCTGCTCAACCAAACGATCTTTCCAGTCTTGATTCAGTTGTGCTAGCGTCTTGGCACTTATGTCGGCAGCCAACACATTCCAACTTTGATTATCTGTGTTGATAGATCCGGTAACTGCCAGGTCTTTAACTGTGACTGACTCTACAAACTTGGCAGCACGGGCAGTTAACACATTTTCAATCACTGTTGTTTCATCTAAGATTGTCAGTTGGCAAGATGTGGCCTGGTCATCAATGCCTGTGCTGGAAAAATTGTTTAACAATTCAATTTTTAATCGAGCCATATTTTCATCCACACGCTGATGAATAACAGTGTTGATGTCAATTGACCCAATGGTTGCCACTGTGCGGTGCACTACCATTTGATTAAGCGTTTTTTCAATCTTTTCTAACCATACCACGTCCGTGAACAATTCTGTAACTGCGGTTCGTGTGATGCGATCTACTTCTTGGTCAACAGTGGTCTTAATGAGATTGTTGTTGACAAACTGTGCAACGCCAGGAACTGTGCCAGCAGCAAATAATTCGGCAACCGTGGTTTTAACAGCTTCAAGGATTTCAGGCATGGTTGTTGAGTTGGCAAATTTTGAAAGTATACGATCTTGTGTGTACTTTAATATCTTATCTTCAAGAGGTTTGGACCACTCAGTTGATGTAAGCACTCCGTACACATGATCATTGACTGTGTCAGCAATTTGCTGTTCTATCATGCGTGTTATTACATCAGTATCAATCATGTTTTCTCCGTGTGTCAAGTGTCACGCAATGAAACCCACCACCTAATGTACGGCTGTGGCTTAGCGTATGAGGTATAGCATCAATGCCTTTTGACTTTAATACAGTAATTAGTGCTGTTTGTGCGGCATCTACAATAACTGTTCGGGGATCCAGCACCAACATATTCATGGCAATCCATTTGGATGCATACGGATATTGATAAAAGCCCTGTGGCACTACATCGTCGATGTAGATTTTTTCCCAGGAATCAAACGCTGCCGGACAATTTGATTCAGTTACACGACTGGCATTCAACAATACCAATCCTTCCCGCACAGGCACAATGGTACTGTCAATGTGTACTCCGGAATAAAAGTTACACAGCTCAATGTCAATCGCAGGGAATTGATTGCACAGCCAATCATATGCGGCCAAATTACCACTGTGACTTTGTAGGTATAACCAGGTGCCACCTAGTCTGCATACATTGGCAGCATCTAAAATCATGCCTTGATCCCGGGGCATTGTTAACACTGTGTTAGCTTGTTGAATAATTTGTTGTAGGCCTTCGGTTTCTTGATTCCGGCAAGGATACATCATGTTTACATCAACCACAGTGTCGCCTGCTACTAACAATCTATCACGTGGACAATAGTTGTACATTCCACCTAACTCAACAAAGTCCATCGGTTTGGGTCTGTACACTACTGCGCCGTAGTCAGCTAATATCTCTGACAGGCGATCAAGTTCCGCGTTGGCTTCTTCAACAATCCAGTTGGGTACAGGACCAGTTGGCACAGGTGTTTCGGTCCAGGATGTTTTAGACGATTCTATAGCAAATACCGGATCATTGCTGGGCCAATTGGCGTTGGTTGCACTGCCAACTACTATGGCTTCCAGTGGATCCCATTCGTTACGGCTGTCTATCATAGGTGCCCTGTAATTTGCAATGTGTACCGATCTTCAAGTCCAATGTTGGCTGCCATGTGCGGTGCATCATACACCCATTCTGATGTTTGTCCTGCTTTCCAATTGACATAAGGAACACCATCTACTTCAAGGTAGTGTCCGGGTTTCCAATCTTCTAACAACACCAATGCTCGACGTATTGATCGTTCTCGACCTTGCAAATTAAACAGTTCGATATAACGCTTGTACAGATCTCTATGCACCGGCATAACTGTGCCGGTGGGCATGCGATAAAACGCTAGGCCAATGTCTTGCCAGCCTTGTGCCCGGTACATATCTATAAACTTTGGTGCCCAGTCCGGAAGTCTGTGTCGCATGTCACATAGTTCGCCACAAATTTTACTTTGATATCCTTGACTTTGCCATAGTTCTAAACTTGCAGGATCGTTAAAAGGCTCTTGAATGTAATCCAAGTTTTTAAACTCTTCATCCCAGAATTTATATAATTGGTATTTCCGTGGATTGTATATCATTTTTTGTTTCGTGTGTTTCCGTAGTGTATTACTTCAAGGTTGGCTGTTGGTGACAGCATTGAGCGCCAAGGATCAACAACAACACTGCCTTTAGGTATGTCGCAATAGAATCCATCCTTGACTGTGTTTCCGGTGTAGCCGTATGTCACCTGGCGGTTGTGTGCCAGCAACAGCACACAAGGACCAATCAACTCTGACACTACTTCTGTTGGATCATCTGCTAGAGGATCAACATATCTAACATTAAATCCAAATTCTTTTACAAAATGTCCAATCAGAGTTGAGTACGATCCAATACAGTACGCAACATCTGGCTTGTAGGCTTTGCCATGAATTACAATGCTCATGCCGCGTTCTTTTGCGGTGTCTACTAAAAACTTAGCAAGATTTTTTGCTTGTATTTCGCGAGCATACATGATAGTATCAAACATGTCATAGCCAAGATCATATTCTTCGGCTAACCAACGCAGGGCAATGTTGTCTCTGGGATGACATGCACCTGCATCCCCCATACCTGCTGTCATGTATTTGGGACCCATAATACGCATGGTTGAACGAGCCAATGCATTGGTTACCACATCCACATTGATGTTGCCAATTTTTAGTGCAAAGTCTTGAATCATGTTTGCAAGACCGATCTTGGCCGAAATGAATGTGTTGTAGAAGATCTTGATTGCTTCGCATTCATCCCAGGTGCCAATTTCGTAGCGTGGGTTGTTTTGCATAACTTGATTGTAAATTTCTACCAACTCTCCAGCCAGTGCATTTGGATTGCCATCTTCTGTACCAATCATAATCATTTCTGGGTTGACCATGTCCCATTTAACTGATCCCATGGCAATCAAATATGGGTTATATAAAAATTGATGTTTTGCATCTAACAATGGTACAAAGTATTTGCGAGTGGTACCGGGCAACACTGTGGAAATCAGCACAACTTTCTTAGGTGATGTAGCATACTGGTTGATGTTTGTAATGGCTTCTTTGACTGCGTCATGTCCAAAATCTTTGGGAGTCAAATGACTTGACGGAGTGCTTCCGTCATACCCCTCAGCATGAGGAGTAGGAACAGCAATAAAAATCCACTCACTTTTGTTTATGGTTTCTTCAATACTGCAAACTCGTACCAGGTCACTGGTTCTTGGGCTTGTGTCGTAGCCCCGGACTGTGAACTTTTCAGCCAGTACTTCTGCACATTCCAGACCTAATTTTCCAATGCCAATGAAGCCTATATTTTTCATATTATGAGTATTCTTTCGGATAGATTGTATTACTGTGTTCTATTTGTAGAACAATTTTATTGATTGTGTATTAATTTATCGGTTTACAGTACCATGCCCAAAAAAAGTAAACGGATCTATGCCCACTGAATTTTATTGCTCTAACGCAATAAATATCAAGATAATAATAACTATAAAGGTGATAGCATGAAACAGAGACTATTCAGGGGCGTAGCCTGGCTTGTTTTAGTAGTATCAGCAACGGCAACAGCACAAACAACCACTACGTCTGGCACAACCGGTGGAACGACCACAGGCACAAGCACACTGATCAATCAAGGTACCTACGACTCTAAGAGCCTGGTTGACACTAATAGTACCAGCAATAGTACCAGCACCGTTACTTCCAACAGCAATACTACTAGTAATAGCAACAGCACTAGCACAGCCGCGGTCAACAGTACCAGTAACAATACCAATGCTAACACCAGTGTCAATACCAATAACAATATTAACTCTGGCACAAGTACCATTAACAACAACAACGTTAATTCAGGTTCAATGACCTACAACAATAACAATGTCAACTCAGGCACAATGACTTATAACAACAACAATGTCAACGCCAGTACTGCTACCAATGTAAACACCAACAATAATATTAATAGTGGCACAATGACCTACAACAACAACAATGTCAGCACAGCCACCAACAATAACAACAACGTTAACACCAGCACAGCCACCAACAACAACGTTAATACTGGTGATATGACCAATCGTAATATCAACACGTCGACCAGCACCAGCAACAATGTTAACAATAACGTTAATCAAAGTACAGCAGTTAATCAAAACATGCAGACTGGTGATATGACCAATCGTAATATTAACACCAGTGAGATTACACAACGAATCATTCAACCTCCGCCAACTGCGGTTGCTCCTGCTATGCTGAGTGGTGGCAATGCTGACTTATGTTCAACTGGCAGTTCGGGATCTGTGCAGACACAAGTGTTTGGCGTAAGTTCAGGTGGAACAGTACGTGACATGAATTGCGAACGCTTGAAGTTAAGTAAAACTCTATATGACATGGGCATGAAGGTAGCGGCAGTTGCTACCATGTGTCAAGACCGTCGTGTGTTTGATGCCATGTTGGCAGCTGGCACACCTTGCCCATACGAAGGCAAGATTGGTGAACAAGCAAAAGCAAGTTGGGAAGCAAATCCAGACCGGATTCCAAAGATTGACGAGGCAAAACTAGATGACACTTATAAGAAAGTTGGCATTGGCGCTATCCTTGGCGTTCTTGTCCACAAGTTATTCTAACGCACAGGATTACGTCAGCGGTAATTTAATTACCAATCCAGGATTTACCAATGGCTCCACTGGATGGACTACAACTGGAAACGGCACCGCTGGAATGTTTGGCGCTGGCGGCAGTGACGGGTATCAATTTAGTTGGCAAGCTGGCACAGTATCACAATCAATTGCAGTCAATCAAGCCTTGACTGGCACCGGTATTATTGTTAGTGGACTACAATATGGATGGCGATATGCCAACTGGTGTAAGAACAAAATAGGCGGGGAACAATCTTGCTTTGATTCAAATGGCATAGTTGACCAATTAAGTGCCAATGTTAGTTTAACTAACTCTGCTGGTACTAATGTATATTCTCAGAATTTTAATTATAACACATGGGTATATGCATGGCAACAAGAAAATCAAAATGTTAACTTTGCAACACCGTACTCACTTACCGGACTTAACAAATTAAACATTTCATTCTCAGGTGTTGACTCAGGGGGCTGGGCTGGTTTGTATGGACCAGTGGTTACCGATGTGTATGCTAAATTAAAGTACTCAATTGATCCTTGTGCTAACAATCCTGCTTATAGTTCAACTTGTGCTGGCTTTGGTAACATTATTAACACTAATAATTTATTAGATTCAACCAAGGGAGGTTCAAGTCTAAATCAAGCATTTGCAATTAATACCGCACTGGAAAGTGCTGGCGTTGGTGCAAGGATACACGGATTTAATTACGGGTTTAACTGGAGAGTTGGACAAAGTTGGTACGGATGTACTGCTACCAACCAAGACGGATCGTGTTCGTGGTATATGAACGTACCTGCGTATGCTAATGCATCTTTTTCGTTGACTAACAGTAGTAACCAATCTATACATTCAAAGAGTTATAGTTTCACAGGTGACGGTACCAGTGGATCAGTAAGTGAAAAGTACTTGTTGCCATCAAGCATGAATCAATCATTGTTAGGCACAGGTAGAATTGTAGGGTCAGCATCTGGCACCGGTTCGTCTATAGAAGGTGCCTGGGCAACAATGATTTACACAGCTGACCCTTGTCTAGCTAATCCTTTATACAGCCCTGATTGTAAAGGATACGCATTAGCTATAGCCAAACAATTGGCGCCAGCAAGCACACCAACTACAGATGGTACACAGATCACAACAATGGATCCAACTACGGGAATGTCAGTGAATGATCCCGCACAGCCAGCGCCTCCTCCTGGTAGCCCTCCCCCACCACCAGGCAGTCCACCTCCTCCAGGTTCAGAACCTCCTCCTGGTAGCCCTCCCCCGCCTCAAGGTGCACCACCTCCGGCTTCTAGCAATACAAATAGCACACCAGCAAATCAACCTCCTCCACAGGGTGGTAGTAGTCAACCTCGAGCAGGTGAAGTTAAAACAGCCAGCGATAGCAACAGCAAGTCAGCGCCAAGTCTAGGCAGTGTTATGAGCATGATTAGTAGCAATCAAGCTAGAATAGGCAACGAAGCAAAGTCTGTTGTACAGGCCGCAGAAACAGCCGCTGCCAAAGATGCGCAACAAGCACAACAACAAGCAGAGAATGTGGCCGGCGCACTTACTGCTCAAAGCATTGCTGGTAGCATGACACAGGCCAGCACAGGCACAGGATTAGTGGTATCTAGCAGTCAATCACAAATGTCCATGGTAAATGTAGCCAGCGTAGCATCGACCACTGTGGTCACAATTGGTGGTCTACGCCCAGTAACATCAAGTGTATTTGCTGATCCCAATATGTCTTTGTCATCAAGCATGATGCCGGGTCAGTTTGATATGTACAGTTTGCAATCAGCGCCAGGGCGCAACAACACACAACCGGAACTAGAAACACCACAGATTGAAGGTATCAAAATTGGCGGCCGTTCTGTACTAAATGATGCCATGGAACAACGTTCTGTGTTACCAAGTGCTGGCACACAAGAACAGCGCACAGACTCAGTAAACAAAAATGTGCAGTCAAATGAACTGGCCGGCGGAGTTGATTTGACCAGAATGGCCACACAGCCGGCAGGTTATCAATCATATTCAACAGCCATGCCGGATGTGGCATTTTATGCACCAAGAGAAATATACCGGAATCAAGTCAATGTTGACAATGCAAGATTGTTACGCGGACTGGGTAGCGATAGACTTCACCAACAGTTGATAGACTTGCAGTACAAATAAGGAGAACAACATGGAATACATTGTTTATGTAATTATAGGGATTGGTCTAGGATTATCAACATCCAGCATCATAACAAAAAATAGTACACGAGTGCAGAATGCCCGAGACAATCTAGAAGCCAAAAAAGAATGGATAAGAATGGTATCCACAAGAATAAAAATAGGAGCTTAAAAATGACTGAAGAAATTAAAAGCGTTGATGCCAAGGTTGACGAACTTGAGGCGGCTGCAAAGAAGTATGCCTCAAAAGATACTGTGATCTCAATTGGTGGTTATGAGTTCACACCTGCCAAACTCATGGTAGCCGCCACTATTGTCAGCAGTATATTAGGCGGACTGTATGGCACGTTTGAAGTGTACAAGGACTACGTAGGCATGAAGAAAAAGATTGCTGAATATGCCGCACCAGACCTAAGTGGCTTTGACAAACGCCTAGCAGTCATAGAAGAAAACTCAGCCAAGACCTCGGACTACACTCGTGATATCAAAACAGACTTGAAGAATGATCTACGTCGTAACGAATCAGTAACTGAGCAGGTAGAACGCAGTGTTAAAACAGCACAGCGTGAAACTGAAGCAGAAATGCGTGACATGCGCAAGGCAGTGCGTGAGGACTTAGAAAAGGCACGTAACGAAGCCAGTGTTATTCGTAGAGAAATGGCCGATGCACGTAGAGAAATTGAACGTGAAGTTGTACAGTTAAAGAAAGAAGTTGATAGCAAAATACAAAAGGCCATTGATAATCCATTGGCCAACAAGTGATATGATCGGCGCGACCATGTTATCCTTGTACATTTTAGCCCAAGAGCCTAGATGTGTAAGATGGACCTGGTCAGGAGATGTTTATAACCGAGTAGTTGTATGTTTAGAATGGTCCAAGCCTCCTCCTAAAGACAAGGAGCCCAAGAAAAAATAATGGATCCTATCACCCTTGGTCTGGCATTTACAGCCGCTCAACAATCAGTTGGTTATATTAAAAAAGCCATTGCCCTGGGTAAAGATATTAACAGTCTTTACGGACAGTTTGCCAAGTTCTTTGAAAATAGTGATACCATCCATGAAGCAAACATAAAAGCACAAACCAGCAAAAATATTCTCACTGACGGACAGATCAGGGCAATGTCAATTCAAATTGCCATGCAGAGTAAGGCTCTACGTGATGCTGAAAAAGAATTGAAAGAAATGTTAATATGGTCAGGCAACAAAGACGTCTGGGATGAGATGATGGCTGAGCGTGTGCGTATGTACAAAGAACGTGCCAAACTACAAGCAGACATTAAAAATGCTAAAATTCAAGCACAGGCCGACATGATAGACAGAGTACTTATAGGCATAAGTTTCATGGCAATATCTGTCCCTGTTGTGCTTTTCAGTTTTGCTATGATAGTTCGATCTTAAAGAAAAGAAGTTGATATCAACATACAAAAGACCATTACCAATACATTTGTAAAACTAATTAGTAGGGTCAAATGTTAAATTATAGTTGTTGCCTCTGACACCGTCAATCATGTTGGTATATCGGCGAAATTTAGCATTTAATTCAGAATCATATTGGTAGTCTTTGATTACATTAAGCGCATATGATTTAACATCAGGGTCAACCGTCAAAGACTGCTCAATTTGATCCTTAAACCGGGCCATGTCCGCAGGTGGTACAGAATTTATTCTCATGTAATCCTCGCCGCCATGAAGAGAAAAGTGTATATTAAAATTTTGATCGTGACACCAATCTATTAACGCAGGAAGAGAATAAATGCTGGTATGTTGGAATGTATGGTTAACGATCAAATGAGTTTGTCCTGGTATTAGATTTCTTACTCGGTCTATGTTCTTTTCAATCACAGTAAAATCGCTTCCGTACCGTATGTAATCGTTGTGTTGGTCCGTGCCTTCGAGACTGATTGCAAAATTCACTGATTTGAATTGTTTTATCAGTTCTAACACAGTGTTATCAATCATGGTCATGTTTGTTACAAATAACAAATCTACGTTTTTTGGTTCGGTAACTTGATTCAGCATGTTGGCCAGTCCCGGAACCATAAACGGCTCGCCACCGGAGAAATGTAAAAATCTGACTGTTGGTAAAATTCTACCACAGAACTCAGTAAAGTCGTTGCTTTCCCACCACTTGTGCTCTCCAGTTGGAGGATCCCAATAAATATTAGCAGAGTTGTAACTTGGTTTGTTTTTTATATATTCTGTCCAGATACTTGAACTTGAGTAAGGACTACACATTATACATCGAAGATTACAAAAATTTCCCAATTTAAATTCCACATGCCATGGTGAGGTATGCCGATTAAAAAATGCTCGATTTTTTTTGGTATTCTTTTTATCAGCATCTTGATGACGGGTATTAGACATTGTTCGCAAACTGCGGTATCCAATATTTTCATCATGCCAGCACTGGTGACACCTAGGATCTTCTATGCCTGCATCAAGATCGTTGGATAGCTTGTCCATTTCTATTCGCCACTGTGAGTATTCATGGAATGTATAAAATTTGTGCTCATCTTGAGGTAATTCGTGAAACTGACAACATGGCCTCAAAGTACCATTTGTTTCTACACTTATACCATGTCTGGCAAGTACACATGATTTTGTCATGGATCAATCAGGATGCTTTTCAATAACTCCATCCCACTCGGGGCCAGGATCTGTTTCCATATATGTGTTAATACGATTACGAATGTCTTCGTAGAAACTATCCAGTTCTTTGTTCCAGCTACCAATCAAATGATCCAGTGCTTGATGGCAGTAGTTCCAATCACGGGCACGGTAATTGGTCAACAGATTGGCATGAAGATCCATCTTGCTTTGGGTCTGAGGCAATTCCATAATTGGAATTGTGTCAACCACACAGTATGCAGTTACTTGTTTATTCTCGGGCACAATTCGGATAGTATCTAATTCTAGCACTGTGTACTTTTCACGGTAGGTTTCAATTTGAGCAGGGTCAATAATAATGTTCACGATCGGTTTCCTTTTAAATATGTATGATGAATAAACTTTCTCTGTACAAAAAAACACACCTACTAACTGGATTACAATATCTTGGGTACACCTCTCAGGACCCTTATACATACAAAGGTTCGGGAAAATACTGGAGCAGGCATCTCAAAAAACACGGCGATAATGTCCATACCGAAATATTATTTGAAAGTAATAATAAAGAAGAAATTAAAAATCAAGGAATATATTACAGTCAATTATGGAATATCGTCAATGATCCAACATGGGCTAATCTTAAAGAAGAATCCGGATCGGGTGGTGCTATGGGAGAAGAATCAAGGAAAATAGTAAGCTCTAAAATGAAGGGTCGGTCAAAATCGGATGAATGGAAAATTAATCATTCTAAAATAATGACTGGTAAATTACACAGTGACGAGGCTAAGATAAATCATAGCAAAGCAATGTCAGGATCAAAGAACGGTATGTGGGGGCGAACACATTCAGAAGAGACTAAAAAATTTCTAAGTGAAAACACTAGAAAACATCTCAAAGGCAAGACATACGAAGAAATTTACGGACCAGAGAAGGCAGCCAAATTAAAAAAACTACGGTCAGCAACATTTAAAAAAACAAGGAGAACAAAGCGTGACGTTAACATTTGATCTCATAAGTGACCTGCACCTAGGTCCCACAGACACATTTGATTGGACCGGAATAGCCACCAGCCCATTCTGTGTCGTAGCCGGCGATATTTCCATGGATGTTGAAATAGTGCGAGACACATTAGAACATCTTGGTCAATGCTATCAAGCAGTGTTTTATATCGACGGCAACAACGAACATAGATACAGTTTAGACTCACTTAGTGATAGTTATAACATACTACAAGAAGCTGTTGCTGGAATAGAAAATGTAGTATTTCTACAAGACAACTGTGTGATTGTTAACAATGTTGCATTTGTTGGCACCAACGGCTGGTGGACATATGATCTAGATTCCAGCATTGATGATGAACAGTGTAGATTATGGTATTGCGATGTCATGGATGTCAGCATGCCTGTTACCAGTGCTATACACAGCATGGCATACAACGATGTTGCTTACTTGAGAAACAGTATTAAAAAACTTCAAACACATCCTGATGTTACATCAATTGTTCTTGTCACACACACTGTGCCAAACATAGATTTAATAAATTATGACATGGAGATTACGTCAACTTATAAGTTTAATGTAATGGGAAATTCTCTTATGCAGATGGCACTGGATGGCGATACAGAAAACAAAGTTAAAACTTGGTGCTTTGGACACTATCATAATGCCATTGACCAGCATCAGCACGGCATTAGATACGTGAACAACTGCCGGGGCAGAGTTGAAGATTCATCTACCTGGACTCCGACTTATCACCCCAAGCGCATTGTGGTTGATTGTTAACGTGAGGTTTCGGGTTCTAATTTAATTTGCAAAGGATAATCGTTACTACGTGCATCCAGTGTAACTTCAATGCCTTTTTGTTCGGCAATTTCATAAGGCAAGATTGCAACAATTGCAGATCCGGCATTGTGAATATCTTCTGTAATTGTCACAGCAGTTTCTGCGGTGTACTCAAAATGTCGTATCAAACTTTCAACTACAAAATCCACAGATGTTTTGTTATCGTTCAAGTAGATAATTTTGAATAATGGCGGCTCACGAAATTCTACTTTTGATTTTGGTATTGTATTTGTATCTGCCATTTTATATCCTTTTGTAGTGTGGGGGCATGACATGCCCCCACTGTATTTACACTATTATATTAGACTGTGTAGGTGATTGCAATGGTCTTTGGCCGAGCTTCTTCTGGAACTTCACGTTTTAGATGAATGCTTAAAATGCCAAGTTCAAGATGTGCATTGGTAATTTCCACATGGTCCGCCAGTTGGAATTCTCTACGGAAACTACGCTCACTGATTCCTTTGTGCAAATAGTTCACAGACTCTTCGTCCATTAACTCGCCTATATTTTGTTTGCCTTCGATAACTAGAATTTTTTTGTCCTTGGTCACTGCCAAGTTGTCTAGACTAAATCCGGCCACAGCTATACTGATCTTATACTCGTCATCGCTGACTTGTACAATGTTATAGGGCGGGTAATTGGTGTTGCCTTGTTGAGCACTCACACGCATAAGATCATCAAACATGTTATCAAAACCGATACCAAATTTGTGCAGTGCGGGAATGTCGAAAGAGCGAAGGGTGAGAGTTTTTGTCATTTGTTTTCTCCTTTATTAAGCAAGATGACTTATAATGTAGCCCCACTATGGGCACTACAATATTATTTATCACAGATTTTATACAGTTTGTTTTATAATTGCCATGATGTCGGTTTCGTACACAAAGTTAAATTCTTTGTTGTCAACTTTGACTTTTTGCACAGCAGTTTTGCTGAACAACACACGATCGCCGACCTTAACCACCATCGGCACTAGTTCGCCATCTTCGGCAATACGACCTGTGCCCACAGCAAGTACATCGCCCTGGCTGGGTTTTTCTGCGGCTGCATCTGGGATAATTAGACCACTGGCAGTTGTAGTTTCTGCTTCAATCAACTGCACAACGATGCGGTCACGAATAGGGATTAATTTCATAGTGTTTCCTTATAATAATGAATTATAACACATGCTGAGTGCTGTGTCAACTGATCTGTTACGAATTTTGTTGTTCTAATCGGATAGGAGTAGTAACTTGTGTTTTATCAATGGCAATTTTTAAAATATTGCGAGACTGATAATCTTTTAAGTTGTACATATGGGGCAAGAGTACACGTTCGAGTTCTGTGTGTAATCCACGAGCACCAGTTTTTGTGGTGATTGTGCGTTCTGCAATTAGGTCTATACTGTCGGCATCAAAGTCCAGGGCCACACCATCCTGGTTAAACAACCATCTGTACTGACTGACCAAGTTGTTTTTTACTTCTGTCAAAATAGTAATAAGTTGAGATTTAGTTAGTTCTTCCAACTGTATAATAGATGGGAACCGTCCCACAAACTCTGGAATCATTCCATAACGTACTAAATCGTCGGGTGTGATTGCTTCGGATACATTTTCTTTGACAGTGCTGGCGCCAAACCCAATCGACGTGCCTTGTGTACGTGCTTTGATCACTTTGTCTAGTCCAACAAATGCACCACCTACAATAAACAGTATGTTGGCAGTGTCAATGTCAATTGTTTCACTGCTGGATGTTTTGCGCACTCCTTGATTTGGCACTTTACATCGTGTGCCTTCGATCAGTTTAAGCAGTGCTTGTTGAACACCTTCGCCACTCACATCACGTGATACAGTACTACTTTCACCTTTGCGAGCAATCTTATCTACTTCGTCTAGGAACACAATTCCACGTTGTGTGCGTTCAACATCGTTGCCGCTGGCATGGAATAGTCTAGCAATTAAACTGTCAACATCGTCACCTACATATCCTGCTTCTGTCAGTGTTGTGGCGTCTGCAATAACAAACGGCACATCCAAGTACCGGGCCACTGTGCGAGCCATAAGTGTTTTACCTGTGCCGGTTGGCCCAGTCATTAAGATGTTGGCTTTTTGTATTTCGTTTTGGGGATCTGGATTACCAATTCGTTTGTAGTGATTGGTAATTGCTACACTTAACACAATCTTGGCACCGGACTGTCCAATCACATATTGATCCAGGTACTGGTGTATCTCACGTGGGTCTAGTACAGACTGTACAGTAGATTTTACAGCATGTTCTTTTGACAGCAACAGCCCGTGACAGAATTCCACACACTCGTTGCATATACCAACATTGTGTCCTACAATCAGTTTGCCCACTTGGTCTTTGTGCTTGTTACAAAAATTACAATGTGTAGGTGTTGTTTTAGAGATCATGTTATTGTCCAGTCAAGCGGCGTTTGATTTGTTCTTGTTCTGCTTCACTCAACAGGTCCGGATCATATTCACCTGAATCAATTTTCACAATCAAGTGATCAATGTAGGCTTCATTGTAAGCATAGCGATTGTTTAATTGCTTGTCTACCTCTATCCAATTATTTCCATTGTACTTGTACAGTACACTTGGCAACCGATCAACACGCAAGAAAGTGTCACCTTTCATTGGAGCCGACGGAAATACTGTTCCAAATCCAGTGGAGTTTTCTTTTGCAGGTGCGTTGTCAGGTGTTAGTTCCAGATATGCAGGATCCATCCAAGGTAGGTTATCAATTGCACCGAGTTCGTATAAACGTCGTTGTGCCTTTAAGGTGCGGGTCGGGTGGTCTTCTTTCCACCGACGTGCGGCTGCTTTGGTTTCAGCATCCATTTCGTCCAGGTGATCATCTTCTGTATCGGGTGTTTCAATATTGTCGGCAACGACATCCTTTTTGATTGTTTCTGTTTCATCAATCCTGTCAGTAGGAACTTCTGCCACGGGTAAATCTTCGTCTGCGTCATGTTGCTCTCCGTTTGTGTTACAATCTTTGTTGGGACAAAATAGTCCAATGCCAGGTGCATCTACCAGAGTAGTATCACATCGGGCACAGTTAATAGTGGTGTCTTCTGGAAACAAGGTGCTGACAACAACTGGGTTTCCTGCAGGCAAATCTTCTACTAGATCTCGTAGCTGTTCTACTTGTTCATCAGTCAATGGACCGTCGTCTGCTTTGTATTTTTTTTCTCTGTGCCACCTTAGACTCTCACTGGCAGCCAACAGCATCATGATGGCCAATGGGTCAAACACTGTGACCAATATTATAATCACCCAGCGTACTGCTTTTTCTAATAGATTAGAGTCAGGATTGTCACCATAGATAAGTGCGGCTATGTATTTGATCGGCCCAACTTCGGCTTCTACTTTGCGTACTTCGACCGCAATCGGCGCACGTTGTTCATTGAGAACTGTGATTTTCTTTTGAGCTTCTGCAATGTCTGTAAGGAGGCGAGCACGTTCTTTCTGCTGGGCTCTGCGTATGGCAACTGCTTTGTCCGCCCCTTTTTCATCTGCACTGCGACCCATAACTTGGTCCACAGCCTCATCCATCTGTTTGAGTGCTCGGCGATTAGCATCTATGTTTTCCCGTTCAATTTTGATCTTTTCGTCATACAAAGCAATTTTGGCTTGTACGTCGCCGGACACCATGCTTTGATCAGAATGTGCTTTGGAAAGAAATCCAAAGATACCCATGGAAGTGATAACCATCAGCATAAACACCGCTGGTACCAGATAAGCCTTCATTAACCAACGGCATTGGCGCCAGTGTTCATGTAGCCACAGCGTGACCACTACTTTGGCCAGTTCTAGGATGCCACCCATGATTATGATTGGCACCACAGCGGCGGCAAATATGGCCGCAAGGCCTGCAATTGAATACCAGGCCGCAATGACCGACAGGCTCAGTGCCACTGCCAACGTAATTAAACTTAGAAACATAGTGTAATATTTATCTGTTTTAGTCCCATGTTCGATGCACTTCGGCGATCCATTCTCTGCCGTCATATTCGTCTATTTGCCAGTCTACTGAGGCAGGTACCTCTACAATTTTTAACTCGGCAAAATTACCATTGGCTCGGTCACCCAGCTCACGCACCACTGACACCAGCACTGGATCATCACGCGGAATATCACTGCTGTACCAGATCTTTCCATTGACCAGAATTAGCGGCCCGTATCGTTCAGTATCAAAACGGCTTTCTCGATCTTGTGTTGTGTAGTCAGTCAATGATTGTTTAAGATATAAAAACTCAGCTTCTTGACTTAGCCCATATCCACCATGGCATGTGTTAATGACCACATACCGAACGCCTTTAAGATAGCGTATGAGTTTTTCTTGTTCGGTTTCTTGTATCATTCATTGAATAGATATTCGTAATTGACCGATGTTGTGTTGACTTGTAATACAACTGCACCGTTACGCAAATGAAATTTACGAGCCATTTCAGTTTGCGGACTTAATGTTATAAATCGTTTTACTGGCATTGTATCTTTGATCAGTTTGGCTGCACCCAAAACAAGTTCTCGGCCAGCACCAGGTCGGTAACTCCATACTGTGTAGAACACCACGACTTCACCAATAGGTTCATCGGGAGTGGTAGGAGTAGAAAACTTTTCTAACTCGCCTTCGTCTGTGGGAACTTGATTGCAGAATGCCGCACAGATTACGGCCAGTACTTCATTTGTAGTATCATCTTCTAACACATACACTTCACGATTGGGATCCACACGCCAAAAGACAGGTAAGTGAGGACGAACAGGATCGTCCTTGATAAAATTTAAATAATAATCAGACCGTACACTTTTTATTACGGCCATATTATCCTAAATCTTGTGCATAGTCATCTGCAAACTTGTCCGACTTGTGTTGCTCAATTGCGGCTCTTAATGCTTGTTCAACAAATTCATTAAATGTCATGTCCTGGTCATGTGCTAGCTTCATGTATGTCAACAGCTCTTCATCCGAAAAATCCACTTGCATTTGTACACGAGTGTCGTAGATCTCACCTGCCACAATGGCCTCCATCTTTTCCAGGAAATCTTCTTCGATCTCCAAGTCAATGTAGTCAACATCGTCCCATGCTTGATTACCCAACTCACCACGACGGGTAGCCTCGGCTGTGTTCTTGTCTCGGTACTTGGGATTGATCAAGCGATATGCACGTTCGTGTGTGTAGTCACACACTGTCACTTCGTATACCTTTTGACTTTTGGTACTAAACACAATATTGGCACTCCAGCCGCCGGTACCGTGAACACCGTTCCACGCACTCAGTTGATGTGAATTAGAACCGTAACAAGCCCATCCGTAATCGCCGCCTTCGGAGATACGATAATTAATAGCTTCCATAAACTGTTGCATTGTGATCATTTGAATCCCCGATAAGCGTCAAATATAAGGGCGCCACCAATTGTAAATCCCACTATAGCAAGTGCATAGTTGCTATTAATCAATGCACTTAGCCCAGACAGTAGATTCAACCCGCCGATTGTAAGGCTAATTGATTTACTGTTACGATTACACCATTCTAAAAATTTACCCATCATCATTCTCCTTGTGCTATTACTGTACCATCTTCATCAGACAGTTCCAACGGACCTCGTAAGATGTATTCTGTATCATCATTGCGCCACCCCAATTCTTCCATGCCGTCAAAGTAATCTTCATCCCAGGCTGCTTCAATCTCTGCTTGCTCTTCTTCCGTCATGTCTTCTGGAAAAGTCCAATCAGCCCAACAGCCATCATCAAGACTGGTCAGTTCCCAGTCGTAGTCGCTTTCGCTTAGATTATATCCATCAGCATTGACCAAGTCAATCTCTGGTCGATCATCGCTTTCACAATAGAATTCGCCCCACCGATAACCTTCTTCGCGAATGATTGTTTTGCCGGCTTTGAACCAGAACTGTCGTTCAACAGCAGACTTTTTGTGCAGGGTTTTTAATATCCAAGTTGCCATGATTAGTCATCCCGGTCCATTTCTGTAGTTTCTTTGATCAGGGCCTGCAATTGATCCAATGCAGGAACCATGAGCTTGACTGTTTTGTAGTCGTTTTCACTGTCGCGGCCACTTACTTCAATCATGTATGCATTGTCGTACATGTACACTGAGAATGATTCGCCGACCTTGACCAATTTGTCACTGATTTTGTTTACTGTTTTAGTTTTCGCCATGATGTTTTCCTTAATAACATGTAGTATATAACAATCTGTTTAATATGTCAATACTTTTGGTGTACCTTCACAATTTCTCTCCTGGTTCAAATCCACGGAATCGCACAAAGCGAGGAAATCTCAAACTGTATGATCCGTCTTGGTTTTGAGTAACTGCGTCCGCTTCAACCTCAACCACCCGAGCAAGAAGCTCATCGCGAGCGGCCCAATACTCATCGCGATTGCTATCAGACAAACCGCTACCAACATTAACACGAATATTTCTGTCATTATCAACTCCTTCACATATTATAGCACCCAACCGGCCCTGATTGCGACCAGTTCCTTCTTCAAAACCTACAATATTGAGATCAACTGTGATTGTGGGTTTCCATTTCATCCAAAAGTCACTGCGTCGGCACTCATATGGCGCATCCATGCTTTTGATCATGATACCTTCGTAGCCTTCTTCCACACTGGCTTCGGCAAACCTGCGCATGACATCATGTCCTTCGGCTGTGTCCAAGTCCACATCCATGCCGGGCATGATCTGCACACAGCCAGATTCTGGCAGGTGTGTTTGTGTACGTTTCAACAGATCGATACGGTTGTGTTGCTGTAGATTACAGAAACCATCGCGGAACTCACTCAGTGGCAAGATATCAAATACATGATAAATCATGTCTGTGGTTTTGGCATCTCGTTTGCGTTGTGCTTGTTTCATCAAGTCCTGGAAATTCTTGCCCACAATCTCACCATCCAACACAAACTGTCCGCCAAAGGCAGAATCACGTTGGAATGCTTTGCGATGTTCTTCAATAAAGTCTGCAATCTGTGGGAAGTTCTCAAACTCTTTGCCATTACGGCTGTACAATGTACACGCAGATCCATTCACAACTGCCAACACACGCACACCATCCAGCTTGACTTCCAGACGTTTGATGCCTCGAAGTTTCTTAGGATGGTCTGTACTGTCCTGTGCCAGTTGGCAACTGAACACCGGGATCTTCCATTCAGTTCGGCCCAGAACTTTGTTCAGTGTCTTCTCTGATATCCCACAACGCAGGTCTTTAATAATGACACGACGACATACGTTGTTCCATTCTTCACTGTCAAACTGTTGGCTACATTCATCAATGGCCTCACGTGCTCGATTACCTGTGACGCTACGGGTACGTAGACTTTCCAACAACGCCCAAAACTTAGGCCATGGATTTGATTGACCAGTTAAGCCCTCAGTCTCGGGCACTTGTCGGATGCCAAACACATAAAAAGGGTTGTAGGCCTGATAACAATTGAACAAGAAGGCCTGTGCATCAGAACTGCCCAACTGGGCGGCTACCAATGCCTTTTCAATAGTTTTTTCTTTGTGTATTCGACTGTCCGAGCTTTCCAGGTCATGAATCCAACCTGTTACCATTGTGCCCGCAAACCTTGGGTCTGAGAAGTTTGTTTCATTCATATATTTATTTTCGTTCTGAGTCAGATTGTGTTAGTTTACATACCAATAGGAATTGCTCATATGCCACTCGAACACTTTCGTGCTTCATCAATTTGTCAGCTTCTGCCTGCATGGCCTTGACCCCTGCTTCGGCACAGTCACGTATGCATAGCCCAGACAATGTGGCAAGTTCGCTGCCAAATTCTTTGGCCAATTTCTCCCAGGCTTTCTTTTGTCCCAGAGTGATAGGAGTTTGTTGTGGACGTAGTTCGCTAACTTTGCGAATCACCTCGCAGATAGCTTCTTCAGCAACACGGCCAGCGGCAATCATAGGAGCATAAGCAGGATCAATATTGAAACGACGACTCTGTCCGCCCGGATAGCACATTACAAGATGTGTGCCTCGAGAGAAACTGTCCAAGTACTCGCTGTCGTACTCACTCACAGGCACATACCTGCGGCCTTTTTTTTCGTAATAGATTTTCTTCATTGATATTCTCGGTCTAGCTTGACATTGGTCAAACCGGCTAGAGTTTGAAACTGATCCCAGGCATCTTTCACAGCGGGTCGAGATTCCAGCTCACTGTCAGGCAATACTGTTTCCAACCAGATTTCGGGTCGACGTCTTGGGCGAGCTCCAAACTGTCGAGGCTGATGCATTCTGCCATCTTCGTACAGCATACAGCTCACACTACGGAACTTGTCCTCGTCGTCCTTGCTGTTAAAGTCATAGTGACCCCATTCAGGATTGCTTAATCTACCCAAGGTGTATCCATCCCAGATCCCTGCCCACTGTTCGTCATCACATGGATTAAAATCTGTACGAGTGATTAATACCAGCACATCTTCAATGGCCACACGACCTTCGACAATGTCTAGAACGCAACGGCTATAACTAAGTCCAATTTTCATATGATGTTACCAACTACTATTGTAAAATACTTTCAATCCACAAAACAATTCTGCACGAGCGTCGCGGACAAACTTGAGATCTTGTTCTCGATAGTGTTCATCTGCTTCATTGCCAAAAAAGAAACCTGACGTACTGGGCAGTGTGCCAGCAATGACATCCAGTTCAAGTGCTTCAAGATCCGCCCATGTAAGTTCTAACTCAATGCCGTTGAAGTTGCTGCCATCACAGTTGCCGCCATTGCGACTTTTCCAAAGTTGTTCCATCCAGCCATGCAGATTAGGATGCTTGCGCCAGTAAGCAATCTCACGAGGCTGTTCTACTGTCTTGTTAACAAAATCTTTGGTATCATCATCAAATTCGGCACTCTCATAAAACTCACGTTGTTGGCCTTCCTTTGCGGCCACGTATGCATACATGTCAAGTCCCATTGTCTTTCTCCTGATTTGTTGACGGAAACTAGGTGCGGGCACTTACCTGTTCCGAACACGATTGATCACTTTATTGGCGGCTTGAAAGCCATTGTGCTGTTCTGTTTCTAAGAATATTTCTGTTACTTCATTTTGTAACTCGGCAAACGCGGCACGGAACTGGGCCAGTTCTTGTTCGGTCAGTTGCATCTGCATTTTGTAACTGAAGATCTTGTTGTTCATGCTGTCTCCAACATGTTGGCTGGCACATTGAACACACCGCCTGGCGTACTAACCAGCACAAATTTAATTTTAACTTTACGAACGTTGCCAACGTATGTCAATCCATTGCGATTGCTGGTAAACTTTACCTTGTCGCCGATTGAGAAACTGCGTTTCTTTTGTTGGGTCAGTTGCGCTCGGGCAAACTTCACTGCATCAATCACACTGGACAACTGATCATTGGTCAAATTACCAAACATAATTGCAGAGTTAATTTCTTTGATATCCATCTCAGGCTCCTGTTTCGTTTACTATGTGTGTATTATAGCAGTTTGGGAATTACAGGTCAACTGAGTCCCAGGTCTTGCTGACTTCCATTTCGTCCACTAAGGCCTTCAATAACAACACCAACTTTTGGTAATACCGGGCGTCATTTTCATGTGTATTGCCCACGTACCATACACCATCTTTCATAATGTAATACCACTCTGCACCGCAATTTTTGGCACGTTCAAAGAACGCTTCAAAGGTATGATCTGTTGCAAAATCTGTGCCGTCTTCATCACGGTCACGACCGTAAAACACAGTTACATTTTCCATAGGAGAACCAAAAGTATGAAACTCGCCATCTGGAAAGTCAATGTTGCGAGCCAAAGAAGAAATGTCGCCCAGTGACACCAGGTGGTTGGCTTTGGCACTGTCATAATAGTGCTCTTGCAATATTACACCATTGTGGTCCAGATAGCCGTCCCAGTGACAGTAGACTGATTTACAAACGTCGCCGTGCATGACACCAATTCTTGAACGTGTACCCATTTTACGCTACCTCTTTCTGTTGTTGCAACCAAAAATATTCATTAATTAAATCTGAAGGGAAATCTTCATGGTACCAAAAATAGTACCGGGCGGACTTGAGTCCTTGTGCTTTTTTTACAACCTCAAACCCTAGTGCAAGAACATCATTCTCTGCTGTGATATTGGGATTAATTGCAAATACATCTTCGGCAAAACTTGACATCTTTTTTCCTTTTTTCTTACTATGTGTATATTATAGCAGTTTGGGAATTATCGGTCAATCAATCTAATCTGCTTCCGGCGTAGACCTGTGTCAGGCCCAGTTTGGTCTTCAGTACTTCGGCATAGGCTTCTGCACCTGCTTCCAAAATGCTGATGCTCTGTGTTGGGAAGCCACTGGGGTTCCACAGGCTCAATGCACCTGTGTAGTCCTTACGGAAGCCTGCGGCCTGCAACCACTTGCCCAATTTTGAGTTTGAGCGAACGCCAAACACATTGACCCAAGCAAATCCACAAGCATCACGATCGCCATGTTTGGCGTGGAATGCCTTGGCCGCTGTACGTGCCTGAATGCCTGCTTCATTGGTTGCATCTTGTACCAACTGCTCTGTGATCTGTGTTGCTATTGCTGTCATTTCGGAATCCTTTTTAGTTTCTATACAAGTATTATAACAGTTTGGGAATTTCGGGTCAACCGTTTTGTTTGTCCATGATGTAGGTAAACAAGACAAATTTAGCACGATTGAGCAGTTGACGCTGAGCTTCAATAGTGCGGGAATTGGGCTTTTCGTAAGCCATCATCTCTTGTGCATCACTCATCAAGCTGGCCACAATCATTGCAGGACCCGAAGTTTTGAATGTGATCGAAGATTCGATGTTTTCACACATGTCAGCTTCGGTGATGCCATACATGCCAATTTCACGTTGACGTTGCATGTCTCGTCCAACCGCGACGCGGATTGATTTTTCTTGTTCGTTTTGAGTAATCATTTCACCAACTGTTTCGTATCTTAAAGTCATTTTTGGCTCCTTTTTGTTAAACTATGCTATATTATAGCAAAAGGGCAATATTCGGTCAACCAATGGCTTTTATCAGCCCAATCAGCCCAATTGCAACACTTACAAGATTTACAAACATCTGTGGTTTATTTGCAACACGCACAGTCCAGATCAGGAACAAAATAGTCCCAATAAAAAATGTAAGGATATTGTAAGGATGGGCTGTTGGACCCACTGCATTTAGGCTATGGCCTGCTACTATAAAAATAGCCCCGGCCCACTGCAAAATTTCATTTGTATCTAATTTCATACTATGATTATAGCAGTTCGGGAATTATTGGTCAACCGAAATCACAACTCAATTGCTCTGCGAAACACAATTTCTTGCCGGGCAAAGGCATCTAATTCCCAGGGCTGTTGTAAATATGCCACATTTCTGCCATAGTATTTGCCCCGCCATTTTTTGCCTTTTGGCATGATTTTTAGTATGCCTCTAGCCATCTGTCGTACATGCACCAGCTCATGGGCCAGGGTAACGCCCAGGGCATACAGATCTCTAGTGGGTTTTAACACCACCAAGTAAGTGTCAATTCCTGTCAAGGGAATTGTGGTGCCCAATTCATCTAGATCAGGGTCCACTTTGATCATCAGCAATTTTTGATTTTTAGCAAGTCCAAGCTGGGCCAACATGCTGGGAACCAGTGCTTCAATGTAGCGTTTGGTTTTGGGTCCGGCTTCAACGTGCAATTCCATATGTGCCTTTTTTTTACTATATGCCCAAATTATAACAAAATACCAATTCTGTGTCAACCGATGTGCAGGCTGTGGCGTTATATATGTGTAGCCAGGAAAGTCCAGGTCTACAGTTTCTAATCAAGGAGATACCATGAAACAACTTATCGCTTTAATCGCCACCACTGTTGCTCTTTCTGCATTTGCTCAAGCACCTGCTGCCAAGAAAGAAGAAAAGAAAGCAGAAGCCAAACCTGCTGCCACAGCCCCTGCCGCTCCTGCGACAGCAACGCCTGCAAAAAGTGAGCCTGCTAAGAAAGACGCACCTAAAGCAGACAGCAAAGCCGCTACTCCAGCCGCGAAATAATCTTGATGATGAAGACTTTGTCATAGATGATGAAGTCAAATTTGGGCGTAATCGGAGAAGCGCAGAGTTTGGACAACTAGTTCCGGACGACGAACTTTCCGATTACGTTCAATATAGATTATACGTGGCCAGAATGCTGGCGCTTAAACGGTATCACGAAACACACGGTACCACATAAACCCACTTTCAAGTGGGTTTATTTTTGACTATTTTATTAGTAGAAACCACTAGGTATATTGCGACGCAACATAAATAACTCAGTAGAAACCACGAGTTTCTACAATACTAAAGGAAAAAGCAATGACAGCAACAATAGCAAAACTAATTGAGCGTCTAGCCGAGATGTTCCCATCACAGAACTATCAAAACAAGTTAGAAGCCTTCTTAGCAAGCAAGAATGTACAAGATGTGTCTGATGTAGATCATTGGACTAGAGAATATGACCGCCGGCAAGGAAGTTATCTATGAAAAAAATTATCAACACAGTGTATGACGGGTTAATTGCCTGGGCAGAGATGATTCACGAATATCGTCAAAGTCCTGCCAGCAAATACAATTATTGGAAGTAATCATGGACATAGGATTAGTCGCGGTTCAAATTATAATATTTGGGGCAATAATTCTCGTATATCTAGTGCAGGAGTTTGATAAATGAACTATTTAGACACATTATTGATGTTACTACGATGGGCACAAGACGGATGGGAAGTTCATCCGATTAATTTATCCACCGACTTTGGCGGGTGGATTTAATAAATTACTTGACTCTGCGCTTCTCTTTCAAAGATTCTAGAACTGCTTAACACAGCTTGCGGAGGCGGAGTTGATGGTATTGGGTCCACAGTGGTAGCTGATGTCCCTACACCTGCAACATTAAGGGCGGCTGTTGTGCGGCCTTCACGTAGCACTGCCACAGTAGATTGACCTGCACTTGTTTCAGCAATGGTATTGGCAGTTGACAAATCAATGTTGGCCACAAGTTCTAGATACTGCGCTGAACCGCCTACTTTGGTGTCAAGCCCAAAACTCGGTAGCGACGACACAAAACTCATAATAGCCGATTGGTTATTGCCTAGTACATTGCCAACATCCATACCTGCTCGAACTTGTAATTCAGTTTCTTTTGTTATCTGTGTGCTGATTGCTGAAAAGTTTGTGTTAAGACTGGCCGTTTCTGTAGGGTAGGCAGCAATAATATTTCCAATCTCAGTCACTGCTATTGGAATCAACAACAATACATTGGCCTCGTCTGACGCAATTGTGTTTGCGTATATGCCATTGTATATGGTAATCAAATTACCCAATGCATTTGCTGTTTGCAAATTATTAATAATAGCAACACAGTTTCCAATATTGTCAGCAACATTCTGGGTTGCTGGAGTTCCAAGAATATCAGTCAACAATATAGTTCCATTTACGCCAGATCCTGTTGCTATACTATTTGCATAGTAGCTTACGTCTGCAGTTGGTAATGGAGCAGTCTGGTCTAGGATTGCTGGCAACCCTTTGTTGGTCTCGGCTGCTAAAAATGCCGCAGACAACTGTGGTAAATTCATACGACCAATATTGGTAACTTGGTCAAGTGAGCAGGATAATGCTTTGTTGACCAGTGCCAGTCCTGGCGTTGTCATCACGCTCAGTCGCTCATAACTTATGCCAGCTTGGTCGCCGGCCACTGCTGGTAACAATGCACTATTGGGTGTGTATTGATTGCCAGATCCTGTGTTGCCGGAAGTGTCTCCTGTAACAGGACTGGCAGTGGATCCTGCAGTGACTGGATTTTCACTTTGACGTATCTCACAGGCCAGTGGACGATCAATTGCTCTCACGGCAGCTTCTTCGTCGAGTATTAACTGACTCTGTTCAGGGGTTAAATTATCGTAGTCAACAGGTGGTTCCACCGGAGCAGTGATGTAAATAGCACGTGGACCATCTGCAGTTGGTGTTGTCAGCGATGGATAACTGTTGGGCAACATCACAGCAGGATTCAATAAGTCTGCCAATGTGTTGATGTTTGGAGTCCATACATCTAGGATTCTTAATATATTTGCAAGTTCGTCACCGGTGACACCAAGCAATGCGTTATACATAAGTTTTTGCACAGTGTCAGTAACTACCACAGCAGGATCATTGAGATTGAGAATAATGTTATCGGGCACGCCGGCTGTGCTCAATACTGAGATCAACGGACTAATGGTTCCAGCACGACGAGATATCTGTTGTATCAGTGCCAACGGGGTTCCGTAGTTGTCAAGATTGCCTAGATCAATGTATTGACCAGCATTGTACAAGTCATCGCCCGTGGCTGCCGTGGCACGATTGATCTCAGTAAGGCCTGCTGTGACAAGATTGTCCATGCCAGTAAATGTAGGACCTAAATAATCGTTGGCGTTTACTGCGCTGTTGATAAAACTATTCACAGTTGAGCAATAACTATTTGCCTGAATAAAATTCTGTGCAAATATACTGAGATCGACGTTGCCCATGTACGCTTCTGCGGTCAGTGTAATAATGCCGGACATTCCAGGATTACTCAATGTGGTTGATACAGGTGCTACAATGTTGGCCACTATGGAATCGGCTAGTGCAGGGCAAGTGGTGTTGGCAAATGTTTGTAGTGACGCTATTGTTTCTGGTGTTAAATTCCCGGCGGCGGGTCCTGCATTGCCGATGGCATTTATCAAAGGAGTCAACAACGCAGTTGAGTTATATGCATTAACATTGGCAGTTAAATTTGCAACAATAATGTAGCCTTGATTTTGAAATAAACCAGCAGCAGCTTGCAGTTGCAGTGGCGACAATGATCCGGCCATTATCCTGCCCTTACGTCAGGACTGCCGCCTACACGAGCATGTCCACATGTGTCAGCGTCTCCTGTTCTAACAACAGGTTTGCCGCCGGCACGTACTGTGCCACTGCCGCCAGCAGTGCCTGCGGCAGCGTGTGGTGGGTGCGGGTTGTATCTACGTTGAGGCCATGGTGCATGGGCCGAAACACTGGTACCGTCAACCACAATAGGTATGCCATTTACTCGCACAGATGCCACTCCTGCCCCGGCTGCTCCGCCTACTGAGTTTGTGTCACCCTGTCGTTGTACGTTTGGCATGTGTTTGTCCTTGTGCGTTATTTATCGTACAATAATGCCGGTGGTGCTTTGAATAAACTGATCAGCAAAGGCCTTATCTGTGGCTGCCACCACTGTGACTGTGCCCTTTGACAGTTTGATATCTTTGTCCGGACTCACTGTGAACAAATAAGGCATCAGTCCAGGACCCTGGGCGCCCATGGCAATCACCATTGGACGTGACAGTTTATAGTATACATCGGTTTCTTCAATTAATTTTCCAATTAACTCTTCACCGGACGTTAGTTTAAACGTCACTACTTCACCTATTGAGGCGCCTTTATCAATTAACATATTATAATACTCCGTCGCTGTACCCAACAGCGTTTTCCTGTTCAAATAACTTTTTAAGTTCTGTAAATCCGCCAACAAGTTTATCATCTAAAAATATTTGCGGCACTGTTCTAGCAGTTGGTACTGCTTCTAATAGTTGTTCTCGAGTCCAGTCTCTAGTCACATTGCGTTCTTCAAACTCAATGCCCTTTTGCTTTAACAATGCCTTGGCTTGGTCGCAATAAGGGCACTGATCTTTACTCCATACTGTAGCTTTCATATTTTCCTTTTTATAAATTTGGTAATTCGTCGTAATCTAGCGTGTCACTCATGATGCCGATAACATAGTTAGTCGACTCGTTCTCTTGCAGTGCAGTTTGTTTGTTCGACGTGTTGACATGTTTGTTAAACCAAGGGATTGGTGTTGACTTAGGAGCAGGTGCCAGATATTTAATGCCAATCTCATTGAGTGCGTTTTTAGCAGTGAAGTCCACAAAGTCACGCAGGATGTTGGCATTGAGTCCAATCACGGGCCCAAACTTGAACAGGTATTCTGCCCACTCTTTTTCTTCACGAATAACATCCATGTACAGCTGATACACTTCTGCTTCACATTCACCTTTGATGGCAGCAAAGCGTGGATCTTCTTTGACCACTTGATTAATCATCCAACCGGTCCACTCTTTGTGTAAGATTTCATCCTGCAGGATCAACTGAATGATATTGCCGTTGCCAATGAAGATCTTGTTCTCTACCATGGCTAGACTTGTGGCAAATGATACCATGAAGCGAAATGCTTCTAATGCGTAGCTTGCATGTAAGGCCATCCAGATTGCTTTGATGTGTTCACGCTCGGGAAAGTCTTCTAATAATTCTTTACGGCAGTTGATCATGTGTAGTCGGTCGTAATAGTTGCCTACACTTGATGCCATATCTACAATTTCTTTAGTGTCATGAATTGTGTTGAACATTTCCTTGGGCACGTTGTAGATGTTGCGAATAATATGACTGTAACTGCGACTATGAATGTTAGTTTCAAAGAACGTCCAGTTGTAAACCAACGCTTCTAGTTCTGGCAATGATACTACCGGCGTAAAGATTTGACTTGGACCACGTCCTTGCAAACTATCCAGCGCAGTTTGACGTAGCAGATTGCTGGTGAAGATATGCTTGACTGTGTCTGACGCATCTTTAAAGTCTTGTGAATCTTTGGTCAACGAAATCTCTTCGGGTACCCAAAAGAATCCACGTGCCTCTTGCTCGTACTTGGCTAGTTTCTGATATTTAACCTCCTCAAATCGCTGGATAGTCACAGGGCCTGCAGGATCAAGAAACATCTTGCGATTGAGATAGTCTGTTTTTGTTTTTAAATTGTATTGTTGTTGGCTCATTGTATTACCAGTGTCTAATTGTGTTGGCTATGATAAAACCACAAGTTATAATATGTATTATAACCCAAAATGTTTTAAAGAACAAGGCTATTCGAGCTTCTCGAAGTGTTAGTATAGGCACATCAGGACGGTCATGATCACTCTCGCCCATCAAGTGCCCAGTTGCTCGAGCCCAGATCTTTTCTACGCTGTTCACAGTTTACAGCTTTCGCAGTCTTCCTCAAGATCAAAATCAATTGCTTCAAGAGGTGCCGCTTCATCAGTGACTTTCATTTTACTACCGGCCTTGTTGATCAAACTGTAGTAGAATGTTTTCAATCCCCAGTGGTGTGCCTGCATCAAGTTCCGAGCAATCAATGTAGTTGGCACTTTACGGTCAGCAAAGTGTGCTGGATTGTAGAATGTGTTGGTGCTGATACTTTGGTCAACATAGGCCGCCAACACAGCCGCTGTTTTCAAGTAACCATCGCAGTCCTTCTGCGCCCACATCTGTTGATATTTATTCTTGAGTTTGTGATACTCGGGTACAACCTGTGTCAGCGAACCTGCCTTGGATTCTTTAACTGAGATCAAACTCATTGGCATTTCGATGCCGTTGGTTGAGTTGATCACAACTGAACTACTCTCCACAGGAGCAATGGCCATAGATGTTGCATTGCGAACACCATAACTGCGCATTTCTGCACGTAGACTTTCCCAGTTTAGTTCTGGTGTAAAGTCCGCAAGTTCATTAACACCTTTGGCACGTAGTTCCCAAGGAAAAACACCTTGGCCGTAACGTGTTCTGTCAGAATCTACACAACGACCACGTTCCTTAGCCAGTTCCACTGACATCTCTGTCAGGTAGTAGGCCTGGTGTTCCATCCACGTCTTGACTTCAGCCAAGGAGTCTCGCTCTCCGTAACTGAGGCTTCGCTTGGCGTGCCAGTAGGCAAGGTTGGTGATGCCGATCCCAAGCGGTCTGATTTCGTCATTGGATAGCTTAGACTGGATGGAAAGAAAGTCTTGATAGTCAAGAATGTTGTTGAGGCTACGATGCAGTATGCGACAAGCACGGCGCATATCTTCTGGGTTACGGAACGCACCCCAATTGATTGAGCCCAGTGTGCAAAGTGCAATACGACCAGACTCGTCATCCAGACGTTTAAAGGATTTAGTAGGTAAAAGTATTTCACAGCAAAGGTTACTCTGGTAAATGGTGTGATACTCAGGATCAAACGGTCCTTGCTTCATCACGTTGTCAATGAACACAAGGTAGATACGTCCGGTATCAGTGCGCTCTTTTAGTATGCCCGACTTGAATACTTCTTCTGCTGCCATGGTTTTTGTACGCAAGTCCTTACGCTTTTCGTACTTGACATACAGTTCTTCAAACAGTGCAGTGTTTGTGTAGAACGCTTCATACAGGTCGGGCACTTCATTGGGGTCAAAAAAGGTTATGTTTTCTTTGTTTTTAAATCGTCTCCAGAAGAAAGCACTAAGCACAACCCCATAATCCATATGACGGACTCGGGTTTCTTCTGTTCCTTGGTTGTTTTTAAGTACAATAAGATCATCAAACTGATGATGCCAAATAGGATAGAAAACAGTAGCACTTGCATTGCGGATACCTCCTTGTGAGCATGAGCGTAAATCACCAAACCATTTTTTTAGGAATGGTATCATACCTGTGTGCATGATCTCACCGCCACGAATGGGTGATCCCAACGGACGTAGTCGACCAATTTCTAAACCAATGCCTGCTCGCTTGCTGGCATATTTGGCCATCATTTCTCCGGAGGCAAAAATACTGTCAAGATCATCGTCACTGCGAATAAGCACACAACTACTAAACTGTTTGGTTGGTGTACCAAGACCAGCAAGTACAGGGGTAGCAAGAGTAAACAGGCCATCCGATGCAGCATTGTAATATTCTTTAATATAGCGCATACGGGCTGAGTTAGGTTCTTCCTTGTGAAACACTGTAGCGGCTGCCACCATATATCTAACTTGCGGAGTTTCATATATTTCCTTTGTACTTCTATTTTTTACCAAGTACTTCTCTATCAGTTGTTCAATGGCAGCATAACTGTACTGTTCGTCTTTGGAATGATCAATCATATCATTCATTCGATTCCAGTCATCTTCTGTGTACCACTCCAGTAGTTCTGGAGTATACAAACCTGTGGCCACATTGGTTTTTACTATTTCGTATAGGTGTGGCGGCTCGTATGATCCGTACACATCTTTACGCAACATGCTTAGTCGTTGCTTGCCGGCCACAAACTGATAGTTGGTATGCCCCACGTCGGGATTAGATTCAACATCAATCAAATCCACTATAGCTCTAAGTGTAATACCATCAATTTCTTTGGTTGTGATGCCGTCATAAAAGTGCAGTTGAGCTTTGATCTCCACCATACTTTGACTGACATCTGCTATACCTTGACATATTTTTGCTACTTGTGATTGCCACTTTTCGATAGCAATGGGTTCACGTTGCCCACTGCGCTTTACTACTGTTATTGTTGACATCTGCTTCTCTTGTTATTTTTGTTACCGGTACTTTTCACTAACCTGTAATTGGGTTAATTTTTTTACTATTTTTGCTTCTGGATTGATATTTACGATGGATGACTTGTCCCAATTCAGTATATATTTTGATTTGTCGACCAGGACTAAATTATGACCGTTTTTTGTTAAAACCAGTTCTGCTGAGTGTATATCCGCACGGTCCAACAAAGTTATAGTATACAGGATTCCGAGTCCGCGAGCAACCTCGCAGAACATGTTGTCATCCAATAATTGCCAGGGATCTGGCCAATCTGTTTGATCATCCCAGTGCAGGTGATATCCAGTCCAGGGAGATGAGAACCACCAGGTGTTGATGGCGTCTAATGCCTGATCGACAGGCAAGGCATTGGCTCGAGTGCGTAGTTGTGTCCAACTATCAAGCCGAGATTCAAATGTTACAGGCCAAACCACGTTAGGCCAAATGTGTTATACTATAAGTTAATGACGCGGCAGCGCCGGTGTTGGTACTGATGTACTTTACAAAAACCGTGCTGCCAGACTGGGTCACAGTGAGAGTGATACCAGTACTGGCATTTTCTGTGAAATCATCTGTGTAGTTTAAACTGCCGCTTCCTGTGGTAGTTATATTGATAATACCAGTTCGGTACGCTGTACCTCTCACAATGGTATAGTTGATGCTGAGTGCAACAACACCGCCAAGGCTGTAGGTAATTGCATTGGTGGGAGTAATGACATTGTTTGTTAATGAAACTGTAAGTCCGGAGTTTCGAACATAGGTGCCCATGGCCAACTGTTGGCCGTTTGTAAATGCAATACTTGCTTCGCCATTTAAATCAATTCTTGGATGAACAACAGCATACGCATCTGCCCGTTCAAACATGTCACCAACACTCAGGTTGTTAGGAGACAAGAAGTCTATAATACTAGTGTAAGGTTGTGTTACACCACCAAAGTGGTTGCCAACGTCGCCAAATGTATTTTGTGCAGTGGCATTACGATCAGTATAAAACACAATGCCTTGATCATAGATAGTGTCAAAATCGCAACTGGTGATTCCAAATCCCTGTGGACTGAATTCAGCACCATCTGGATTGACTTCTAATAGAACGCCTTTGAACAAGGTTGAAAAATGTGTACCGGTGATGCCTACTCCACGAACGTGTTGATCTGTTCTAACTCCGTACGTTGTTCCGGTAAATCCGCAGTTGTCAAATTTAATTTGATGTACATCTAACGCATCGCTACTGTCAAATCTAACGCAAGCAGTGTTGTCAGTGTCCACTGTGAGATCTGCTGTGGTCAATGGTCCAATGAACTGAACTTGATTAAAAATACATTCGGATGCTCGATTAACAAAAGCAATGTCCATTGGGTCTAAAGACTGAAAACACATATTTTCAATGGTGATACTGGTAGGTGGTTCGGCTCCATTGGTGCCAATGTTAGCACCTGTTTGTTGTAAACTGTCGCTGGTTTGTACCACATATGTTGCAGCCGAAGCCGCCGCCATCTGAATGATACTGTTCTTAGGGCCTTCACCTTGTAGTGTGGCATAAGGAGGAACATTGATTGTGCCAGTGACAAGATACACACCAGCCGGGAAGAATAAACTTCTACGAATTGCAGGATTTACTTCACGACAATACAGTTGATACAGTGCGCGGTTAATGGCCGCAGTGTCATCTGTGATGCCGTCGCCCATTGCACCAAAGTCTTTCACAGTGGCAAACTGATCCATCCAATTTTGGAGAGATAGTTGCACCGGAGTTCCTGGACTTGGACCAGTCTGTACTGTGTATCCAGTGGCTTCTTCGCCGCTGTAGGTATAGTCCTGCACCAATGGAATAATTTCAGAAAATTCTGTCAGTATTTCAGTGTTGCCAATGACCGGAGCACCGTCTTCTAGTGTGCCGTTACCAATATACAGTCTGCGTTCGTCTATACTCCAACCGAATTCAGCGCCTGCCAGTTGTGGTAGATTTTCCTGTAACCCTTTACGCTGGGTAATTCGCGAAATTTGTACAATAGCCAATTTAGTTGTCCTCTGTGATTAACTATTTAGCATATAATACTGCTCCACACGTTTCCACCAAAGTCCACGATATTTTTCAAACTCGTCGCCTTCTAACACAAATTCCTGGTATTCAGGTTCAGTAAGCACGTTGCCCATGTCATCTGTGGTGGGCTTAACACACATTAAAATAACACCCTTACGAATGTTAGTTCCGTGCAGTTCATTGTGTGCTTCTGCATAGGCGCAGAGTTGTAAAAAGTAATCGTCGATCCATTCACGCTTTTTAGGCTTGTTGGTTTGTTTATAGTCTAGGATAGCTTCTTCGTTTAGGTGTACACCGGCAGCATCTGTTGTGCCTGCATACACCTGGGAAAAATACAGCGGAACTTCATACCCCCAAAACTCATTCACACGGTCGGTAATTCCTTGGTCAATTACCACTTGTGCCATGGCATGACTGGCCCAGCCAAATGGGTTAGTACCACGATCTTTAAGCTCACCATTTTTTACATAGTGTTCTAAGTAAGTGTGCATACGTGTGCCACGGTTGGCAGCCTCAGTGGTGATCTGCTGTGCCTTTTCGTGGCCAACACGTCGTCGCCACTGTTCAAGAATTAACTTCTTTTCTTCTGGCTTGGTTTTGTCAAGGATGGTTGTTACACTGGGTAACTTGTTGCCGTCGGGAGTTGCATAGAAACGTTTGCCGTTTACTTCTACACGTGGCACTGGTGTGTAATTAAATTTTGGATTGTACATGTTGCAAATGAGAGTTGTATATATGTTTATGGGAGTCTGACAGTAAATCAAACAGTTTAGAATTTAAGGTGTAGCTATCGGTGGTTGTGCGATTATCATAATCTGCAGTGAACTTCAGGTACTCTTGAAAACGCAACTCGTTGTTGTTGTTTTTGTTATTAGAAATTGTTGCAAGCATGGCAACAAAGAATTCTTTCAGCACAGCAGTGCGTGTGTATTTTTTAAATACTGTGTGGTTTACACATTGCTCTAACAGTTCAATCAGTTGCGGGTAGTATTGTAATGATAAACTTTCCACCATCAATGGCTCAGGATTATACAAGTGTATGTTTGACATCCATAAATCAGTTTGTGTTTGGTCGGCCCAGCGTTTCCACCAATCAAGATAGTCCACTGCATAAAAAATGTTATTTAATGAAAATACCGGGCTGACCGACAAGGAAAATTTGCCAGGATATTGCCGACTCAACAGATTGAATGTTTCCAGGTTATCTTCTATTTTGTTGAACCTGGCAGGCCAACGGACGTAATGATAATTTTCTCCAATGCTGTCGATGCTGGAAAGAAATTCTATGCGGCGAAACTGTGCAAATTTTGCAGAAAACTTTTCAGATATACTGGGCACAAGACTGGTGGTAATTCGTAGTGTAGTGGTGTTGGCTAAATTTTCTTCAATCAACCAATCAACTAATTTTAAAAATCCTGGTTGAATCATTGTTTCTCCGCCAATTGGATGTACAATGAAATTATCAGTTTCTTTATGTTTAGAACGAATCATATTGGTCATTTGATCCCAAAGAAACTGGTCTGTTGACGTGTCAATTTCATATTCAGGAGGCGCAGGCGTATTCATTAATTTGGCCCATAAACTACTGTCAGTTTCGTTACAACTACGACAAGCTAAGTTGCAAAGATTGCTAAACTTCATACCAACTTGAAATTCGTTTGTTTTTTTATTTTCCTTAAACTGTTCTAATTCAGCAACGGTGTGTCCTAGCATGTACTTTACACGTTCAGACTGTGCTTGGTTTTGTTCTTCGGACGCACAACGCCAACAAGCCTTGGGCACTAGTCCTTGTGACATGTCTTGTTTGACGTTTTCTATAAAATTAAAATCCAGTGCTTGGTTGGTCTTGGACACGTCTAAATTACAGCACGTAGTAACTTTAAATTTGCCAACGTTGAATCTAAAATCGTAGGCAGAATATGGTGCTGTGCAAAATGTAGGATTATTTTTAATCCATTCAATTGTTTGGGTAATCATTGAATTTTAATTAATTTTAAATTTGACAAATTGATTATAAGCATCTAATACTTGAGTAAATTTAATTTCTCGCCACTTGAAAAATACTGCCAAGCGGGGATTCTCATCAGTGGGTGCGTCAGGACAGTAAACACTGTGGCATTTATCAACATTGAGTATATAAGGAAATTTATCAATTTCAACTTCGCAAACTTCAGTTGTCTGGGTTGGATTAACTAAGGGTGGTATTCGTTGACGACGAATACCTTCAGTTAACAGTGTATGAGTGTGTGCATTTTCAAGCAATTCTTGTTTTACGAACTCGGGAAGAAAGTTAAAATCCCAGAGTGTTTTGCATTCGGGCCAAGACTGATCCTTGCTGTTTGAATAGTGGTTGTTCCAGTGGAGAATATCAATGTCGTGATCATAAAATTTTGTCCATGTATTTGAATGATTCTTCAATGGAAGTATGATACTTACAGTTCTATGACGATCAACATGCACAGGCAATTGAACACCAGTCATTGCTTGTAATCGTATTTCAGGAGCTTCGTTGATTAAATTAAAAAAATACTCATACTCACTGAGTAACAATTTTTCCAATTTCTCTGGCAGATACCAGGTGGTGCATGATGCTAGATTAGTAAAGTTATCACCGTAAAAATCAAAAAAACATTGTTTTTCATCAGAATAAATGTTTTCTACTATGTTACTTAATCTCACAGGATCCATGTCATATAATGCTGCATCTGCAATTGTTAACTTGCTTCTATCTAAATTAGACAATTCTGTTTTTAGATTTAAATTTAACGAAAGATAAGGAGCAGGTTCAAAATAATAATTCATACTATTAGTCTAGAGGCTTTTAAATACGGAAACTTTCTCCACATCCACACCGATCACGTTCATTTGGATTGCGAAATTCAAAACCTTCATTGAGCCCTTGGCGAACATAGTCAACTGTTACACCTTGTAAGTAAGCACCAGACTTGGGATCAACAAACACTCGGCAACCAGTACAGTCAAAACATTGATCTGTTGCTTGCGGTGTATCCACATATTCTAACACATAAGCAAGTCCAGAACACCCAGTGGTTCTAACACCTAATCTTATTCCTTCACCGTGCCCACGCCGAGTTATTGTTTGTTGTATTTTTCGAGCGGCAGCATCAGTTAACGAGATCATGCTTCTTACGATAGTCGTCCACAGCCGCTTTGATTGCGTCTTCGGCTAGAATGCTACAATGTATCTTCACGGGGGGTAAGGCCAATTCTTCAGCGATGTCGGAGTTTTTGATTGCTCCTGCTTGGTCGATGTGCATGCCTTTGACCCACTCTGTAATAAGGCTCGAGCTCGCAATAGCCGATCCGCAGCCATACGTTTTAAATTTTGCATCTGTAATAATACCTGTATCATTATCAACCTTTATTTGTAATTTCATGACATCCCCGCAAGCAGGTGCGCCAACCATACCAGTACCAATATCAGTATCAGTCTTGTCAAAAGATCCGACATTCCTGGGATTTTCATAGTGATCGACCACCTTTTTGCTGTAAGACATGTGTGTTTACTCTGGTTTAATGTTAGATGCCTGCAGGCCCTTTTGTCCTTGAACCACATCGTATGTCACACGTTGATTTTCTTTGAGGACTTTGAAGCCTTGCGTTTGAATTGCTGAATAGTGTGCAAACAATTCTTCGCCACCTTCGTCTGGAGTAATAAACCCAAAACCTTTGGTTTCATTAAACCACTTTACTTTACCTAATGCCATATACTGCTACTACTTTCTGTTTTAATTTACTGATTTACAATTACTTTGTACAAGTTCTTGTTCTGGTTATTGTGCCGTCTGGATTTTGTATTTCTGTCCAAGGGCTACAATTTGTGTCAACAGACTGTTGCTGTTGAATAATTACAGGTTGCGGTGGTGCCTGTCGTGATGCTTCGTATACAATTGCACCTCCAATGATTGCAGGGACCATCCAAACCCAATTGCCGCTGTGCCCACGTTGCCAATGCCCGCCATGGTAGTGACGGTTAAAGTGTCCGTGTTGTGCAAATGCGGCTGTTGCGATTGTCATTAATACGACTAAAAGAATTTTTTTCATCTTTGTATCCTTTGCATACATTAAATGTATTATACTACATTCTGCATGTATTTACTATCATTTTGGTTCTTTTATCCAGGGTTTTTTACGATCACTGAATGTGATGGGTTTGTATTCGTATGATTCTGGGCAAAACTTGCATTGATCAATTTGGTTATCAATCGTGTCAATAAACTCTTTGCCACGTAGATCAAACTCATCAATGGTCAACGGTCGATAGCTGTGTAGCATAGCACGATCCTCATCGCTTATTTCAAAATGGTATTGATCATCAAATTCGGGCATTAGAGCGGCTGGACCGCACTTGTAGATTTTCCCATTGATCATGTGATAGTTTTTAAATCTACGGAAGGTACAGTTTTCGTGTGCCCGTGTAGGATCACTCTGATACAGTGTGTACTTGTTGTCTGGAAGTTCAATAATATTGCTTTGAACAAACTTGTTGCTCATCCAGGCGTGGATTGTTAATTTTTTATCATTAATAAATTGATAATTGCTACCAATTGGATCATCTTTGCGTTGTGTTTCTATTACAGTAGGTCCTAAGAAGTTTCGTACACGAGCAAATATTTCTTCTCGGTCATTGGGATTGTGTATACTAATGCCCAACCAGTTTCCCTCTTTAGGATTAAGAGCCTCATCTAACCCTTTAACGCAGTCGATGCGTGTTCCGTTGCTTTGCACTTGAACTCCCGAATGCTTGGGCCACAATTGCCTAATACCGTTAATCCATTTAACAATGTCAGGATTAAGCAGTGGCTCGCCACCAAGGATTACAGGATGTCGTATGTCTATTTTTTCTGCCCAGCGAGTGAGAACAGGTTCGGCTTCTGCCCAACTTTGCCATCCGCTGAATTTATAATTGTTGTAGCGATTACAGCCGTTGCAAGTTAAGTTACACACGTTGGTGATGTAGAATTCTAACTTGTCAATCAAGATTTTTTGTGTCATGTAGCGATATTTAATGCCAGTGTCTGGCGAGAGTGTTTTATTGGCGACGCTTCAAGGCTGCTTTGGCATTGCTGTCAACAACTTCACGTGCTTGATCAACACTCATGCCTGTTGTGGCTTCGGTGTTGCCTTTGAATCTAACCACACCCGAATTTGGCTCAAGTGGTTCAAGCAAGTTGCTCAATGGTTCACGGCTGATCATGTCACCTAGGTTCTGTTCAGTTACGTTAACACCCATTGACTGTGCCAAGTCAACAAAGGCTGCTTGACTAATTTGTTTTGAGGCTGCTTCGTCTTCAGCTCTGTCGCTGAGAAACTGACTCAGCGCCGCTAGTTTAAGGGCGCTGTTGGCAGACTCGTCAAACTCTCGTAGGCGCATTATCTACGCTCGCGACCTAGTCCAGTTTTAACAGGCTCTTCGAGGTCTGCTTCTGCATCGGCAGCCAGTGCATCTAGTTCATCACCGGGTTCAGCAGGCATTTCTGCACCAGCGTCCATTGGAGGCATTTCTGCACCAACATCAGGAGCCACTTCGCCCGGAACCACAGGTGCTTGTCCGGTCACTGTGCCCATGGCAGTTTCTAATTGAATCTTAGATTGCTGTAGGTTCTGTACCATTCCGCCCAGTGCGGCTGTGGCATCTGCATTGAATTTGGTAGCTTGGTCATAGCCAATTTCGTTACGGATTTGATCAACCAAGGCTGGCAAATCTTTGAACTGAATAGAAGTAACTTGTTCAATCATGCGCTGAACTTGATCAACCATGTCTTGACTGGCCAAGATAACCTGTGCTTGTTGTACTTCGCTCTCGGCTAATCGACGGCCTGTTTTACGACGACTTTCAGCGGCCATGGCGGCAGATAATGCGGCACCTTGTACCATCTTTTGTTCGTCTGGTGACAGCGTTTGACCGGCAGCACTCTTGGTCATTGCTGACTTGAGTTTAGGATCAGTGATCTTACTGAGAGCTTGTTTTGTTTTGTTAGGATCTGGCATTCCCATTGTTGTGTTCGCTGGAATCTCTTCTTTGATTTTTTTAGCCAACACCTGCTCTAGCATTACTAATTTCAAGTATGCTGAATCTTGTTCGCTCTTATGGAATGCAGGTGTACGGCGATGTTCGCCCAGTAAGCCACGCACACGGCCTAACATGGCATGTGCTTGACGCTTTGAAATTGATTCAAAGGTAATGCTTTTACCAAAGTAACTTTCGAATACTTTAGCGACTTGTTTTGATTGCGGCAGTACGGCCAATTCTTGCAGTTTCATTATCGAATCCTCGTTGTTGATAATATTTAGCCCAATTCACACATTTGGCTAATCTATTTTCTATTTCTTTTTTCTTTAAAATCTTATTTTCTAACTTGGTTAGAATGATTTCACGTTGATCAGCATTTTTGGTGCGATCACCAATGGCGGCTCTGGTGCCGATATCCACGGTTAAATGATGTAAACTGTTGTCTAACTGCATTAAATCGCGGGCCACATTGTATTGTTTAAATTTGTCGGCAATGCACCAACTCAATGCTGATTTAGTAGTGTGAAAAACGCCAACATCAGTTAAGGCACAGTGTACTCGGTAGCCTTGACTTTCTTTGACAATACTGTATTTTCCAAATACTGTGTAGTCGCCATCAGAATTTTTCCAGATACTGTTGTGTTCTAGTGTGGGGAATTCTTTAAGGATTTCTCGAGAAATTTCTTTATCTATTTTCATTTAAAAACATAAGTCACAAGCAGCCATCCAATGACCGCGGCCATTGAGCCCATTGCACCTAGACCCCATGAAATCAATTGGTCGTTGCGTTTGGCAGCCATGTCTCTGACCATATCACGTATCTGTGCAACCATCTGTTCCAGGCTGGCAATTTTAGAGTCTACGTTATCTAACCGCAGTTCCAATTGACTATAACGTTCTGCACACAGTTCTACGTGTGCTTCTAGACTTTTTTTCTCAATAGCAGTGGTATCAACCATGTTGGGTCTCCAATGCATTATTTATGGCGATCGGAGCGAACCATATGTTCTGTTGGGGGCCATGTGTAATCAGCACAGTGGACATTTCTGGTCTATTGTCCAGTCCTAACAGCATGGGCACACCTTCGGCATCTGCACGTAGTACCAAGGTTAAATCATCATCTGTGCCGTAGATGTTGTCAGTTTCTGTTTCAAATTCAAACATCCATGCACGATTTGATGCATCCACCATGGGTTCTTGTATGCGGAACAACTGTGTACGTAGTCCCAGTATTTGTGTGAGTGTTTCCCAGTTTCTTTGTTGATTTCTAGCACGACCCCAGTCTAACTCGTCGGTTATTACATTGCCTGCGTGATCTCGGAACGGCACCCGGGCAGGTTTATAATGTCCTGTGACGCCGGTGGCAGTGATGTCAAAGAATGTTTGTACTACAAATCTCATGGCGTCTTTTTAATTAGTTCGTATAACACTTCAACTTTGTTGCATAGTTCGTTGAGTGCTACACTGTTGTGACGTGATTCAAATATTTCTGCCCAACGACGTTTGTTTTCAAGATCTTCTAGTTCTTGTTTTAGTTTGGGGTCTTGATAGTGCAAGGATCTTGCGCTACTGCCAGGTTGGCGAGCATACACTGTGCGGCCACCATCGGGGCTTTCAAATATTGTTACTTCAGTTATTTTGCTCACCATCATGATGAAGTATTTAACGTCAAAAGAAAACCCTGGGTTTTATTCCAGGGTTTTTGTTTCAAAAACTGTTTAGATCAGTTTGTGAATGTTGCTGTGGCAGCTGTGGTAACAGCATAGCCTAGAGCGGCAGTCAATGCCACGTCTAGATCTTGACCGTTAGCATAGTTCCATGCACCAGTTGGGTATGTAGCCAGAGCCAATGTAGCAGTGTTACTACTGTTGGTTGTGAATTCGTACATAGCAATTGTGCATTGTGTCTGAATTGTCAAGAATGCTTGTCCCAATGAAGTACCACTTACAGTAGCGTTACCAGTGAAAGTAACTGTACCGAAGTCTAACTTAGGGCCTGCAACGTTAACTGTTGTGCCACTGGTCACTGTGTTAGCACCACTGTTCCAGCCTGCGCCAGGTGATGCGGCAACTGTGCCTGAGTCTTGATTAACAACTGGTTCGAAGTTGCCGTTTACTTGTGTAATATAAGCCATTTTTAAATCTCCTTAGTATATGGTCACGTTGGACCTGCAATTATTTATACAAGTTGACAAAAAATCAGGTTTAGGCTGTTTGATCTGGATTGTTTAGGGCACGATTTCCGGCACTGAATCCAAAGCGATTTACCAGTTTGGCACGGCCTGCAGGGGTGGCCAGTACCCAGCCTTCTTGCCCGGGCTGTTGGCGATCTAACTGCCCTAGCATGTCTGTTTTGATGTCGTGCAACAACAGGAATGCAGTGAATGCCGAAGTGATGCCCGCCATGTTTGTGCGTGGACTTTGCAGATATTCCACAATGTTGTTGAACTTGCGTGGTGTTACATTGGTTTTTAGCCAGTCTCCAAAGCCGTTCAGCAAGTTGTCGTAGTTGCTGGTAATTCTAGAGTTGATGTAGCGTTTGCACAACTGTGGCAAATCAGTAATGCCGGCAGCACGTAGGTCAGCAGGGTTGAACAAACTGTCAATGGCAGTGCCTTGTGTGGACACAATTTGACTCAGCTGTTTAACTAGGCCACTGTTTAATTCAACGTTGCGAATGTCTTTGACACTGGGCTCAATCAGCAACAGTCCCGGAACTTCATTCAGTGTGACCTGTTTGATTGCTTCAGGAGCGGCATCAACATCACGATATCGTGTGTGTACAGCCACGCCCACTTCACTGCGGCCAATGCGTTGTCCCAGTTTACTGCTGGCAGGTATCTTGTATTCAACAAAATTTGGCTGGAACACATAAGCGCCGGCCTGTTCAGGAGGTGTGTTGGTGTACAGTAAATCACCCTGTACAAACCCACGCATGTTGTCTGGGGTGGCAGCACGTAACAATGGAAACAACTTTTGATAAAGCCCAATTAACTCTGTACGATCTCCCGACCGCATGGCCATCATTCTAGCAATATGATCCGGAGATGTGGCCAAGCCGTCATATCCTTTGGCGCCAAATCCACTTTTGTCTGTGAGCACAAACGTGCCATCTGGCTTGCGGCCAAATATGATAGCAGGCTTGCCATCCCACTTCACTGTGGTAGTACCGCGTGTGTCTTCTGCGGCGTGGCGCATGATTTCAACTGCATCACGAATACCACGTGTGCCTTTTTCAAACACTAGATCTTCCAGGTGTTCAATACGTGCATCCTTGGCGCCTTCCACAATCACTGACATGCCTTGATTCACAATGCGATCACGCAGTCGAGCCAAGAAGTTCACTTCGTTGTATTCTTTATATAAGGGTTCTTCACTTTCCATGAAAGGAACGCCAATCTTGGCAAAGTGTTCACGTGCATCTGCCAGCTTGGCATCACGCTTGGGATCATTTTCCAGTGCGGCCACAATGGTTTCTACACTGTTCAAGTCTGCTCGAGTTGCTTGTTTATTCAACAACAGTCGAGCAATCTTATCCGGGTCATCCGTGATAACCTTGTTGGTGGCACGGTCAGCAATGCCTGCAGTTTGATTTAGTTTGTAACCCATGCTTTTGGCAATGCTGTTCATCAACACATTACGGTCTTGCCCACGATACGCACTGTCTGCAGGCGCACTTAGTACAAATTTAGAAAAAGGTAAATTAGTCAAGAACATAAAGTCTGTTTGCACATAACCTGAATTGGGGTTACCAGTGATGGGCGTTTTAAAGTGTACAGAAATGCCGGACTTTTTAATGTAGTCTTCTGGTTTGAAACCATGGCTTTGACACCATTGTGTCAGCCGTGTAACCAACTGTTCTTTGCTGACTTGATTGGCATCCACTGCCAGATCCAAATCGCCCGACGTGGGTTTTCTACCTGTGGAGCCTAATGTATTGTCTTGTAGATCCAGGCCCGGTAACATTTGGTCAAGCCAGGCGAGTGTGGGAGCAACGTCTGCTTGGTTAATGCGCTGTGTTAGTATACGGCCATTTGCGTCTTTAAAAACATTGCCGCCTTCTTTTAATATCATACAGTGTATCCCATACCTTGTAGCATGGTGTCAATCACCGAATCACCTGAGGTAGATAGTTTTTTGTTGCCGGTGGCGGCCTGAATTTTTTTCCCGGCTGTGGTTAAAATTTGAGCAGTCAACCCGGCATCGTTTAACAATTTCACTGCACTGGCTCCTGTCAATTGACCTGTAGCCGGTGCAGTGCCAGCGGCTGCTCCAGTGGTGCCGGCTGCCGGTGGTGGTTGCTGTCCATATGCAGGTGCTTCGGGTGATGCGGCCTTCACAGAATTTTGTGATGTCACCAGTTGTAGTGCGGCCATAGCAGTTAAAATATAATTTTTAACTGCTGTTTTAGTGTTGGCAGGATTGCCCTGGGCATCAATAACTGCTTGCTTGGCATCATCTAACTCTGGCCCTAATTCAGATCCTTCAGCGTCTGTTAATCCAAGCATTTTGTACGTGGCTGAATCGCGCATGGCAACTTTTTCATTGGCAAACTCTAAGAAGTTTTTAATATATTCAGGATTGTCAGGTGGTTGTGCTTGTCCGGCATTTGGATTTCCAGGCTTGGCTTTATTTGTTTTGCTTACTGGAGCATTAGCCATTGTGTTTGGTCCTGCTGCTCCACCTTTGGCTAGTTGTCCTGCCATAGCACCCATTGCTCCGGCACCTGCATCAGCAGGTGGTTGTGCTTGTCCAGCAGGTGGTTGCCCTGGCGTTGGTTGCCCTGCAGGTGGTTGTGCGTCAGTATCGGGTTGCCCTGCAGGTGGTTGCCCTGGCTTTGGCTGACCTGCAGGTGGCTGTCCTGGCTTTGGCTGACCTGCAGGTGTGGCATATTTTTCCATGCCCGGCATCTTCATCACGTTGTTGTAATTGAATCCTTGAGCGTTGCCAGTGGCAGGTGCTGGTTTGGTAACAGGCTGATTGGCCACTGCGGCTTTTTCGTTGATGTTAATAATGCTTTCTAAGATGTAATCAAAATTATAATAGTTTGATTCACGCTGTAGTTTCTTCATTGAAGTACTACCATCTGGATTGGTAATTAACTTGTTTTGACTTCCGCTAACATAGTCTTTGAATCCCGAGCCGGTCTGGGTGGCAGTTGTTTTGCCAGCGCCTCGTTGCCCTTTCAATTTGTCTTTCAATGCATTTTGTTGTGCTGGAGTTAATTTACCAGCCGCAGGTGCAGGAGCAGGAGCTGCCGCAGGTGCAGGAGCAGGAGCAGGTGCAGGAGCTGCCGACACTTGTGATCTTTTATCTGTTAACCATGCATCAGCATACTCTGTTGCCAGTTTGACCATTGCTGAATTTGCCTTTACAGCGGCTAATTTTTTTACAGGATCAAGGATACCTGCACTTGATGCCCTGAAGTCTTGCGTTGTTCCTGCTCCAGGAGATACAGCTTGGGCGAGTCCAGTAGCGGCAGCTTTGCCAACACCTTTTACCACATCCCAAACACCTTCGTCAGTGCGACGTGGACGATTTAACTCATGAATTTGCATCAGTTTTTCTCACGGTTCTTGTAAATTTGCCAGGGTCGCGTAGGTTGATAGCATTGATCAACTTTCGTTGCAAATTTTTAGCCACCTCGGGCTCATAACTGGAGTCAATCTGCTCTAGCAGGCGTATAGCACTGGCTATGATGTTACCAGCACGATTTTCGATAACATAGCGGGAGTCGCGCTCCACATACATGCTGTCTAATTCTTCTAATAAACTACGAGTTTTCTTCTGCATTTTGGTCCCGAACCCTTTGTGTTATTTATTTGATTCTAACATACATTATACTTAAATAAAAGATGGATACATTTTGTGTTTTACCCTGGGTAGGAAAAGAAGTAGTTTGGAATGGCCAAGAAACACATTGCTGTTTACTACCTCGAAATTACAACATTGATCAAATTAAATCAGACTTGTTATCAGGAGTTAAAAGTTCGGCGTGTCAAAAATGTTGGAATCTTGAAGAATATGGATCAAAAAGTGATCGACAAGTAAAAAATAGTGCATTAGATTTTTATTGGGATAGGGATCTAGAATCTATAAAACAAGATGCAACCAACGGCAAATTAAATGATATCTTAATTCTCAAATTGTTTACCAGTAATACTTGTAATGCAACTTGTATAAGCTGTAGCCCTAACTGTAGTAGCAGTTGGGCACAGTTGGCCAAGCGCATTGATTTAGATATTCCGCCAAACTCAAATAAATTTGTTGATATAGACAAGATAAAAGAAAAAGTTAATTTTAAAGAACTTAAAATATTAAGTCTAATCGGCGGTGAACCTTTGTATGAAAAGAAAAATTTTGAGTTATTAAAATATCTTGTTGAATTGGGAAATACTGAAGTATTTTTGAGTATAGTAACTAACGGCAGTGTAGAATTAACTTCCAGGCAAAAACAAGTCTTATCAAAATTTAAGAATCTTAATTTTTCTGTCAGCATCGACGGAATAGAATCTGTATTTGAATACATGAGATATCCACTTGACTGGACAGATCTTACTAACAATCTAACATTTTTTCGAGAATTAACTGACAATATTAGTTCAAATTACACATTGAGCAATTTAAATATTTTATATCATAACAAAACCATCAAATGGTTTAATGAAAATAATATAGTGTACTCGGTAAGCCCGGTATATAATCCAAGTTGGTTACAGCCTAGAGCACTGTCAGAATCAATTAAGAAATTATTAAAAAGTCAATTATCTGCAGTTGATTATAATACTTTCTTAGGACCAATACACACCAACCAAGATCAACAAAATTTTCAAATGATGCTTGAACAAATTAAAATACAAGATACATCTAAAAAAATTCAGATGAAAGATTATTTGCCTGAATTACATAATATGCTAATAGAATGTTAATATCTTAAGTATTTTTAATCTGACCGAGCAGTTGTTTTAATTTAGCACTTTGCACATCGCCTGTTACTTTTGCTGGCTGTTCCCAAGCAGGAGTTCCTGTGGCTTTTTCCCACGGTGGGGATTTGTCTTCTGTGGTGTCAGCAGACTTGAGTTGGCTTTTTGCTTTGATTGAGTCCATAAGTGAACTTTGGGGTCGGTTGTACCCTGTCCCTTCGTCCCCACCTTCATCAGTAATGCGCATAGTTTCAATGTTATACTCCAAATCAATTTTTTGACCAACGCCGGTCGAGCTTCGAGATTTCATACACTGGATCTGATACTTGCCACGTTCTTTCATAGCACGTGAAGTAAAGATACCAAACACATTATCTGCTGTGTTAATTTTACTGATACCGCCTGAAATATGACTGTGGTCAAATTCAATCTCTTCAACAGCACTACGATTTAACTGCGATGCAGTAACCATCAGCACACCCAGTTCCTTGGCTAAGTTACGCAGTTCTTCTGAAACATACTTGTCTTTAACAAACAAGTCGTTGGGGCTAACTTTAGCACTAACTGGCATTAGCAAGTCCAAATAGTCAATCATCAGGAAGTCTACTCGGATCCCTGTTTGGATCTGTACTTCTTTGATATAACTACGGATGTCGTTAATGTTGCTTTGCGCCGGTAATGCCTTAACACGATACTGGCCAGACTTCTTAGCAACTAGTTTAACTTTGAGTTCAGTTGTGTCAATGTCTTTACGGATATCCTTTGTTGACATATTGGTCAACATAGCATCTGTACGTAAACTGGTAAGTTCTTCACTGAGTTCTAGTGTAACGTACACACCACTAAGTCCTTGCTGTAGCCAGTTCAACGCAATGTTCATCATTACTAAACTTTTACCCGAACCAGATCCGCCTGCAAAGATGTTCAGTTCACCACGACTGAATCCACCATACAACAGCCGGTCTAGTTGTGGCCATCCTGTGCTTACTTGGCCGCCTGAGTTAAAGTATCGGTTGATACGACTCGCAGGATCAGCAAAGTAATCTGTGCCCATGTCTTTTGTAAGAGATATCTGTACTGCGTCTTTGATCAGTTTCTCAACTGGCTCAAACTCTCCCTTTTCTAACAAGTCTGCACTTTTAAGAATAGCACGTTCAAGTTCTTGACGCTTGGTAAAGCCTTCAAACTCGGTCATGAACCAATCAAAGTGTCCTTCGTTCAAATCTGGCACAGGTTGCAGTTTGATTCCTGTAGTTGCACTAATCTGCAACTTGTCAGGCATAGTTTTATGCTTGTCCGTGTGCTCTTTAATGAACTCAGCCGCCGGCTGCAGGCTCCGGTCAAAGTTTTGTGGATTATAAATGTTTTGAACACGCACATAACTGCTGGCGTCTTCCAACATCATTTCTAAGAATAATCTCTGGACTTCTAATCCATAATCTTTTAACATTGTTTAATAGTACTTTCCAATTTGCAAACTTTTTTTCCAACTTGTGTTTCTTCTCTGATCAATTTGATTCAACCCTTGTATCCAATTATCATTGTGACTATTCATTGTAGATTTTAAAATTTTTACAAGTCCACTAAACTGATCAATTGAGGACAGTGCAGACATTGCTTCCTGTTTTATATTTGGCAAAAGATCAGTTACATTATAATTATATGCGAGTTGCCAACAAAAGTCACTACTATCGCCTTCTCTATTTGTAGATAAATTTTCCATAAACCATTCATATACCAGTGGCATTTCAAGTACATTATAATTTCCCACAGTTACGTTAAACCCAAACATGATATTTCCAGGTAATTCTTTACGCATACGGTTGATATTATTAACTAACGTATCCCATTTTCCAGGGTGTCTGACATACTCAAATGCTGTATCAGTTGCGTCTACACTAAAGAACAATTTTACTAATTTTGTTTTTTCCCACAAATTAATTATGTCTAGACTAGGATACACCGTTCCGTTTGTGTTATAACTCACAAAAGCATTTGATAAATCAATACTCTTTAGTATATTAAATTGATCATTGTTAAGCATTGGCTCGCCGCCGTTAAAATGTATTTTTTTAACATTAGTTAGATCTAAATAATCAAATAACTTATTTTGCTTTTGAAATTTTCTACCCATTGCCGATAACGATTTTTGTGATATATTAAGTTCTGTCGCCCATGTGCTAGAGTTCTGTGGGCCACACATGATGCAACCTAAATTACATGCCCATGTTGCACTGTGATCAACACTTTCTAATATCACTGTGTCGGATTCAGTTGGCAGTTCAAAAAATTCTATAGCACTTAATCTTCTACTTTTCTTGCCAGCATTTTCATCTTGCCAGCATCTCGAACAGGCCAGTGGCTTTTTTCCATCTGCAAATTGTTGCCTAATTGACTGCAAGTACTCGTTTGTATTAAAATTAAAATTTTCAACTGGCACTGTTTGTATAGTTGCCTGACAACAAGGTGCAACTTGAAGTTGATTGTCATTATGCCGGTCAACATATAAACTACGATAAACTTCCGGACACCAGTTGTTATATTCGTTTGACAAGTTGTCGTTTCCTTAGTTCTATTTTGATCTTACTGGTTTCTTTTGCTTGCATAATAGTTAGCAAAGTTGTCAACTTGCCCCAGAGTTTCACAGCATCGTTGATATCTTTAACGCCGGGTGGCCAGTCCGGAATGCTTACACTCCATCCCAGTTCCACAGCACGATCGATTAATGCCACGCCTGCCTTGTCTTGATCTGGGACCACAACGACATTGCGTCCTAGGCTACGTATTAGTCTTGCTTGATCATCACTGATTTCGTTGTGCATCACAGCCACACCACTTATACTGAGTGCGTCAAAGATACCTTCTGTCACAATTACATTTTGCCATCCTGCTTGCTGTAGATCTATGCCAAACACGTAGCCCTTCTGCATGTCGTTAATGTACCGTGGATTGCGATCATCCAGGAAACGTATGGTACTACCTACCACTTGATTGTTGTATGTAAACGGAACCACTACACTAGGACGAGTTGGGTTTGCGGCCGATACCATAACAGGATAGTCTTCTGGCACATGTCTGTTCCTGAGATATGCCCAATGCTCAGATCGGTCTGGTGTTACAAAATCCACAAATGGCGGCAACTCTGCTTCGTTAAACTCAATCGGTGCAAGATTATTCCAAACACGCTGACGATCTTCAATCATGCCTTCCATGCTACGATGTCGCATGCTTTCAAGATTGATCTGATTGATATCGTTTTCAGGAACGCCTATCCATTCCAGCAAGCGTCGTGCTTTGAATCCGATATTGCGTCCAAGAATAAAACTTGCAGTATAGCCACAGTTAAAACAATGATAACTCCAGCCCTGGTCAGACAGTTTGATACCACCACGTCCACGACGATCGGGTGTGTTGCCAGTGTGTACGCAACAAGGTGCGTTGAAGGAAATCCACCCAGAACTAGACTGTTTTCTTTTGCCTGGTAAAAATGCCAACACGTCGATCATGTTACTATTGTAACATGTTTTTTAAGACAATGCAACTTGTTTTGGCTTAACGATACTTCAAGTTTACCACACGTCCGGTGGAAACAAGCACCTGTACTGACTGCATGGTAGGAGGAACTGGACGGTATCCGGAACCACCGGATATCAAGGTAATGCCACTGATTGAACTGCCTGATATACTGGCAGTGGCCACAGCACCTGCGCCTTCGCCCACGAACTCAATCAGTGGCGGAGCCAAATAACCAAACCCTGGATTAGAAACAGTGACTCCTGTGACAATGCCATTGGCCACAGTGGCAGTGGCCTGTCCCGGATTGCCCATTGCTTGACCATTTGTACCGGTGGTGTATATGCTGTTGTTGAAACACAAACGCAACAACGGATGCCATCCAATCACGTTCATGTAAATGGTTTCAGTTCTGTTATAGTACTGTGTAGATTCTGTAACATTGTACCAGATACTTTGATAGTTTTCTGCGGCCTGGGCCTTGATTGTACCTGTGTAGCCAAGCAAGTCCATCTGTATTGTGGTTACCGCACCCACTGGTTCTATGAAACTGCTGTAGAATTCAGTTGGTTGGTAAGGACTGTAGTTGTTGATTGAGCTGCCGGCATTTAGTGCCCAGTCGGGGTATACACTACTGCTGGACCCACCATAACTGACCTGAGCTGTGATTTCTGTTGTGGGAATTGTCAAATTGGCACTGGGCACGTACTGAGGATACACACTGTCTACTACGTCAAGCGGAGCACGGGCACCTGATTGTGCGTCTGTGTACACTGCTTCTATTAGATTGCCGCTGGCTCGCATGATGCTGTAGGCAGCGGGCTGTGCCAGCACTGTGTCAAGTTCTGCAGTGGTCAGTGTTACTTTGGCACGACCATACTGTGCATTGATAACAACCATTTCTTTTTGAACCAATAACGCATCACCATTTTGGCTAACTATTCTAAATGTCAGTGTGCTGCCTGTGATATTCACAGGCTTTTCGTCTTGATTGATGAACTCAAACAAGATCACATTGTCAACACCTTTGTTAATTGTTAGTTTTTTAGCATACACAGGATTGTACCTCAAATTGAAATAAGCACCACTGGTGTCGACTACAATAACTCGAGTTACTTGTTGGTAAAGGTAAGCAGTGGTTGAATACATATGGATGTATTTAGCGACAAAAGATAACCTTTAAATTTAGCCAAAAATGCACGGTATAAATACCACCGATGGCCAATGATATCTTTACTAAACTCAGCGAACAATACCCCTTTATTACACTGTGTGTATATGCTTCCACGGAGTATGTGGGCATTGTGCAGAATCAAGACGTGTCAGTTACCACCATATACGACTTTGGCAGCATACACGACCCTGTGCTGAAACAAAGATTTCTAGAGTTGGCCAATGCCTGGTGGTGGGAGAGCAATAGAAGTATTCCCATCAATATCTTCTTAAAGAAAGACTGGGATGTATTCCGTCCTTGTCTACGCACATTTGCCAACAAAGACTTGGAAATCTTACACGGTCCTGTGTGTAGCCTTGCTGATATTGCACTGAAAAAAGGCAAACGCAAAAGCATTACGCTTGTGCGACGGATGGACTGAGCAGGTTCATGTGTAATGCTACCAAGGCTGCGTAACTGATTGCGTGGCTTTTCTTAAATGTGTAGCCTCGACTTTCATCACCATCCCACACAGAATCAAACACCATGTCCCAGGGCTGCCGTTGCAAGTGTGCCTTGCCTGGCCTAATGATACTGATAAACGCTGCCATTCTTGGAATACTATCCGGGCGCATTGCGCTCAGCAGGTCTGTATAGTTGCCAACGTGTGCTAGTTGTTTTGCCCATTCTGGTTCTTGCCACAGCTGGGACCAAGCAGGTTCTGTGGCCACTGCTGTGGCATAGTGTTCTGGACTGGTAATCAACTGATAAACACTCATGTTCAAAAAGTCAATTTTAAAATAACCCAGTTGTTCGGCAGCTTCGTAGTCGATGGCCGCACAACGATTCACAGGATCCTGCGGAATGTCTGTTACATACACACCCGAGTTGTGCCTGCGTGCCTGCCCTTGCACCGTTTGACGTGCAGGTGTGTGCTGGATTAATTCAAGTAGTTGACTGCGGTCTGCAAAGTCAATGTCAATATCTGCACTCATGATTATGCTTTTTTAATTGTGCGTTTATGTACGCTTCTTCTAATAGATCTCGAGCACTTCCTGTTGGTCTATTAGATATTATATCTTGCACCATTACATCACATTTAATTTTACTGTGCTTGTATGGTTGTCGTTTTAAAAATTCACTGTGGATTTTGACTATCTTATCGTGTTGAGTATATGGTATTTCCGCCCATTGAGCAATCTGTTTGATTTGATCAAGGAATAAATCTGTGTCATAAAAACAACGGAAAGGAAAAATATAAACTTGTCTATTACCATAATTAATCATTGTGTGTTGTTGTTGAATAAACCCTTGTTGGCTAGGATTTTCAAATCCTAATTGAAAAAATTCTCTGAGTACGTGCCTTGGACAATCCGGATGGTCTTTGTTAAGTTCTAATAATTCTAAATTATGAACATTAATACACTCATTACGTATATGCTCCGGCAACAGGATAAAATCATCAAGTGTGTGTATATCGGGCCATGACACATCTTTAACGTTATTGTAACTGGTTTGAATTTGTCCTTTAAAGAAATTGGCAATGATGTTATCTAGTACCCAACGATAACTATCATTATTAAGTTTATTGTAGGTGTCCATTTCAAGATAGTCATTATCATATCCATGGTCGCCAGCTCTTAATAAACTAATTTGATTAAGCGGCAATAAATCATCTTCGGCAATCTGAATACTAATAACTTTTTCTCCCAGTTCTTTTTTAAGAAAAGAATAATGATCGGAAAAAAAAGTCTTTCTTCCAGTATACTTCTTTGCATGAGATGCGCCTGCACTATTAAACGGCAATTGATCATCGGTCAGCCCACACAATGTATTGCAAATAAATTCTAAGAAGTTTCCATGTGCGCCACCTTGAAAGTCAATTTGAATCATGTTACCATCCTGCCTGTGTTAATATTTCTTTAGCATACTCTTGGTCTGCAGAGTAATCCGTAAACTTTTTCTGCCAGACATCCGAGTCAATGTATGGCCAAACCATGGCAATCTGACCAGCATCCAAGGTACTTAAAAACCGTTGTCCGGACTCTGAGTTGTAAATTACCCAAGGACTGATACGACCTGTTGTCACTGCATACACAGTGGCATTGGTGCCGCCATAGCGTAAACAGTCCTGAGCGGGATTGCCTGTTTTCTCTGCCCAGTCGATGCTGTACTCCATTGCACGAGCCAGTGCATCGTTGATGTTTTCTACTTGCAAATAGTATATCAAATATTCTGTGTATACAGCATCGCGGCACCAGTGATCAATCTTTTTGTTTTGTTTCAGTACCCATTCCATAAAACGTGCAGGGTTAATAGCACGTATGGACACACAGTATCGACCAAACTTTACAAATGCTCGGTAGTACGGTGAGTCAGCAAAGTCATCAAATGACTTTAGTTTGGCACTGCCCTGTGTCATTTCATAAAACTTAATGTAGGCTTGAAAACCCAGTTCGACTCCACGCTCCGAACGTTCCTGTCTACGACGACGTGGCTCACAACTATGCACAGTGAGACTTGTTTCCTTGACAAAGTCTTTCCGACAATACTGACAGGTGTAACTCATTTTTTAGTGTCTTGCCCTAACAACTTCATGTGCTCGTCAATTTCTTTTTTGGTGGTGATTGACGCCAGCACCGCAATGTCATCGTCTTTGAGATGCGGATACATCTCTGCCAACTGCTTGCGTATGCCACTGGCTCCGGGTTCTTTTTTCTTAGGAGCAATCCAGGTATGCCTCGGTGTGCCCATGCCAGGACTCACTGTTGTGGCACACAGCCATTGCAGTCCTGGATGTTTACTCAGTGTAAAGAAGTGTTTGTTAAAGCGTTCATTCAGTGCAATGACATAAAACTCCTGCAGTTCCCTTGACCCTTCTACTGCACTACCCCATCGCAACATTAAAAAGTTTGAGAATTTCTTGCGTTCTTCATCTGACAGCTCATTGTAAAAGTCTCGATTCTTACGATCAAACTGTTGCATCTCATTGGCAATGTTTAGTTTATCGCTCATTACCAGGCCTTGTCGTAGTCCACAATTTCGCAATTACGACTAATGTCTTTGACAAAATACACACAGTCTGGCTTGGGATCATCACTCAATGGAATACACAACATCTGTCCATTCTTTAGTTTAGGAGCATACCAGGCCACTTCGTGATACACATCCACAATTTCAATGGTTGGAAAACTTGGCCGGAAACTGCTCAATGGATTGAACTGGAACACTTTAAACCCACGATCGTTGATACTGGTCAATGGCAGTACTTCTAAGTCGCCCACTTCGGGTTCGCCAATCAGCACTTGCCAGTCCATGGGCATGCGTATTTTATGTTCGCCAATTTGTAGTACTAACGCAGGTGCATTAAAACTTTCAAGAAAGATAAGTGGAATATAATGATAGTCGGGATCTTTGGGATCACTGTTGTCAAATATAGCAAACCTCATGTCTTCGACTTCCTCTGGAAGATGGTCGAGGTCGTAGGCTCTGTTTTGGTCAAGTGTTAGTATTCTCATGTATGTATAATACAGTATATAAAGTCAAATGTCAAGTGTTTTTAGTTTTTCATCTACTTCGGCAGCAAATTGACTTTGCCAAGCACGATCGGGCACATGAAACAACGGCGACTTTGTTTGTAGCTCTAGCGGGTATGTTGCTAGATTATTGACCAGTGCATGTGAAGAAAATCTAGACAGTTGGTCTTTGACCAGATCACTGTGTTGGGCTAACATTTTGGTATCTGGCAGATGCAGTTGATATATGCCCAGCGAGTACACAAAAGGAATGTTGCGACTCTTCAACATGCTCAAGGTGCCAATGACTTGCCAAAATGCGCCGATGTTGTCCCATTCAGGATCAGTTAATGACTGGCGCAAGGTCATTAACAATTTCTGGTCTTGATTTAGCAGATGCCGGTGTTGACTGGTTATCCACTGTCGACTAACATCAGTGTTGGTGTTTTCAAATTCAAGTCTTCCAGATCCAGTAAACCCAATTACCACAGCGTCAGCACCAGATGCTAGTCCTTCAACTAGATCACACAGTATCATACCGATTGAATGCCCCGGGTAAGCACGGTTATCCGTTTCATAGCCCGGCAACATTTCAGACCAATGCTGTCCTGGAAACTTAGCATCACTGTAGAAAAAACTGTCCCCAACTATTAACAATTTAGGCTTTTTTACTTCCATTCTAGTTCCTACTGCCGCAAACAATTGACTGTATAGCACAGGAATTTTGTAACAAAGTCAAGCCTCATTCATGATATTATACAGATCCGGCAGGTAATCTTTCCAATCCATACTATGGTAATTTTTTGTGTGCTCCATAAACAGAAAGAATTTTGATCGATTATCTGGATTGTATTCGCAATCAGTCAATGCTGAGATGATATAGTCAGCGTTGGTACCACGGATTCGTTCTATAATTTTTAATTTTTCATCTTCGGTTAATACACTATAATTCAGATAGACAGGATCAATAACATGCGTTACTAATTTGCTACTGCAAATATTTATGGATTCTAAATAGTCTATTGTTCTATTTGTGTCTAATATATTTAACACACTATTTGTCATGTGGTACGCAGTGTCAATATTCATTGATTTGTAAAATTGTATATTCTTTTCAACTTTGCTCCAGACAGTTCCAGTTCGAATAAACTCTGCGCTACTGCCAATTGAATCGATACTGAAATTAACTTGAATATTTTTAAAATCAGCAATCCACGGATACTTTGTCAAGTCCAATGGAATAGTTCCATTTGTGGCAAAACTTATCACAGCTGATCCGTTAGTTTCGTTAAACAATTTTTTTAATTGAACATAAAATTCAGGATTATATATCGGCTCGCCTCCGACAAAACTTGCATATTTTACAGATGACCAATCGTCTTTGGTATAATCATACACTGGACTCGGCAAAACTTTTATAGTCGAAAACTTAATGTCATTCTTCATGGCATAATGTTGTGTACCAGGAGCGGCCAGGGTTACTGGCATATCTCTACTTTCGTTGATCCAACTACTGCTAAGAGCCGGAGTACAAGACCTGCATTGAATATTGCACAAATAGCCCGGAGCCAGCTGTATATCAATTAATCCATCATTTATATCATAGGGTGGCATGTGATATTTGGGTAGTGAATGTTGTCGATACGAGAGTGTGTCACCTTTCCGTGCTTCAACAACACGACATGTGTTGCATAGATCGTGCCATATGCCTTGATCCATACTTTGTTTTATTTCGATATAATGCTTGTTTTTATGCAATGTCGAAAAACTGTCAATTCTGTTACCAGAAGTAGAACGATTACCGGGAATCTCTACTTGGCAACACGGCGACGAAGTCAGGCTTGAATACCCGTGATCCAAGTGAAAACATTTTAGCGGGGTCATTTTAAATTATTTCCATTCTAGTTTCTCCTGAGAAAACGGATAGTTTGCGTCACGATAAAATACTTTACGTTTGGTCAAGTGTCGTTTGGCAAATTTACATGTGCTGGTTATGTCCCAGATCTCTACATGATCTTTGTCTTCCGCTTTTCTAATGCCGCGCCCAATTGACTGTATAACACGGACAAAGCTCTTTCCGGGTTCAAGAAGAACCAAATTAAAAATCCTTGGAATATTAATACCCACAGCGGCCACACCGTAAGTCGCCACAATAATCTTGCCAGTGCTGGTGGCCACTTCGTCGTATTCATCTTGTCTTGCTCCTGCTTTGGTTGCACCTGATACAAACACTGCTCGATCGCCCAGGCGTTCAATCAAAGCATGACCGGCTGCTACACGGTCTACTAATACTAGTGTATTGCCGGTGTCATTGACCTGCGACACCAAGTTGGCAATGGCAGTGAGTCTGTCTGGCTCTTCCAGCAAGAACTTCAACTCACTTTGATAATTTGAAAACTCTGCGTGGTCTACCAACTGCACAATGTTCACATGACACTGTGCCAGCACACCACGATCCTGTAGTTCACTTGCACTGAGTTGGCTAATAACAGGGCCAAGACTGCACTTTAATGCTTGGAACTCAAATGGTTCCTTGGGCACAGTTCCTGTTAGACCCCACCGAATTGGCACTCTAGCCATGATGCCTGTTAACAAGGATTTAAGTGCATCTGCCTTGGCCATGTGTACTTCATCCACCATTACACATACCACGTCCTCAATAAAGTCCTGGATAGTGACATCTGCTACGCCGTTCTTTGTGTTTTTCATTAGCACATTTAAACTTTGCCATGTGCAAATGGTATGTGTCCGGCCATGCTCTTTACGGTCACCAAAGTACACACCAACATTCAAGCCCAAGTTCTTGTAGTCTGCTTCTGTTTGCGTTACCAAACTTTTGTTGGGCACAATAACAATTGAACGTCCATATGGTTCTATACTTAAACTCAATGCCGCTGTCATCAGCGTCTTGCCTGCGCCTGTGGCCACTTCTTGTATGCATTGCGGGTTGCCCAGGAAGTTGTTGATAATCTCAACCTGGTAGTCACGCAACACCACAGGTTCACCTGCCATTGGGTGTGTCTTGGGCCACACCTTATGTGCAAACGAATCTTCTTTGATCTGTGTAAAGTCAAACACAGTAGAATATTCGCGTTGGTCATCTAGTTCAATGTCATAGTTGAACTTTTCTAATATGGGAATAATATCAGGTAGTAAGTTTACATAAGTGCTACCACCAAGTTGAAAGTAACTGACCTTGCCATCCCAGCGACCTAACCTGACCGCAGGCAAATAACGTGCGCCCGGAACGTCATATTTAAATGTGTTTACTAATGCACGCCTGGCGTCAAGTTCAAGCCCTTCCAGTTTAATGTTTACTTCATCTTTAATTTGTATTGTGCATCTTTTCATATTAACATTATATACTTATTATCTCAAGAAGTCAAAAAGACAGACACCTTTTTTAAGGGTGTCTGCCATAAAAGCCCGGGACGGAGCCAACCTACTCCCGGGAAAAAGGAGAAAAAATGAACTAACCAACTACCACGCGAAAACCTTGATCACGCTGTTCGTCTGCTTCATACTGGGTATCCACAGCAAACAAAAACAACTCACCATCATAAATCTTGTACATTTGGCACTCCTGTCAATAAACTTCTTTTACTACATCGTACTTCTCTGCAGGCCATTTTGCCCGGAACTCTTCTGATTTGACATAGTCGTTGTATGCCTTGGCATCAAAAAATGTTTTACGGAACACTGACGTAAACTGGCCTTTGGGTGTTACTGTTAAGTAAACAGACTTGGCTTTTCCTGACATATCAATCTCCAAACATTAAAATTATAAAAGCATAAAGCAAAGACCACCCAAGGTGTCCCAACATTAGCAACATTAGGACACCTATCCAGGCCATATTAGGCACTCTTCATGCAAGTGGTCTCTGACATGCGTTTCCAGTTGCCAGGAAAGCTCTTGCGCAAGTCTGCAATCTTAAGCGCCATACGCAAAGATACCTCACGCAAACGATCTTTGTTCACATGCATAAAGTCAATGATATCATCTGATGCATACTCGTCAAAATCGTAGTCTGCAAACAACACGCCATCTTTGGCAATCTGTTTGATACGCAACAACTTGTCACGCATGGTGTCCAAGGTCAAGTCCAGGTAGTGGCAACGACTTTGCAGTGCATCCAAGTGGTCCCGCAACTTCTGGCTCTTCATCTTGTCAAACTTTAAGTTAGTGATAAAGATAACACTGCCTTTGAATTCAAAACGTTCTGGAATGCCTTCTCTGCGCAAAGCACTGCTTTCTGATAACCAGGAGATCACACGCTTCTTGCCCGAATCCAAGGCACCTTTGAGCAGGTTAAGTGCAACGTCATCTAACAAGATGCTGTCACAGTCGTCAAAAACAATCACACTGTTGGCGTCAGAATACTTGTACAAGGTTTGGTACAGGCCAATTGGAGTGGCACTGCCTTTGACTACCTCTGCACGGAGTCGCTTGCCTGCAAGTTTATCAAACAAGCAGGCCTTGTCAATTTCTTGTTCTACACCAAAGCTCTTGCCCACACCCGGAGGGCCGCTAACGATCATAGCACGGATGTCGCCTGTCACAGTGGCCTTTGTCATCTCGTGCAGGATGTCAAAACGCTCACGGATACGATCCATAGCTTCATCATCGGTCTCGTTAACTACTGGGACGGGGTTTTCAATCTCGGCTGTAGGTGTGGTACTCACGGAATCTCCATTTACATATTCAAAGTCTCGGATGGAATTTACCCGGATACGGATGGTATCGGGGCAATCGGGAAAGGCACCGTTGTTTTTTACGGTTACATAATTGCCCTTGGCGCCAGATGTAAAACCTGACACAAGAGTAAAGGCAGTGTTACGGACAGGGTTCTTGCGATACTCGCCGTTAACAATACGAATGGCACTCATAGTTGGCTCCTTTTTGTGCGTTAAAATTGTATTATAGCAGATGTAGAATTAAACGTCAACCGGGGCAAACATCTTGGCACCCGATTCCATCACTGCACGATATGCTTCCATTGTTTTTTGTGTCTGTGCAAGTGGACTCTTTTGGATAAACTGCATCATTTCCAAAAATCCCATACCTAAAAATTCTGCATCTTTTTGTATAACTTTGATTGCTGTGGCTGTCTGCATTTTGGTTCCTTTTTGTTAATCTATGCTATATTATAGCAAATTGAGAATATTCGGTCAACCACTTGAATTGTGGCTTTTTTACAACAAAATCTGCTTATTTTTTAAGCAATTCGTACAGTCTGTTGTTGATTATATCCATCTCTGCCTGTTCTACGTAAAAATCTGTAGTGGGATCGTAGTAGGCGCCTTGTTTGTTGTCATAATACAACACTTGTCCAGAGAAGTTAAACGGCCCTTCTAGGCCAGGACGAGGACCGTATTTTTGACGCATTTGGTCTGTGGTGTCAACTACCATGTAACCCATCTTGTGTTCCTTTTTACTTAGTATGCCACTATTATAGCAAATTGGGAATTTTCAGTCAACCATAAAAAAACCCTACATAATGCAGGGTTTTTATTGTGAAAATACGTTATAAATTACACAGGTGCTGGCGGGTTAACACTTGAAAACACAATTGTTGTGAATGTAAGCACTGATGCGGCGGCCATATAGATATATAAGTGTCCGTCTGTTTCTGGAAGCAGAACTCCATTTATTACTTCTGTTGTTCGGTTATCGTCACACAGCTCTGGTGTCAACCCATATGCAAATGTAGTTTCGTCATGAATATACCAGCCGCCTTTGGCTGCTACGTCTGCTTTTATTTGGGCCGGAGCCGACGATATAGTGCCCGAAGTAACATATGCAAGTTCTTCTGGGGTTAATGCAGGATTAATAATTTTTGCATAATTGTATTTGAACATGCCAACATGTGCCACTCCAGAAGCACATGTTACCACCACTGGCAATTGAGTATCTGTACCAGCTGAGTCGTCAAATGTATATGCAAATTCGCACAAAAAACCATCGGGCTCGCCAATGGCACCCTCGCTAAATGTTCCGTTGAATACTTCAGTACCATTTACTGTTACTGTCCCTGTTGCCGGTAGAACGCTAAGGTTGCCTTTTAATTTGAATAATCTCTGAGTCATTTGATATCTCTCCTGTTAGTGTTATTTATCATTGCCAATGATCTATTACCGCCGGGTCTGTGATTTCGTGTGGTTTTGGACTGCCGTGAAACACCAAAATACTGGTATTGTCATCTACTACAGTTCCAGTGTTGGGAGCCAAGTACTTGCGTTTTGAAAAATTAAACCCGCCATCCAAACACTGCCAACGCCAACTTTTAACCCAGTCCGTGTTAAAAAATCTACGATTTCCAACTGGTATTATTGCTGAGATCAAGTCTTGATCACCTCGATATTTGCTGGTAAATTGCCTAATATCTTGGCTAACCACTTCTTTCCAAACATGCTGATAGTGTTCAGTGTTCCACCACATCACACTGGTGTTCGATACTGTGCAAGTATTTTTCCACAGATATCTAAAATCTCTCACTGCCCAGAAATGTCGCTGTGGTAATTGCCAAATCCAATCAATGTTTTTTGTAATTACGGTGTCTAGATCAAAGTACAGTAAAGGACCCGAATGATGTTCTGTATTAAACAACTGTAGCTTATACCACCAGGATTTTTTAGGACCTGCAAAGCCCCAATCAATCAAAGCATGTTTGATCATATGGTCTGGAACTATTCTGTTTGCTTCTGTATAAACATGCAGTCTTACTGGGCGACTTAGATTCCTACACAACATACTGTGCAGTCGTTCTACATAATCCCAGGTATATCCGTCGCCGTGTATCACACAGGCACAGTCTAGTGGGTTGCTATCGGGCATCATTTGATATTTACCGTTATATACACACATAAATATCTTTATGAAAATAGTTATAGTAACCGGCGGGTTTGACCCTATACACTCTGGACACATATCCTATCTCAATCATGCTAATCATTTAGGTGATCATGTGGTTGTGGGATTAAACTCAGATTTGTGGCTCACACGCAAAAAAGGTCGCCCGTTTATGCCTTGGCATGAACGTATGACAGTGTTAGATAATCTGCACATGGTGGACGACGTCATTGAGTTTGATGACTCAGATGGCACAGCATGTGATGCTATTCGCCTGGTCCAAGAAAAATACCCCAACGATGAAATCATTTTTGCCAATGGCGGAGACCGCACACCGGATAACATTCCAGAACAGGTGTTTGACGATGTGGAGTTTGTGTTCGGGGTGGGCGGAGACAACAAGGCCAATTCAAGTTCGTGGATACTAGAGGAGTGGAAAACTCCCCGGACCTCACGTGCCTGGGGTTACTATCGTGTGTTACACGAAGTTGGTGCAACCACCAAACTCAAAGAACTAACTGTGGCACCCAAGACATGTCTAAGCATGCAACGCCATGATCAACGTGCTGAGTTTTGGTTTGTTGCCGAAGGAGAAGCCGCGGTGTATACCTTGGATAATTCCAGCGATCACGATCTTGTTGGACACTTTGCTGTGCATGATTACGTCTGGATTAAAAAAAATCAGTGGCACATGTTGTGCAACGAAACTGATCAACCGCTTCGACTAATCGAAATTCAATACGGTGAAGACTGTGTGGAAGAGGATATTGAACGACGATGAAAGCAATACCAGTGTACGTTGGGTACGATCCAAGAGAAGCCATTGCTTTTCACACCTGTGCCAACTCAATCATACGGCATGCATCAAAGCCTGTGGCTATTATTCCAGTGGCCTTAAACTTGTTTCGAGACTACGAAGAAACGCACACAGATGGCAGTAATCACTTTATCTACACACGATTTCTTGTGCCTCACCTGCAAGAATACACAGGATGGGCAATCTTTATTGATGGTGACATGATTGTACGCGGTGATATTACTGAACTGTGGGAGTTACGAAATCCTTATAATGATGTTATGGTGGTCAAACACGATTACAAAACACGCATGCCTGTAAAATACTTAGGAGCACGAAATGAAGACTACCCACGTAAGAATTGGAGCAGTGTAATCTTATGGAACTGTAATAGTTTTCCTAATCGTAAGCTCACGCCAGAATTTATACAAAAATCCACAGGCAGTGAGCTCCACCGCTTCTCGTGGATAGATGATGAACGTATTGGAGAATTACCCCCTGAATGGAACTGGTTACCTGATGAATATGGCGTGAACAAAGATGCTAAACTGCTACACTACACGCTAGGCACGCCTTGTTTCCAAGAGTTTGCTGACACCCCTCAAGGTGATGAGTGGCACAGAGAACGCATACTTACTGAATATTGCCAGCAAAGGTTGGTAGAATGAGTGCTGTTGGTAAAGGATCAACACCAAGACCTAAAAGTGTTGATGCAAATACATTTGCAAGCAATTGGGAATTGGCGTTTGGAAAGAAACAAAAACCAGATGTTAACCCACCTCCTCCTCCTTTAGCAATACACGAGTTGGATATGGTCACTGGCCCTATCAAAAGTATTTTTAGAGATATACTAAAATGGAGGGTAGATCCTGATGGGCATTACTATGGCGCCAGCATTGATTCTATTGTGGATCGGATCAAATTACTAAACACCGGAAATGTAGCAGCCATATCGAGTGATAGCAAGGATTTTGAACTCATGTACGAGAAAAAGGGAAAACGGTACGATCCAATTTTGCAAAGTTTTATACAAGGCTCCGGCGGCAGATTAAGCACCTGGGCTCGAGAAGAAACTACATCAACACCGGTGGTGATACGTGGGATTGCTCAAGGGAAACAAATGGAGGCCTGTCAGGCTGCGGGGAGAGATTTCTATTACATTGACACAGGATATTTTGGCAACGTTAAGAAAAAATTGTATCATCGCATTACCAAAAATGATGTACAATGGTTTGGTGACATTGTAGAACGACCCGGAGACAGATTTGAAAAAACTGGTGTTAGCATTGCAAAAATGCGAAGAGGAACAAATATCCTGATTGCTCCTCCTAGTCAAAAGCTATTGAACAACTATGATATCATATTAGAAGATTGGTTAGAACAAACACAAGCAGAAATAAAACAACATACGGATCGTCCCATTATAGTGCGTACCAAGCCAGGTCGTACAGCCAGGCTTGTTGATGATACCCTGGAGTTGGCCCTAGATCGTGATGTGCATTGTCTAGTGACATTCTCTAGCATTGCAGCCGGTGAAGCATTGCTATTGGGCAAACCTGCCATCACACTAGGACCAAATGCGGCCGCGCCACTGTGTAGCAATAGTGTTAGCGAAATAGAATCTTTAAAAATACCAACTTTAGATGAAGTTTACGCATGGGCAAGACATATTGCATATTGTCAGTTTACTGAAGCTGAGATGCGGGATGGCACGGCATGGCAGATCTTAAATGACCTTTGATGTAGTTGTATACGTCAGTAGCGTGGCAAATCCTCGGAAGTATTCTAGGAAAATTGCATGCTTAGAAAGCTTTGCCGCGGGAGTCACTAAAACAGGGCATCGTGTTCATGTTGAATGGGATTTCAAATACCAACCTGCACGATTAGCAGTGATACTAGGATGGACAACAGCAAGCACTGGTGGACCAAACATTGCGTTACGAAAACAAATTATTACCGAGCAACAACGCCACAAATTCAAGACCATGTGCATTGATGCCAGTTGTTGGAAATATCTTGATGACTCCAGCACTTACTTAAGATACAGCCTAGGTGGACCGTTTTATGATTGTGCCGAGTATGCAAATAAAAATAGCGGCTCTGAGAAATGGCAAGAGATCAGCCAACGATTATCTTTACAACTGGCCACGCCACAGGTCAACAACGGACATGTATTGATATGTATGCAACGTGATGGAGGATTTTCAATGAAGTCGTTAGATCCCAATCAATGGCTTGATGCAAAAATCAAAGAGATAAGGCTGTACACCACAAGAGCAATTGTTGTGCGCCCACATCCAGGTTCTTATGCAATGCAGAACTTTGACCAATTTACATCACCAAAATACAAAGCAAAATGGAATGTATCTGTTATAGATCCCAAGCATAGTAAACTAACCGACAACCTGGTAGACGCACACTCTGTGGTGCTGTTTAATAGTTCAGCCAGTGTGGCAGCAGTGTGTGCTGGCATACCTGTGTTTGCCGATGATTCAAGTTGTGTGAGTTGGGCGGTGGCAAATAAAAATGTGTCCGGCATTGAATCACCCGTAATATTTGATCGTCAGCAATGGGTGCAAGACTTGGCCGCTGCTCACTGGAGTGATGAAGAAGCCCGGTCAGGCAAAATATATCAAAAGTTTTTGCCTTACTTGACCTGACGTTTTACAACAACAACATCGTAGTTATGGCCTTTGACATTGGGCCATTTTGATGTTTTATCTACCACTTGTATATTTTCCCACACAATATCAACATCCATAATACTTTGTATTTTGTTGCGCCACCACTCTGGTGATTCAACTATGAGATGAGCATTGCGCCCATCAGGCAGGTGTTTTTTTGCTGGATAACAGGCAATTCTAAAAAAGCCACAACGTTGCATTTTTTCATCGATGGTGCGTAATGTAGCATCAAGGTAATCAGGCTCAATGTGTTCTATAGCATCTGTACTGACTACAGTATCCATTGGGCGTTTTGGTAAATATTGGAAGAGCGGATTGCCAGGATCGTATCCGGCAACCTCAATGGTGGGATGTAGTTCTTTGATTGCGGCAATTAGTCCTCCTTGCCCGCACCCAAAGTCCAACACACCGGTAGGCTGATATTTTTCAATAAAGTCTTTGACAATTGGATAGGCTGTATGTCCGTTATTAAACTTGCCTGCTTGATGCAAGTATGCCAGTTGGTCTTTGTAATCTTTATCTATTAGTGTCATTGTTCATCCAATTAGGGTTATACGGTTTATCTCGAAACCACCAGTGCAAGTCTGAACCTTGCCAGTTTCTAAAAAATTCTCTGTACCAATCTTGACTGCGATCAACAGAAAAGTATTGTTTGTTATATATTTGTTTTTTGGCCTTAGGCTGTTGAACATGCATGCCTATAAAACAAGCTGTTCCGGCCAAGTTCATTAATCTTTGTTTGACCCATTCTAAATCATCATCGGGTATGTAAGTTAACACTTGATTGCAGATAACTAAATCATATTTTTGGTCGGGAGGTTCGCTGGAAAATTCTGTAACACACGGGTCGTATTGAACCACACTATCAACATTAAGATAGTTAATAAACGTCATAGGCGTAGTGTCAGGCCAAAATGCTGTAGTTTCTGCCCACTGATGTCCTTTTCCGCATCCGTAATCAAGTACAGTCTTACATTTATAACGTTGTGCCACATCTCGTATCTGTCGATGGTATGAAAATGTATCTTTGCCGTCCCAGCTTTTGTTTTCTTGTTGAAACACTGCACCTAGTTTGACTGATTCTTTGTAGTAAGAACTTACCATCCCATGATCCAATCGTCTTTGACTTGGGCTAGCTTGTGCATGCCAAATGATTCCAACAGGCCAATGGCCGCAAATTGTCCATACTGCTTTGAATACATGTCGTGTGGCTTCTGTTCCACAACCACAACAGGACGCCATTGTCGAATCGTCTGCTCTGCGCCTTGTATAACACGATACTCAAATCCTTCACAGTCCATTTTAATATAGTCTACATTATCAATGTGTAAGTTGTCCAGTTTGACCACAGCGGTATCACCCGACCCAATACTGGCGGGATCTATGTGAGTGTGTCCAGTATTGCCTTCAGTTATGGTCATTTGTGCAGTGGTGTCTTGATCACCCAAGGCCACAGGCATAATAACAAAGTTCTTGCCTGCAACATTCCGTTGTAAACATTCTCTAAACAACGGCACTGGCTCAAACGCAATCACACGCTCAAACTTTGTCACAAGTGATCGACTCCATAGGCCTACATTGGCACCAATATCTATACCAGTTCTGAACTGAGTAACATAGGTCAAACTCTTGTTGCGCACTTGATACTGATATTCAGCAGGGCCGCCTTTGCTGATACTCTTGTTGAGCATTTGTGGGAAGTGTGTTTCCGTATCCGGGAACCACCATCCGTGGCTTTCATACATTGCGAGTCTCCTTGAATATTTTCATTGCCAATACGCCTCGGTTCTTTTTACTACCAAGTCGGTGTTTCTGCTACGCCCTTGATCTTTTCTGCTGCCTTTAAGGTGATCCAGGTATGCTCCCCAGTCAGAATTTATAAGTGGATGACCTTCTCCTGAAATCAAATGGCTACTCCAATCGTGTTGTGCCAATGCCATTGAGTTACGCACAACATCAAACACAAAGCTGTCGTGCCATTCTTTCATGGTGAATATTCCGTTCTCTGCATCGTCATACACACGCTGAAACTCTTTGAGAAAGTCTACTGTACCGGGAGAACACAGATTCATAGCATACAATCCACATTCGGTATACTTGCCTCTACGACCTAAGAAACAAATATCAGCTGTGGCGGGACATAGATTGTGCAATTGCGACAGTGTAATGGGACTGTGGCACACAGTGTCGGCATCCATCCACAACAGCCAATCAGTTGCGGCCTGGGCAGCGGCAAATATGGCATATACTTTGTGAGCAAAGCGTACAGCATTCCATTTGAATCCTTTGGCAGCGTCTTTGCGATTACTTCTTGTTGGATCAGCAGACACATCACCATTGGCCTTGGGAACACTGCGCCATTTTGTTTTGAATGCCACTAGTTCAGGACTGTCACTGTGCAGATCTAACACACGCAAGTTGGGTGCAGATTCAGTAATGATGCAATCTTCGGTATACACTATCAAGTCAACTTCTGCTGGCCAGGTTTTTAGGAATGTTTCGATCATTCTTTTGCCGTATTTTTTGTAGCCCGATGCGTTGAATGTAGTGACCACAGAGAATTTACGACTCATTGTTTTCCTTATAACTAAGTGTATATTTAACCGGGTATATTATGAGAGTAAGTATTTTTGATCAATACGGTGCGCTTAACAGCCCACCGGTGTTTGCGGCTGTACGTGCAGGACTTGACAGCATAGGTATCGAACACAACAGCATGGATAGTTCAGCAGATGTTGCTGTTATCTGGAGTCAGTTGTGGCACGGTCGTATGAAGCACAATCAAGGCGTATGGCAAACATTCCGCAACAGTAATCGCCCTGTTGTTGTGGTTGAGGTGGGCATGCTACGTCGTGGCAGTACTTGGAAGTTAGGTGTCAACGGAACCGGTAACAATGCATACTATGGAAAAAAGTTAATTCCAGGACGTGCGGCACAGTTGAGACTGGAAGCTAGGCCTTGGACCAATGCTGGTTACAACATTGTGATTGCCGCACAACGATCTGATTCTGAGCAATGGACAGGACAGCCGCCCACAGTGGCTTGGTTAACCGAAACTGCCAATGCTGTTAGAAAACACACAGACAGACCTATTGTTATAAGGCCGCACCCAAGACAGCGTATCAGTGATATTCCTGGCTGTGTTATCGAGATGCCTCGGCCCATACAAGGAACATATGACAGTTTTGATTATGATCGGTGCTTGTCAACAGCATGGGCCGTGATCAATCATAACAGTGGACCTGGCGCACAGGCTGTGTTAAATGGAGTGCCGGCGTTTGTACATGCTAGTAGTTTGGCTGCACCTGTTGGCAATACAGATTTGTCCACAATCAACAATCCGGCAAAACCAGACCGAACTGCGTGGCTAGAGAGTCTAGCACACACAGAATGGTACACAGAAGAAATTGCCTCAGGATTGCCACTTCGACGTTTATTGTTGACCTAGCCAAGACAAACTCTTGTCAATCCAGGACAGTACAAGATCTTGTTGTCTTACATGCCCGTAGCGATTTACACTTGCTACCGCAGATTCTGGTAATAAGTTTTTATCTGCCAACTCATACCAAGTAGTAGTCTTTGGATCCATTGGGGCATGTTCACTCTTATAAGCAATTACATGTATGAATTCGTCGTCTGGTTGTTTTAAAAAGAATCCCGAATTACAGTCCCAACCATTGACAGCCAGCATGTGCATTAAACTCACAACAGTGTGATGATAATAACATCCATTTGGTTGCACAAATGCCAGTTGACGTATATCCATGTTGGTGGTTTGCGGAACTGCCATAATCAACATGCCGCCCGGTTCAGCAATAGCGTTCCACTTGGCCAATGTTGCCAGTGGGTTGATACAGTGTTGAAATGCATTGTGGCACCACAACACATCAAACTTTGACTTGCCAGGCAGATTTTCTGTATTTTCAAAATCTATTTTTTGATACACAATGTTAGAATGCTTTTTAACCACAGCAGGTGTGGAACCTGTGTCTATGCCTGTGCAACGAATATTCAGGGGTATCGGGGCATCGTCTCGAGTTGTTCTAGTTGCCCACCATTCTAGATCAGCGCCTGACCCACACCCTAGGTCAACCAGTGTGCCAATGCTTTCCATAAAGTCATCGTACTCAAACAAGGTATTGAGTGTTTGTAAACTGTGTGCATGACTTTCGTCATCGTTTCTGAATGTCATAACTGTATATCTTCCATACCGGCTGCTCGCAGTCTAACCACATGTCCCAACATGAAGTTTTTACTTTCCATTGCTTTCATAATGCCCAAAAATCGATTTCGTAAATATGCCACTTCGTTAATAATGGTTTCGTAGTCAATTACTTCATCCTCGCCATCCACATATTTTTCAGCATCCCTACTAGTTAATGCTCTTGCATATCCTTCCAAATATTTCTGAAAGTGTTTGCGACGAATCTTGCGCAGTTGAATGTTGAGAAAATTAAGCACTGCCTCAATTTCTTGCAACTGATTAAACCTATGCTCTGTGATGCCCGGCAATGCGGTGATGTTTTTTTCTACTATACCACCAATTTTGCAATCTCGCTTGGCCAGATCTAACTCATTCTCATAGTGTTGTATAAAGTCTGGTATGAGTCCAAGATTGGCTGTAACTTTACTGTACCACATGTGTTATCCTATTGTTAACCAGGAAAAAATGTCTTTCCATTTGGTCTTTCTTCTGTAATCGTTGGTGTCAAGATATTGCAACAGACCTTGTTGTCTTATAAGGTCTGTTTTACATTTGTTTTTTAGTTTAGATACAATGCCATCAAAACTTTCAAGAGTGGTTTTGTCATCCCAAGTTTCCTTAGGTAATAAATTATACACAGATTCTAAGCTAGAGGCAAATACAGAGTAATCAAACATAGTGGGATCAAACACACTTTTGTTATTAGGTAGAACCAAATGCATGTACCAAAATATTTTTTGTTTTGTACACCATTGATTGTATTTTTGTGCTAACTCGGGCATGCTGGGAATCGACAGTGAAGTTATAGTTGACAATAGGCCGATTCGAAATTCAGACATTTCGATTAACAACTCCATGTTACGATCAAAAATATCTAACATAAATCCATGCCGTGTGTATTCTTGTGCGGATCCCCAGCAATCGACACTGACTTGGATATCAATTCGTTTCAGCTTATTTTGTTGTTTTAGATCTCTTAGTTTTTTCAATATAGGTTCTATAACCTTGATTGGCAACATAAGGTTGGTAACCAAATTAAACTCTAGGTCTGGGTGCGGATGTTGTTCAAAATATTCAATCAGCTTCAACACATCAGGTTGTAAGAAGGGCTCACCACCTAAAATTTGTAATCGTTGTAAGGATAGGCTATGTGTTTCAAGCCATGCCCAAAATTTTGGAACAAGCTCGCGATATTTGTTATCAGTGTATTCAAAGTTTAATTCAGGAAGTATTGCACCTCCAAACTTTTTATTTTCGGCTTGAATTGATGAACTATGTTTTGCATCACAATAAATGCATGATAGATTACAGGTGTTAGAAAAAAATACTTCTAACACCGCAGGATTAACTACAGTTAACGTATTGTCTTGATCAAGTTCTTTAGGGTATACATTTGGAATTTGATTTTGAAACATACGATCACTAATACCTCCGCTGTGTTCAATATCTTGACAATATTCACACCCGTTGCCGGGCCATTGAGATTGTAACATAACACTCCTATCCTGTATTTTAATAGGAGTGTTATGAAAGTCTTCAAAATTTTCTGGTATACTAGAAACACTAGCCCTATGACACGATGCGGTAGCACCTTTATTTAAATATAATGTACTCCACGACCATTTTGACCTACAACTGGTTTGTGAGTTAATCGGGAAGTATTTTTTTAAAGACATTAATCTTCCCAGTCTTTGTCATCAAAGTCATCAAAGTCTTCGTCTTCTTCGGCATCTTCTTCGTCTACATAATCTTTATCGTTGTCAAGATATGCGGTTAGCGCACGTTTGATATCCGAATCGCCCTTGAAGGCTGCACGGATATCTTCTACGTCTGCATCATTGTCCATCAAGATCTGTACCACAGTTTCTGCAGCTTCTGCACGATCTACTGTGTTAACATACCGTTTGAGTTCATTCCAAATTTCGCTTGCTAAATCTACTGCCATGTTATTCCTCCACTGTGGTGTCGTCTATTGCTGTTTTTTCTTCTTTCTGGTTGGCAAAATCTGCCATAAGTTTATCTAAACAGCCATTTTCATTTGCTTCCCATTTTTTGCGGAACTGTTTGATCACTTCACCATCGCTTGTGACAAACACCAAACTGTTGCCTTCTTTCTTGAGAATGTTTTTCTTTTCTGCCAAGTCAACCAGACCAGAATGCGGACTCATACCAGTTGAGTAAGGAATCTTAACTTGCATGCCTTCAAAAGGTTTAGCATAGCGTGTTTTCATTACTTTACAGCCAGCACGGATGCCGTTGACTTCACTTACCTTGTTGCCATCTTCGTCTTCTTTTAACTTCATCTTCTTCATGGCAACCACAATACTTGATGCATAGATGAAACCTTGGCCACCACTAATCTTGTCATCTGGGTCAAACATGTCTTGGCTTGCGTATGTATGATTGGTGGCAACTAGTCCTACATTATAACTGCCAAACATATTGACAGAATTACGAACAAGCGAAGTAAGTGCTTTGGGTTTACGACCCATATCACCTTTCATGTCACCTGCTTCAAACTGGTTAACGTCTGTGGGAGTCAACAACATGCCTAGCGAGTCAATGACCCAGAGAACTTTCATACGTTCTTCTTCGGGCAGGGCTTTGTAGTCAATCATAAACGTTGAAATTGCTTTAGCAACGTCATCAATCATGCTCATATTAAGTTTAAGCAACTTTGCCGGACCGGTGTCTACACCTAATGCATGTAGCCATGATTCATCAAGTGCGTTTTCTGTGTCCACAAGAATAACAAAGATGCCTTGTTCTTGTGCGTTCTTTACAATATTGCCGGAGCAGATATAACTTTTACCTGCGCCCGATTCACCGGCAAACACAGTTACTTTACCTAAGGGAATACCTTTGTTGAAGTCTCCAGAGATAAGATAGTTCAATGCATAGTTGCCTGTGCCAATCCAGTCTGTTGGATCGTTAAATCCGATACTCAGGCCTTGGATACTTTTGGTAATGTCCTTGCGGAACTTTGATATGTCAAATGGTTTTGCCATTGTATTTTTCCTTTAAAAATTCTAAAACTACATTAGCAATTTTAGAGTGCCCATCTTCGACAGGATGTGATTCAACTAGATTACAATCTTTAATTAGTGCTTGATATGGTGACTTGGATATAAACATACTGCGATCAATTGCGGCTGTTAATAATTTTACTGTGTTGAACTTATCTTCAACTCGACAGTTATCCATATTATCATACAATACCGGGTTAAATTTTAAAATTTGTTTAAATTTATCCAATGTGATATCAAACAATAGGTTGTTTTCAAACGTGTCCAAAAAATAACAGTTAGTATCCTGAGATTTAGCTATAGTCTGCAGAGAAATAATCATTCTTAGCATGTCTGTGTAATTTTTGTATCCGTTAAAAAACTGTTTAAAAACATATTCTGTTTCTTTTGTTTTTTGGCCAGGAACATGTTGGTAGATACGCCCAGGCTTTTCGCCATATCCGGATCCAGTTTCCATTCTTGTCCATGAGGTAAGAAAAACCAAAACTAAGTTGTTGCTAGAATCTAGTAGGCCATCAAATGCTTTTCTATAAATTCTATAATTGCTTGACCCGGCCCTGGATTTATCAATTAATCTGTAATTTAGGTTCAATGCTACAAGATTAGGCCACCCATTGTCTCGATGACCTAATCTTTCCTCTAACGGCCAACAGCTTGTCCAACTATCGCCGCTGACTAACATTGTTGACATCGATTACTTCTGTTGACGTGCTCGGATCATGGCCAAAATGTCTTCGGCTTTCTGAGTAGGTGCGGCAGCGGCAGGCGCTGTGACTGGTGCTGTGGCCACAGGTGGCTCGTCATCTTCAAAGTCTGACACAGCCGCAGGCACTGCCTTTGGAGCAGGCGCACTGGCTGGTGCAGACTCAGAACTGCCTGCTGGTGCAGATACACCTGCTGGACGGAAGTAAGCACCCCAACGTTCTGTGTCATATGCTTGACCATCTACACTTGCTTCAAACATTTCTTTCATGACTTTCACAGCCGCTTCGTCTGGCTTCTTGGGCAAGAATGTGCTGAGATCAAACAAGCCGTGTGCATCCACTGCTGCCTGTTCCACTTCTGACAGTGCAGACTCTTTACGTGCCCACTTTGAAGTGTTGTAGTCAGCAAATCCGCCTTTTTGCGTTTTTGTGATACGGAAGTCCAAGCCACGCAAGGTGTCTGTTGGAGTTTCTTCCAGTTCGGGATCCATCAGTGCACCTTTGATGATGGTGAACAACTGAGGACCAATGATGAATCTACGGATGGGATTGTCAGGAGTCTTGTCATCTGCCAGGGGATTCTCACGCACAAAGCCTTGGAAAATGTAACTGCGTTTTTTCCAGTACTTACGACCCATGTCTTCCAGACTCTTGTCTTTGAACCATGTGCGTACTTCTGTAAGAATTGGACAAGTCTCTTGCCACATTTCCATACAAGGAACTTGTACGTAAACCTGTTTTGATTCCATCTCTCCTTTGACGCCATTAAATGGCAAACGAATCATTGCTCGTTCTTGCCAAAAGAATGTGTTTTTTGTGTTGCCGTCTGGGAGGAATCGTAGGGTAGTGGATGCGCCTTCTTCCATGTTCCAGTGTGCGTAAATTGCGTTATCGCCACCAGTGGACTGTCCACCTTTGTTGTTGCCTTCTGAGGCTGCGAGACGTGCTCGGATGTCTGCTAATGATGCCATTTTAAGTTGCCTTTCTAGTGTTATAAAATGTTTTCTAAGTTGCCTGTGATGCTAATGAAAAAAGCGTGTCACTGTTGTAGTGTACACGCTTTTGTTGTCAGCGTCAATGATATTTATGACGCATTTGTTCTAATGACTATTTTATGATCTAATCATCCCGGACAGTTCTCGCAATCGGTGTAGCACATCTTCTTCCACGTCATCAAACGTTTGAAGTTTGCCAGAGTGACCATATTGGCCTTGTAACGTTGTGGTTTCTCCCAGAGGTGGGTTGCCGGTTGTCACTGCAACTTCTTCTGCCATATTGCCTAACATTTGTTCGATCTGCTTGATCCATCCACTTACGTCACTAGATCCAATTTCTTCTACATCACCTACAAAGTCTGCAACTTCGTCAATGGCGGCTGTTACTTTTTCTGGACCGTACTTGCTCAACAAATCCGAACGTTGCAGTAAAATTCTACGTGTGATAGCACTGGCCACTGGACTGTCTTCCTGGCCTTCTGCCATTTCAGGCTTGGAATTATTCATTCCTGATAGTTCTTGCAAACGAGCTATTGTATCCTGCTCGCCTTCGTACATACTGCCGCATTCCATTAGGCCGTGTTCTGGGCAGTGTTCGCCTTCAGCAGTGTAGTTGCATGATCCATCTGTTTCTTCTTCGCCAAATGCATCTTGTGCGGCGCTGCCTAGTTTGGCACCAGTCATTGCACCACCTGGACTTTTTGTCAGTGCGGCACCACCAATGCCACCTACTATTGCTCCAAGCATGCCATCTTGTAACAACTCGTTGTTCATTCCGCCATCAACTGAATATTCTTCATCATCTTGTTCAGCTACAGGAGGGGGCGGAACTTCGGCTGGTGCTTCTGCCGGCACAGCAGGTGCTTTGGGCGCAACTGTTGGCGGGGCCAACTGTTCTGATTTGAGTGCATCTAACACTATATCAAAATCATCAAATCCTTTACTGGCCATATCAGTGATACGTGCAATAACCAAACTACGGCAGTCAGCATCGGGATCTTGTTCGGCTAAATCTTGCAGTTGATCAAACAATATGTCATCACCAACCAAACTGTACAACTGTTCAGTTGCATTGGTTGCATCTGCACCAACCGGCAATTCTTGTGACAATAGAGCAATGAGTTCTTGCTGTTCTTCCGGTGTGTCAGGTGTTGCCCATGTGCCTTCTAATAGGTTGTTAGCCCAGGTTTCAAATATGTTTGCTTCTTTCATTGCATTTCCTTGTTGTTGTATACGGGCCAAGATAGGTAAGGCCTGTTCAATTCGCGAATCAATTGTTTCTTGAACAAATAGTGTTTTGATGTCTTCTATGATCAAATCTTGCTCTGTTATGTCAGCTGGATTCCAATTTTCAAAGTACGTGTTGTAGCCACGTGCGGAGGCCAGTCCTTTAAGAGTTCGGCTCATTGTGGCATGATATTCGTTTGTTTGAGTTACCAAATTGGCAGTATCGCCTTCAAACACTCGACCTTGACTAGCTCTGCGGAAACGACTCAGCACATTGAGTTCTTCAACCATGTTGGCAATATGCTGTCCGCGCATGTCGTATGGTCTGCCGCCATGACGCACATGTTCCACCATAGCCCGGCCACCTGCCAAGTTACGGAATGGTAACTTGTAACGTTCACCTTCTGCTGTTTCTAAAAACAAACTTTCCACTTGACGGAAACGTGCTTCGTTCACACCCATTGGACGTTTGTGGCGTATCATTAAGCGTACCGAATCTGGTCCACCATTCCAACTGATGTTCTTTGTGCCGTTCCAACTTTCGTATAGGCCTTCTTTGAGTGCAGCCTGTCCTTGCATACTGTATTTGAGTCTGTTGATATTTTGACTGCCAAATGTCATGAAATTCTTTGTGGCAAAGTTCTTAAGCTGATGTTGGAACTCGTACCATTCTGTTTTATCTTCGCTGTCCATGCCGCGGCCAACATTGTCACCACTGAACAATTCCAGTTGCTTATCATCTCCCAGCATCACAACCACTGTGCCGTGATTTGTGCCGTTTGCAGTGATGAATTCAAAACTGTAAATTTCAGCATCTTCAGCTGTGGGTGCGGCTTTGCCAGAGCTGTCTAGTATTTCTGGGTCAAAGCCACGAGTGACCAGTAGGTCAAAAAGTTGTTGTCCGGGAGTATTCTGTGCCATAGTGTTCTATTTATCCAACTTGGCCTTAACGCAATGTAGCAAAAAATGGCATGGGTTCTATCATTGTGTCGCCAAAATCACGCATCTGCGAGTCCATTTCTGTGTGATAGTTCTGCAACAACTGCATCATACGTATAGCCAACAGTGTGCTCATCACCAAGTCGTCTGTTTCACCGGGTTTGGCAGCATAACTTGTTCCGTGCGCCACAAACGTTTTGAGTTCTGAGACCAAGGGCGCACTGTTTACGGTCATTTTTTTGGATTCTACTAATATCTTTAACTTGCTACAGGCCGATAGTTTGCTTTTATTAGTGGTGTTAAACCCCTTGCGGAGTCTACGGCTGCCGCCAGCTACAGAGTTATCACTTAAGAAATAGCCTTCAATGTTTTCTTCGCCAAACTCTGCAATAGAGATCAGTGCGGCTTCTCCAATGGTGTTGTTCTCTACTGAGTAGTAAATGCTTTTGGGATCTTTTACAGTTTCATTAATGTGTTTACATACGTCAGATAAGATACGTATCTGTGCCGGGATAGTGGTTCGATTATGGCGCCATTCAGCCACTTGTATGGTAGTATTGGCTTCAAACACCTGTATGGCAGCAGGATCGCCGCCTGTGCCCAAACTTGGATCTAAGGCTACAACATACAGTTTACCAGCCTCGGGACGTTTATACCAACGCACTTGTCCTGTTCTATACAATGGTTCCTGCTGACCTGCCAGCTCAACCAAGATAGCCGGTGCAATCAGTGTTTCATCGTTGATAATGAACTCACAGCCAATCTCTCGGCGGAATCGATCTGTTCCCAACTGTGCTTCCATGCTGGCGCCCCAAGCGTCATCACGGTCCGGATGCTCTTGCCAGAAACTACGGAATGCTCGAAATCCGTTAATGCCTAGCGGTGTTGGGTTGCCGTATTCATCTTCACACTTGTTGGCGCTTTTCCACAACAGAGCAAATTGATCTTCGTCTGAATTTGGGGTTGACGTAATAATGGCCTTACCACCAGTTGCCAGTGTGGGACTAATACTGGTCCAAAACTCTTTGGCAATGGTGGGTCGAACAAACGCAAACTCGTCTGCGTACAGCAGTGAGATACTCATACCACGTCCAGTTGTTTCTGTAGTTGTTGCCGATATAATACGACTGCCGTTTTCAAAGTCTATTGAGCCTTTATTGTAGCTGGTGACGCCTGCTCTGATATGGTCTGGGCACAGCTCATAAGCAAATCTTATACGTTGCATGATCTCTTGTGCACCTGTGTATTTGTGTGCCGCAATAAGGATTGTTGAATCTGGTACAAACATTGCATACCATAATAGATACCCAGCCGCTGACGTAGACTTACCTGTTTGTCGAGGCATCATCGAAATACTAAATCGATAGTTATGATACACATTGATCAATCGTGCCTGATACTCAAACGGATGATACAGCATCTTGCCTTGTGTGGGATGTTGTATGTAAAAGAAATGATCCAGGAAGTATGCAGGTCCTGTCACAGGGTCTGCACAGTCCATAAATTCTGTTATTTCTGACTCTGAGAAAGATTGGCGGCGGTGCGGTGCTTTGATCAGTACGCCTTCTAAACTTTTAGCCATGTTGGTAACTTTTCAAGTGGTCAATTATTTGCGCATGTACTCGATGATGACTAGGAGGACCTGGGTGAGTTAAATCTCTCGATAACCCCAACACAGGATTTCTAAAATCTTCAACGTCAATCACCAGGACAGGAATATCAAGCTGGTGACACACTTGTTGTATGGCCAGTTCATTGCGTTGTTTGTCAGCAATGCTGTTGGCGTCAGTGAACCACCAATCGCGAAAAACTTCTTGCACTGTGGCTGTTTGAGGAAAGGCTGGCGACATCACAGTGCTGATATTGTGTTGATTTATTATTTCAAATCGTTCTCTAAAAGTTGTTTGTAAAATTACAAATCTCGGTTTGATTATGGGCAGCCAATAGTGAGCCAATCTAAATGCAAGTCCATTGGATGCACCAAACACACCAAAATTATCAACTGGAAGTGAGAGCTCTTTTGAAATTCTCTCATGGTACAGCTCATCCACTGGAAGTCCGAGACCTTGAGTAAAACTACACCCAAACACAGCAAATCCGGGCTGAGTCAGATCAATTTCTCTGGACCTGAATCCTTGAGCATTGTATTGGTATTCTATCTTGTGATCAATCCAGCCGTTCTGAGACAACAACTCACGCTGCAGAGTATTTTTTAAATTTTTATTGTATTCTTGTTCACTGTCAATACTGCACCACAGCAGTGTTTTGCCGGCATGCTGTTGCTGTACATGACAAGGTGCATTCTCAAACATTGGTGAACTCCGGCCATAACTGCTGGAACTGTCCATGTTTATCTGTGTGATACTTGGTTTCGTTTAGAAAAATATGATCACGGAATTGTTGTTCAATTCCAGGGCGGGCTTGTGTGACCTTGTGATACATGTCTAGTGCATTGTCAAAGAACATTTTTTCAGCAGTGGTAGCAATGCCCATTGCATAGAAACGTTCAATCTCGGCAATGGCTTCGGCCGCAACTACTGGACCATGCAAGAACGGATCTAGGTATTCAGGCTGAAATAGGTTCTGCCACAGCACTGTAGTTCCAGTGTCTTCTGCAAACTGTCGCAGTTCACAAATACGTGTGGCATTGTAGATGTTGTACACAGCATGTATGCCTCCCCACTGGCCCTGTGCGGTCATTAATCCTTTGATCAACCCAAGATTGTGTTTGATCTGCGACCACTCGGCGCCGTGACGCACATATTCCAATCTTTCACCAATGTTGTCAAAGCTCATGCTCCAGCCAACTCGATTTCGTGTTGCTAACTTTTGAAATATTTTGTTGTTTTCAAGTTCGCCACTGAGATTTGTAATCAGTGTAACAATTGCATCTTTTGGTATTACATCTAGCAGTCGATTATTCTCTGGCAGTAACAGTGGCTCGCCGCCAACCAATGCCACTTCGTGTATGTGTTCATAGTGTTGTTCAATAAAATCACACACTGCATCATAGTAAGGTCTTGTGCCTGACTTGACTGGAATACCTTTTAGGCCAGCCCACTTTGAACTGCAGGCTTCGCCGCAATAGTTACAACTTAAATTACATGTTGTATTCCACCGTACATCTACAATAACAGGATAATGATATTCACTGCCAGCAGTGGCATAATCAAACCCAGGATTTACATTGTTGTGCCAGGCCCGCTCAGAGTCTGCACCAAAGCGTTCTGCTTTTACACAATTTGAACAATACTCATGAGGAATACCCTGGGACAAACTTGACCGTATTTCAGACATAAGATCACTATTGAGTATTTCAACAATGTTTTGAGTGTTTAAGTTTCCCAGCATGTTGGGATTACCTGCACAACAGGTTTTAACATCACCACGTGGGTTTATATGTAGGCCACGCCAGGGTGCGGCACAGTAGAAATTGGACATGCAGTATTTACATGTCCACGGCTAGAGATAGATTATTCTGCGTTCTTGCCGCAGCGGGCACGTTTAGCATTAGTTAATGCACCGTAATCAACAGGCCATTCTGCGCCTGGACTTACTTCACGTGCTTTAGGTGGGTAACTAAACTTAACGCCTGCTCGGCTTTCAATGCTGGAAATCATCATACGGAATTTAGTTAGATCGTTGCCTAAGTTAACATAAGGTTTAGTGTGCGGAAATGCCCATCCGGCAATTTCACCAGTGGCATCATTGATTACAATTTTATAATAGCCGTGCGGTACAATAACACCGTTACCGATAAACTCATCACCAGCGCCATAAAATGCGCCAACGTATATGGTAAAAGCCTGGTTTCGCTGTACTGCCCATCCTCTGATGGACGTCTCTAATAACTTCCATATTCCCCGATTTAAAGAGCCGTGTTGAGGATACATGTTTGTCATTAAAAAACTTTCGTATTCCACAATCTCACTCCAACTTAAATCACCATCTGGTGCCGCATGTCCTTTGTCATAGCCTGTGCCAGCATAGTCATCTGGCTTGGCGCCACCAACAATACTTCTGTCTGCTACAAAAGCATTTGTACGTGGCCAGCAACCTATTGCGTTTTGTGGTAGTAATGTGTATGCAACATACGCAGGAATCTTAACAGTAGCGTCGTATCCTACCAGGTATGCTTCGCGGCAAATTGGCTGTGCTGGACGTTGCGTTTGTGCAAATCCATATGGGCTGTGTGCCACGCAGGCCTGTGGCGGCAGTGGGGCTCTTTGTTCCCACGCATATGATAAGTTAGTGGCTGCGATCAACAGCGCAAATAATAGTTGTTTCATGTAGATATTTATTAGGTGTAATATACAATTTCGCCAGTGGTGGGATTGTAGGCCAATTGCAAAAATCCTGCAGGAAGTCCTGCACTACCACCGTTGGTAATTCCAGCGGCAATCTGTGTTAACGCACCCGAGCTGTTGCCGATAAACACTTGATCAGTGCTTTGGTCAACTACCAGTTCGCCAGGTCTGGCATTGCCGTTATAGTTTTCTATTGTTACTTGTGCGTTGTCTTTCATCACAGCACGGCTGATGCCTGTGATGTCGTCGTATGGTGGTGGTGGATTGGCCATTTATCGTGGATATCCTTTGAAGCCTTTAACAGGGCTAGTATTATTTACTAGACTGGGTTCTAGACTGTTTGGTGTGCTTATTTGAATTTTTGCAACAGGTAAACCGGACATTTTTAATGCTTGGTCAATAACTGGCCCAACACTGCCATTGAATCCAGCAACCACTGCATCTTCGCCAAATGCTGCTTTGGCACTCCAAGCAGGTAGGTTGTTGGTAATGTCATCTGTTCCAGCATCACTACGTGCCCGAGCTAGTGCTACACCAAATCGATATATTTGATACGGATCCGAGGACTGTACGCCCGGCAACACAAACACATGATTCATAGGATCTGCTTGCTCGGGTGGCAGTGTTGCTTCTTCTCGAAGAAATTCACGGGCTCTCATCTTGGATACCCTCGGAATCCTTTTACAGGACTTTGTTTGTTGGTAGACTCTAATTCTTGGCTACGCAGGTCACCGTGGTTGAGGTCTTGATGGTCTGAACCCACTGCTTGGAATGCTTTTTCTATCATGTCTTGTTCAACCTCAGTGTAGGGCATGGCCACATTGTAACGGCCGGCCCAGGACTCGTGATCTATCTTTGGAACAAATGTGCCATCTGTACAGGCGGCAGCCATCATGACTCGATTGAGTTCGTAAACTCTATCGGCTAGATCTTTGTCTCTAAACTTATTAAGTCCAACAGTGGCTCGACTTCTTCGTTGACCAATCTTGCCGGTATGTTTCTCAATGAGAAACTCGTGGGCTCGCATGTTTATGCACCGGCAGCGTTGTAAACACTTGACTGTGCAGAACTTGCTGTGCCCAGGGCTGTGGCAGTCACAGTGGTTCCGGCAAGAATGAGTCGGTTGCCTGCACCAACATAGACTTCTTGTACAGTTCCGTTTGGAACAGTGACCACGTTGGCATACAAGTTACCAACAGGAGAGGCTGACCCTAATGCTGTGGCATATATTTGGTATGTGACATCTGCACTGTTGGCAGCAATAGATGCTTTGTCTGTGGTCCACACAATGTTGCCTGCGGCGTTGATTACTTGAATAGCCATAGTTTACTTTCCAAATGTTCGGTATAAGTTCAACAAGTTCTGTTCAACTTTTGCACTTTCTTCCATACTGACTTGTCTACGCAGTTGACTTGCCAGCACCGGAGTAGTAGATTGGCCTGTGGATTTGGGACCATTCAATCCACCCGAGTATTGCAGTGCGTTGTCACTGGTTTCAGTGTTACTGGGCCAGTTAGGATCGTTTTCGTCAACCATATTGCAACCGCATGGTGATGAGCCGCATGAACTGCATGATCCAGATTGCTGACTTAGGCCGGCCATCTGTAACAATTCTGCCAAGCGTTCTGCATCTTCGCCATCAGCATTTACTGTGATGCTTTTGTTGCCAGGATGGCCGTCATCTGAGTTTTGACTCATGTTCACAGTGACACTCATGCCTTCTGTGATCAGAGTTTCTAGCTGTGCATCCAGTGTTTCGTAAACACTGCCACCAAACTTGAACTTGCTATTGGACTTTTTAGGCTCGTCTTCTTTGACTTCGTCTTTCTTGTCATCATACTCAATGTCTTTGGCTACTTTTTTACCGGCTTTTTCGGCCTTATCATCTTCAGCACCACGCTTCTTGCCGTGGATACCATCTTTTTTCTTTTCATCATACTCGATATCTTTGGCAACCTTCTTACCGGCACGTTCTGCATGGCTATCTTTTTTAGCAGTAGACTCTGCTTCTCTAACTTGTGCGTCGCCCGACTGTTGATTTTTAATCATTGTCATTGCCGCATACAGCACAGATTCTAAGCGACTGGCATACCCTTGTGGGAATTCACCACCGCGCTGTGCTTGCTTTGCTATTGCTCGAATGTCAGCAAGGTCGTTATAAATTTGTTGTGCTTGTCCTTGGTCATGGCCTTCTTCCATGTCGCCTTCTTTGACTTTGCGACCGCCTTTGTGCTTGTATGCTTTGGCAGTTGTACGCTCTGGTCCTTTTTCTGGACCCTTTGGACGACCGCGGCCGCGCTTGTCAATGGTATTACCTTCTGCGTCTGTTTCTGATCCAACTGAGTTGCCTTGCGCATCAACTCTACGAGTGACAACTCGACCAGTGGCCGTGTGCTTGGTATCGTGTTTGGCACCATGTGTAACATCACCAACTCGTGGAGTGTCTCGACGTGGATTTTTGTAGTTTGTAAACGGATTGAGATCTTCCTCTTCGTCCACACTGCTGGTGTCTGTGAATTCTTTACCACCTATTTTGAACTTGCCGCCCTTTGGCGTCTTGGCCAAAGCACCAGTAAACGCATTGCCTTCGTCGGCAACTTGTTGTCTGCCACCCAGTGCATTACGCATGGCTTCGGCAGCAACGTCGCCCAGCATTTCGTCAACTTCTTTCTTGGCGCCGGCAATTTTGTCAGCAAAAGTAATTTTGTCTACAGGTGGTGCCAGTGCGGCAAATGATTTTTGCTTGGCAGGTGACAGTTTTTCTTTAACTTGTTTTGGATTAGATTCAGCACCAGGCTTCATACCAGTTTGTGGCATATCCATTTTGCGTTGCAGGTCACGAATCATGTCTACGTCGCTGCCGTGGCCAACTTTGTTCAGTACAGCGTTGCCGGCTTTCTTGGCCATGCCGCCAACTTTCTTCACCACATCGCCTAGGCCTTCGTCCATGTCTTGCTCTTCTAGTTTGCCGGCCTTGGCCAACTTGGCACGAACAGCACCTGCCACTCGCTCGCCTGCTTCTTTTGAGCCGTAACGTTCTGCGGCACTTTTGGCAATCTTCTCAAAGTTCTTGCCTGGCTTGCCTTCGTCACGCTCGTTTAACGGTGCGGCTTCTGGTCGGGCAGCAATGCCGTCTAGTGTTTTGTTTAGGTTGTGGAAAAAACTCATTTTATTATCCTTTAGGGTTGTAGCCTGTTGCTGGCCGGGGTGGACGCTTGATGTTGGTCATTGGGCTCTTGTTGTTCATGGGTAAACTGTTTGTGGTCACTGCTGGAGGTGTCCGACCGCCGGCCACTGTGAAGTCACTGCGATAGGTATTTTTCAGCACTGCATGGTCTTCTGGAGCAGCCGAATAGTCCTTGTATAAGGCTTTCTGTTCTGCATCCGGTGCCGGATAGTCCGTGTTGGTCAACAGATCTTTATTTTGTTTTTCAACATCTGCGGCCTCTTTGTCATAGTTGTTTTCGTATGGCACAGTCAACATGCACACACGATTTGGATCAATGCCCAACAGTTGTGCAATCTGACGAATCTGTGGTTCAATTGCTGGATACCGGAATTCAACATCCATGTGTGTACAGCTTTCGTTTTCAATGGCCGGAAAGTCTGCTAACCGGACCTGAACAGGTGACGTTTTTGGGGCAGACATTTTGACCACGTCAAATTGACGAAGTTTTTCTCCCAGTGCCCGAACTAGATCTTTGGGAGTATCACCTGCAATTTTGATGCGGTAATTGTATACTCTTTCGTTCTCTGCCAGATATTCTTTAAAATGTTTCATAATCGATCCCTATATGATATTTATGCTTGTTTATTCTTTTGGTCTCTTGTGCCAATAAGTCGATCCAACAAATCATTGCGACTCAGCACTTGACCTTCGGCAGTTTCTGTAGATTCTTGATAGTCGTCATCTGTGCGTTTTTCTCGGTCAAGATCCAGTTTGGCTTTTTGTAACTGCAACTGAATCATTTTGAGTTTCTTGTTCATCTTGGCTGTTTTGGCAGTGAGTGCATGGCCCAGCATGGCACCTGCCACTGCAAAGATTTCACTGGCATAACGACTGTCGATTTGCATGCCAAGGTCCATTAGATCATCAAATGTTTCTGTGGCTTTTTGTGCTAGTTCGTCCATGTCACCATCACTGGCTTCTAGATCGCGCACACCGGGTAAGGCAGCATCAATCTTGTCAATGGCATTGTCAATTTCAGTTATGGCATATTGTGTGGTGGCAATATCCGGCACAGTTTCGTCTGTGTCGGCGGTGCTAGACGGTAAGTCGAAGAGGTCTTCTAATTTTTTAGTCATACCATATTTACCGCTTTTGCGGCATAGTGAGGCTTATTTTCCGCCGTTGCGGAACATGTCTTCTTCTGTGATTACTCTGAATTTTAAGCCGTTGCGGTTGCACCACTTGGTTGCAGATGCCCATTTGGCGTAGTTGATGGCCACAACCATACGGTCTCTGTTGTTCATTTTACTTTCAATGATGCTTTGTTTTTTGGGTTTGATTTCGATCACTTCTGCAATCAAGGTGTTCTGACGTGTTCTGTATGTGATCAAAAAATCCGGTATGTAGATGCTTTGTTTTCCTGTGACAGGATTGCGATAAGGGATCTGTATGCTTTCACTGGCCCACTGCATCACATTGTCGTTGTTGTCCAGAAATATCATGAACGATAATTCCCATCCTGATCTATAACGTGGGGTACCCTTGCCCACATACTTGGCAGGGTTTTTTACAGTGTAGGGTCCTTGTGCAAACTTGCTCATGCCCGGGCATTTCGTGCCGCATAGTAGTTTGGCTGCACAGGTTGTGATACGCCAAGCAAGGTGGCATTACTACGCTGGTCATTGAGATAATATGCCAGAGTCAAGTTCAGTTCTGCAGTATTAGAAGTTGTTTGCATCTGCTGTAACAATGACAGCACCGGTATACTTTGTTCATTGGCAACTCTGAACAGAGCCGTGGCAAAGTTGGCCGCTGCTACCGCAGTGGTGCATGTTGTCTTGAAGTAACTGAGCACCACATCATATTCATTGCTGTCAACAAACTGCTCGTATCCGTAAAAACTGTCAAACACTCTCACAGTGAGATCTAGATTGTAGTTGGTGTTGTTAATTGAGCTCATGGTCTAGGAGGCGGTGCTTTAGGAAATATCATACTGTTGGCAGAGTTGGCTGCGTTGCGCATTGCGCCCGGTAAGCTGTTGCGCAACACATCTTGTTTGACAGCGTTTGCATCATTGCGTATGATGTTTGAGAGCGGTGTTCGCTTCAGTGTTTGATTTACATTCAGTGCTTTTTGTACACCACCAATCACATTGGCAAGACTACCACGACCAGACATCAGCGCAGTCAAGTCTTCGTAAATGCCCACACCAGCATCCAGCAATCCGCCTTGTCCCAGCACAGTTGACTGACTGCCAGGACGAGAAATTGAACTACGGATCTGATCGTAATGGTTAGGATCAGCAAACCCAACCACATTGGTATCGGGACGCACAGCACCAATGGCACCGGAATAGTATTTTACAGTTTCATATTTTATTGTCACAGTGTGTGTCATAATACCGTTGCCTTGACTGTAGTCATAGGTATCGTGTTTCCAATCAGTGATCATTGGATTCACCAACACATAGGCAGCAAACTTGTGCTGATTAAGTCCGTAAATTTTGATGTCACGAAAAAAAGGCGGCTTACCTTCTGGAGCAAATGTTCCATCGGTATAACTTTCACCCACATAACCCCAGTCGTTTACAAATCTATCGTTGCTGTAGGTGTCACGTGTGTTGTAACCAAATCCGGTTGGTGTTGTTTGTAAACTGCCACTAGTTCCGTTGGTGTTTGGCACACCTTCGTACTGTTGCACTGGATCTTTATAGTAGTAACTGAAGTAGTTGTACCATAAATTACGAATTAGATCGCCGCCATCGTCGTTGAATGTTATGGTAACAGGTTGATATTCAATTTTACTCTGTACCAATCGCTTACGATTGTACTGATTCATTGTGTCAACTGATATTTGATAGCTGGGCAAGTCAACAGTTTTAACCGACAAGCCAATACTGGCAGCATCGCCATTGCCAACCATGGCCTGCAAGAATGGTATTGCTCCAGAATTTAAATTAAAGAATGTGTGGAAGTTGAACTTGAAGCGTGGCGCAAGTTCGTATCCGTTTGTGCGAAAGGTTTTATTGGCGTGGGTGTAATCTCTTAACCCGTTGTCGCCAATAAAACCTTTTAAAAAGTTTTGTCCAAAGCTCATTCAGTTACTTAGGCGCCTTGGGTGCCACCTAAGCCGGTTACTGTGCCTAACGTAGTACCAAGGATAGTGCCTGTTTCGCCAACACCGCCGCCAACCACTTGGTTAGCATTGTCGTATGTGATGCTCAGTGCAATGGTCATTGCTTCACTGGTTGCGTAGTTGGCATCACCATAGTTTACTTCTTTCAAGTAGCAGCCATACAGTTCCCATGACTCTAACACTGTTGGAGCAACAGCACCGTTGCCACCGTCCAGTACTTCAAACTTGGTTGTGAACTTGTAATCTGCACCTGCGGCCGCAGATGCCATTTCAAAGAAGTCCAGTTGTTTCTGTAGTTGGGATCCAACCAGTTGTTGTACATTAGCGCCGGCATCGTCACGCAAGTTACAACTTACGTCGCCCCATGAGTGCTTGCCAGCCATTTTAAGAGTGGAGTTGTAAATTGGTAAATCAATATTTTCAAATGTCACTGTTGGACGTGTAAAGTCAATGACCTGTTTGGTCATTTCGGTAACTGGACCACCTTGCACACCAAAATTTTCAAATATCACTCGAAAGCGGTATTTGAGTTTTGGCATTAATATGCCTGTACTGCCTTGGCTAGCGTCACTTGCCAAGGGTACTGTCATTTTGTTTAACGATGCTGAAGCCATAATTTTTATCCTCTGTTACTGTTATTTATGTTATCTATGCGTGACTAAAAATAGGGACCAGGTCCCTATTTTATTAGCCGCCGGCAGCAATTTCCCCAGTGTTCTTGATACGCACTGGAATGTAGATAAACTCAACTGCCTTGACTGGCTCAATAGCAATATCAACATACAATTCGTTACGATCTATACGTGCAGGAGTATTGTTTGACGCATCACACACCACTAGATAGTCATAGAGACCACGTTTAGCAACCAGGTCAATCATTAGACCGTCAATTGCGTTCTTGATCTGATTGCGTGTGATCTGATCATTTGGTTCAAACAAGAACTGCTTGCCAATGATGTCCAGGCGTCCACGAATAAATGCTACCAAACGTGCCACATTGATGCGGTCCAGTGCTGTGGTGTTACTTGTGGTTGTTTTGTTACCAAAGTTAGTTATACCAATGCCAGGAATAAACGTAATTGGGTTGATTGCATTTTCATACAGCACATCACGCAGGCCTTGACGTACTCCTAGCGGTTGGAATTCACCTGTGGTAGAGTTGACATAGCCAAGCTGTACAGCGTTGTCAATCACACCACGACGTGTTCCGGCTGGAGCAAACCAAGGAAATGATACTTCGTCACTGCGAATAATTGTACGTATCATCATGTGACTTGGTGCTGTTACTACTGGGCTGCCACTCAGGTCAGTTGTTTGGCAACTTGGATAGAATACACCCATGTACTGATTGCCCACTGTTAGACCGTCACCTGTGTCTAGTCCTAGACCGTTGTTGTTACTGGCCCACAACAAGATATCTTGTGGATCCAAACGTAGTGGTGTGTCACCAATCACAAAGCCTGTGTTGTTGCGCTCGTTGTTGAGTGCAATCATGTTTGGCATCAATTCTGGATAGGCCGGAGTTGCCATCAAGTTGAATTGACGCTGTTCTTCACGCACGTCTGTGTTTACATCAATACCCGACTTCAATGCAGCCACAATCATAGCACGTTGTGCTTGACGTCCCATGTACGGAGAACCATTGGCTTTTAGACCACTGGCTGTTACCCAAGCATTGGTCACTGCGGGCAGTGTATCATCTGGATAGGTGTCTGCGTTAAAGTAGTCAACCTGGAAACTCTTGACATTAAATCCTGAACGGCGTGAGTTGAACAACAACATGCCTTGTGGATACAGTGATGGATTTGGTGCATCCAGGTCCAGGTAATCACTGACCAACAAACTGGTGATAGTTGGGAACGGTGCTGTGATAGGATCTGTGTCACCGTTTGGTGCCCAACGTGCATCAGCAAACAACACACCATTTTCTGTGGTTTGATCAGTGTTGTCGATGGCCACCCATTGATCGACACCATTCACTGGCTGCCAGCGATATAGTTTGGGATAGTTTTCCAAATCACTTGTGTCCACCCATAAGTCACCGTACACCAATGGTGATTCTGCTGTGTTGGTTTGTGTGGTAGGCGCAGTGGCACTGATAATTGGTCCGGCAGCGTTTGTGTTGCTCAAATCGTAACCACGGATGTCGTTTGTTACATTCTGATAACCTTGCCATTCGCCGTTGTCTTGAATCAAGATGTCAACGTCATCAACTGCACTGTAGTACCATAAACGACCGTCTGCTGGATCTTGATCCGGTGCGGCTGCGCTTGCAGTGTAGGTAAATGTTGGTGTGGTAACCCAGTTACTTAGTCCCAAGCCGGTGGCTACACCATCGACATAGTTGTTTCTTACTCCAGTTACGCTGGTATTAAATCCAGCTGTGGTGACTGGTGTACCAGTTATATTGGTCAATACTGTCGATCCGCCAGCGGAGTGTGTAAACACCACAGCGCCTGCACTGTTAACAGTGGCACTAACATATGGAACATTGGCAGCACTGACTGCGGCAATAAAGTCCTCAACTGTGGTTCCTTCTAATGTGGCTGTTGCAGTAGCAACCGTAAGGGTGCCAGGTTGAGTAGCCAGAATTGTAAATGAGTTGCCCGAAACAAACGGTCCAGGGGTAGTGTCATCACCTGTGATTTCTGTTGCACCAGTGGCATATCTTTCAAATATTGTAAAACTTGATGTGTTATCTTTTAATATGTTTGCATGAGCATACGTAGATCCAGCTGGAATATTTTTTCCGCCGCCGCTGGGATCAGTTGCATACAACTCTTCATTTTCAGTCAGATATACTGGACATGCTTGTGCAACAAATGCACCAAGAATAGAACTGTATTTTTTAACAACTATCTGAGTACCTTGATTTACATCAGAAATCTTTTGCCATACACTGCCAGTTGGTGCTGGTTGTGTTTGAGTTGAGCCCCAACGTGGAACTGTATAACTTGGACTTACCTGATAGGTAGGAGCAAAATACTCGTCTGCTGTGATACCCAATGTTGTCAGCGCAGTGCCAGATATGTTGGCTATTGAAACAACACCAGTGTCAGCTGTGCTGCCATCGTTTGTGGCAGTGGAATCAGCATAGATGTACAGTTTGCCGCCAATGTTGGCTGCAAAAACACCAGTGATGGCTGCAGTATTGATAGCAGTAGAAATACCATCCACTGTGTTGTTGGGTGATGCAGGAACTGTGATTGTTACATCATTGACAGAAAAAGTTTGACCAGCTGTCAAGGTGGTTGGCGCTAATGTACCGCTCACTGTGGGCCAAGCAGTTTTCCATTCGTCGCTGCCAATTATTACCCAAGTGTTGTACAAATCTGACAGTTCAGTAGCACTGGTCTGTGCAGATGTTGGTCCACCACGTTTGTAGTAGCCTGGATTAAATGTGCTGGTTGCAGTGACAGCGTAATCACCAATGCTGCCAACTGTTTGTAATGGAACTGTTGTGCCAGTTTCTAACTGTAATGTACTGGTGATCACAATCGGAGTTTGAACAGTGAACACACCGGTTGTGATATTCCATTGGAAAATACCCCATTCAGTGTTTGCAGTGTCTAACCAGTAGGTATTGTTAGTTGGAGCACCTAGCGGTCGTGATAGCGACGCTGTTAGTTCTGTCAGGTCAATGTCAACACGTTGCACATACGCACGATTACTTACACCCAGTGCAGAGTATGCTGCCAACAGGCCGTATTCGTTTAGTTCGTAACCGTTGATTGGTGTGCCAGCAGTGGTCTTGTAGAAGAATGGATTGCCAAAAGTAGCGGCCAAATCTCGCTGACTGGTCATTAAATAAACACGGTTAGCATTTACTGCCAATGTTCCCGGTGCAACGCCAACTCCAGCGGCACTGACTTTGTTCTGTGCCGTTGCTATTAAAATGTATGGTACTGAATTGGTAGCTGCAGGGATATATTGACTTTCGTCAATAATCGTTACTTCTACGCCTGGGGATACTAATGCCATGGTTAAATCCTTTTTCTAAGTTTTAATATTTAGCACCTATGCAGAAAAAACGCAATCATTACACCCTTTGCAAAGGTTTTCCCACTAAATACTCCATGCAAAGACCTTCATGCACTGCTTGTAACCAACAGAGATTGTGTGCTGTTAACTACTATTGTGATGGTGTTCCGCACTATAGAACACGCTGTGATCACTGTATCAAAAAACAACGTCGAGCGAAGCCGCCTGAACCTCGTTGGAAATCCGCCGGCTATAAGAAAAAAGCCACATGTGATAGATGTGGCTTTAAATCCAAGTACTCTGCACAAACGTCAGTGTATCACGTGGATGGCAACTTACACAATACTGGTGTTAACAATTTGAAAACAGTGTGTTTAAACTGCACAGTTGAGATCAAGAAGTCTGATTTGCCCTGGCGGCCGGGCGACCTGGTGCCCGATTTATAACAGTTTGTATTTGCTTGTACAGTGAGTCAATATCAGAGTTGTTGTACAACACAAAATCAAAGTCAGTGCCAACCCAGGCTGTTTCGCTGGCATGGACACCTTCCGCCTTTAGCCAGGCCCGTGCTTTGGTATCGCCTTGATTTGCTCTGGCAGCAATGGTGGACCAGTGCGGCTGGACGCCGCGCTCGATGCAGACAATGATACCACCGGCAGCTCGCAATGATTTAATTTCGTTAGGAAACCGGCAATCAGATATTACAATGTTATCTTGGCTAGTTCTCAGTTTGTTTTCTAAACTGGCAATCCAAATATCATCATGGAATCCAGCACGACACACTTCTGTGCCCCATAACTGAAGCATTAACCTTGGAGTTAGTTCTGGCATGTTTAAACGTTCGCTCCACCACGGATCCACTTGTTCACGCCAATCACGAGCTTGTTTTGTACGACCTTCCAGCATGGTTCGATCCCACCCAAACACCTGTGCCACTGCATCTTTTAAACTATTAGCAAAACTTTCACGCCTGTACTCGTGAAAATTTACCAAGTAATCTGCAACAGTGTCTTTACCAGAACCAATGAAACCACACACACCAATGATCATAAATTTACTTTATTTTAAATATCCCAATATAACTCAGGATTAGCCACTTGTTCGTATACAAAATCGTCCAGGCCCACTGAAAAGACTGCGTTATGCAATAGTTTATCAACAATTCCAGCAAGAATCATATTATTTGCCGCACTCAGATGATTAAATCGTGTATTTTTTTCGCCGAGCCATTGACGATTTGTTCCAAATTGTGTAGCTAATTCTGTCATCGTTACATCTATTAATGAACACCGAAATACTGATTGGCAAGGAATGTTTATATCAAATGCTGGAATCAGTATGAGTTTTTTTCCGCGATCTGTACATAGTTTGCTAATCTCTTTTAAAATTTGATTATGAACAAATACATCAAACTCATCATTGGCCAAGTTTAAATAGTACTGCTCAGCCGCTTTAAATACAGCTAGGTCATCTATCGACGGATTTGATTTGATTGCCTGTTGTGCGGTGAACACACTAGAGATATAATGCAGTTTACGGGCTGTGTTGGGCCAGTACAGACGCCCTGGGCTGGTTGCAACAAATATTATAGTATCAAAATTATCAATATTTTTTATTAGCTGTTGGTACGACCAGAACAAACTGGTAGCCGAGGCACCAAAATTCTGTATGTTGTATTGATATTGTGTTCGCAGACAGCAACTCCATCCATTAGGATGCCATTCTTCCGATGCAAAACTATCGCCAAATATGCCAATGATCATTTCAACTCTGTAACATTAAGATGCTTTAGTGTGCGTTGTAACATACCAATTTGTCTACGGCAGTCTTCTAATGCATGGTGACTAGTAGGCGGAATAGGCTGGCCAGGCCATAACGAAAACACAGTTCGGCTATCCCGTACCATGTAGTACTGCCAAGGCAAGGGTTTGTTATAGCTCTTGTAGGCATGCTCCAGGATGTTCATGTCATACGTGGGTCCTTGCGCCCAGACACGATTAGAATGCCAAATCAGTTTACCTAACTCATCCAGTGCTTGGTCCAACGGGATTCGATCTTGTTCATTAAATGCTTCATCCCGAACCACAGTAGGTTGAGTTGCCCACCAGTCAATTGTGCCTTGTTGGATGCTACGAGTTTCTTGGCTTTCCAGTGTTACTCTAGTATAGTAAGACTTGTCGTGATGACCTGTGCCAAACGGGTCAAAACTCTGGGCCGCAATAGTTAGTATTGTAGTGTCGGGGCCAGTGCCCAACCCTTCTAAGTCAATCATTAAATCTGCCATGTGTTATTATAACACACAACAGTGTAATGCGCAACAGGCAGGTTAACCGATTACCCAGCTCAACGGTTGCGAGCCATCCACATAGTTTTTAAGATCTAACAGCAGTGCTTCCATCTGCGCTGTGGCTTCGCTTTTCATTGCGGCACCGTTTAAGGTTCCGCCGCCTTGTGGACCAGCAATGGTGCCAAATTTCTCACGTGCTTCACCAATGATCATTTTGCAGTTGGCCACCATGTAGTCACGAATCCATTGTGAGATTTGAAAGTCACTCAGCAAGTTAAACTCGGGTTTTAAATTGTAGGTCCAAAGTAGCACATTCTCGCCAGTGCCTTTTGGGTCACGGATAATCTGTAATTTCTTGGTAACTGGATTCCAGGTAAAGTTCATGTAGCCGCCAAACATACGTGCGGCCAGTTCAACATATTGGCTGTAGAAGTCGTAAGTGGCCAGGCCGCCTGCCACGTTGAAGTTCATTAGATAAACGTTGACACTGGCTTGTGAGAACGGATCAAAATTTGACGAAAACGGACCAGCCGAATCGCCAAACGTTCTACGGAAAATCTGTCGAACCTGTATGGTTTCTTGGGGCAAGGTGTAGATGTTCACATCTTTGACCAACTCCATAAAGGTATAGCTTTCTTCATACGCACCCTGAGCACGTTGGCGATACACACCTATTGTTTTTTGGTATGCAGCTTCGTAATGCTCTGCATCCAGTTCAAGGTCAATGATCTGTGAAGCCAGTTGTAACTGCACATATTCAATGAGATTTTGTTTCAGTGTGTCAAGACTTGATTGTTCTTCAATTGCCATCATAAACTCCGTTGTTTATATTTATGGTCTTAATCGAATCTGCTTTAATGTTAAATGTACTAGTTGAATTCTTTGCTTTGTTAAACGACACTATGGTATATGCATCTACATTTTCTGGACAAAACTTGCACTGTTCAACGGGATCATCAATTCTATCAATGAATTGTTGACCCCGGGTGTCAAACTCCTCAATTGTAAGTGGTTTGTATCTGCGTAATCCACTCAGCAAGAAACGGTCGTGCTCGGACAGATCAAGAGGATATTGCTTATCAAATTCTGGCAACAGTCCGGCAGGACCACATTTGTATAACTTGGCCCAGATAAAATGATAACTTTGAAACTTTTGAAAACCACAGTTTTCGTGTGCCACAATGGGGTCACTTTGATGCAGTGTGAGCTGTCCTTGATCATTGGTCACTATGGCTGATTTACTAAACTCGGTATACACCCAAACATGTACATGCACACCGTTGCTGTCAACAAACGCATAGTCTGCACCCCAGGTTGCTCTGGTGCCATCGGACTTGAGTGCCTCTTTGCCTTCATAATATGTTATGTCGCCTCTGAGAAACTTGCGTATCTCTTCAAAGTACTGTGGTAAATCATTGATGTTATGCACACTGACACCTATCCAGTTACCATCTTCTTCTCGGTAGTTTAACAGTGCTTCGTACAGGCCAGGCACATGGTTCAGGCGAGTTCCGTTGGTTAGTACATTTACTTTTTTACCCCACAAGCGATTGAGTCCAATGATCCAGTCGCATATGGTTGGATTTAACAGTGGCTCACCACCTAATATGGTTACTCGTTGCAGTCGGACTTTTGTGGCCCATTCAGTGTACTGAGATTCATAGTCACTCCAGCGTTGCCAACCTTTGAAGTCGTAGTCATTGAATCTATTGCATTGTGGACAAGTTAAATTGCAAACATTGGTTATGTAAAACTCAATGTTTGGAATGTATATTCTTGGATCATCTGGGTGCTCGTCTGGAAAACGTGTAGGATATCGCATCCATTACTTACCAGCTCTTGAGTATGATCAAGTTCTCTGTGCCACGTCCGTTAAACGCAGTTTCTGTAGTGGTCAAGTCCTTGTAGATCTTCCTGGCAGCGGGCTTGCCTGCGGCTCCCAGGGCCTTAAGAACATCTGCAGGCTTGCGCACAGTCTTTTGCAGGCTTTCTACTGTGCTGAATCCAATCACGGAGTTTGACTTCACAGTGAATGCCTGTGTATAGCTGTCTGCCACAAGATGGATCAGCTTGCGTTTCTTAGTGTCATACAACCAGGCTTCTGCTTTGTCTACTAGACTTGCGGCAGGTAAACCCTTGAGTTTGAGTTCGGCAAATTCCATCACATGCTTGAACTTTGCCGCACGTTTCTCAGGTGGCACTGCTCGAACTTTGCGTGGCTTGCGTTCAACCTTTTTAATCTGCACGTAGGCACCACAGTCCGAAATTACCAGCTCACAGAACTTTACGCAATTCCGTAACTGCACCTTGCTCAAGAAACTGTAGCCCTGCACCAGGTCCGCATCCTTGCCTGCCACTGCGGCATCAAATTCCTCTAACTTGCGTGTCCAAATTTGTTTAATGTCATTGACCATTTGTGGAGCAACATTCATTGAACGCATCAGCACCACAGGTTTGTAGTCTGCTGTGAGTTTGGCGCCTTCTTCGATAAAGTCGTCAAACAATCCGTCCAATTCACCTGCACACTCTGACACCTTCTCTCGCAGTCGGTCCTGGATTGTAATTCGTGGCACAGAATCATCCACTGTGGCTTCTTCTGCCACAGCATCTTGACTGGATTCTAAGATATCTTTTAGCAAGTTATCCAGTTTGATCTGCTCATGCTCGGTAAGCTCTAGTCCTACCTGGCTCATGCGACACAGCCAGCCTGTGGTGAGTCTGATTGAACTGTCCGGAATGCGTTTAAGAGTACGTACATCGTTTTTACGGCCATGTGTTTCCAGATAGTTCACAATCATTTCACGTGCGTCTTTTTTGCCGTAAAAGTAATTGTACCAACTGAATGCATGACTAAGAGCACTGATGCGACCTTCGGTGGGCTGTGTTTTCCAAGTTGGCTCCATGCCCATGGCATTGGTATCTGCACTGCGTGGGTTTAAGGGTTTAACGGGTTTAGTTGCGATCATAATATTCCTTACTTAGTTCTGGGCAAGTGTTTTACAGCGTCAAAAAGTTTAGCGGCACGAGCAACGTCAAAATTCTTGTGCTTGTACATCCAGGCTTTTTTACGTTCTGCTGTTTCCAGTGCCTCTACCAGTTTCCATTTAGTGTCAAAGTCCACTGTCATTATTATACGGCTCATGTCCACAATGTCCAATGCGTACTCTACCCATTTTTCCGTAGCTTTTACTTTGTAATAGGAAGAATAAAAAGGTTTGCCTTTTGGGCCTGTGTACTTTGCTAAAAAGTTAACAGCTTTCATAACATACTCCTGGAGTGGTTAAGTGTGTATTATAGCAAAGATACATTTAAGTGTCAATCTTTTCTAAAGTGTTGTTTTTAGAACACAGTGTTGCAGATTGGGATAGTTCAGCCACCATAAATAACGTATGCCAAGATTGTCACTCTATCGCCCTAATCGCACCTCTGACTACAAGTTTCTGGATAGAACCATTGCAGAAATGTACACTGTTGGCGGATTGGACATTTATATCCACAAGTACATGGGTCCGTCAACCGGAGACCCCGGTGACGCAGATGCTACCTTACCTGTTTACGACACTTCAAATCCGTTATTCATTGAAGATTTGTTGTTGCTGGAAAACCGTGATCGACAGTACGATCCCGACGTGTATATACAACGTGGTGTGTACCGTGTGGCCGACGTTGACTTTGATCTTACCCAATTTGGTCTGTTCTTAAACAACGACACCCTGTTTATTACGTTCCATTACAATGACATGATTGACACCATTGGGCGTAAACTCATGTCAGGTGATGTGATAGAAATTCCCAACCTAAAAGATTATCATCCCTTGGACAAGAGCCTAGCCAAAGCATTGCCTCGCTGGTATGTGATTCAAGATGCATCTTTTGCTTCAGAAGGATTTAGTCAAACTTGGTTGCCACACCTGTGGCGGGTCAAAGCCACCCCAATGGTCAATGCTCAAGAATACAACAGCATCACCAAACAGGCATTTGAACCCAACAACATCTGGGATCCAGGCAACTATTATCCAGCCGGTACTGTTGTGAACAACGGCGACAAGTACTACACTGCTGTTGGCAATGTTCCGCCAGGCACAGACATAACCAATACCACTTACTGGGCAGAAAAGACTCCAGACACCATTGCAGAAAAAACGTCTACTCGCACAAAAGATCTAGAGTTGAACGATGCAATTTTAGTACAAGCCGATGTTGAAGTTCCACTGACCGGATACGACACTGTGAAGTTTTATATTTTACCCACTACTGTGGATGGACAGCCTGCACAGAGTGGCCTAACTGCAGATGAAACACCACCCACTGTGGATGGTACCCAAGGCGGCGAAGGCACTACTCCTCGATCAGACGGCTACACAATTGGCTACTTGACCGGAGATGGCATTGCTCCAAACGGATTGCCTGTGACTGCAGGTGTTAGTTTTCCAGCAACGCCAGCAGTTGGCAACTATGCACTACGACTGGATTACTTTCCAAATCGCTTGTTCCGTTACGATGGTGCAAGGTGGATCAAGATTGAAGACAGTGTGCGTATTAAACCGGTGTTTGAGTCTGAAGGGCCGGCAGCGTCACAGCGAGCCAGTTTTGTCAACAACAGAAACACAGTGCAGACCACTGACCGTGGCGCTATCCCAAGTCGTCAGAGTCTCAGTGAGATACTCAAGCCCAATGCAGACAACGGTGGTTAAACAACAATGACAACAGTAAACTCAGCCGCAAACCCAATGTTTTTTTACGACGAACAAATCCGTCGTTTCCTGCTACAGTTCACAAGAATCTTTTCAAACTTTCAAGTAGAATACGGACGCAACGAAGAAGGTACAGCACACACACTGGTACGTGTGCCCATCCGTTACGGAGATTCTAGCAGACAAGTACAAACCATCATGCAGAACAACTCTGCCAGTTTTATGACTTCTGTTCCAATGATGAGTTTTTATATTTCAGGATTTGATTATGATCGTCCACGTATGCAAGAGCCATACTATGTGAGCAACATTGCTGTGCGTCAACGCACCTACGATGATGTCACTGACACTTACGAAACCACACAGGGTAATGCGTTTACTATCGAACGATTGATGCCGGTGCCATACAAACTAACACTAAAACTAGACCTGTGGACCAGCAACACCAATCAAAAAATGCAGTTGTTAGAACAGATTGTGGTGTTGTTTAATCCTGCTTTGGAAATTCAAAGCACAGACAACTATCTTGACTGGACCAGTTTAAGCATTGTGGAACTGGAATCAACACAATGGACTAGTCGAAGTGTTCCAGTTGGCACAGAAGATCCCATTGACATTTGTACAATGACATTTACCCTGCCAATTTGGATCAGTAGCCCAGCCAAGGTCAAGAAACTGGGTGTGGTTGAGCGTATTATTGCCAACATATTTGACGCCAATGGTGATGCGTCAAACGCTGTGTTGGACAACGACCTGCTGTTAGGCACACGTAGAATAATCACACCATGGGATTATCAGGCCCTGTTGATTGGCAACAAGTTGCAGGCTCTGCGTTACAATGCTGTGATTGACGAGCCTAATACCAGTTTGACTCCGCCAGATTCACCACCTAGCAACTTGTTATGGCCAGCCTTGGTCGGTGCTTACGGAGTGATACGGCCAGGAATCAGTCAGATCTTTTTAGAGCAACCTGATGGCACCGAAGTTGCCGGAACAGTGTCGTATGACCCCTCAGATGACCGGTTTATGTTGTATAATATAGATGAGGACACAGTTCCGCAAAACACACTATCTCCGGTACGTTCTGTTATTGATCCGTTGCGCAGTGGACCAAACGAAGGCTTGCCGGCACCTGCAGATGGTCAGCGTTATTTGTTAACTGAAGACACTGGCAGCGACAATGGCTACGCTGTGGCCTGGCAGGGCGTGTTGGGACAACCGTTGATTGCCCGACGAAACGATATTATTGAATACTTTGATCAACGTTGGCAAGTGGTGTTTGAAAATACGTCCAGTCCTGACAATTTACAATACGTAACTAACATAACAACTGGAATTCAATACAAATGGACAGGCACAACATGGGTCAAGAGCTACCAAGGACTATACCCCGGAGGACAATGGAGAATAGTACTGTAACAGCCGTGGGCGTTTGGTTCTACAGTGTGAGCACACAACGATATCTGTATCTGTTGCGCAACGACTCACGTCATCCAGACTCCTGGGGACTGCCTGGTGGTAAATTTGAAGCCAATGAGACACTGATTGAAGCAATGACACGCGAGTGTACAGAAGAACTGGGCCATATGCCCGAGTACCTACGCTTGGTTCCTATAGAAAAGTTCACCAGTGCCGACGGCGGATTTGCTTATCACACATTTTTTTGCAGTGTTGCTCGGGAGTTTGTGCCGGTGCTGAATGATGAACACATTGGCTGGGCCTGGATTGCATCCGGAACATGGCCAAGACCCATGCACCCTGGACTATGGTCAACTGTGAACTTTGATGCTGTGCGTGACAAAATGGCCACTGTGGAACACAGTGTTCAGATATCGCAGTGACTTATAAATGGACGAACGTCCATGCAGGCGACATTGGCGTTCATACGCCACTCTTTGGGCACATTAGACTCTTCACCAACAAATGTAAACCGAGTTGATGGATATGCTGTTAGCACTCCGTTCACATGCGCAGACCATTCACTCACAGTGCCAACTGTGTCATTGCTGTACCCCAGTGCATAAATTTCTTTGTGGCCGTCAAATGCTGCCATCCATAACACCAGAGCTTCTAAGGCCATGAGTGTGTTGTAAGGTATTAGATAAAAATCGCCTGGATGCATCAAACAGGTTCTTGTGGTGGCATACACAATGTTATCAGTGACATATCCAGATTCAACAAGTTCTTTGAGAATATTCTTGTCAATGTCAACTGCAAAATTCAAGCGCATTTCCTTGGCAATTGTGCCTGTTCCGTATGTCTGTAACTTTTTTGAACTGAGCAAGCCACCTTTATGGCGTTGTAGTCTGGTGTAGTCAAATAGATCTCTGTGTACATTGCTGCCAATACAGGCTGCACGGCCACTGATGTGTTGATTATCAATTGGGTTGGCTACCCATTCTCTGTTTTGTGTCTTTTTGCCGCCTGACCATCGACTTTCTGTAATTACAAATTCGCCTTCATAGTCTGCTCTATATCGTTCTTGTATCATAAACGACCAACTGCTATTTCAATGGTTAACACATCGGTGGAGTTAATTATTTCCAATGACTTGCCAACCACACAACCAGGTTCAAACTTTGATGCATCCAATGCAATGGCAGTACCGGGTGTGCTGCCAGTGACCAACACAGTTCCTTTGTTTACAGGCCCTTGTACTCGACAAGGAACACGCCCAGTCAATGCCACAGGCAATACCCATTCTCCTGACTGTCCAGCATTCATTAGGTAACTTGGATTTGTGGATATAACGCCTGCTACAGCAGTGTTGTGACTGTTATTGGTAATTGTGATTTCTTTGTTGCCGCCAAACACAACCACAGTACCAGGTGTGTAGTCAGCATCTGCTTCATAATTTTCTGCCAAGTCAGCGTATTGTGCTGAGGTGGCCTTGGCAAAAACAGTATTAAAGTACGTAGTTGAACTGCCAATATTACCAACGCCGTTAGCATTATTATTAACAATATTGCCAGCACTAACGTTACCAGTTGACACTGTTAAACTGCTACCAGTAATTGCGGCGCCAGTAATAGCGCCAGTTGCAGAAACCGCTCCACCAGTATTAAGATTGGCAGCAGTTACAGTTCCACTTGAACTGATTGCACCAGAATTTAACGAAGTTAGTGTGCCAACTGATGTAATGTTTGGTTGTGCCGCGGTTGTTACTGTTCCAGCAACGGTTGCTGTGCCTACTGTTAAACTTGATGCTGTTCCAGTTAGACTAGTACCAGCACCACTAAATGTACCTGCAGTAACGGTTCCAGTGACGCTTACTGTGGTACCTGTGTGGTTAGTAGCACTGATATTGCCACTAGTAATGTTGCCAGTGACACTTAAACTGCTCAGTGTACCAACTGATGTGATGTTGGTTTGTGCGGCTGTTGTCAATGTGCCAGTTAAGTTAGTACCAGATACATTGCCAGCGGCAACGTTGCCAGTGACGCTTAATGAACCAAGTGTACCAACTGAAGTGATGTTAGTTTGAGCCGCTGTGGTTATTGTGCCCACAATATTAGTGCCGCTTAGATTACCCCCAGTAATGTTGCCAGTGGCTGATACAACTCCTGTCACAAACACCCCTGTAGTTGCAAACACAGCCACATTACCAGTTCCGCCTACTCCAACTGTGACATTGCCACCCGAACTCACCACAGTGACGTTTGATGTGCCTGAATTGATGTTGGCCACACTGGTGATAATTCCACTCAGTTGACTACCATTGCCCAAGATGTAGTCGCCGGTAATGTTGCCAGTGGCACTGACTATTCCACTTACTGCGATATTACCGCTATTGGAAATTCCACTGTTGCTTAGATCTAAAAAATCACCCAAAGGAAGTTCTTGAACGCTATTTCCACTTGTTGTGTTAACGATTAACGGAAAACGATTGGCCATTATATGTTCCTATTATGTATTTATGAGTTGATTGCTACTGAGATGTTACCAGCGCGGCCAACTATGTTTAAAATACCACTTATAATTGGTACATAAAATGTTGCAATTCTACCAACTACCCAAAGATTTCCAGCACCACTGCTTGCTATCACCCCAGTGAGTTGACTACCGTTACCAATGTAATAATTACCGGCAACGTTGCCAGTAGCAGAAATCAATCCACCTGTTAGGATGTTGCCACTGGTAGTATTCCCACTCACACTAACTGAAGTAAGTGTGCCAACGCTTGTAATATTAGGTTGTGCGGCTGTGGTCACTGTGCCAGTAATATTTGTTCCAGATACATTACCACCAGTAATGTTGCCAGTGACACTTAAACTACCCAATGTACCAACTGACGTTAAACTTGACGTTACAACATTGGCTGCTAGGGTAGTACCAGTGAGCGTGTTTGCGTCAACTGTGGTGATAATGCCACTCAGTTGGCTACCATTGCCTAATATATAGTTTCCGGTAATATTGCCGGTAGCAGAAATTAATCCACTTGTAAGTAAGTTACCATTTGTGGTATTACCACTTACACTTAAAGAAGTTAATGTTCCTACAGATGTAATGTTTGCTTGTGCGTTTCCTGTTACTGTTCCTGATGTTGTTGCACTTCCTGCCGATACTGCATAAGTGGCATTGGCCACTGTGCCCGACACATTGGCACCGGGGATCGAAGTTAAGCCTGCACCAGATCCGTTAAATTGACTTCCGGTTATATTACCACTTACACTTAAACTACCAAGTGTACCAACACTTGTGATATTAGGCTGGCTTGCTGTGGTCAATGTACCAGTAATATTTGTTCCGCTAACATTGCCCGCGGCAACATTACCAGTGACACTCAATGATCCTAGTGTTCCAACTGATGTTAAACTTGAATTTACTACATTAGATGATAACGTCGTACCGGTAAGTGTATTTGCGTTAACTGTGGTGATAATACCACTCAATTGACTACCATTGCCTAGGATGTAATTGCCTGTGATGTTGCCAGTTGCACTTACTGTGCCGGCTACCACAATACCTGTGCTTGATATTGTCAGCACATTGGCTGTGCCTGCACTACTTATTGTAACATTGGCGTTGGAATACACTGCCACATTACTTGTGCCGCCAGATATTGAATTTGCTGAGTAGTTTTGAGTAAAAGTTAATGCTGTGGTTCCAATAACAATGGGATTATCTGTGATCAGTTTCCACTGCGTATCAGCATAGACAGTGCCTTCGGTAACCATCACAATCATACCGGCTTCGATTTCACCAGTTTCGTTGCCGTCACTGGTACGGACCCAGGTGCCGTTGGATCCAGTACCCACAGTTGATACAATGTATAAACCGTTTTGAGTTCCTGTGCTTTGAGCAGTTACTAATACGCGATTATCTTCTGCCAGTGTAACACCATCAACCACCGCAGGTGCTCCACCTGACAATGTGATATTTGATACCGTGACCACGCGAGTTGCTTGTTTATAGTCTAAATTAAAAATCTGCGCGGCACGCGGTTTGGTTAAGGCCATTGTAGTTCCATTGTTATATGATATTTAGTCAAAAAAATAGGACTGCAAAAGTCCTATTTTGGAGCAGTTATGTTATTCCTTAATATCCTTCAAAAGTATAAAATAAACCAGGCTGGAATAGGCCGCCGCTTACTATGGGATAAACTGAGTCAGCATCCTGTGGCACGCTGAGCACAGGAACAGTGGCAGTACCGCTACCAAAGTCGCCGGTGGCTGTCCAATTTCCGTTGTTGCCATTGGCTGCAAAGTAATCCCAACCCGGTTCGCTTCTGTTTAACACAGAAAAGAAAAATCCTTGAGTGTTTGGACTGCCCGTAACGTTTTGGCCAGGGTTGGTCGTGACAAGAGTAGGTCCACCTTCTATCACCCATCCTGCTCCTATTGACCATCCTGGTCCTACTGATACTGTCATGTTATATTCCTTTGTCTATATAAAAAGATAGGGCCCGAAGACCCTATCTTGTTCACTTACTTATCAGCTTAGTTGCGACCAATTACCACTTCAATTGTGCCTTCAGCACCGCTAAAGTTCTCCAGGGCCTTACCAATAATACTGCCTGCACGAGCTGAGTTGTCCACTCGGGCTGCACCGTTGCCGGCAGCCACCATCATGTCACCTTTGGCAACTGGTCCAACAACTCTACATGGTACGCGACCTTGCAGTGCTACCATTGCCACGTGTTCAGCAGTTAATCCGGCATTCATGATGTAACTTGGGTTTGTAGATACAACACCTGCTACTCTAGTTGAACCTGCTTCTGTGGACAGCGTAACTTCTTTGTCACCGCCAAATGCCAACACAGTGCCCGGTGCATACTCTGCGTCTGCTTCGTACTTCTCTGCCAAGTCAGCGTATTGCGCACTTGTTGCTTTGGCAAATATGGTGTTGAAGTAAGTTGTTGCAGATCCAATATTACCAACGCCATTGCCTTGACCATTAACAATGTCTTTGTTAGCTACAATAACGCCAGATCCATTTGGACTTAAAGTAATGTTGCCATTGCTGGAAGTACTAACAGTCAATGCACCACTATCAACAATGTTACCTGTTAGGCTTAGATCGCCGCCGGCTGTTATTGCACCAGTTACACTTACAGTAGTACCTGTATGATTAGTAGCACTGATGTTGCCAACTGTAGCATTGCCAGTTGAACTGATTGTGCCGCCTGTTGCAATGTTGCCACCTGTTACAGTGCCGTTTGCACTCACAGTGCCAGTTACATTCACTCCTGCGGTAGTGAACACTGCCACATTGCTTGTGCCACCAATTGTGATGTTGGCATTGCCACTGGCTGTCTGAATATCCAAACTGGTTGTGCCGTTTTGAATACGATCGCCTAGGATGTTGCCGCTCAGTGTTGCGTTGCCACTCACAGTCAAGTTGCCTTGGATATCTACCAGTCCTGGGCTAATGGTCATCACTGTTGTGCCGGCTACATTACCACGGATGTTGCCTCCACTGGAGACAATTGCCATGTTTGACGTGCCACTGGTGATAGCAGTACTGTTGATGTTTCCACCTAGAATGCTTCCACTAACACTGAGGTCACCTGTAACGTTGACCTGTGCAGCCGTTTCACTTGGTGCTACAACTGCGTTGCCAGAAGCATTTGAGATGCTGGTGACACTGGTTGTAATTATAAACATACGCACATCAATCACGTCGCCTGTGGCAGGTGCTTCAGTGAATGTCAGTGTAGTGCCACTGATTGCGTATGCTGTGGTTGGAATCTGTTGAACACCGTTGATTGCAATAATAGATCCAGCAGTGGTTGCGGCTTGTGACAGGGTAAATGCCACAGTTGAACCGTCACCGTTGAACTGGTTGTCAGTGACCACTGTGAATGCTGGAGTACCAACTGTGTTCCAACCTGTTGTACTGTATTGTTCTACACTGTCAACTGATGTGTTGTAACGCAACATACCAACAACACCAGTTGGACGTTGTGCTGTGTTACCAACTGGGAACAGTATGGAGTTTGTGGTATTAACTGCTAGTACAGCACCAGTGGTCTGTACATTGCTGCCAATACTGATTGTGTCTGTTCCTGCATCCACAAACAACAAGTTAGCAACAGTGTCACCGTTCACAGCAAAGTTTACATCTGCCAGCGCAACGTTGATATTAACAATACCACCACCCACATCAGTGATGTCATCACCTGAGATTACAATGTTACCAAACTTGCCTGATGTTGCAATTACATTGCCTGCATTAACATTACCAGTGGCACTGATCAATCCACCTGTTAGTACATTGCCGCCTGTTACATTAGCAGTAGCACTCACAGTAGTGGCCGCAACGTTACCAACAAATGTTGCACCGGTTACGTTGCCAGTTGCACTTACAGTTGTAGCCGCAACATTACCAATGAATGTTACACCAGTTACATTGCCGCCTGCACTTACTACACCGCCGGTCAATACATTGCCTGCTGTGGCATTGCCCGTAGCACTCACTGTACCACCTGTGGCCAAGTTGCCACCTGTTACTGTACCGTTTGCACTGACAGTTCCGGTTACATTTATGCCACCTGTGGTAAACACCACTACATTGCTTGTACCACCAATTGTGACATTGGCGTTGCCGTTTGTAGCAGTTGTGATATTGGTATTGCCATTGATCAATGCAATTGCACTGCTGGCTGCCACGCCGGTCAATTGTGAACCGTTACCAATGAAGAAACTACCAACGTTGGCAGTGATGTTACCAACAGCACTTACTGTGCCACCTGTGGCAACATTGCCCACAGTAGCAGTACCTGTACTGCTGATTATTCCACCAGTGATTAAGTTACCACCTGTGATGTTGCCAGTGCCAGAAATGTCACCGCCTGCGCCACTGGTTAGGATATTGCCGCCGGTGATGTTGCCAGTTGCCGAAATCAATCCGCCTGTGTTGACATTGCCCAGTGTGGCAGTTCCTGTGGAACTCACAGTTCCGCCTGTTTGTAAATTGCCACCTTTGATATTGCCAGTAGCACTGATGCTTACTGTGTCAAAATTACCATTGGATGTGATGTTGCCAGCAGTCAAGTTACCAGTAGCACTTACTAATCCGCCTGTTAAGATATTGCCGCCAGCAACATTGCCGGTTGCACTGACAGTGCCGGTGGTTCTGATATTGCCGCTGTCAATGTTACCGGTAGCACTGATAGTACCGCCTGTGGCCACGTTGCCTAATGTAGCAGTACCTGTGGAACTGATTGTTCCACCTGTGGCCAAATTGCCACCTGTGATGCTGCCTGAAGCACTTACAGTAGTGGCTGCAACATTACCAACGAATGTTACACCAGTTACGTTGCCACCTGCACTGACTGCACCACCTGTGTTTACGTTGCCAAATGTGCCGGTGCCGGTTGCACTTACCAAGCCACCGGTTAGCACATTGCCAGCATCTACGTTGCCTGTGGCAGTTAAACTTGTGCCAGTTGCCGCACCAATATTTGGTGTTGTTAGAGTAGCACTGGCCGGGATGATCAACTGGTTACTACCGTTGATGCCAATTGTGGCATTGGCAGAACCATCAGTGTTGACGTTGAACTGTGTGCCATTCAATGACAGTGCATTGCCAGCTGTATACTGTCCTGCTCCAGAGAACTGTGTCCAGTTAATCGATGTTGTGCCAACTACAATTCCAGTTGCGGCGTTGTTTGTACATATCCAACCTGTGTCAGCCTGGATATTACCAGTTTCAACAAATGTGAACGCACCGTACATTTCAACTGCAAGGTCAAAGTCTACAGAACGTGTCAATACATATGCTGTACCAGGAGCACCTGCTGTAGTTACCACGTAGATACCGTTGAACGCAGCCGATGGTGTTGAATTATTAACAAATGCGCCGGTTTCGTTCTTGACCAGCACTCGCTGACCAGATGAAACTATTTCACCATCAATAGTCAAGTTGCCGGCAACATTACCAGTTATAGTTGCTCCTACACCGCTGGTGCCGTTGTTGTAGACATAAGCAGGCAGTGAAACATATGTGGCTGCGTGTACAGATGCTTTTGGATCAAGACCTTGAACCACTGCATCAACATAACTCTTGGTGGCAGCATCTTGTGCTTGCAGTGGATCTTTAACACCGTTGATGAAACTGGTGTTGACATTGATGTTACCTGTTCCATTGGTTACCAAACTGATGCCACTGTTGGCAGAAGTAGAAGTAATAATCACAGAAGGAGATTGGAATCCTGCGTTGGCAATCACATACTCACCGGTGACATTACCGGTAGCAGAAACAAATCCATTTACATTGACATTACCAAATGTGCCTAGGCCAGCACTAGTAATGTTGCCAGTTGCCGAAATCAATCCGCCTGTGTTGACATTGCCCAGTGTGGCAGTGCCTGTGGAACTAATTGTGCCACCTGTGGCCACGTTGCCACCAGTGATTGTGCTGGTAGCACTTACCGTGCCGCCTGTGGCCACATTGCCCAATGTGGCCGTGCCCGTTGAACTGATTATTCCAGAACTTATTAAGTTACCACCTGTGACATTACCAACAGCACTTAGACTTGCAGCTTCAAAAGTACCTGCTGTGCTGAGGTTACCAAATGTACCATTGCCAGTTGCACTGATCAATCCACCTGTTAGGATGTTGCCACCAAGCACATTTCCTGTTGTACTTGAAATGCCGCCGGTTAATACGTTACCACCAGTGATGTTGCCAGTGGCACTTATAGTACCACCTGTGTTGACATTGCCCAGAGTGGCCACGCCAGTTGAACTGATTGTTCCGCCTGTGGCCAAATTGCCACCTGTGATGTTACCAGAAGCAGATACAGTTGTAGAACTAACTGCGCCAACTGCACTTACGTTGCCAAATGTGCCAAGGCCAACAGCACTTACTGTTCCGCCTGTGGCTAAATTGCCTACGGTGGCAGTACCAGTAGCACTCACAGTACCACCAGTAGCAACGTTGCCAAATGTGCCTGTTCCGGTAGCACTCACAGTGCCACCTGTGGCCAAATTACCACCAGTTACTGTACTGGTAGCACTTACTGCACCACCTGTGTTGACATTGCCAAATGTACCGGTTCCTGTGGCACTTACTGTGCCAGATGTGGCAACATTGCCAGCAACCACAGTATTTGAAAGTGTAATGCCTTCGGCATTTGATGTGATAGTCTGTGTACCAATATAGATACTGTTGCCGGACAAATATAAATCTTTCCACAGTGAACCGGCAGCACCTAGGTTATAAGTTGCAGTTGTGGTTGGAATCAAATTGCTGTTGACTGTTCCGGTTACTGCCAAGATGTTGCCCACTGTGACGTTGGCAACCACTGAAACATTGTTGGCCAATGCAACAGTAATACTACTGGTATTGGCACTGACTGATGCTACATTGACTGTGATTTGATTTGTTGTTCCATCAAAGTCAATTGTGTCGCCACCGTTGACTGCTTCTGTAGTGGTACCGTCTGTGATGCTGAAGGCTGAGTTGCCTAATTGATCTGTAACATACTGTTTTGTGGCTGCATCACTGTTGGCAACAGGATTAGCAACGTTGCTGATCACTACATTACCAAAACTCACAACAGAGTTGGCTGCCACTGTCAAGTTGGCAATGTTGCTTTGACCAGCAACAGTTAATCCAGCAGTTACATTGGCATTTAATGTGGTAAGATTGGCATATGCTGACACCACAATTGTAGTTGCTGTCTCAGGAGTGCTGGTAAATGCTGTTACGAAGGTCTGTGCGCTTTCGTCCCAGACAAAAGCAATGTTGTTGCCGGTACCACGTTGACCAATGAAACCAATGTCCACTGCTGGAGCACCAGTCTGAGTGGAAGCCAGTAAAATAACTGGATCTTCAATGGTGGTGATGTTGGTATCAATTGCTGTGCTATTGCCTTGAACAGTCAAGTTCCCTGCAATTGTCAAATTTGACCCGTAGGTTAAATTGTTTGCGATTTTTGCGGCACTGATCGAATAATCCTGTAATTTCGAACTGGCAACAATGGTTGCGTCTGTGATTTGATTATTCTTAATTCTGGTTACAGCCATTTGTAATTCCCCTGTTTTAACTTCAAAAATCGCCAACAACCATGTCAGCAATCTAAATTTATAATGTATTTACCAAAGTCGTGACAAAGCACACTGCTCAGTTTAACAATCAGTGTGAAATAAATTTATTGCGTTGGGTGTTTATTAGATGTATAATTATTTACCAATCGGGTAAAAACATCTAACATTATGCGTTATTTCAGTGCAGATCAAGTCGTAATAGTGCTGCCAATGGCCACTTGCTTCCAGGCACCACTTGTGTACACTGCTAGACAAGGCGACCCGGCAGCACCATTGGACACATAGATCACCTGACCAGTTGCAACATTACCCAATGCATTTGCTTGAGTCACTGTGTATGCAGGCAGTTGCAGACTGTGTCCAGCACTGATATTTAATATTTTAGTGCTGGTCACCTGAGCCGCAGTTACACTGCTTATTTCAAAATCAATGTTGCCCGCGGCAGTGGTGTTCAGAGTTGCTGTGCCTGCAGAATTTGTTATGGATGTCACTGTGCTGACAATTGAAATAAATCGTATCTGTATAATGTCTGTTGTTTCTGGAGCGTCAGCAAATGTAATTTGATTGGTTGACACTGTGTAGGCAACATTTGGCGTTTGACTAATACCGTTGATTGTGACCAAAATTCCATCAGCAGTGGCTGACTCATCCAGTGTGTAAGTAACGCTGGATCCATCTGGTGTGATGGTTTGATTGGTAATAGTTGCGCTTGTTCCGCCAACGCTTTCCCAGTCAGATCCAGTGTAAATTTCAGTCTGATTTAAGGCGTTGTTGTATCGCAGTGTGCCTTCTACTGCCGGATTAGGACGTTGTACTGTGTTACCAAACGGTATTGTTACACCGCTGGTTCCAGATATGGTCACAAGTCCGTTGCCTGTGGCAGTTAGGGTAATGTTTCCATTGGCCAAGTTGGTGCTGATTGTGGTATTAGCAAAAGTAATGTTTCCAGTGTCGCCGCCCACACCAAATGGTCCTACATATCTGTAGCCCACAATAAAAACAGATTTTCCAGCGACTCCTCCAGCAATAACCGACGGAATTGCGGCACCGTTGAAGTTTAAAATGCCTGCTTGATAATCAAAAAACCAAGTATCGTCACTGCCGGAACCGGCCTGGAACAATCTGGTGCCAGTGGTTTGTGGAGTAGTGGACCCAGTGGTGTCTACATAAACCAACACCAAATAGTTGTCGCCAAATTGTGTAGGTATCCAATTGGTAAGATTGGTTTTCCAAGTTTGGTTGTCTGGTGCTGTAAGATCTTCTGTACATTGCACAGTGGCACTGTATCCTACTCCTCCACCATCTTTGTAAACCTGTACTATTGATGTGGTATCACTGGGAGGACTGCTCGGAATACTGCCGCTGTCTTTCCACACTAGGTCGCCGCGATACAACAACGGGCTGGCTATGCTTTCGTTAAACGCTTCTTTACTGCCACTTCCGGGCGGAGGAATAGAAGTCTTAGCTACACCGTAACCAACTTTTTTCCAGAGATAATCTAGTTTTTGACTTTCACCAAATGTAGCAGCCATTATACAGCGTCTCCTATTGAAAGTGCAGTGATAGTTTGATTAGTGTTCAATGCTATACGAACTAAAATGTTGTTACCTGTGCTGTTACTTGAATTTTGTGAACCCAGAGTCATAGTGTAGCTCACGTTGGCAATGGCTGAGTTAAGTGGCACAATGTCAGCACCGGTCAGTGCTACTCCGTTACTGCCGTTGCCACCACCTGCTCCGGTGTTTGCTCCGGGTACACCAGATCCATTGTACTGTGTTGAACAGACCAACCAGCCGTTAAGACTTGACGAAGGACCTGTGCCAGAAATATTTGTATCTATTGTGGTTCCGGGCGCCGCAATCCACAGACCAGCAATGCCGGTAGTGGTGGTTAGTCTAATGTCAAAGTTGGCCATGGTGGCTCTACGGAATGCAAAAGTAAAATATTGTAGTCCACTGCGTCCTGTGGCAAGATCAGGCCCCACAGGCAAATATCCTGTACTTAAATCAGTCACATAGTGTTTAACTACACCGTATCGATCAACTGCTTCTTGTGTGCCTGCAATGGTTTGTGCTCCGGCCCAAACGTTGGCAGTGTAGTTGTTTGTGGAACCACTGAATGCTGGGGTGTTGGCACCGGCACCAAAACCGGTTATGCGTAAACCATTGTCAGTGTACACAGATCCCAGTGTGGCGCTGACAGCAATGTTGCCTTCACTGATGCCAGTATTGGCCACAGCATTTACCTGTATCTTGGTTGGCAATTGAACTGTGGTGCTGGTACCAACAACGTTGAATATATTGGCCGTGACATTTGCCACAGCATTGACTGCTCCGTTGATCAACACATTGACATTGCCCATGGTGTAGTTTGATGCAATACCCACGTTGGCGTTGACATTGGCACCGGTGAGCATACTGGATGTTCCGTTGATCTGTACCAAAGTTTTAGTTTGTGTGGCTATGATTGAGCCAGTTCCCTCAAGTGCTGTTCCAGCACCCAGTGTAAACGGATCAGCACTGCGGAAAGTTTGACCAGTGAAGTTTTGCAGTTCCAAGGCCGACACAGTTATGCTGGGACTTCCAGTAGCACTGTAGTATGGTATTCCAGAAATATACGTATAGGTTCCACTAACATTGCCAGACATGACCACGTTGCTGGTTACCAAAGTAGGAGCAGAATTTAAATTGTCCTTGACAAATCCCACATAGTTTGTGTTACCACTGGTACTGTGAACAAATTTATAATTGTTGTATCCTGTGCTCAGACTTGCTAGACTATTGCTGATGTTGGCTGAAAATACCTTGTAAAAACCGGTAGGAACAGCGGCATTGGATATGTGCAGGTCTCGATCTGCAGACACAACCAATGCTCCCGCTGTGCCAACTGTGTTTCCGCCAGTGGTAAAAGTCACATTGCCAGCGGCTACATTGTTTACATAAGCAGTCAATGTGCCAGTGGTTGCTGTGTTGGCAAGAGTTACATTACCAGCAGTGGCAATAGGAGTAGTTGTGGCAAATCTGGTCACTGATATGCCGTTGGCCACAATATTGCCGCCAGTGTTGTCTGTGGCACCGGCTGCTAACAACGGACTGGTTCCTTGACTTGTGTTGGCTATGGTCACATTACTAAATCCGCTGAGATTAATAGGTGCTGTAGGATTAGATAATATTGTGATGTAAGCAGTTCGTGTCAGCGTGTTAGTTTGTGAAAGAGTTCCTGGTGTGCCGTTGGCCTGTAATGCCACTGTTTTAGTTCCAGTGGTTGGAGATCCCACAGCACTTTGATATGAATGAGTAATATTGGCTCGACTAGTTATGCCGGTGTTTGCTGTGGTATCTCCCCAGGTCCAATTGAACACGTTTCCTGTAAATGCTACATTAGGAGAAGTGTCGTTGCTGAAATTAAACAAACTACGATCGAGACCGTTATAATCGGTATACAGGTAACCTACTTGAGCATTTGATGTGTATCCAGTTGCATCAGTCTGTGTGTTGCTGGTGCCTATAAAATTGGCACGAACTTCTGGTTCAATTGTAATTGTAACATTGCTAGACTTAAACGGGCTGGTACTGAATCCGGTATACAACCAAAGATTTGCAGTGTAACTTACTGAGGTGGCTGCATTTTGTTGCAGTGATGTCAGTGCAAACGCATGTGTGACGTTGGCTGCTCCAGGGTTGCCTGCTAGGCCAGTTTGAATATTGATATTGCTGTTGGCAGTGCTGTCTCCCCACTGGAAGTTATACAATTGTTGAGCACCAAAACTTGCGGTGTTTCCTGGCGTGCCTGGAGTGTCGTTACGGAAACTTACCACTCCACCAGAGGTGGATGCATAGTTAATGGTTGTTGCAATGTTGGCAGTGATTGCAGGACTTTGCTGTGTGTACACCTTGACGTTGGTGTTAGCTGATGTTACACTGTATGGTGGTGCATTTCCTGCTGTTTGATTTGTGCCAGTTAAATTAATTCCATAGATAGTGTCTACATTGGCCGAATTTGTGTAGGTGTGACTGTTGGTGGTAAAACTATTGCCAGGGTTAACAATATTACCATCGCCGTAGTTAATTGAATAAGATGTAGCATACAGACTGGTGTTGGTTAGTGTTACACTGCTACCAGTGTCTAATGTCGTTGGACTTGTGGTAAACGATGGTATCGGCAACGGGGTAAACAGAGTGATGTAATCTGTGCGAGTGGTGGAATCAACTGATCCTTTGGCTCCGGCGGCAGCATTGCCAGCATAGGTACCATTGGCATTCCACGCTGTAAATGTAACCGAGAATTGTCCGCCTGATACATTGCTGTAGGTTTTTGTAGGGTTCTGTGTGGATGCTGTGGTACTATCACCAAAGTCCCATAAAAAATTAGTGGCTGTACCTACATAGGTGCCAGTGAAGGCTACACTTAGTGGACTTGGGCCGGATGTTACATTGGCCACAAGATTGGCTTGGCCAACAAAAGTTCCTTTGGCAATGTTTAGTGCTACTTGATTAAGATCATCCACACTATCTGTTACAAAAGTAGCAGTTGTCCAGCCATCGTATGCCACAGTGTTGCCTGCTAGATTACCATCAGTGGGTGTTCCTAGCGGAATGACATTACCAATGACCCCAATTGACCCTGCTGACGACCAGGACAAGTTGCCGCTGCCATCAGTACTCAGTACATAATTTGCCGATCCACCAGTGATTAAGATATTAGCATTTGATCCGAGCGCCAACTTTCCAGATGCCGCCGATATAGCATTGCCAGATAGCGTTACACCATTGGCAACAAGATTTCCTGTGGCGTTGACTGTGCCAGCAACGTTAGCACCTGTGCCAGTGACTAAAAATACATTGGCTGTGCCGCCTACACTGGTGGCTACATTTGCATTGGCATAGACTTTTACATTGCTATTGCCATTCTGAATACTGGTGGCATCAATGCCTGTTAATAGGCTACCGTTGCCGATGAAGTAACTACCAACGTTGGCAATGATATTGCCAACAGCACTCATTACACCTGCGGTATTGACGTTACCACCGATAATGTTGCCAACTGCGCTGACAGTGTCGGACGAAAAAAGATTGTTGGCTATAGCATTGCCAACAATATCAAGTGCTTGAGCAGGAGTTGCGTTGTTAACACCAACTCTGGAATTTACAACGTCAACAAAGACAACCGGGGTGTCGGCTACTGTGTCAGAAATTGCCAGATTAGAACCATCTCTTTCGAGAGTGTTCTTTAACATCTGTCCTGCAATTTTGCTAATAGCCATTGATTTTTTCCCTTATAGGGTATTTAGTTGATGCAACACTCAGGTTGTGCTATGAATCACGTTGACTGGAAGACCTAATGGCGGCGCACTGGTAAATGTGATATCAAATCCACCGTTAACTGTGTAATTTGTCACTGGTATCTGATACACGCTGCCAATAAACACAATGATCTGTTGTGCTGTTGCTTCTTGTACGGACATGGTGAACACTGTGGTAATGCCGTTGCCCACAAAATCATCAACTGTATAAGCAATGGACCCACCAGCGGACAGAGGAGACCATACAGCACCGTTGTAGAATTCAATCAATCCTATGTCAGTGTTGAATCTAAATTGTCCAAACACAGGTGCGTCCGGGCGAGTGGCCGAGCTGCCAGTTGGCATGACCACTGATGTACTACCAGATTCTAGTCGGCGATTTTTGACCCAATTTCCCATGTTACACTGCGATCGAACTCACTGTAACAGTGACACAATCAGCAATGTTTGCTTCAACATCAATGAGATCGCCGTTGTCTAGTATAAGTCTTTCTGTTGATATAACATAGGTGTCACCTATGTTGCCGCTGCCAGCAGTGAGTAAAATCTGATTGTAAATCATATTTTCAAAAGCAGCGCCAACACTGTCATCACTGTTGATTGCAAATACATTGACAGAAACATCTGTTCCTGTTGTGTTGCACAAATATATTGTGGTGATTGCCTGTTGTCCAACTGCTTCAAATACTGTGGTTGGTGTGGTTGTTGTTAATCGTGTATTGGTGATTGCCATTTTGATTCCTTAAAGTACAAGACTGTATGCAAGAGCCTTGCGTTTGCTAATTAATTCGTCGTCGACAGTTGTGCTTCTGACGTACACACCAGTTCCGCCAGCGCCTTCGGTGTTGTTGTACAGTGCGGCAGAGTTTGCTGTGGCTGCGGGCGTTGTGGCTATGTTGCCCAACACCAATTGCCCTGTTATGCCCACTTTGGTATTTGCAGAATCAAATGTAAATTTGCTGTTACCACCAAAGGTACCAGCATTGTTAAACTGCACAGAATTAACAGGTGCACCTGGTGAGGTGCTTATATTACCGGAAGCAATTGTTACATATGCAGATATTGGTGCGCCATTGGCGTCAACACTGTCACTGATTTCCCAATCGCCCGATACTGTGTTAAATCGCAAGCCTGCAAAAGTTGTGGTTGTTTTTTGAGCCACCAAGCCCATGCTTTGTATTGCACCGTTGTTGTTGGCAGCCACAGTGATGAATGGGTCAGTGACTTTGAGTTCTGTTGAATCAATATATGTAATATTACCAACTACATCAAGATCGGCATTGATGGTTAAGAGGCCAAGACCATTTGCCACTGTGATGGTATAGTCGCCGCTGGTAGTTTTTACTGTAGCCATTTAGAGATCCTTTTGATTATTTATCCGCATTACAAAGGTACTCAAATCCTCATGGGCCAAGTTTTTGATCCGGTCTAACTCCGGTAATCGTGCTGTGGTGTTGCCACAGACTCGAATAAATTCGGTATCGGGATGATCTTTGGCAATGGTTGTGAGTTGTTTTACCCAATTTCCAGTAAAAGTTGGACGTGAATCCGTGGGCTTGTAAAACTCTGTGCCTGCATACATGTTGTTAAACTGTTTGTGTACATTGGGACCCATGTCAAATCCTATCAAGTAGATCCTACCGTGTTGATTTTTGGCCGCAATTCCCACAGCATTTGGACCAGAACTAAAGCCGTAGTACTCTTTGGGCACTGCCACAGCACCCAGACCAGGAATGGGTTTTCTTGTGTAGAATCGATGTTGGGCAGAATAGCCAGTTTCTTGTATCAGTTGGGCAATTGGGCGATCTGTTGCCACAAGAACGTCTGGTGTGAACTCTCTATAAAGAGCGTTACAGCCATATACTTTTCCCAATGTTTGAATGTGTTCCAACGGCAGTCCAGACCTACTGACTCCGTTGCCTAACACAAATGCTATAGTCATAAAAAATCCCCACAGTACTTAGTGGGGATTTGTGAGTTACAACAAAATTAGCTTGTGTAGTTCTCTACAATTGCTAGATCCAGTGCACCTGTTGCCAATTGCTCTGAACCGTTTGTGCCCCAGGTGTCAATTTCAGCACCAGACTTGGCTGTTGTGCCTTCGTCGCTGAAGAAGTTGTCAACCAATGTTACGTTGTCAACAACTAGAGTTGGATTCCAAACGTCACCGGTGTTGGCTCCGCCGCCTGCACAACCTCCAGCAAAGTTCTGTAAGAACTTGTTGGTCAACTTGCTGACTGCTGTTTCAGTTGAGTCGTTGCTGAAATAACTGATACTCATGTTGCCGGCTGTGGGAGTTACATCATTTTGTAACACACATGTACCAACTTCTTGCGCTGTGCCGGTGGTGCCGCCTGCAGAGGCTGCTGTAGGAGTAAAGATTGTGCCTATGCCGTAACCTTCAGGAGCACCCATGGCTGTCCAGTTGGTGTCACCAACTACACGAATACGCAAGGCCACTGTGGGTGTGCCGCCAATTACAGTGTTGGCAGGATCAATACCAGCTGTGGTTGCAACCATAAACTTGCGTGAACCTTTTTGGCGAATAATCAATCCAGGTGTTTGACCACTATAGCTGTTGGTAATATTTACTTCGCATTTGACAATTGGATAAGCTGCACTGGCAACGGTTGCGGGTTGTACACCGCCAACTACACCAAGATATTCTGTGCCAGTCCAAGTACTACTTGGATACACCGGTGCTGTTAAACTTGTTAATGCATTGAAACCAATATCAACACCAGGGTTTGCACCGGTACTAGAGTTGTAACTAGCTTCGGTAATTTTTTTAATTTTAAGAGGACGTCCCATTTTGTTTTCTCCTTAAAGAAGTCCGATGTGGGTTCTAGCCACTACGCGGTAGGGTTTATTCTTCCGCATAAAACGCCCAATTGCGTTGACAAGTATTTATGAGTGATTGATATTTTTACAGTACCAAAATAACATGTAAATATTGCCATGCAAAACACAGAACAACTTATTGCTCAGGGCAATACCTACAGAGAACAACACCTGCCAGAACAGGCCCTGCAACAGTACGCTGTAGCAATGGCCACGGACAGAGGATCATCCGGTGCGTTCAACAACTACGGCAATGTGTTGAGAGAGATAGGCGATCCAGTAGGCGCTGTTCCGTTTTTACAACGTGCCATACAGTTGGATCCGGCCAATGTCACACACCATTTTAATTTAGCAGTGGCCTACTTGCTGAGTGGAGACTATGTGCGTGGCTGGCCTGCATACGAAGCACGACACAATTTTGAACATTTGAAAGGTACAATTCCCAACTATACATGGCCTGTGTGGAATGGCGAAGATTTAACGGGTAAAACAATTTTTATCCGCGGAGAACAGGGACACGGTGACATTATACAGTTTGTGCGATTTATACAGAACTTAAAAAACATTGGTGCCACTGTGACAGTGCAGGTCACAGACAGCCTAATCCCTTTGATTCAATCTAGTGAAATTGGACGTGGAGTTCGAGTGATCAGTTATGCCGAACCGCCAGGTGATGTATTTGATTACTGGCTTCCTATAATGAGCTTGCCTGGCAAATTAAACGTTCGGGTTGACAACTTGCCCACTGTGATTCAATACTTAAATCCTGATCCTGCATTGGTTGTAGACTGGCGCAGAAACTTGGGAATTAAAAATAAATTACGAGTGGGCTTTGCCTGGTCAGGGCGACGTGACAGTTGGATCAATCAGCACAAGGCCATGCCGTTTGAGACCATGTTGGCCATGATTCGATCACACGCAGATTACGAATGGTATAATTTACAAACTGACTGTACTGCTGAAGAAGAAAAAGAACTAGTGTCAGTGGGAGTACGCTGTTTCCCTGGTGGGGTAAACACCTTTGCAGACACTGCCGCTCTGGTTGCAAATCTTGATGTGGTGGTCAGTGTTGACACTGCCACAGCCCATTTAAGTGCGGCATTGGGCAAGCCCACTTGGATCATGCTGAACAACTATGCACCTTGCTGGCGTTGGTTGCTGAACAGAGACGACACGCCTTGGTATGCCACTGCAAGACTGTTCCGTCAACCCCAAATGGGCGACTGGGCCAGTGTTGTTGAACGAATCAAACTACACTTGCGATTGTTTAAGATTTAACCGGTTGCTGTTGCACAGGCACAACAGGTGCTGCGGGCTTAGGCTGCGGTAATCCCAGTGTGGTACCAATTGGACTAGAATGTTTTTCCGGGAACAAACCTGAATATTTTATTTGATTGATCATGATATTTTATGGGTGTAAGGTGCTGTAAATTACACCGCTATTGGTCATGGTAAAGTTGTTGTTGCTGGAGTCAGCAAGGTACGTGCCGGCTGAATTCACTTGTAGCAACAACGAAGTGTTGGCTATGTTGGGCAATGGTGCCGACGGAGCAGAGAATCCTGAAGTGTACAGGGCTGACTTGGTCACACGCACACTGCTCATGTAGCCATTGAAATATCTGCCAGCGGAACTGGATCCCAGTGTCAATTGATCGGTCACTTGTGATGAACCTACATTTGTGGTAATGATATTGGCGCCCGATGGCTGATTTGTTTGCAACACACCATCAACAAACAAGTAAACACTAGTTCCATTTATGGTCATGGCCACATAGTACCAGACGCCTTCTGACAGTTGTGTTGTGGTTGCCACCAATTTGTTATATGAACCATTGTATATGAACAATTGCAAATAACCATTGCTCTGCACATTCCAGCCCCAAGGAGTTGTGGCCAGGTCTGCTGTGTAATTGCCTATGATCCAGCTTTCTTCGCCGGTTTGACCGGTCTTGGTTCCATTGAATGAAGTGATGTTGATGAATGCTTCCAGCGTGAATACACTTGAAGTTGTCAGTTGACCACCGGTCAGCAAATTGATGTTGGTAGAACCGGGGCTACTGACGGGTGTCTGTAGATACGCGGCAGCCGGAGTAAAATTCATGCTGCCGGTGGCAACAGGGCCACCATCTATCGTCCATCCGGGTCCAATGCTCCATCCTGGTCCAATTGATACTGTCATAATTTATTCCTTAAAATGGATTTAATGCGGCACTGGTTGCACTACCATTGTTTGTTACAGTAAAGTTATTGGTTGATGCGTCTGTTAAGAATCCGGCACCCTGATAGGTATTCAACAATAACTGTGTTTGTGTACCTGTAATAGCCGAGATGTTGGTTCCTGCACTCTGTGTGGTTGCAAGTGGTGCTGTGGGCACAGTGAATGCACCGGTGTAAACTGCCACACCTTTGACCACACGCAGATTTGATATGTTACCGAACCAAGGGTTAAGCCCCATTGCAACCGAACCTATTTCAGTTGTGAGCGCCGAAGCAACCAACCCACTGCTGGCCCAGGTACCCACCGATACTCCGTCCACCCATAAAGTCACAGTGCCTGCCCCATTGTAAGTCATGGCCACATGATACCAGTTGTTTATGCCGTAAGTCAATGGGGTGCTTATTCGATAATTACCTCTTTGGTCCACACGAAAGCTACCATAGTAGTAGGCAATGCCCAAGAATCCCACAGTGTTTTGCATGTAGATGTACTCTTCAATGTTAGCAGTTGGGTACACAAAAGATTCCACAGTCCAAGCACCGCTGTTTTGATCAAATGCTGTGTTATTGGGCACGGTGAGATAATTTGTGCCGTCAAACAATATACTACCGTTTGAGATTGACGAGCCAGTGCCTAGTGCTACGCCTGGGCCGATTGACCATCCTGGTCCTATTGTGACTGCCATATCAAGTTCCTTTTAAGATCTAGTATTTAGTTGGCCACAGTGATCGCCGTGCCAGCGAGCGTGGCCATTCACTGCTACCAGTTGATCACAGTGCGGACACAGCTTTTTTTCACGTTTTAATCCACGTATAGCATTGGCTTTCTTTTGTACTGTTTCCACTGACTGCTTACGACCTTTTGCTTTCTCTGATATTTTTGCTCGAGTTTCAGCAGATACTTCTACACCATATCGTGGATTATTTTTTCCTGATTGTGCAACTGATAGCTTTGCCCTATGCTCATCTGTTATAGGTGGTTTCTTCTTGCCAGTTGTTGCTTTTTTAAGTTTTTCAATCTGTTCTGGAGTTAATTTTTTTCCTAGATTTTTTTGGCGTATTTTATCTTTGGCTTCTTGTGTATGATGTTTGCCAAACATTCCATTTCCTGTTCCGGTAAATTGTTTGCTTTGTAATTCTGCATACTCTTGTTTAATGCTTTCATACACTCGTGCGGTAATTTTTGTATTATATCTACTCTGTCCTTGCTTTTCTGCTCGCATCATTCTAAGTGCATTTAGCATTTTGTAATGGTCTTGTCCTGTGGTCATTTTAACCAACAACCAATGACAGACAAAGTGTTCTCTGGCTGTGAGATTGACCAAATTATCTAGGTTGTTACTGCCTCCTAAACTGCGTGGTACTATATGATGACTTTCTGTGTAAGAATCCAGAACACGATGTTTGGCTCGTTCTGTAATATTGTTGTACCATTGTTTATATTTGTTCATATGATTATTTATGTTTGTCAACTCCATAATAACATTTATAGGTGCAAAAGTCAACAAAAAAGCGCCTTACGGCGCTTTTCTGTTTCTTCCCATCCCTGAGATGAATAAAATATCAACTAAATGATAGATTTTGTACTGCTATTTCCCCGACATAGTCGGCAGCATTACCAAACGAACTTGCAGTATTCGTGAGTTCTACGAATCCGTAGCGAGTCATAAATGACACGACTGGTTCGAATGTTGATGGGTCAAGAACCACACCACTACTCATTAACGGAATGTATGGGCAATAGAATGCGGCAGCATCTGCCTCACTAGTACCTTTGTAGCCAACCAATACGTTAGCAGTGTCGCTAGCGTAGCTGTTAACAAACACACGCATAGCACCGTTCAATGTACCAACAAACTTGGTGTTTGTAGGTGCTTCAAATGTGCCTTCTGTAGTACGAGCAAACGCACTAGTTGTTGCTGATTGCAACACTGTCAAACTGGCTGGAGATACCACTGCCCAGTTACCTGCGCCACGACGTGTACGTTGGGCGATCAAGTTAGCTGTACGGTTGATCAACACTGCCAAAGCAGCATGTTCGTCACCCACAAACGTAGCAGTACCACTAACGGTAGCTTGGTTGTATGTGTACTCAACAGCAGCCAATGTGCTCAAACTCAAGAGAATCTCTTGGTCAATCTCAGCAGTGATCTCTTGTGCCAGTGCGGCCATGATTTCTGCTTCAACGTCAATACCATGCATGGCCTGTGCGTCTTGTGCAGATTCAAATGTCCAACGTGCTTGCAACTTACGTGTCTTGGCTTCAACTGCTTGCTTCAAGATTTGAACGGAAATTTGCTTACCGCCGTTACCTTCAAGCGTTGCTGTGTTAGCACCGGTGTAAGTTGATGTTGATGTTGTGTCTTTGCCCACTGTAGAGTATGCAGTGGCAATAGTGAATGGACTCAATGCTTCTTGACCGGCTGTGACGCTGGTTGCGGCTGCTGAGTTATCAGTCAAGTTACCAGCGTAACGCACACGTAGAGTGTGAATTTGACCAACTGGGCCTGTCATTGGCTGAACGCCTACCAACTCGTTAGCGATAACTGTTGGCATTACACGACGGATAACTGGTAGAATCACACGGTTTAATGTAGCGATGTTGCCAGCGGCTGTGGAACCAGCACTTGCGTTTTCTTTCAAGTACTTGCGTGTGTTCTCAAGAATCACGTTCATACTACTGCGCTTGGAGCCGTTTAGACCTTCGAGCAGTGCTTCCTTGGTCTCGTCCCAGCGACCTTCTAATAATTGTTGTGACATTTAATGTCTCCTTTAAAATTAATTTAACCCTGCCAAACGCTTGATGTCAATGACATTGCTGTGGTCAGCACTGTCGTCTTCAATTTGGCTACGGGCAGATTTATCGCCGGTGACTGTAGACACGGATTCTGTAATCACTTTGGAGGCTTTTACAGAGCGGTCGGTTAGAACAGCCGGTAGATACTTTTCAAATGCGTTTTTCAAACGTGTTGTTTGTACGCTTTCGAGTAAATTACGCATGACTTCTTGCTTCTCTTGGTTAAGAGGAGCCAGCAATTCGTCCATAACGTTTGCACGTTGGTTGGTCTCTTTGATCATTCGTATTTCACGCTCTTTTGACTCGTTAAGAACTTTTGCGTTCCTAATAAGTTTGATGGCTTCAGACAATTTTGCATCTTTGTTTGCAATTGTATCGTGTAATTTACGCACTTCCGCTTTCTCGTTGAGATGGGTAGCACCAAATTCACTTGCGTATGCTTCAAAGATACGACGACCAAAATTGTTCTCACGAGCAACTCGGATGTCTTCTTGTAACTGACTGAGTTCAGCCTTTAGATGACGGCTAACAGATTGACTCATTTTCTGTGCAGATTCTGTTACAAATCGTGCTTTCAATGCTTCCAATTGGACACGTGCTTCACGTACCAGACGAACTTTTGTTTCTACAACATCACGTTTGTCTGTGGCGAATTCTTGAATTTCGCGAGCCAATGCATGCACAATGAAGCCTTCTAGTTTTTCTAGTCCTTCATTGTGTTGCTTACGATCTCGACGCAGTTCGCTAATTTCTTCAGCAAGTTTAGTGACCATAAAGCTGTTAAACTTTGTGGCATTTTCATTCATCTTGCTTTGGAAACGAACGCGATCTTCTACCAGTTGTGCTTTTTCGGCAGCAACGGCTTGAATCTCTGCAGTAAGACCATCTGTTACCATACGATCTAGGGCTTCCACCATCACTGTTTTGTCATGTTCATAGCGTTGTGCAAACTCTTCGCGGAGTTCTGCACGAGCCTGTTCACGAGCTTCAACCAGCTTGGCTTCCCAAGCTTCGTTGATCTCCTGGCGAGTTTCCTCGGTGATCAAGTCGCTATCTAGTAACGGTTTAATAGCATCTAACATGCTTATTCCTCCCTAATTTTAAGATCTTTGATCAGTTTTACTACTTCACTTTTCAAATATCTTTGTACCTTGTTGTCCGCGCCGGCTTCACGTGCCACTTCCAACAGTCTATGTCCGTACTTCATGTTCATGAGGCCTTCGTAGATTGCTGTGGGATATGCATTTGGAGCACTGGGTTGTGCAACTACATCTACAGTGACTATTTCGAAATCACTGACATGTCCTGTTCTGTCGTCGACGTTTCCTGACCCACGACTTGAAACACCTAATCTAACACCGCTGTCCAACATGGTTTTAACCAGTTGACCCATTGGCGTTGGTAATATCTTCAATTTTCCATAACCAATTGCACCGTCGCACCACATTTTATCAATCATGTGACTCACACGGTCTAAGTTAATTTTAAGATCATCTGGGTGATCTACTTCTCCCAATACCGAATTGCCACTAAGCAGTTGTTCATTGATAGTGCCAACTGCTTTGCGAATTTCGTGAGCAGGGTATATTCTGTCATTGGCATTGCGTTTATCACCTTCAATGCAGATGCCTTCCATGTAAAGCGTTTTACCAGAACCGTCAGGAGCATCCTCACTCAGCAGTTTTACCTGCGCTTGTGAGAATGTCAAGTGTTCTTGTAAGTAACGAGCCATAATCGCTTATACTGGAGATTTAGTGTTTACGCCTGCGGCCTGTGTGGTCACTGGCTTGGGTGCGGCACCTTGCTTAGGACTTGTTGTCATGCCCATGTCTTTCACAGACGGAGCAGGACGGCCTTGTGCAGTGTCACCAGTCATTCGAACTGGAGAGCCTTGCATACCTTTTGCGCCTGAGTTCTGTGGCACTACACTTTTGGTGTTGGCACCGTCGTCGCCCATTTTAGCAGGAGCTACTTTGGATAAACTTACAGCTTCCATCATGCCCATTTCTGGCATAATTTCGGATGTATCATCCATTTCAATTGCGTCGCCGCCAGCATCCATGTCAAATTCTTGTTCTTCTTCGCCGCCTTCGCCGCCCATCATGGCTTCAAATTCAGCCATTAGTTCGTCTAGTTTGTCTTCTAGGTCAACAACGCGATCTTCAATATCGCCTTCTCCTGCGTCACGGTCACCTTCCATGTCTTTTGTTAGATCATCACCGGCTTCTTCTGCTTCGTCATCAAACTCAGCATCCATGTCGTCTTCTTCGTTCATGCCTTCTTCTTCAGTTTCCACGTCGGTGATCAAATCGTCGGCAGCGTCGCCGTCGTTTTCCATACCTTCATCAACTTCTTCAGTGGCTAGTTCTTCGCCTTCTTCTTCTTCCATTAGACTTTCGTAGATTTCGCGTGATTTCTCAACAACGATATCATGAAAAAGTTCTTTAGCTTTTGCTTCTTCATCGTTAATTACAAATTCAATTAACTGTTCAAATTTTGATGTCATATTGTTTCCTCCAAAAGGTTATGGCTCATGTTTACTACTTACACAAAAGCAGTAAACTGAGCATATTTAGACGTCAAAACTGGTAGTTTTGACTAATTTATGACATGGTCAAAGGCCAGGAGGGGCGGCCGGGGGAGCATACTGTTTGCGAATATCTTTGAGTTTCTCTTTGTATTCGTAAGTTCGTACATCGTTCATCTGACGTAGCTTGCTCAACTGTCGTAGTGTCAAACGAGTTTTACGCAGTTGATTCTTTTGAGGCTGGCTGTTGTCCTGTGCGACATCTTGATAGCCTTCGGGTTCACGCTGGTAAAGTTCGTTTAAAATCATACAAGTATTTATGCTGCCGCTGGCGGAGGAGCGGCTGTGGGTGCTGTTCCAGGACCAGCTGGGGCACCAGGAACATCAGGACTACCTGCAGGCGGCATAGCTGCCAGTTCTTCACCGGTGTTGATATCTGCTTCCATACCTGCTGGAGTAATACCAATACTACGCAGATCTTGTCCTTGTGTGGTGCTTAACTCAGGCTGATCGCGTTCTTCACGCCAGAGTTTTTCGTTCTCCACAATCTCTTCTTGACTCAGCCCTAGGTAACGTTCCATTAAGAAACGTTTGCTCATATAGGGCAACTGCTCCAGTGTACTGAATGTACCAACTCTGCTGGTGTCCATTTCTGCTTGACGGTAACTGGCAAAGTTCTGTGGTGGGCCTAGTACAATATCAAAAATGCTGTTGTCAATGTTAAAACCACGCCATTTCATGAACATCTTGAATTCGTCATCCAGTTTCTGCATTATTAAACGCTGTAAACGTTCACAATATTGATTGAATCTGTACTCTTGTATCAGTGCTGTGCCTACTTTTCCGTCGTTCATTGCACGGTCTGAGTCGTCAGGACCAGTGGGCAAGTAACTACTAGGCACACGCAGACCACGGGCCATTTTGTTGTTGAAATACTTCAAATCATCAATTTCGCCCAGTCCTGTGCCGCCTGGTAGGGTGTCTACACTGGAACCACGTCCGTCGGCTGTTTGTGGGAAAAAGTAATCTTCGTTGATGCTGAGTGGATTGTAACTGGCATCCATTAGATTTTGTCCGCCACCATTCACTGTGGGAATTCTGCGCTGGTGCATTTCGTTTTTAACACGTTCCACAAAGGCCATGGCCATGTGGCTGGGCATATTACCCACATCAATTTTAAACACTCTACGCTCTGGAGCACGACTCACACGATAGATCAGCACAGAGTCTTCCAGCAGTTCTTTTTGCTTGTAAACTTTAAAGATGTTCTCCAAGATACTTTGTCCAAATGGCCAAAAGTAATCCAATCCTTCATTCAAACTCATGTGCACCACGTGCTTGGCATCAATACAAGTTTCGTTCATGGCCTGTGCAAATCTGCTGTTGCCCACTGTGCCACCTCCGCCACCTCCGGCGCCGCCGTTGCTGTTGGAATAGTTTGTTTGTCCTGTACTACCTGTTGATCTACTCACATAGTAGTCGCTGGTGGTCTTTTGTGCAATGCTTAGGTTTTGAAAGTTGGGATTGATGTCACGGATGATGTACTGTTCAGGACGCTTGCCTTCTGATTCATTCACAATGACTCTGCTGACCTTGACCATGTCAACCCAGTACATTTCAAATGTTTCTGGATCACGCACAAACACCTGGTCACCGTACTTGATGGTGTTGCGGAACAGTTTGAACATGCGCTGGTCCAGCTTGTTCAGTTTGGTCCACTGTTGCAGTTGTTTTTTAATAATTTCCACTTCGTGATCAGTGGGAGTGTCTTTGAATGTGATATCAAACGGTGTGTTGTTGTCTTCGTTGTTCTGTGTGCTGAACTCTGCAATGATATCTAGACATGCATTGATTTCCGAATCAAGATCCATGTTTTCATACTGATTGTAACGTTCAACACGATTGGGATGGCCCGAGTACACTTCAGGCAGTCTGCTGGCATAGTTACGAAATGCAAAATCATTTCCGGTTCCGGTGTTGCCAGTGTAGCCGGTTTGGCGATCGTAGCCGGGTATGCCTGCTTGATAACGCCCAGAAATAGGACTCAGTTGGCCGTTGGCGTCACCTGCGGCCACTTTGAAATACTTGAGCCAACCGCGCTTACGACCATTTTCTGTTTCAGCCATTTACATTTTCCTTTTGCATACTGTAATATTTACCGTGATCACTGTGCATACTTCAATAATTGCTCTGACACACCCACTTGAGTTTGCATTATGCGTACCATTTGGTCTAGTCTATCCAGCTGTGCAGACATCATGCTCATTTGTTCTTCATTGCCCACCATTTGCACAGGTATTGTCTTGCCATCCGGCAATGGAACCACTGCTTCGGACTGGCCGGCTTCACCTGCCAGTACATTTGCTCCCCCTGGCAACGGAGGAACTATGCCGCCGTCTGCAGCCTGGAAATGCACAGGATCTTTGGGCACTTTTTGTGTCAATCCATATTTGTTCATGGCTGTCACAGCTATTGGATCGTTGTAATTTTGAATATCAACTGCTTCGCCTTTTTCGTGTAGACTACGGCCTGGTTTGCCTATAGGCATACCACTGGCAGTTACACCCGTTCTGCCGGCTGCTACTGATTCATCCCAGATTCTTTGCTGGTCTGCTGGATCTCGTTTAGCACTGTTAATCTGCAACACACCGCCGGTTAATTTACTATACTCAGTTGCGGCAGAGATAACAGAATTTTTAAATGTGTCGGTTAGTCCTTCAAAACTTTGTTGGCTGCCAGATCTAGCAGTAAATTTTAATATTTTTGTTAAATCAACTTTTTCAGAGCCAGATTCTGATGCTCCGGATCCTTCTGGTGGTCGAGGGCTGGGTTTTGCTGGTGCTCCTCCGGCTCCTCCTGCTCCACCTCCTGCTCCACCACCCGCCGCTGGCTTAGCTGCCGCTGGCTTAGCTGCCGCTGGGGCTGCCGCAGAGGCTCCACCTCCTGCTCCACCTCCTGCTCCACCTGCCGCTGGCTTAGCTGCCGCTGGGGCTGCCGCAGAGGCTCCACCTCCTGCTCCACCTGCCGCTGGCTTAGCTGCCGCTGGGGCTGCCGCAGAGGCTCCACCTCCTGCTCCACCTGCCGCTGGTGCCGCATCGCGTTTTTTAGTCGGAACGCCCATAGATGCCGCTAATTTTTCAAAGCCCGTGATAACACTTTCGGTAGCAGATGCTGCTCCCTTCATGGCAGTAGAAACTGGACCAATCCCGGCATTGAGTAAATCTTGCAAACTGTCGCGTGATGCACGGTTTTTAATGTTGGTATCAACTATATCTTTGGTATTTTGATCTGTGATTGTTTGTTCTTTAAGAGCCTGTGCTTCGCGTTCTGCCAGTGTACCGGATTCAAACTGCGCCTTTAACTTCATTTGCTCGGTATACTTGATATAGCTCGAATCGTTGATGCCCATTTGTGCCATTTGTTGAGCATTCTTTTGGCCAGCTGTTAGATCCCGTAACATTGCGTCCTGCAATTCACCGGCATCGAACATCTTTTTACCTGCTACTGCTGCTGCCTCTGGCATAGTTAACAATAACTTCTGTGCTTCAGGAGTATCCATTGTGCCCGACAGAATGTTTAAGAACCCTTTGCGTGTTTCGGGCGAAGCATCTGCCAGCATTTTCTGTGATCTTTCAACCTGCTTCAGTTGTTCTGCCGCCGCTTCATCGCCTAGTTTAGCTCGTTCTGCCAATTCTGACTTGTAGCCGGCAAAGCGTTCTTCTGCCATGGCGCTTTCTTCCAGCGCCTGTTGTTTTTCTCTACTCTGGCCAGTCATTTTTGCCAGTAAGTCTGTTTCTTTAATATATTTGGCAGCTGCCTCGGCCTGCTGTTCTGAGGATAGTTTTTGTCGTGATCCTGTCAACGCTTGCATCTTTGAAAAACCAGCAATGCCTTTGTTCATTTCATCAACACTTATGCCCATGAGTTCAAACTCTCGGCTCATGCCGCTGGTTTTTAAGGACTGCGACACTGCAGCCATTTCTCCAAGTCCTTGACTGACTGTGCCACTAAAATGCGCCAACGTTGTTGAGTTTTCTCTAACAATACTCACAAACTTGTCCAGTTCGTCGGTGCCGTAGTTCATGCGTTTTAGATTGTCATAAACCCCTTGAACGCCGTCGGATGCTGTGGCACCAAGTTTGGACATTTCTTGATAATTTTTGTTCAGTAAATCTGCTTGCTTGTTTACTGCCTGTGTATACTCGCCTGCGCCTTTGATCATTGTTTTAAGTGCGCCGCCCACATAAGGAATTAACCCTGCTAGATCGCCTAACATATTTGTTACGCCACCAATTGAATCATTGAATACAGATAAGCCAGTTTCGCCACCGGCCAGTTGCTTGGTCAAACCTAACGCAGAAGACCCCAGTTGCCCGAATCCTTTGGTTAGACTAGCAGTGAACCCTTTGATACCAACAGACATGTCCATCATGGCCATTTTAGTTTCATTGCTGACAGCGCCAAGACGTTTTATTTCATCTGCCGCTCGCGCTTCGATTTCTGCTTTTTCTTCAGGGGTGTACATAGTTGCCATAACTATATTTACCTAGGAAAAAATCATGTCAAATAACCCATTAACACAATATTTTAGACAGCCGGCTGTGTATGTTAAATTGCCCAGCGGAGGAAAATACTATGCAGATGGCGCAATTGTGATGCCAGCCAACCAAGAACTTCCAGTTTATCCAATGACAGCCATTGATGAAATTGCATACAAGACTCCTGATGCCTTGTTCAACGGCAACGCTGTGGTCAATGTTATCAAAAGTTGTGTTCCTGCGATCAAGGATCCCTGGGGCATGCCTGCCACGGATGTTGACACTATTTTGGTTGCAATACGCATGGCCAGTTACGGGACTACTATGGAAATTTCCACCACTTGTCCACACTGCAAAAATGAAGCAGACTACGGTATTGATCTGCGCAACATGCTGGAAAACATGCGAGCACCTGACTATTCAAAACCTGTAACCGAAGGCGATCTTGAAATATATTTCAAACCAATGTCCTATCAAAATCTCAATGAAAACAATCAACGTCAGTTTGAAGAACAAAAAATACTACAAGTGTTGCCCGGCACTGAAATGCCCGAAGAGCAACGCATGTCTGCACTCAGTGCGGCATTGATGAAACTTACTGAAATCACTGTGAGTGCGTTGGCACAAAGCATTGCCGCAGTGAAAACTCCCGGTGCATTGGTAAGCGAACCTGAATACATCGAAGACATGTTGAAGAATTGTGATCGTAGACTGTTTAGTAAAATCAGAGATCACATTATTGAAACAAAATTAAGTGCAGAAATACAACCATTGAAAATTGTGTGTGGCGAATGCACACGAGATTACCTGCAGGCCATTACACTAGACATGACAAGTTTTTTCGCGGACGCCTCCTAGTACTGGACTCTGACCAAATTTCCAACTGGGTGGAACAAATGGACAAAGAGGCAAAATCAATCAAATCCGAAGCACTAAAAATGGTCTGGTACATGCGAGGCGGCCTGTCCTACGAGGCAGCACTGAATCTCAGTGTTGATGAACGCAATGCTGTTTCTGAAATTATCAAAGACAACTTAGAGACCACTAAAAAATCAGGCCTGCCGTTTTTCTAACACATCATGCTGAACATAGATCAAGTCAAACACGATATCGAACAGTGGATTCAGAACTTTGTAGAAGTTCCGCATCCTGCGTTGGGCGGATTTCCGCCCTGTCCTTATGCACGATCAGCACGTTTGAAACGCAGTTATGAAGTGTTCGTTGGATCAGACCCATACTTTGATCTCAAGAACAGAGCCAGGTACGGCATGGGCAATCGAGAAGTGATTATCTATGCGTACGATCCTACAGAATGGCCACACGAGCTGTTTGCTTCTAGTTTAGACCAGGCCAATCAAGAATTTCTATTAGATGCAGATATATTGGTGCTAGAAGATCATCCGGCTGATGTAGAAATGGTCAATGGTATCTGCATGAATCAAGGCACATACGCACTGGCCCTGGTACAAAGCCTAAGTGATCTCAACACCAAAGCAACACAAATGGCTGCAAAAGGATTTTATGACTCATGGCCCAACCATTATCTCACAGCACTGTTCCAACATAGGAAAGATCCTAGACTATGACTTATCAGTTTGCTAGAATCAACTTGAAAAAAACAACATACCAGCCTAGAGTGGACTGGTACTACATCACCGACCCCGACATTGCTGAACTGCAAGACATCTACAGAACCTATTGTATCTACAAACACTTTGGCAGTGTAATGCCACTGTTTGATAGCCAGTTTACAGAGCCCGGCATGGATCTTATTGGCTACAGGGATGCGGGTGAACTGGTGGCGTTTTCCATGATGAAACGCTACGATGATCGAAATTTATTAGCCGCACAGTTTGCTTGGAACTACCGTACACCTCGACTACGTCTGGGTATCTCAAGTTTACAAACAGAGTGTGCAATCTACAGAGACCGTGGATTTGAGTACTTGTACTTGGATCAGGCACATCTGTACAAACAAGACCTTGAAGGTTTTGAAATTTTAGGACCACTATAACATGGCAGACATTTACACAATTTGGGCAGACAAAGAAGGCGACATCTCAGACTTAGACTGGGTCAACGGCATGAAGAGTTTCTTTGATCATTTGAAATCAGAAGGCAAGATGCAAGACTATCGCATTACTAGATGTAAGATGGGATTCAGAAGTATTGCAGACATGCCCGAATGGATGATACTGATGGAGTTCAAGGACATGGCTCAAATGGATTCAGCATTTCGACGTGTTGCTCCGCTTGAAGGTGAACTAGAAACCAAACATCGAAGTTTCAATCAGTTTGTTTCCGGCACGATACAACATGCACTGTTCCGTGATTGGCCAGATGAATTCAACTAAATTTGTTTTTTTATTTTTTCCTCACAACACCGGTGGACATTTTGTTATCTGGAGTTTGTATTTTTTATCTGGACAAACACAGTACCTAATTGATGATAATCAGTTAATTGATTGTGTAGTTAATCCAGACACTACTGCTAAAAATTTTCATCAACAAAAAATTTTACTGTCCTGGGGGTTTGAAGAGACCAAACAAAAATACAGCAAGGCAGTGAATTTTAACAGTGAATTACCAGTTGTGTGTTTTTATGTTAATAGCATGTCAACAACTCAGGCATTACAAGAACTGTTTGCAATAACAATAGCAGAGGCAACTGTTGCCCAACAACAACTTGCCATAGATTATATTTTTGAAGATAGAAAAAAGCTAGTAGATTGGATTCAACAACATGATCTACCATTGGTTCAATTTGAGTATCAGTCAACGGATCAATTAAATGCTATCTACAACGACCGATATCCAATGAATTGCAATGGTGTTGGTGTTGACAGCATTGATGCCTCATGGGAAACATACAAAGAAACATTTTTTACAGGCATGGATGATAAATTCAATGATACCATATGGGACAACAGAGAAAAATTAGCACTGATGTTCTACGACTACACTCCACACAACCAACTGTTGTACAATTCTGCCATCAATAAAAAATTACCACATTTATTGTACACCACAGATGATGTATGGAATGATCTATTTTCTGTAGCAACTGAAATATTACATTTTATTGATATTTCAATTAGTTCAACACAGATTAGCCAATGGCAGTTGATATATAACGTTTGGAGATTAAAACATGATCAATACTTTTCAAGACACTTTGATCGCATTATCAATGCTATTGTGCATAACGAATATCTGAGTCTTGAAAGATTTAATTTAGATTTCTACAAAGAAGTAATCATACAAAATGCATTGCTTTATAGACATAATCTTAATTTAAAAAATTGGCAATTGGAAAAATTTCCTACCAATACACAAGACCTACACAAGTTGTTAGAACCCAACATACATCAGTTGATTAAGAAAGATTAGCTACGCTAATCTGTGATTTCGCTTGAGCTCAATCACATTTTTCTTCTTAGCTATTATCTAGATTACGTGGTCATAGTTCACCGTATGCACGGTGAACAAAAAACGCCATTATCTGAGTATAGCAGTCATCTATCATAATGAGATTGTTGTTTCCAACGCGGAGGCGGTTGACCGGTACCCCCTACTCAAGCTTCACATATCAACGGAACCCTAGTGACCCGATATAGATCCAAGTCCTACGAGCTGGGGTTGTATCTTTTTCACATAGCCCCGACCATTTGTTGCCTTAAGTTAGCAATTGCCTTTGACGCCCAAGTCCAGCCCGGGTATCTCACCGTTCTTCAATGGGGTTGAGTCAAACACTCAACACAGAGTCGTAATTGTTGCCTGTTAAATTTTGTTTATGATGTGTGAGCCATGCACACGAACTTGAATATGGCCGTTGTAATAATCTTGTGACTCTAATACTTGTCTTGCAAATTGTTCTCTTGCTTCGACATAACTACATTCAGATTTTGATCCGCAGTAATAAAGTATTTCTCTGGTGAAGTTTTTGGTGCCTAGTTTTTCGATGTCTAAAGTCAATTCTGGGCTTGACCCATAGTACTCTCGCCAATCGCTGTCGATCTTTGAGCGTATCTTTTTCTTCTTCTTTGTGCCGTTCTTTTGTGTTACAGTTTTGTAAGTTGTTTTACTAAATTTTGCTAATTTTTTGCCTATGTACTTGCGTCCAGAAAGATTATTTGTGATCAAGTAAACAAATCCAACACACTCTTCGGGCAATGTCTCAATTGGGGTATCTTGATATAGCCATGTCATGTGTTGTGTGCGATTTATCCTTGCGTTATAGTTATGCCTTAAAGTTGATTGGTTAAAAAATATGCCTACAATGCTAAATTATGCAAGTTCTACGTCGGTATTGTAACTGGTAAAACCATTCTCTTTTATCACTTTGAGAATGTTCTCCACACGTCCGGCTAGTTCATCTCTGTGGCTCACAAGCCAGATTGACTTGTGGCGCTCTCGGCTCATCTTCTTCAGCAGTGCTAGTGCGTTCTCTACACCCTGAGTATCTAAACCATTGTCGATGAGTTCATCAATGAACAACAAGTTAATTGGGCTGTACAGACTCTCCCATACATCACGGAATGCCCATGACATTGATAAGATCAAACGATTGCGTTCGCCACGACTCAAGTTATCAAAGTCTAGTTCACGACCCAGTTCTTCAATCATCACACTCAAGTCGTTTTGGAATTTCACAGTGTGTGGCAAGCCAATACGATCCAAGTAGTGCGTCAGTCGTGCGTTTAGATAACTCAAATTCTGATCAATAATCTTTTTACGTACAAAACTATCTTTGGATGTCAACAGTTTGAGCAAGAAGTCTTGGTGTTCTTGTAATCTTGTGAGATCATTGAGTGCATCGTAACTCACAGTCTGCAATGCCTGTTGTTGCATTTCAACAATCTGTTCAGTGTACGGATCCTTCTCTTCTCCTTTGGTAGCAATCTGAGTCAGTAATGTATTCATACGACTGCGATGCTCAACAGCTTGTGCTTCTGTATCATAATGCGTAACAGGGTGTGTACCAACCTCTACCAGTGTATGCTCTGCCAGTTGTTCAGCGTAAGGATCTGTTTCCGCACGTTTGGCATCAATCTTGTGCTGAATGTTTTCTAGTTCGCTTGAATGACGAATGGCTTGTGTTTCTGTATCGTAGTGTGTGGTGTGTTTTGTGCCCAGCGCACCCAATGCTTGTAATGCATCTGTATTTTCCATCCACTGACCATTAGTACTCAATGCTTGCAGAGAGGCTTCTTGCAATGCCTTCTCTTTTGTGCCCAATACTGTTTCATGATTGGCATCGTGGAAGTCTTGTCCACATGCATAACACTTGTGATTTTTTAATTCCGCAATTTCGATTCGGAGTTTATCAATAACTTTTTGTTCTTTTGCCTCGTCTGTAACGCACCTAGCAATCAGTTTTTCAAGATCGGCAATGTCTTTGGCTTTTTGTGTGTAAGCAGCCAAGTCCGCATGTGCTTGTAGTTCTGCTTGAATATCAATATGACTGAGCGTGTTAAGAGTTAGTTCCAGCTCGCCAATGTCTCGGTGTTGTTTTTGTTGCCAAGCAGTTTGGCGACCAACCAGTGCAGTATACGCATCCTGTTGTTGTTTACGTGTGGTCCATACAGCTAGATCTTTGTGAGCTAGCAATTCAACATCGATGTTGATCTTGGCTAGATCATCATATTGTGCCACAAGGTACGCTACATCACTGTCGTACTTCTTCTGCCAGAGCACTTGCCTGCGTTTCAAACTTTCAATCTGTTCTTCAATGCGTTTGTTGGCTTCTTGTTCTGCCCGTATACGGAATTCTTCTTGCGAGATACTGTCTTTGGTCTGCCGATTGAGTTCCTTGATGGCATCAGCACGTTCACTTAGTAGGGTAATACCCAACAACTGCTCAATGATGTTGCGTTGGTCGTTGGCTTTTAAACTCAGGAACGGTTCAGTGTAGGTGTTCAAGGCCAACACATGTTTGAACATGTCATGACTCATATTCATCACACGTTCGATAGCATCTTGTGTTTCACGACTGTCGCCTTGTGCTTCATCTGTGACAGCTTGAGCTTCGTTGTTGACATAAAATCGTAGCACATTTGGTTTACGACCACGTTCGATCTTGTACTCTTGACCATTTACAACAAAGTCCAAACTCACAAGCATGTTCTTGCCGTTGGTTTTGTTTACTAGATTGTCTTTGCGGATGTTTGAAAGTGCTTGGCCATACAAGGCATAACTTAGGGCATTGATGATTGTGGTCTTGCCAGTTCCGTTGCGTGATCCATCTCCACCTAAGTCTAAGTTTTCGCCTAATACCAATGTAAGGTCGTTACGGTCAAAGTCAATACCCTGTGTGGCATTGCCCACACTCATAAAGTTCTTAACAGTTAAATTTTTAATATGGATCATATAAAACTAGAAAACTCTGGTAATACTACACTTAATGATTCGTTTCTAAATTGATCCATTAATCTAGTTAATCTTTTAAATTCAGATAGAAACTGCGAAGAGTCCTTACTCCACATGTATTGTAACACATTTTTCCACTGTGCCGCAAGAGTAGTTGCTTGATTTTGGTAACACCAGTTGATATGATTTTTTATTTTATAATCAAGTCGGTCTTTGTGCTCGGTTGGCAATACTGTTAGCGTCAAGTGATCTGGTCCTATCATAGCTTGTATTGAGAATTTTGAAATATCTAAAATTTTGTTTTCATGCCATGTTGTTTGCAACTCAATTAAACTGGAAATATTTAAAAATCCCACAGTTGAAGTCACGGTAAAATTCACATGAGGACACTGTAGTTTGAGAGATGCTAAGTTAGATTCAATAGTAGGCCACTTGGTTCCGTGCCTGACATATTCGGCTACACGTCCTATTGCATCGAGACTTGCTCCAACTTTTACTTGACTGAATTTTTTCCATAAGTCCAAGACAGAAATATCTTTGTATGCAAGTGAAGTAAAGTTGGTGTTGTAAGTTACTTCTAGGTCAGTATTGCCACATTCAATTAATGCATCTAATATTTTGTAATGTTCTAGAGCAAGCAATGGTTCTCCACCTGCAAAATATATTTTTTCTGCTTGTGGCAAATATTTAATAATCTCTTCAAGTGCTAGTGCTTTTTGTGCAGATTGCATGCTTGCATCTAATGATTGTTGATTACCAAAAAGCTTCGATTCTTCTTGTGCAATAGCACTGCTAAAATAGCCATTGCACATTCTGCATTTGAGATTGCAGATATTGTTCAATCTTATATCAAGATAAACCGGCTCAAACGTTTTAAGTACTCCACTAGATTCGATATTTAATTTTTTTTGAGACCATTGAGCGTTGTGAGATCGTCTTGCACTCATCAATCCAGCATCCTCTTGGATATAACATCGGTTGCATTCCTTACTACGTTTGCCAGTCAACATGTTTGTTCGTAGAAGATTAAATACAGACGATTTTGAAATGTCATCTACCGAAGCATCATTGATATTACCCATTGGAAATTTTTGATCAGCAACACAACATGGTAACACATTTCCGTCGGGACCAACGTATAAATGCACCCATGGCAATACACAAAATGTGTCTTGTTGTTGATGAGTTGCAGTGTATTTGACATTGTTGACAATATGACTTTGCATTTTACAATCATCGGTAGAATACAACTTTTGTACTTGCGCTAGTTCGGTGTCTATGTTTTTATTGCCAGTTACAACTACAACAAAAAAATTGCTAATATCTATCTGACTAACGTATTGTTGTAACGTACATATGGCTTTTCCTGGCAAGTCTTCATAATCGTACACATCTATGCAGTCTTGGACTATTAGAATTCGAAAATTAGTGGTGTATTCGATCTGATAAACAGAAGTTAGAAAATTATATAATTTTTTGTCTCCGTCGGCCTGATAAAACTCTGACAGATAAAACGGTCCCGCAGTATCGTAAAGTTTTTGCAAACGATCTATAGATTTGTCAAACTGATTCATAAGTTTTGATATATTTTTAACAACAGTTTTGGATCGTAGAATTCAGATTCAATGTTAGTGAGTTGATCTGTTACAATTTGATCAACTGATTCAAACTTTATTTCGCCTGGCGCCATGTCTGTGTCGACTCCGGCTGCCTTGTTTGGAATAAGAGCCATTTCTCTTAGCCCGTAGTCTTTAATATAAGTTTCTTTGATAAAGTTAGCTTCTTCGTATGAGATCTCAATGTCTAATTGTACACGAACATGCATGTCTTTTGCTAGCACAGTGGCAGCATTGTCAATCACATTGCTGAGTCCTAACACACGATATCTTGGCTGCGCAGGCCAGGCATGAAACTCTGGCTCCTGTCCCCACTCTAGAATCATCATGCCGCGTTCATCATCGCTGGCATCAGCGTAGTTATGCGGGAAACAGTTGCCGATGTAGGTAATATTCTTTTTGGTCTGTCGTTTGTGAAAGTGTCCGGTAAACACATGCTCAAAGTTTACAAAGTCTTCTCTACGTACTTCACCATGATCTGGCATTTCTACCATGGCATTCATCAGGTAGCCGGGCAACTCAAAGTGCCCAAACATATATTTGCCTTTTAGTTTAGGAATCCGTTTATAATCATCTCCGCACAACCAAGGGGCGATAACAACGTCGCCACTAGAAACCCAATCATTGCATATCTCAATATTAGGGAGGTGTCGTGCCCACTCAACTGACTGTATATCGCGCTTGTCACGATAATAAAGGTCGTGATTACCAGGGATAAAATACACACGGTCGAAATTAGCATTCATGTGCTCCAGTGCCCGCAGGCTGTAGTTTAGTGTGACAATGTTTAGACTTGATCGATTGTTGTGCCAGTCGCCTAGGAACAAACAGGTTTCACAACCTTCACTTTTGGCTTTGGCAGTGGCCCATTTCACAAAGTTCAAGCAGTCTTCATTGTGTAACACACTGTTTGACTTAAGGCCAAAATGGATATCAGTAAAGACCGCAGCTTTTTTAAATAGATTCATACAGGATATAGTAGTTCTCGTAATTGTACACTATTTGTTGGGAACATGTCAAGCCCATAGCAACGAATCTCGTAGCCCAACTTTCTCAATTTCCATTGTACCCAACTTTGGCTAGGTAACGGAATGTCTCTCCATTCAAACAGTTGATTGGTCAAAGTGTGATTGACTATGTTGTGACACAACTGGTCTTGGGAGAGATACGGTTGTAGTGATAGCATAGTATCATGCAGGGGCACAAGATCCGCGATGTTCTTTTTGAATTCCAAATTGCAAAACTTCTGTAATTTCTGTATAGTTGATTCAAAATTGTACAGCAGTTCGTTGGTCAATACCAATTGACATCGTGCATGATGCCATCGGCCTGGGTGATACCATTCAACTTGATCAAACCAGGATGGCATCAAATTAAAACTGAGTATTTCTCTCTTGATCCAGATTGGTATCTGAGTAACCGGGGTATCTCTATTGACCGGCCAATTACTGTACAAGTTGTCGGCAAATACTGGATCTGATAACCGCACACTCCACCACTCCTTCCAAATTTTTGAATAGAAGTTGTTTATATTTAACAGTACTGAATCTGAATCAGGATACAAATAGATAACTTTTTCTGCAACATCCAAAATTTGATTTAAATTATTATCTAGTACTTCGTGTTGGTGTGTTTTTGGGTGGAGTCGAACAAACAAACAAGACTTTTCTTTGCTGGCAACTGCTTTCCACAGAGAGGAATGTATGTCATTTGCATGATTTCCATAAAACCGGTGACTGTTTCCGTTTATGCCAAACGGAGCCGTAATAGGAATGCCGGTAGCAAGGGTGGTCAGTACCCACTCAAGATAGGTACCGTACCCCCCGCCGTTAAACGCAATGGCAATGGTCATGAGTTTGTAAAATTACACAGGGTTAACCGAATCCGATTCAACTGCTTCTACCGGCTTATCCACAATGTAAGTGGTAATGGTAACAGGTCCACTTAATGCGGCCATGCTGGCCTTTCCGGCATTTTGTCTGGTCCATGACGGACTGAGTCCGTTGATCTCCAAGATGTCATCACGGATGTTCTGACTTTTCTTTTCTAAATTAAGGATGCGAGTAAAGCTGTTAGTAATAGCGGCAGTGTAATACGCAAAAGGATTCTGCGATTTTGATTCATCGAACTGTAGTCCGATCTGACTGAGTTGTAGCAAGGCCTGTCCTCGCATTTCTTCGTTGTATGTGTATCCACGCCAATTACTCCTGGTAGCATATCTTTCGCACAGCTTCATAAACATGTGTGCCAACTTACGTGTCATGTCGCCGTGATCTCGACTGAAGTAGCCAGTTTCTAAATCACCCCGCCAGTGACTACGACCCACACGGAACCGTTCCTTGTTTTCATCTAATCGCCAATGTTCAAATGGAGGAAAGTTCAGTCGCTGACGCACCGGGTTCAGCACCACGTCGTCCAGCAGTTCGTCCAGGGAATCATCAATGGGCTCGTCTTCAAACTCCAGCAGATCTTCAATTTTCTGTTTTTTCTTCTGTGCAGACTTGGGAATCTTTTTCTCGGCCATTGGGATATGATCCCAGCAGGTGATACGGAACACCAGGTCTGTATTGGGAATCTTCACAGGGTCCACAATGGTGCCTTCACGTTTGAGTCGGTCAGCACGATTGCGTCGGGCTTCAGCAATGGTGCGCTGGTTAATTTTGTCCAGTCCGGGCAAAATAATGTCGTATTGACTGTCTACTGCGGGATCCGCGTAGTAGCAGTAGGTGTTTTTACTGGCGTGTATCTCTTTGAGAATGTCTCTGTTGTTGAGATAGTTTACTTTTGGTGCAGTGGGTGTTGATGATATTGATTTCGACGGATCCAGTGTGGATGCTGTTCGTTTAGATGTTGCCACAGGCAGTGTCTCCTTGTAATGTATTTATTATAACACTTTTTACTGCATTGTCAACCTTTATCATTATATAGCCAGTTTATTTCTGCAATAAATACTGTATAGGAAAATCATTATGGCAACCACCCCATCACTAACCGCACAAGCCGCACAAGCACAACGTGAAAATGCTGTGGCAATCAAAACGTTGGCAGCGGCTCAAAACACAGTGATTGCGGCACAAAAAGCCGGCCGAACACCGTCTCCTGCGGCACTGGCGGCAGTTGAAGCTGCCACCACAGCAGTAAAAGCTACACAGTTGGCCACAAACAATGCCACTGCGGCAGTGACTTCGGCCTCTGGAAAAACTCCACCAGCTACCGGCCTGGGTGTTCCTGACTCGGTTGCATCAGCTGGCAATCGTAATGGCGGCGTAAGTCCACTGGTTGATCCTGGTGCCAAACAACTGCCATACAATGTGTCAACGCCAGCGCCCAGCTCGGGCAGTTTATTAAGCAATTCATCTGGATTACTAAACACACTGGGGGCAGCGGCACTGGGGGCAGCGGCAGCCAATCCATTGGCTGCGTTATCCTTGGCAAGTTCAATTGGTTCAATTTTCAAAAGCACAAAAGATGTTTTACCAGCCAGCACAGCAGTACCAAAAAGTGCTGCTGAATTAAATCCTGCAAGTGACCCAAGTCAATTTCCTGCATATGACGACGATGGCAATCTACAGCCCGGGTTTGCAATCAATGAAGAAACCGGTGGAACGTATTTCAGAGGCGACGCACCAGGTAAAACTGCTGACGCAGTTGAAAATGTGTTTGATCCAGGCAATACATTCAACGCCGGAGAAGAATCAGTATTTGATCCCAACAATGTTGATCCTAACTCGGATCCATTTGAACAGGCAAGATTTGAAGCAGGACTTGAACTCGACGGAGAACCACGAGAATTTGATCCTGGAGATGTGGCATTTCTAACAGATGAGGAAGCTGATGCACTTGATGCACAACAAGCTGAAAATCGTCGTGTCTTGTCCACAGAAGCCATAGAAGTTGACCCCACAGTTGATCCTGGTGAGAATGTTTTTGATCCAGGAGAGACAATCAACGCCGGAGAAGAATCAGTATTTGATCCTGCCAACGTTGAGCCCAACTCAGATCCATTTGAACAGGCAAGATTCGAAGCAGAACAAGCACTAGCAGAACAAGAAGCAACAGAGTTTGAACCCACAGATGTGCCTGTAATGACAGATGAGGAAGCAGACGCACTGGAACTAGAACAAGCAGAGAATCGACGAATACTAGCCACAGAAGCCATAGAAGTTGAACCCACAGTTGACCCAAATGCAGAAAATATTTTTGATCCAACTGGAACTGCCGGGGTTACTGAAAATGTATTCAATCCCGAGGCTGTGGGTGCCGACGATCCAGTCACAATACAACCTTCTGGAGACTTTGCCGCCAATCCTGAAGAAGAAGAAGAGCGTACCAATCTCAATGCTGCCATAAAACAAGGCACCTTGGACAAGGCACGAGCACAGAACACCATTGCCAACCAGCGCAGAAATCCCAACAACGGTGATTGGCGTGTTAAGTTACGACTAGCACCAGGTGCTGATTATTTGTACAATGCCCCAGAACCTGGAATATTACAGCCACTAAAAGGCACAGGAATTATATTTCCTTACACACCCACAATTGGCACTTCGTACAAGGCCAACTATGCAAGTTATGATCTAACACACAGCAACTACAAAGGCTACTACTATCAAAGCAGTTCAGTTGAACCAGTCACACTGAGTTGTCCATTTACTGCACAAAGCACAACAGAGGCTGAATATCTGTTGGCAGTGATACACTTTTTTAAATCAGTGACAAAAATGTTCTATGGTCAAGATCCTCAACGTGGCACACCACCTCCATTGGTGTATCTAACCGGACTGGGTGAATACCAATTCAACGAACATCCCTGTGTGGTGCAGTCTTTTACCTACGACCTGCCTGTAGATGTGGACTATATACGTGCTCGCAGTCCCAATGTCAACAACAGTAACATGCTGAACAAACGTCAAAGCACCAATCCCACAGGCCCTGGCACAACCTGGGGTGGTGGCATACTGGGCAATGTACTAGGTGGAGCCATCAACCGTTTGGCCAACGCCGGATTACCCAAAGGTGGCATGAGCAAACCACCAGCACCTGCATCATTTGGTCAAAACAGTCCCACCTATGTGCCAACAAAGATGAACATAAGCATATCACTGCTGCCGGTTCAAAGCCGCAAGCAACAGAGCCAACAGTTCAGCCTACGTCAGTATGCCAATGGTGACCTACTCAAAGGAGGATTCTGGTAATGGCAACCTACAACGCAACCAGTCCGTACTATACCACAGGGTACAGTCAGTTCTTTTTGGACACCATGGTCAACAGACCAATACCCAGCCAAACGGATGACCTGCCATTCACAATCAATCAGACCTATCAGTATCGTCCAGACCTGTTGGCATTTGACCTGTACGACAACTCAGGCCTATGGTGGGTGTTTTATCAACGCAATCCCAACACACTGACCAAACCTCCGTTGGATTTTGTGATAGATACTTTTATCTACGTGCCCAAGTTGAGCACACTGCGTTCAGTGCTGGGATTTTAAACCATGGCAACCAGAGCAGAGCTACAATCTGAACTTACCCAGATACAGCAAGAAATTGTTAAGTTGCAAGGTGAACTTACGCGGCTTGGGGGATTTTTGGCAGAAAGTCGCGCCAATCCTGCACTGGCTGATTTAATTACATCGCAAGAAGCAACTATAGCAAGAACCCAAGAGAGAATAGCCACATTAGAACAACGAGCAACTGATGTTCAAGCACAGATAGCGGCCATTCCTGATGAACCCCCTGCACAGTCAGCAGCCGCAGATGTTGCTAACAGCGCCGCCGGTGCCACACAGAATCCTGCACCGGCTCCGGCCAGCACAGGTCGATTGACCACTACCGAAGCTGCCACCTTGGCACAGAATACCGAAACCGGAACCAACCCGCCGGTAAAGACCCTGACAGAAACACAAAGTGTTCCGCCAGCCAACACCGGCAACGATTCAGAAGGCCGTCCCGGTGGCGAACCTGGTGTGGGTGCCACTGGTGAGGATGGTGTCACAGCGGCCAACACCAAACAAATTATATCAGCTGCCCAGACCAACCAATCAACATTTACACCCAGGAACAATGTGTTAGACCAGTATGCCAGTTACACCTACAACATTGGTTGGTATTTGATGACTCCAGAACAATACACTACCTTACAAAAAACCAGCAAGATAGCAGTGAGTCAGTACAACCTGTTGATACAAAGTGGTGGTGCACCGTCCACAGTTGAAGGTGTACAACCTGACTTGAACAGCAGTGGCGCAGTGGCCGGTGTTTCAAAGTCTGCAGGAAGAAATCCATTCTTTGGCTTAGATTACTACTTTGATAATTTTGTACTAAAAAGTAAAATCACAGGCAAGGGCAGTGGCCTGGCACACAATGCAGTAGAATTGAGTTTTACAGTGACTGAAACAGCAAGTATAACACTTATCAATAACCTTGCACAAGCAGTAACAACACTATACAAAAATGACAGCATCAAGCCCATATCAGCATACTTTGCATTGGTCATACGCTTTTACGGCTATGACGAAAATGGAAAAATTGTTCAGGCCAGTGACTCTGATAATAAAAGTGCTGTTGTAGAAAAAATTATACCTTTTAGGTTGAAAGACATTCAGTTCTCTGTGTCTAACAAGTTGGTTGAATATCAAATACAAGCTCAACCAGTTCCGTACCAGGTCGGGCTTGGCAGTAGTTTAGGTGTGGTTAAATCAAGTATTCAAATTTCGGGCGGCACTGTAAAAGACCTGTTGACCAAAGGAGTTGCACTAGCCGAGGTGTCGCCAGCGGATGGAAGAACAACCACTCCTACACCAGCCAAGCCATCCACACCTCCGGCAGCACCACCTCTTAAGGATACAGTTAGTCCTACAGCCTTGATGGCTACCGGTTCAGATTATAATCTAGTAAATGACAGCGGCATGTCATTTGCCCCCGGGAATTTTTAAGGAAAACATATGGCAGGAATATACGACACCCTTGGAAATTACGTAGGCGACGACGGCAGTGCGGAACCTGGCGTACGATCCATTAACGATAGTGCGGCTGCCGCACCAGCGGCACCTGCGGCTGCACCACCCAAGGCCAATGCAGCCCCCAGTGTAAAGAAAAATATTGCAGTTGGGTTGATGGAATTTTTGAATAAGACCGAAGCAGATTTAGTAAAAGAAGGCGTGTTTAAAGTGGCAAACATTTACAGTGTGGAGTTTGCCCCGGCAGCACTGGGTGACGCTCTTGTTACCAAAGGCGGAAAACCCAACAAAGCAAAACTTCCAATGCAACAGGCAAAAAATCCTGCTGACAAAGTGAATCCTGAAAGCAACTCGGCTGATTATGATGTTAGAACATTTGGAATCACTGCTGGTCAACCAATCATAACTGTCTTAGATGAAATATTAAAAAACAGCACATACATTGCTGATCAGGCTGCTTATATTGTTGATGAAGTCTCTCAAGAGACAAAACCACAAAAACCCCTGGGTAATTTAATGTGGTATAAAATTTCTGTAGAAACTACACCTATTGCCTTTGACGAAAAACGTGGAGATGATGCGTATAATATCAAGTATGTAATTTCTGCATATCCTATAAACAGTATGCAAAGTGAATATTTTCCAGAGAGTAAAATACGTGGACGCCACAAAAGTTACAAGTATTGGTTCACTGGGCAAAACACATCAGTTCTAAGATTCGAACAAAAGTTCAATAGTTTATATAAAAACACATTCAACAATCCAAAAATTCTCACTGATTCCAACACAAAAAATAATAGAAACACACCCGGACGTGAATACCAGGCCGCAGTGGCTGGCAGTAGCAGTCAAGGTGCCGAAGGACTGACAAATTCAATAGGTGCATCTGCTGCCGACTATTTGTATAGCCCAACTGATATTGCCAAATGTGAGTTGACCATTGTTGGCGATCCAGCCTGGCTACAGCAAGGAGAAGCGGCCACTGGTATCAGTTCATTGAACTATAATTTTAATCCGTTTAATGCTGACGGCTCAATTAATTTTGATGCACAGCAAATTATTTTTGACCTACAATGGAGTCCTGGTGTAGATTATGACTTAACAGGAACTGGGCTGGCAAATCCAAATGTTTCTGGTGCACCTCAGGCCATCTATACATACGTGGCAACAGAAGTTACTAGCAAATTTAGCAAAGGCAAATTTGAACAGGACATCAAAGGGGTGCAAGTTGATGTGTTAATTCCAGATGCTCCCGCCAAAATCGCCACAGCGGCCGCCACAGTAGAACGAGCCGATGCTACCCCACCGCCACCCCCAGCTGTGCGCCCACCTGCATTGCCTCCTCCTCCGCCATTTAGCAACACCGGCGGTGGAGCAGCCACAGGAAATCCAATACTGGCACAAGGAACGCAACTAGGCAATCCTAACATTAGGCCTGGTAGTTTGCGTGAGCGTGCCGCACAGGCCAATGCTGCCAGAGCAGCTCAAACCAATGCAAATGCGGCCAACACCACATCAACAACACCAGTACAAAAAATCAACAGAGAAACATAATGGCAGATAATATTATTAGAACCAAAGGCGTTGCGCCCAATTATAAACTTGACCGCGGCGGCATACCTTCGCAGTTTGGACCATTTGTTGGAGTGGTAAAAAATAATGTTGACCCTACCAGACAAGGGCGACTACAAGTTTACATTGAGCAATTTGGTGGAGGAGACCCTGAGAATAAAACATTATGGCGCACAGTTGGTTATGCCCCGGGATTTTATGGATCAACTCCACCAAGCCCTGGCAAGAAAGGCGACACCACTAGTGTGGGCGGATACCTTGATGGTAATCCACAAAGTTACGGCATGTGGTTTACTCCTCCGGACATTGGAGTAAGTGTGCTGTGTGTATTTGCCGGCGGTGATCCCAACTTTGGATACTACATAGGTTGCATTCCAAACGCAGGCATAACGCACATGGTTCCTGCAATCGGATCCAGCAAGGCGTTTGACTTGCAAAACAGTGATCAAAAAAGCTATTACAATGGCGCCACAGTGTTGCCAGTGACCGAAATCAATCCAAACAATTCTAAAATTGATGATAACCCACAGTTCTTTAACCAGCCAAAGCCAGTACACAGTTTTCTGGCTGCAGAAATGTTCCAGCAAGGCACACTGGGCGATACACAACGTGGACCGATAGGATCAACCAGTCAGCGAGAAAGTCCCAGTGCTGTGTTTGGAGTAAGCACTCCGGGACGTGCAGTATACCAAGGCGGTATAACTGAATCTGACATTAAAAAACGCATTGCCGCTGGGTCAATCAGTGCGGCAGACGTCACTGTGATTGGACGCAAAGGTGGTCACAGCATTGTGCTGGATGACGGCAATTTAGAAGGTGACGATCAACTAGTGCGAATTCGCACTGCTGGCGGACATCAAATCACCATGAGTGACGACGGCAACTTTTTCTACATCATTCATGCCAATGGCCAAGCCTGGTTAGAATTTGGACAAGAAGGCACAATTGATGTGTACGCCACAAACTCAGTTAATGTTCGCACACAAGGCACAATTAATCTACATGCAGACAAAGATATCAACATGTTTGCTGGCGGCACAATCAATATGAAAAGCATGACCGGCACAACGCTAGAAAGTGAAAGAACAATAACCCTGGCCAGCAACACTGAAATGACTCTTTACAGCAAAGCCCGCATTGGTGTACGTGCCGACGGCAGTCTTGCAATGGTCAGCAACAACGGATCATGGAACGCAGGTGGTGCAATGGTATTACGAGCTGGAGGAATTGATCTCAACGGCGGATCTGCTGAAAATGTAGAACCTCCTGTCAAACTAGAAAAACGCATAATGCCCGACACTGAGTTTAACAATGCCACAGGTTGGCAGATTTCTGCTACAGGATTGGAAAGTATTGTGACACGAGCTCCCACACACGAACCATGGCCATTCCATAATCAAGGTGTAGAAGTTGAAGTGGCCATGGAAGAAGGGCAACCAACTACTCCGCCCAATACTCCGCCATTGCCGTCAGGTTGGAGCGGAACAGTAACAGGTAGTTCAAATGGTTAAGTTTACATTTGCATTGCCAAACGGACAATTCGTCACACTTGACGGCCCTGCAGGTTCTACATTAGTGCAAGCAGAGAAAATATATCTTCAACAGTTGGCCGCTGGCGCATTTGTTGGGCTAAGATCAGGAGATCAATTACAGTCTCGAGAAAACACAACAATTCAATTCACTCAATCTCGTCTTGATCGTGGCACAGCAGGTGTTCCAGATACACCGTTACTGGCAATTTATAACAGCGGCATAATATCTTCGTTGCCTGTTCTGGCCAATGTACCCATCAACAATGGTATCACAGTGGCAGACTATGTGGGTCAATCAACTGTGACAGAAGGCATCGGTCCACTATCAACATCGCAAGTGCAGGCCGTTATGGCCGCTGTTGCGGCCAGTGTGTGCCAACCTGCCGACGTTGTGACTGATGAACTGGGTGTTGGCAAATATGGACTGAGTTCACAACAGCTGGAAGATGCTGGATATTTAAAATGCGGCACCACTGCTAGATTTTTAGGACAAGCACAATGATTGGATTAACTGATGTATTAAAAAGTCCCAGTGTATGGACCGGCAAAGATGGAGTGTCTGCAGTAACCGACCTGTTAAAAAATCCTCCACTGCAGGATAAAATACAGTTTGGCCTAATGAAATCTAGTTTTGACACCTTGGTCAAAACTGGAGAAATTGTAACGCCTGGCACAGATTTAAAAGCACCAACCGGCCTGTTATATAATGCGGCTGCAAATGCTGGAAAAAGTTTAATATCGCCCACTGCCGGTCTAGTAGAACTCCCCAAAGAATTGAGCAGTCTGGCTTCTGGCAGCTTATCTAGTTTAACCAGTGGGTTATCGGGCGCACTTGGCAGTGCCACTGGGGCATTGGGCGGATTGGCAGGAGGCCTGGGCGGCGCCGCCGGCGCATTGTCTGGAGCACTCGGCAGTGCCACTGGAGCATTGTCCGGAGCACTTGGCGGTGCCACCAGCGCATTGTCCGGAGCAGTTGGAGGTGCCACTGGGGCATTATCTGGAGCACTTGGTGGTATCACCAGCAATCTTGGCAGTGTTTCATCATTGGCCAATAACGGCACAGCGCAACTTGGTGGACTATTGGCCAATGCCAGTAAATATGGAGTTGGCACAGCAGTTGAATGGGCCAAAACTACATCTGGCGCCACTGGTGCAATAGCAGGAATATCTGGAGCACTATCTGGCGGTGCATCGGGTGTAGCCAATGTATTGTCTGGAGGTATTGGTGGAGCACTTGGAGGTGCCACCGGAGCACTATCCGGAGCACTTGGTGGTGCCACAGGCGCATTATCCGGAGCAGTTGGAGGTGCCGCCGGAGCACTCGGAGGCGCTGCCAGTAAATTAACATCTGGGCTGACAACTCAGATGGACTCACTGGCCAAACAAGGAGAGTTTGCAGTTAATTTCAGCGACACTAAATTACCGGCCGCAGTGGCCGGCATTGTTCCGGCCGCAGGATTCAAAGGAACCATTGATAGGTCTACATTAAATGCGGCCACTGCCAAACTAGTTGGCAGTGATAAAATAGGATTGCCAGACTTCAGCCCACAAGCAGTTGACACATCTGCATTGACTGATGCCGCAAGCAAAGCTAAAGGCTTGCTGTCTGGTGGTCTAGATGCTGGCGGATTGTTGGCCAGGGCGTCTGGTGCCGGCGGCCTAGGAAGTGTAACAGCATCACTAAACGGTGCCATAAGCGGCGCCACATCTGCTCTAAGCAGTGTAACCGGCGCAGGCGGTGCCATAAGCGGTGCACTGGGTAAATTACCTTATACAGGAACAGATTCAAACACACTGCTAAGACTAGGACAATCGCCTGATCCATTGGCTGCAATCAAATCTAGATTAGGGTAAATATTACTATGACAACATTTGTAGGATTCAACACAATCAACCAGCCAAAGAAGTTTACACTTGTGGACTTTGAATTGATCAAGCGCGACTTGTTGAATGCATTTAATATACAGCAAGGGCAATTGGTTGGCCGTCCGGGATACGGCACAGTGATTTGGAGTTATCTGTTTGAAAATCAAACACAAGACACTGAACGAGCAATACTGGCAGAAATACAACGTGTGGCTGGCCTAGACCCAAGAATCTATATTGAATCTGCTGAACTATTTCCACAAGACAACGGTATACTCATACAACTTGCAGTAAACACAGTGCCGGGACAAACAACACAGTTCTTATCACTGTTTTTTGATCAGCAAAATCAAACTGCAGGCTACGTCTAAACATAAACTGGGTGGTTTATTTTCGCCATAAATAATCTACAAGATGGATTATTATGGCAAAAACTACTAGACAAACTGCGGTATTTGGTGTTGAGGATTGGAAAAGAATCTATCAAACCTACCAAGAAGCCAACTTCCAAAGTTATGACTTTGAAACTCTTCGCAAGAGTTTTGTTGACTACATACGACTGTACTATCCAGAAACATTCAACGATTACATTGAGTCAAGTGAATTTATTGCTCTACTAGATGTGATGGCGTTTATGGGTCAAGCACTGGCCTTCCGTACTGATCTCAACACACGTGAAAATTATTTAGACACTGCTGAACGTCGTGACAGTGTGGTTAAACTTGCCAATTTGGTCAGCTACACTCCCAAGCGTAACACAGAAGCATCTGGATACCTTAAAGTATTTTCAATTCAAACCACAGAAAACATTGTGGACTACAACGGCATTAACCTGAGCAATATCACTGTTAACTGGGCCGACCCAACTAACTTTGACTGGCAAGAACAATTTACTGCTATCTTAAATGCCGCATTGGTCAACACACAACGCACAGGCCGTCCTGGCAACAGAACTACCATTAACGGAATTCGTACAGACGAATACACAATCAACTTGTTGCCAGGCTTCTTGCCGGTGATCCCTTACAGTTCTGTTGTGGATGGTGTCAACATGCCATTTGAAGCAGTCAGTGCCACAGCCAGTGGCCGCGGCTATGTATACGAACCTAGTCCACGTCCTAACGGACAATTTAATGTGTTGTTTCGTAATGACCAACTGGGATTTGCTTCTGCCAACACCGGATTCTTTTTCTTGTTCAAACAAGGTGTGCTACAAAACCAAGATTTTAACTTGCCTGAACGAATTTCTAACCGTGCAGTCAACATCAATATTGAAGGCGTCAATAACACTGACCGTTGGCTATATCAATTAGACAATGTGGGCAACATAAGTCGTGAGTGGGAGTTTGTTGAAAGTGTGTACACTGCCGCAGCCGAACAGCTCACAACGCTACGATCAATATACTCGGTTACCAGCAGAGCCAATGATCAAATTACCATGAACTTTGGTGATGGTGTATTCTCAGAAATTCCTGTTGGCACTTTCCGTGCTTATGTTCGTGCATCAAACGGATTGCAGTACATTATCAATCCTGAAGAGATGCAAAATGTTTTATTGAGCATCAGTTATGTCAGCCGTACTGGACAACTAGAAACACTCACAATGACATGTGGTATCACTGAGCCAGTGAGCAATGCTCTTGCTCGCGAAACCATTGATGATATCAAGCAACGTGCACCGGCCCGGTACTACACACAGAATCGCATGGTCAATGGTGAGGACTACAACAACTTTCCGTTCACTCAGTACAATTCAATTATTAAATCTAAAGCACTGAACCGTGCGTCAATTGGCACAAGTCGATACCTTGACCTAGTTGACAATACTGGAAAATATTCAAGTACCAACACATTCTCCAGTGATGGTGCCTTGTACGAATATAATGCGTTGCCTACGTTCCTATTCACGTGGCTGACAACCAATGAAATTGGTGATGTTCTCACCAATCAAGTTGAAGTCAACTTGGCCAACAGTCCTGCTAAACAATTTTACTATGCTAATTTCCCTCGCCTGTCGTTGTTGCCACTGGCAGTGACCTGGAACGAAAGCACAACTCTGGCCAATGAAACAACAGGTTATTTTAAAAATTCTGCAGGAAATCCTGTACCAGTTGGACAATACGCCAGCAATAACATGCAATATGTTCAAACTGGCAGTTTGATTAAGTTTGTTCCTCCTTCGGGCTATTACTTTGATGCCAATAATACATTAGTGTTGGGCACACCAACTCGAGCAGATGAAAAGTTAATAATCTGGGCGTCAGCCATGGCAATATACAATGACGGAACAAATCAAGGTCTTGGCAATTTTAGCAACGGAGTTGGACCTGTGGTGCTTAATAATTTTGTGCCCACTGGCGCAGTATGCAGTCAAGTTATTCCATTGTTTGTAACAGACCTAGGAACAGATGTGCGTAACAGTGCTGCCGCACAGATTGAATTGTATCGTAACTTTGGACTGGGTTATAATAATCTAACCAAAACCTGGTATTTAATAACTGCAAATAATCTTGCTATTGATGCTACCTGGAGCCAAACATACGAAGGTGACACCACTGGCGCAAACTTAGATGCCAGCTGGTTCTTGCAGTTTATAACCGACGGCGAATCGTACACAGTTACAAGCCGTGCGCTGAACTATTATTTTGGCAGTGTGCTACAGACACGCTTCTTCTTCTACGGTGACGAACAAATTTATGATAGTCGTACCGGAACCACCATCCGTGACTTTGTCAAAGTGTTAAAAACCAACAGCAGACCAGACTCAAATTTACCGCTTGAAAGCGACGTTTCCATGCGGATCATTGACCAACCAGTTCAACCAGACGGCTATGTTGATGACTATCAAGTGCTGGTTTCCTGGCAAGACAACGATGCCGACGGCGTCCCAGATGATCCAGACTTCTTTGACACAATTGTTGCACCCACTGTGAACCCCACAACTAAAAATGTGTTCTTTCAACAAATTGTCGACTTTAACAATCTACAACGGTACGTATTGGTAGAACCTGGAGTTATAAATTCTCAGTATGCCACCCAGAGTGACATCGAAGTGGTAAAATCACAGTACATAGTTGGACAAGTGTTCTATGCATACGGTGTTTACGATACCACAACACTGTCATACACAACATCGCCAGCATTTTATATCCTGTCGTTGACTGCCACCGGCACCACTGAACTGGTAACAACACGTGATTACATAACTCGCGTTGGCAGACAAGACCTGTTTTTCCAATACAGACACAACAGTTCGTTGACCAATCGTATTGATCCAGGATCAACCAACATTATCGATGTCTATGTGGTCACGCAGGCATACTACACAGCATATAGAAACTACATTGTAGACTCAACAGGAACAGTTCCAGAGCCAGAACCACCATCTTTAGATACACTAACTACTGAGTATGCAGGACTACAAGACTATAAAATGATTTCAGACAACATGATCATTAACTCAGTTGACTTTAAACCATTGTTTGGCCTCAAGGCCGCACCAGAACTACGTGCAACTATTAAGGTGATTCGTGCCAGTGGATCCACAGCATCCGTTAGCGAAATAAAGAGTTTGGTGGTGTCCTTTATCAACAGTTATTTTGCAATTGAAAATTGGAATTTCGGCGATACGTTCTACTTCTCAGAACTATCCGGATACCTGCATCAAAACATCGGCGATGTGGTAAGTTCAGTTGTGTTGGTTCCAATAAGCCCACAAAAGAGTTTTGGTGACTTGTACGAAATACGGTCAGCACCTAATCAAATTTTTGTTAACGCAGCCACTGTGGCAGACATTCAGGTAATAGAAGCATTGACCAGCACAAATCTTAGAACTGCCCCTGGCAGCGGAGTAATTTAATGGCCACAGTGAGAACAGTAGATTTTCTACCAGAAATATTCCAAACCTCCACAAACAAGCAATTTTTAGCTGCCACCCTGGACCAGTTGGTTCAAGAACCGCAGTTTAAAAAGACACAAGGATATGTTGGACGACGTGTGGGACCAGGTGTAAATGCCGACGATAGATATGTTGTAGAACCTACTGAATCTCGTCGAGACTATCAATTAGAACCTGGCGTTGTATTCAGAAAAACTGATTCCACAGTGATCAAAGACGCAGTTACCTATCCAGGCATTACCGATGCGTTGGGCACACAAGGTGCGTTTGTTGATCAAAGCCAGCGACTTTATACCAGCGAATACTATACCTGGGATCCGCAGATTAACTGGGACAAGTTTGTAAACTACAGCCAATACTATTGGCTACCCGGTGGCCCGTTGTCAGTTGATGTAGGTGGTACAGCAGTTCCATTGACTGCAGATTATACTGTCACAAGAGAAAATGGTGTATATACATTTTCAAACTATACCGGCAGTAATCCTACAATTACGCTATTGCGCAACGGCAACTACACATTTACTGTGGCACAGAATGCAACAGAAACAGTAAATTATCGTGTAACAGCGGCCACAACATCAGCATACATTATTGATTACTTGCCAAATCCATCACTGACACTGGTGCGTGGCAACACCTATGTGTTCAATTTAAATCTTGGTGTAGTATCACCATTCTGGATTAAAACAACTCCGTCGCAAGGCCGCATTGATCAATACAATACTGGTGTAAGTCGCAACGGTGCAAACACTGGCAACATTACATTTACCGTTCCACAAGACGCACCCGACACCTTGTACTACGCAAGTGAAACGCAGTTTAACATGCAAGGCGTGCTGACAATTGTTGACGGAACTCCGGGCACAGGCCCTGGATTCTGGATTCAGACTGATCCTGGCGTCGAAGGTGTACTGCCTTATGCACCTAACATTTCTAGTAGAGATGTGTTGGGTGTAACCAACAACGGTGAAGATCTTGGAACAGTGACATTCAGTGTTCCTGCTGCCACTGCACAGAGTTTTTACTATGGATTAACTAGCATTGCTCCTGTTGACCTTGCCACTAATCTGACATTTAGTCAGATCAACAATGTTTTTCTTTCTGAATTTTTTGCAGAGTATCCGTCGGGGATTGATGGAATTACAAATTTAAATGGCCGCACACTAGTATTCCTCAACACAACCACTGGCGACGATGGGTGGGAAGTTGTTAGTCAATTTGATCCATTGCCTGCGTCTGGTACAGGAATTGGTAGTTTTGATAGCACAGCATTTGCACAGGCAATTCCACTCACGCAGTCTGACCGTTACAGTGTATGGCAAATAACATACGTGACATCATCAGGAGGGCAGCAGTACATTCAATTAAATCCAGTATTGCCGGTGGCCGAGTTAGAAAAGTTTACTATTGCCTTTGGTACACAGTATTCGAATACTGGTTGGTATAAAGATGCTTCTGGGTACTTTGAAGAAATTCCGTTGCTGACAGCAATCAAAGATGTATTGTATTATCAAGACGGCACAGACCCTGGAATTTTTGGACAAATTCGTTTACTTGATCAAACCAATGCAACCACAACATACATCAACGATATCATTGGAAAACCCAACTATACCAGTTCAAATGGTGTGGTGTTCACCAATGGACTCAAGGTTCAATTTCGTGGCAGCACAATACCAGCTGAGTACGAAAATCAAGAATACTATGTTGAAGGTGTAGGCACAGCTATTAGATTACTACTGGTCAGTGATTTTATTACACCCGAGCCATACACTGAAAATGAATCTATTCCTTTTGATAGTCTAGCATTTGATGTTGGAAACTATGATGCTTCGTTGAGTTCACCACTGATTCCAGAGTATCTCACAATCGGACGTGCCAGTCCAGATTTAAATGCCTGGACACGCAGTAATCGCTGGTTCCATATTGATATCATCAATGCATCTGCGGCTTATAACAACACAACACCAATTTTAAGCAACTCTCAACGTGCTAAACGTCCTATTATAGAATTCAATGCAGGAACACGATTATATGATTTTGGAACACAAGGAAAACTTCCGGTCAATATTGTTGATTTCAATATCACCGATGCACTGAGTACCATCAACGGATCACTGGGCTACGGCATTGACGGATACGAATTTGTCAACGGCACCCGTGTTATTTTCGCAGCAGACACTGATCCAGACGTCAGAAATAAAGTTTACGTTGTAAATTTTATTATACCTGACACTGTGGCGCCCTTGATTGCACAACCTATCATTAATCTAGTTCCTGCAGATGACTCAACTGTGTTGATTGACCAAACCGTAGTCACACTCAGCGGACTAACAACACAAGGAACCAGTTATTATTATGATGGTGTTACTTGGATTAGAGCACAACAAAAGACAGCCACGAACCAAGCGCCATTGTTTAATGTGTATGATTCTGCTGGAATTAGTTTCAGCGACCGTGCCAAGTACCCCAGTTCTACATTTGTCGGCAGTAAGTTATTCAGTTATGCCACTGGCCAGGGTGCCGCAGACACTGTGTTAGGATTGCCACTGCGTTATCTAAGTATAAACAACATTGGTGACATTGTATTTGATAATAATTTTTACACAGACCAGTTTATCTATGCTGAACAAAACACTTCGAAGACTGTTAATATAAGTGAAGGTTACTCGTATCAATATGCCAGTCGAGTCGTCTACGAACGAGAACTTGGTTGGAAAGTGGCTGCGACTCCAAGTTTGATTCGTCAACAATTTCAGTTCACCTACGATGGATCTCCATTACGATTCAATATCAATATACCCGAGAACACAGTTGTTCCACCAATACAACTTTTTGTGGCCAACAAGTATATACTGCCTGCAGAATACACAGTAACCAGAACCAATGCTACAACCACAATTGTATTGAATAACATCTACACGCCAGGATCAATCATTGAAGTTCGGGTATTAAGTACGGAGCCAAGCGACAATGGTTTTTATCAAGTGCCAATCAACTTGGCAAATAACCCGTTTAACGTTAACAGTCCGTACTTTACGTTGGGCACTATACGAACACATTATGAAAGTATTGCCGAAAACTTAATTACCTTCACTGGTGATATCAACGGCGCAAACAACACACGAGACCTAGGCAACATTGGTCGGTACGGCACAACTATACTGGAACAAAGCGCACCATTGACTCTGGCTGGCTTCTTTATGAGAAGCAGTGAGTACAACGTATTTAAGTCAATGGAGTTTAACGATAGAGAATACACCAAGTTTAAAAACAGACTGTTAGAAAATACCATTCGCGGCGAATGGGGCAATTTAACAACAAGCGAAATTCTTGACTCTGTGGTTACTGATTTAAACATTGGTAAAACCAATGTAAACAGTTTCTATTACAGCGATATGTTGCCCAGTGGCAATGTCTACACAGACACTGTATACACAGTGACACCGATCACTGTTGGCATATTTGACACACTACAAACACACTCGTTTACTTCTGCAAACTTCTTAGGGTTATTGGTGTTTTTGAACAACACCCTGCTGACACTAAACTATGACTACACAGTGGCAACAGATGGACCGACACTCACTGTCACTGTTCCGTTGGCAGTTGGCGATGTAGTTACTGTTCGTGAATATGCAGACACTGCTGGAAATTATGTTCCTAATACTCCTACCAAAATGGGTCTATATCAGGCATACAAACCTGAAATGTTCCTGGATGAAAACTATGTAAACCCAACTGTTGTTATCCGTGGGCATGATGGCAGTATTACCGCTGCCTTTGGTGACATGCGCGATGATATTTTATTGGAATTTGAACGCAGAATTTTTAACAATTTAAAGACCGAAGGTAACCCAGTACCAATCCCACCCGAAGAAGTCATTCCAGGATATTTCCGCACAACTGATTACACGCAGGCCGAGATCACAACCATCCTAGGCGAAAGTTTCTTGACCTGGGTAGGACAAAACAAACTAGATTATAAAACACAGCAGTACATTGCCAACAACCCATTTACCTACAACTATAGCCAAGCCGGCGATAAAGAAAAAGATTTGCCATTACTGGGAGCCTGGCGCGGCATCAGTAGATATTTCTATGATACACTGAGTCCCAATTATACTCCGTGGGAAATGTTGGGCTTTAGCCAACAGCCTGCATGGTGGGAAACACGCTATGGCCCTGCGCCATACACACAGGATAACTTGGTGTTATGGGACGATATACAGGCGGGTATTGTTGCTGATCCAGACGGATATTATATTAAACCCGACTTCGTAAGACCAAACTTGTCAACTTATTTTATACCCACAGGCACAGAAGGCCAGTTACTGGCTCCATTGGACAGTGTGGTTGGACAATACAATCCCAATGCATTCCGTAAGAGCTGGGTTGTTGGCGACGGCGGCCCTGTTGAGGCCGCATGGTGGACCAGCAGTAGTTATCCATTTGCTGTGATGCGCCTGTTGGCACTGACACGCCCAGCAAAATTCTTTAGTTTGTTTGCAGACCGAGATCTTTACAAGTACAGTACAGAATTTGAACAGTATTTGTACAATGGTCGATATCGACTAGATGCCAGTGGCGTCCAGGTATACGGCGGCAACGTTAACATATCAACCGGTGTTGTTACACCTGTCAGCAAGGCCAGTTATATCAACTGGATCGTTGACTACAATCAACAGCTGGGTATCAATTCAACACAGGCACTGGAAGAAGCACTGGCAAATCTTGACGTGCGGTTGTGTTGGAGAACTGCAAGTTTCACAGATAAACAATATCTCAAAATATACACAGAACGTTCTAGTCCTAACAGTTTGAATTCAAGTTTACTGTTGCCCGACGAAAGTTATGACTTGATGTTGTATAAAAACTCACCGTTTGCCAGTGTGGCATACAGTGCAGTGATTGTTCAATCGACTGATACAGGATATGCAGTATTTGGCTACAGCACAACTGATCCGTACTTTGACATTTATGCAAGTCGCGCCAGTGGCGAGTTACAAACTATCAGCGCCGGCGGCAGCACAGTGCGTGTTCCGCGGCAATACACAAATGATATTGTACAAGTTCCATATGGATTTGTATTCACCAACCAATCAAGTGTGGTTGACTTCTTGTTGAGCTATGGACAATACTTGACCACTCAGGGTCTAGTGTTCGACACACGAGAAAACGGCTACACGCTGGACTGGAAACAGATGGCCAGCGAGTTTCTTTATTGGGCAAACCAAGGCTGGGCTGTCAACAGTTTAATCAATTTAAATCCAGCCGCACTGCAATTGACTGCTGACCGACCCGGAGCAGTGGTTGACAGCATCAGTGTGCAGAATCCAGAAAACATGTTGCTGGATCAAAATCGTACGCCGTTTGATGCTAGAAATTTGGTAATTGAACGATTAGAAAACAGATTCACAATAAATGGCACAAACAACCAGGCAATTTCTTATGTTAAATTACAATTTGTTAACTACGAAGACATTGTAATACTCAACAACGTCAGTGTTTTTGCCGACTTAATTTATAATCCTCCCACTGGCGCACGACAGAATCGTGTCTACGTCAGTGCTATTACAACCACCGAATGGAACGGCACATTAAATGCACAAGGCTTTGTGCTTAACCGAGACAATGTGAAAGAATGGGCGCCGAATATCAAGTATGCCAAGGGCGAAATTGTTCTGTACAAAAACCTCTATTGGTCTGCACAGGATATTATTCAGCCCAAGCGAGAATTTGCCTATTCTGACTGGGTCAAGAGTGACTATACCAAGATACAAAAAGGCCTGTTGCCCAACATTGCAAACAAAGCAGACCAGTTGGAGAACAGTTACAACACACAAACTGCAAACCTTGAAGGCGATAACGATCTATTGAGTTTTGGATTAATCGGATTCCAGCCAAGAGAGTATATGGTTGCGTTGAATCTTGACGATGTCAGTCAAGTTAACCTGTACCAACAATTTATTGGTGCCAAAGGAACAATACTAAGTGCTGAGTTGTTCACTGGTGCCCGCCTTGAAAAAGAGTCTGCAGATTATCAAATCTACGAAAACTGGGCAGTGCTACGCGGCACATACGGAGCAAACGCAAATCGCAGTTATGTTGAGTTGCGACTAAACGAACCATTGTTACAAAGTGATCCAGCCACTGTGCAGATAATTCAACCTGGTGAATCAAGTTTGGCAAACCAAACTGTGTTGTTGAATGACGTGTGGCGCGAAAGTTATAAATTAACTTCCCCAGACTTTTTGCCAACTACTACTACTCAAATAACTGACACTGCGTTGCCAAGTGCAGGCTACGTCAACATCAATGATGTTGATATAACAGTATTTTCCTTGGATGATCCTGGTACTATTGCTGCCAACTTAGACACCATTGGTAATGGTACAAAAATATGGGTGGCCAAAACCAACAGTTATGATTGGAACATATATCGTGCCACCCAGGTACCTGGCAGAATTACTCGTGTGACTGACAACCTTGATGGTGCCAGTCTAGTGTCATTCACTCAGATACATAATTTATCTCTAGGCGATATATTAATTGTTCGATTCTTCAATGATGCCTTCAACGGCGTATATCGCGTACTGACTACGCCTACTCCGACCACACTTACTGTGGCGTACACATTCCCGAACGGTAATCAAACTGTCATAACTGGATCAGGAATAGGATTTTATCTTGACACCATGCGTGTTGCTCAAGCCAGTGACATTGGCACGTTGTCTTTTGCCAACGACTTGATTCCGGGTGCTATGGCCTGGGTAGATAACAACGGTGCTGGATTGTGGACAGTGCTTGAAAAACAAGATGTTTTTGCAGCCGGCTATGCACTTGAGTCAACTGATCCAGTGCTGAACAGTGGGTATGGTTCAAGTGTTGCTCAGGCATACGAAAACATTGCGGCATTGGTTGGTGCGCCATTGTACGACAGTGGTGTTGGTGCAATTTACCCGTACCTGCGTGGGCAACTTAATTTGTATGAAGCAAGCCCATTGATACAACTAGGAGCTGCCGACACAGCAGGATATGGCAGTGCATTGGATATTGGTTACCAATCTTGGGCCATTGTTGGCGCTCCTCAAAGCAACAGCGGTGCTGGGTATGCAGTGATACTGTATCGAGCACCTGCCAGCAATGAATTCCTACAAACGCAACTGTTGATTGCACCAGATTATCTGACCAGTGCTGGCAGTTTTGGATCTGCTGTAGCAATCAGCCGAGATGAACGTTGGGCATACATTGGTGCACCAGATCAAGACGCAGTGTATGCATATGGTCGTGTTGATTTAGAAATTCAAGAAGTCACGTACATTGGTAACAGCGCGACTACTACATTTAATTACAGTGATAATTTAGTGTTTGATCTAGTACACCCAGGTCAGATCACTGTGCTGGTCAACAACGCTACCCAGCAGTACGGAGTTGATTATAATTTAAACTCGACATCAGTAATATTTACTACTCCGCCGCTTCAAGATTTGCCAATTGTGATAATACGAAACATGCTGTCATCACTGGATTCCAACACGTACTATGATGTTGAACAAGACTCCACAGACGGTTCTGGTATACTTGCAATGTTCACAGTTGAGAGAATTCGTGGAACATACACCCCTACCATAACCAGTCGTGGTGCATTCTACGCAGATGGGGACACACTTACAATTAACGCAGCCACCATTGGTGGCGGCACATCACCTGCAAATGATTTAATTATTACGGTAACAGCAGTTGACGGGCTTGGGGCAATTACTGAATTTACATATTCTGGTGCAGGGATTTCAAATACATCTGTGTTTGATCTAAGCACAACATTGTACACTGCTACAAATCTGAATTCGTTCAATGTCAAAGTTAGCAACGTACTACAACGTCCCTATCTTGATTACACATTTGCAGGAACCACATTAACTTTTGTTACAGTACCAGCTGCCGGTGTCAAGATTGATGTTGAAACCGGTTCATATTTCATGTATGTTGAAACTATAACTGGTCCAGCAGGTTCTGGATTTGGAACAAGTGTAGCAACAGCAACAGATGGACAACAAATAGTAATTGGTGCACCAACAGATGTAAACAATTCTTTAATCAATGGCAGCACATACGTGTACGATCGCAGTGTTGCAAGATATCAGGTTGGCATTGGCGAAACAGACGTGACAACTTTTGCACTGCCCGCTGGATACAACACTCCGGTATCTGTGACGCTTAATAATGCGTTCTTGACAGATGCTGATCAAATATTGGGCGGACAATTTACAGTCGCCGGCGGCAACGTAATATTGGAAGATACTGTAACATTAGCAGTGGGCGACATAATTGAAATTGAAAGCAATATTTTCCAGTTAGTACAACAGATCACAATCAACACCCCATTTGATCAAGCAAGTTTTGGTAGTTCAGTTGACCTGTGCTCAAATAATTGTAGTATCTACATTGGCGCACCAATTGATGGCACAGTGTTACCGGGCGCCGGCAGTGTACAACGCAGTGTAAATCAATCTCGTGTGTACGGAGTAATATCATCTCAGATTCCAAACCCTGTGTTAACAAGTGGCGACACACTGCGTATTGACAACTATGAAATAGCAATACCAGCTAGTCCCAATAACACTGTGGCCGGGCTAGTTACTGCCATTAACACTGCCAACGAAGGCGTTGGTGTGCCTAATGTACGAGCCTCTGCCGCAGGCGATCTATTCTTTGTCAGCAACGGTGCTGTAAAAACATATGACATTGGCGTAACTTATTCAAAATATGCCATTTACAATCCATTGGTGTATGTTGATAACGTAGTGCAAATTTTTAACACTGATTACACGTACAACAACAGCACTGGCATTATTAGTTTTATTACCGCTCCCACTGCACAATCTACCATACGTGTGGTACAGGGAATATTAACACTGAATGTTATAAATTCAGCGGCTGTGTTATCAAACACACGGTTAACTGTGCTGCCAGGTGTAGTTGGAACAGTATTTGCTGACTTTGGATTTGTGGATTATGTTTATACACAGACCATAACAAGCCCTGCACCAACTGTTGATGCAAATTTTGGTGCTGAAGTAGTTATCGATACAACCGCAACAACCCTGGTGGTTGGTGCGCCAAGAGGTAACTTGTACCAACCAGTTACATTTGATGACAACACAACTTATTTTGACGACCGTAGTACAGTGTTCTCCACTGTGGTCGTGCAAAGTGGTGTAACATACACATTTGATTATCTTCCAAGCGCAACTGATTCTGTCACTAACCCAGGACAATTTGTATTTGGACAACAAATGTACGACAACAACATTGTTGAACTGGACCAATACGGCACTGCTGTCAGCTATGTGACAGGCAGATTATTGATTGGATCACCCGGAAGTGATTTTGGAGACAGCAGTAATGCCAACTATGGCCGTGTCAGCGTGTTTGAAAATGCCAACAGAACACCGGCCTGGACAGTGAAACATGTACAACAGCCAGTGGTTGATATTGCATTGTTAAATTCTGTTTACATGTATGACAAGTTAGAATCCACTATTACATCGTATTTGGATTTTATTGATCCATTGCAAGGTAAAATTCTTGGTGTTGCAAGAGAAAACATTGATTACATTGGTGCAGTGGATCCTGCCAATTACAATATTGGTCCTATACGCAACGTTGGCAATCCCTGGGCTGCCGCAAGAATTGGAGAAATTTGGTGGGACACTAATTCAGTACGCTTTATTGATCCCAATCAAGATGATATTGTATATGCAAGTCGTCGATGGAGTCAGACGTTTCCGGGCAGTAGTGTAGACATTTATCAGTGGATTGAAAGTGATGTAACACCTGCCGCCTACGCAGGACCAGGCACTCCGCTGAGTGTGTTGAGTTACACAGCCCGTTCTGAGCTTAATACTGATAATATTTTTGCAACTCGTTATTATTTCTGGGTACGTAATATATCCACAGTGGCCACCGTAGCAAACAAAAAATTAAGCACAAATGCCATTGCCAATTACATTTTTAATCCGCGTGCCAGTGGAATTTCTTACCTGGCACCACTGAATGCCAGCACTGTTGCAATTTATAATGTGATCAGTTTGATCAGTGCGCAAGATACAATCTTGCACATTGAGTATGACCGTATTAAAAATGATGACAATGTACACCAAGAATACGAATTGATTGCAGATGGTGTTGCTGACAGTTTCTTAAGTGCTGGCTTGTATTTAAAATTACAAGATAGTCTGAGTGGCATCAACGCCTTGGGGTCTCAGGTACCAGATCCCAGTCTAAGTCCTGCAGAACGTTACGGTGTTGAGTTTAGACCTCGACAAAGCATGTTTGTTGATCGATTTGCAGCATTGAAAAACTATTTTGGATATGCCAACCGAATACTGGCAAATTATCCAATATCTGAAACAAAGAGTTTTACACTGTTGAACAGTAAAGATGCTGAACCAACTGCAACTCAGACATACTATGCTGGAACATTCAACACCGGTGACACCTACACAATTTCGTATGTTGGCACTACTAATTTTACTGCAATCGGAGCAGCCAGTAACACAATTGGAGTTTTGTTTGTGGCCACCGGTCCAGGTGAAGGCACAGGCACTGCTACATTTGTCAATTGGAACTCACGTGTTGCTGACTTGACAGAACTGGGTTACCAAAACTTATCGGTTGTGCCCTACGGTTATCGATATTTGGTAGCAACAGACTCCAGCAACTTTGGCTTCTGGACCATATATGATGTTGTTACTGGACCGCTAGTTGGATCCAAAGAACTCAGACTAATACGTGTACAAAATTACGATACCAGCCGTTATTGGAGTTATATCAATTGGTATACGCCTGGTTACAACAGCACAGTGAATCCTGTTGCCACTGTTACAAATTATGCAGAACTATCCGGGATAACATTCACTGTTGCACCTGTTGGCTCAAGTGTCAAAGTAACTAATGCACCTGCAGGTAAATTTGAAATTTATCAGCGTACACTGACAAGTTGGGATCGCGTGGGACTTGAAGACGGAACCATTGAGTTCAGTGCAACGTTATGGAATTACTCACTTGGTAATTTTGGATTCGACGTCGAAGTGTTTGATGCACAGTACTTCGATCAGGAACCAGTGATTGAAACACGCAAGATTGTTCAGGCAGTCAATCAGCAATTGTTCATTGACGAATTAGCAATCAATCGTAATCGTTCATTGATGTTGATGTTTGAGTTTGTCATGAGTGAGTTTTCTGCGCCAGGATGGCTGCTAAAAACCAGTCTGATTGATGTTAACCATAAAATTCGTTCGTTGCTGCCGTACCAGTCATATCGTCAAGACAATCAGGACTTTGTATTAAATTACATTCAAGAAGTCAAACCGTATCATGTACAAATTCGTGAGTTCAACTTGCAGTACACTGGCAACGATGAGTATCCAGGTGCATTGACTGACTTTGATAATCCTGCGTTCTTTGATGAAACCTTAACTGTACCTCAATTTATTGCACCGGTACTGTTGCCATACACACAGTCAACTGCAAACAGTCCAACCAACCCCAATGCAGATACTGCATCAAACGCTGAGATATGGGCAGAAACTCCTTGGGCAGACTGGTATAATAACTACACGTTAACAGTTCAGTCGGTTGTTATCACCAACACTGGTTCAGGATACACTGTCACGCCAACAATTACCATCACTGGTGACGCTGTCATTCCTGCAGAAATGACTGCTATTGTCAACAGTGCAGGACAAATAGTAAGTATTGACATTGTGAATTACGGTAGTGGGTACATTACTACTCCAATCATAACTTTTGTAGGTGGCAATGGATCTGGCGCCACTGCGGCAGTGGTCATGGGCAACGACCTGGTACGTCAGATAAAAACCACAATGAAATATGACAGATACCAGTACGTGTCCACTATTCAAGAATGGCAACCAAATGTAACCTACGAAGATGGAACACAAGTTAGATATGCAAACCGTGTGTGGCAAGCAACCAGTGATGATAGTTTTGGAGTTCAAAGTGCTACATTTGATCCAACCAACTGGACCTTAGTAAGTGCCAGCACACTGTCCGGTGTTGATCGTACCATGGGCTTTTACACCCCCACTGTTAATCAGCCTGGATTGAGTTTACCATTGTTGATTGATGGCGTTGAGTATCCAGGTGTGCAGGTGTTTGGTGTTGGTTACGACCAATATCCTGGGTTTGATGTAGCACCGTTTGATTCAACCCCGTTTGATAACTTAACATATGGACCAGAAGGTCGTCCAACATTTGATCAGTCCATACTGGACACTATCTTTGAAAGTCCATACACAGATCCTTACCTGGGCACACGACCAACTAGTATCAACGTTGAAGGCGGTGAATACATTGATGTGTTCAGCAGCTATGCACCCGAAGAGCTGGTGCCCGGTAGTGAATTTGACACACTTGACATGCGTGTTTACACCACACCAGGGGCTGACTGGGCACGTGACGGTCACGGTTTCCGTATAGAAGTACGCAAATTTACAGTTACCTCAGCAGGTGAAACTTTAAGTTTTGCTGGCATTGCTCCTGTTCCTGCAACAATGTTAGTTGCAAATCAAACTCTAGGGCTCAACTTGATCGTTGACGTGGATTACACAGCAAACTGGGCAGAACAAACTATCACCTTGAATTCCGGTGTGTCGGTTGGCAGCGAAATAGCAATCACCTTGTATGAAATTGGCGGCGGTAATCAACTGTTCAAGCGGTCGTACAATGGCGCAGAAATTGGCAGTTCAGTTGTGGTACCAGTGGAGTACTCGTTGATTACCCAATTTGTAATTTTTGCCAATGGCGAATTGACCACAGATTACACATTTGTGCCTTACAGTACTACCAGCACTGAAGTGGTGTTTGCTGTACCTTACAGTATCAATGATTACCTGATGATCAGTGCCATTGGTCCAACCACAATAGATGGCACCGAAATTGATTACAGTTGGTCTGTGCCAGTTACACAGTATATTACAGGTGTGTCAGGTGTACTAGAGTACGACTTGACCAACAGCATGGAGTACACCAACCCAGACAACATAGTTGTTACTTTTAATGGTGTCCGTGCTAGAACTTCTGCAGGCATTGAATATCTAGCAGACGGCACAACAGATTATCTGTTACCACAACGACTGGGTTTTTCACAATCACTTATTGCAAACAACGAAGTTCATGTGTATGTAAATAATATTCCGCAAGTGTTGGGAGTAGACTTTGTAGTTGAGCCGTATGATCCTGTCACTCCACGTGCTGTAATGTTCACTGAGACATTGACCTTAGGCGAAAAGATTTTAATTTATGTCACAACAGGCACACAAGCATCAGTTGTTGGCACTCAATTGTTATTCAATACATTTACTGGAATGATCCCATCTAATGGTGACATCATTGCAGTGACCAGTTGGAATGATACTCGTCAACAAGATATACTAACACAAGTTTATGTTGGTCCTGAATCTGGAACTGCATTAGCTGTGGAGCCTTACGATACTACTGATTATGATGTTGGACTAGTAACCAATGAATCTGGATCGTATGATTATTCCATAGTGCAAAGTGTTACACGCAATAATTTATATCTGAATAGAACAATTCTTAACCCTGAACGCTTGTGGGTAACACTGAATGGACTCCAGATATTTGTTAACGATGGATTTACTATTGTTGACAACACAATAGTGTTGGCCAACGGTTATGTCATGTCTGCCACAGATGTGGTGATGATCACTGAGTTTACTGACAGCATTGCACCCGAAGCAATGGCATTCCGCATATTCCAAGACATGCGCGGAGTGCAAGCAACATACCGTATTACTCCTGCTACTACCACATATCTAGTAGAACCACTCAGTACCACCGATGACATCATTTATGTACACAATGCGGCTGCACTGAATGAACCCAATTTGGCAACAAACATATGGGGATTACTAACTGTAAATGGTGAACGTATCATGTATCGTAACCGTGACACTGCGGCCAACACAGTCAGTGGACTGCGCAGAGGCACAGCTGGCACAGGCGTTGCAGACCATGCAACTGACACAGATGTGTACAATATTGGACGTGGCAATTTACTGCCACCACAGTTTCAGAATTACATTGTTAGTGATTCCATAATTGCAAATGGAACAGACACAATATTCTATGCACCAAATATTACTCTGACGTATGATAGTGCTGAGGGATTCGATTTTCTACCGTATGATGTTGGCACTGTGACTGGAGAGCCCGGTTCTTATGATTATGGCGCCGGCGACCCAACTAATCAGGTTGAGGTATATGTTGGTGGCATACAATTAATTTCAGGATTTAGTGTTATATCTACTAACCCAGTGGCTGTATTGTTCGAAGTTGCACCTCCAGAAGGAGTTGAGGTAACTATTCTAGTGCGTAGAGGCGTGACCTGGTATGCTCCCGGCGCAGGCACAGCCAGCAACGGTGTGGCATTGCAAGACACCGAAACACAGGCCGCAAGGTTTTTACGGGGTGATTAAACAAGATAAATAAAGTATGAATCAAAGCGCACGACCTCAACAGCCACCAACACCGGCTAAGAAACCCACTGAAACAGGATCCATCTCTGTTGAAGGACATATTCGTATTTTTGACCCAAAAACCAAGGAAGTTATAGTGGAGAAGCGAGCATGATAATTCAGCCCGGACTAGCCAAAATTGAAGGATTTGTAAAAATCCACAACCCAGTCACTGGCGAAGTACTGGTAGATAAAAAGAACGCAATACACTACGAAAATATATCCTATGCCATGGCACAAACGCTGAGCAATCGCACAAGTGCCCAGGGCGGCGGCTGGATATATGAAATGGCATTTGGCAACGGTGGATCCAGTGTGGACCCCACAGGTATTATTACCTATTTGCCGCCCAACACAACAGGACAAAATGCCGCATTGTATAATGAAACTTATGCCAAAGTGGTCGATGACAACTCTGCTGCCGACACTGACACTGCCAACAATAAAATGACAGTGCTACACACATCTGGTAAAGTTTACACAGATATTTTAGTAACATGTTTGTTGGACTATGGCGAACCAGCCGGACAACAGGCATTTGATAACAGTACAAACTTCAACGGTGAGTACGTGTTTGACGAATTAGGGCTTAAAACATGGAATGGATCAGCAGATAATTTGCGTCTTATCACCCATGTAATATTTCATCCAGTGCAAAAGAGTTTGAATAGACAGATACAGATTGATTACACAATTCGTATCCAGACATTGACAAACCTTAGTGCGGCATAAATATAGAGATATAATTGCATTATAAATACAATTAACGGAGTAAGACACAAATGGCATATACAATCAATCTAACTGACGGTACCTTGTTTGCTACTATTGCAGATGGTACCATTAACACTTCTAGTAACATGGTACTAGTTGGTAAAAATTACGCTGGCTACGGTGAATTTTTAGACGAAAACTTTATCCACCTGTTGGAGAATGCGTCCAACACAACTGCCCCAACTGCGCCGTTAACCGGCCAACTTTGGTGGGACAAAGCCAATGGATTGATGAAAGTTTACAGTGGCGCTGCGTTCAAAGTTATTTCAGGCGCAACCGCATCATCTACTGCTCCAACAGGCAATGTGACAGGTGATCTGTGGTATGACACTGTAAATGCACAGTTAAAAGTGTGGACAGGCACTGTCTTCTTGTTGGTTGGTCCGCAGTTCACAGCAGGCACAGGCACCACAGGTGCCATTGTTGCTACTATTACAGACAACACTTCTGTCAGTCACGTGGTGATTGAATTGTATGTTGAAAATTCAATTGTTGGCATTATCAGCAAAGATGCTGCGTTTACTCCACAAGTACCGCTTACAGGATTCACAACAGTACGCCCAGGCATTACATTAAGCACACTGGTAGGAGCACAAGTTCCCTTGTTCCAGGGCACAGCAACAGATTCACAATTGCTCGACGGTATTGACTCAACAGGCTTCTTGTTAAGAAATACCAATCAAACTACCACAGGCACGTTTGGTGTGTTAAACAATACTGGACTTGCAGTTGGTGTAAATCAAGATTTCCGTATTGGTGTCACTGGAACAGCGGCAATACTTTATAATCAAACTACCAATGGTAACATTGCATTCAATGTCAACATTGCAGGTACACCAACACAGGTAATGTTGATCAATGGTGCAACTGGTATTGTGTCGGGTGCAAACGGCATCTATGCCAACTACGCTGACGTTGCAGAACGCTTTGCCGCTGATGAAGTGTTGACAGCAGGAACAGTGGTTGAACTAGGCGGCGCCAACGAAATTACCAGAGTTACCGACGAATTAAGCGAAAGTGTGTTTGGAGTCATAAGTACACGAGCAGCCTATTTAATGAATGCCGTTGCTGGAACTGACGAAACTCACCCCCCTGTTGCGATGACAGGTCGCGTTCCGGTCAACACCATCGGTGTTGTACGCAAAGGAGATAGGCTGGTATCTGCCGGCAACGGACTTGCTCGAGCCGCTCAACCTGGCGAAGCTACAGCGTTTAATGTTATTGGCAGATCCTTGGACAACAAGGCATCCACTGAGCAAGGCACAGTAGAAGCAATTGTAAAAATTAATTAATAGGATAACAACATGACATATACTGTAGGCAGCACAATACTAGCAACCGATTATAACGGATTTGTTAGTACCAACGGAGCAAACGTAAACGGGATTTGGTCCACAGGCGCCACCACAGCTGGCTATGGCGAAACTGCATTGAGCACAGTGAGTGCAGCCGCAACAATCACTGCTTCCCAATGGTCTACATTGAACAGTAAAATTTCGGCTATGGCCAGTCATCAAGGCACCACCATCACCAGCAGATCAAACCCTGTTGTTGGCAACACCATTGCAATTTTAGCCAACTTAAACACCGACGTGACAAATCTCACTGCTGCTCGCGGCAATGCCGCTGCCAGTGGCGCACAAACAACTAGTTTTACTGGCAGCACTAGTAAAACAACTGACACAGGTTCTGGATCAACTCCGTGGACAATTACTTTTACACATACCATAACCTGGGCCAGCGCCAATGCTGCTCGGTACTTCTTCAACGCAGGCGGACGCATCAAGTGGGAAACCAACAAAACATCAACAGGCAACTTGGCCGATGCAGAATGGAATGACTTGGCCAACACACTGGTTGGCGACATTTATATCACTGCCGGCAGTGTACTAAGCCCACAGGCAATTGCTGCCGCCAATTATACCGGTACTACCAAGGTAGGTGGAACTGGTACACCAGTTACATTGACTACCGCAACTGGTTGGTATAACTTGTTAACAACCGACACACTAATTTATAAACAATTTGCAGATACTGCTCCGTACACCGGACAGTTTATTGCAGTAAATGCCAAAACAGCAGGCACCGGAACACAACTAGTAATCACCACAACCTGGGTTGATCCAGGTGGTTCTGGCACAGGTTCCAGTGACGTTATCACAGGCGGTACTGCCACTGCATCACCATTTACAACTTTTGGAACAGCGCCTACCACATTGGTCACGCTGTTTGTACCAAGCTCAACTTACCTAACCAGCGCCGCTTGGGGCACACCAACTATTGCAGCCGCAGTTGCATAATTGAACTGTAGCGGTTTACCAAAAGGGCCTCCGGGCCCTTTACTTTTATCTACACTTCCTGTATAATAAACAATATGAATACTGAACAACTAATTGCACACGGTCGTGCCCGTTTTGATCACGTGGCCGCCCGACGATTGCTAAAAGAAAAATATCAAGCCAAGCTGGTATTTGCACACGCTAGCGGCATGTGGTGTGCCGGCCCTGAACTCTTAAACATCTTGGCCACTGTGCCTCCAGGTGATGCAGTGCTGTTAGACTTGTATGAAACTCCGGTACTGGTTCGGCCTGAAGAACTGCGTGGTCTGGCCATGCAACGCTGGCAAGAGCAAATGAATGCTTGGTTGATCGAATACGAAGAACTTAATAAACAACGATGACCACTGGTGCATTAATATTTGCATTTAACAACGAGCAAACTGATTATCTTTCTATGGCAGCATGGTCTGCCAAAAACATACACAGGCATCTTGGAATCCCTGTGGCTGTTGTAACTGATTATGAAAACCCGCTAGGTGACTTTGATTATGTCGTAAACACTCAAGCACAAGGTGGTGGTCAACGTTATTTTTCAGATTATGATACCAATGTAACTTGGCATAACACCAATCGTATGGATGCGTACCAATTAAGTCCCTGGGATCAAACGCTAGTACTCGATGCTGATTATGTCATTACCAGTGCTCAACTGCGTACTGTATTAAACAGCCGTCAAGATTTCATGTGCTATCGCCGGGCCTGGGATGTAACAGGATTACAAACATTTGAAGATTTAAACTACTTTGGCAATCATCGTATGCCCATGTGGTGGGCCACTGTGATGATGTTCCGTCGGAGCACAGCCTCAGAATTACTGTTTGATTCAATGCAAATGATTCGTGATAATTGGACACATTACAGGAACCTGTATAAGAATCCTGTTGCGACCTACAGAAATGATCATGCACTTAGTATTGCGTTAAATACTTTAAATGGACACACACTGTGTGTTGATGAGATTCCTGGAACACTGGCCAGCATCACACCAGAACATCGATTGACTCAACTTGATATAGATTCATATAGAGTAGACTTTTCGACACCAGATAAAAAAGCACGATGGATCACGCTAACACAGGATTTCCATGCCATGGGCAAACAACAATTAGGAGCAATAGTTGCCAATCCTCTCTGAACGTGGATATTTGATTCCGGCTGTAAACACAGACACAGTCAGCTATACTGACTGTGCAGAACAGCTGGCCATGAGCATACGTCAATGGCATCCTGACGCTAACATAGCCATATTAACTAACAACAGGTGTGACTGGTCATTGTTTACTCATGTGGTTGAACTGCCGTACGGAGACCAAGGTGGCTATGCCAATGACTGGCAGGTGTTCCGCGCCAGTCCGTATAGACAAACAATCAAACTAGAAGCAGACATGATTGCTGCCAGCCCTGTTGATCACTGGTGGACCATGTTTGAAAAGCGTGATGTTGTGATCAGTCAGGGTTGCAGAGACTTTTATGATCGGCCTGCAGCCAGTAGATACTATCGTCGACTGTTTGACGACAACTGCCTGCCCGATGTGTACAACGCAATAACCTACTGGCGTGTGAGCAAAACAGCACAGGATTTTTTTAATCTAGTAGAGAAAATCTTTTCAAACTGGAGTTCCTACAAGACTTTGTTAAAGTTTCCAGAAGAAATTCCCAGTACAGATGTGGTATATGCCATGGCCGCACTGATCATTGGTCCAGAACTGGTCACACTGCCCGCAGGCCTTGGACCAACCATTGTACACATGAAACAACATGTAATTCCTACACATACTGATGATTGGACCGAAGAACTAGTGTGGGAAAATACCGATCCGGGTGTGCGGATCAACACAGTAGCACAATGGGGACTTGTGCATTATCATAATAAAGATTGGAGATTGCTTTGAGTAAAGAAGAAGATAAATTTAAAAAAAGTAAACGTCTATTAAAAGATGAAAATGCAGTGGCCCGACAAGTTAAGATTGCCAAAGCACACGGCATGACCAACAAAGATCTAGCAGTAAAAGAACCACACCGATTGGCCAAACATCATGTGATGGACTGTGGTAATCCACAATGTCCATTGTGCGGTAATCCTCGCAGAACACACAAAGACACACTGACAGCACAGGAAAAACGACTTTTCCAAGATGTTGACAAAACAACAGACCGACACTCAAACGGTATTCCGCCTACAGATGAATGAAACAACTGAAAATTTTTGGCTGGCACTGGCAGAGCCTGCACCGGACCCTGTGCCTATTTTTTTTAGATTATACTACAATGAGCGTGGTGAGCCAGTATCTTACAGCATGGAAGACTTGCCAGGTAATTATATAGAGATTGATGCAGAAACATATCAACTCAGTAGGTTCAATGTTCGAGTTGTTGACGGCAAATTAGTGCCAGTTGTGTACAAAAGACCCACGAGTAAGTTAACGCCCAGCACAACCGGAACACCATGTTCAATTGAGAATGTTTCTGTTGTTGTTGCAGAAGACCAACCGCATATTAAATGGAGTTTAAAATCAAATGAATCAAATTGATGTAGCAGACCTAGACTGCATCTACTTGACCTACGACGAACCACAGAAGGAAGAATTCTGGGTTCGAATTCGCAACATGGTGCCTTGGGCCAAACGTGTTGACGGAGTCAAAGGATCAGATGCCGCACACAAAGCTGCCGCTGCCGCAAGTGAAACAGAACGTTTTATTTTGATCGACGGCGATAATATGCCGCATCCTGAATTCTTCAATCAAACACTAACATTTCCTACTACAGATTATGAACGTGCAGTGTTCCGTTGGAGAGCGTGTAACAACATCAATGGCTTGATGTATGGCAACGGTGGCATGAGTTCATGGACACGCACATTTGTCAACGAAATGAAAACACATGAAAACACAGATGGCACAGCCGCCACCGAAGTAGAGTTTTGTTTTGATCCCTTATATTGGGCCATGCACGATTGCTATAGTACAACATATCCCAATGGTTCAGCTTTTCATGCTTGGCGAGCAGGATTCCGCGAAGGTGTAAAGATGTGCCTGAACAAAGGTGTGCGTCCCACAGTGGCAGAATTTAAACAGCGTGTACATCAGCGCAACTTAGACAACTTGACTGTGTGGCACAATGTGGGTCGTGATGCTGAACATGGAGTATGGGCCATTGCTGGTGCTCGAATGGGCACGTACATGACCATGCTGACCAATTGGGATCATAAACAAGTGCAATGGTTTGATTCGTTAAACGAGTTGTGGGACACAGTCAAAGACACTGAGCCGGAACTATTGTTAGGTCGCGTAGCCGAAGAACTAAGTACACAGTTAGACTTGCCAATGGTCTGGTACGAAGACGAAGCCAGCAAGTTTTTCAAACATCATTATCGTATCGGTTGGCACAATCAAGGCGTTATGGTTCGAGAAATTGATGTGATCAGGAAGCAAGAAGGTTGGTAATGAACGTGTTGATAGGTCACACTGGTTTGATTGGCACAGTGTTAGGTGCCAACCTCGAATTTGACCAAACCTACAACTCTGCCAATATAGAGCAGATACAACATTGTAATTTTGACACTGTGTACTGTGCGGCACTATCAGGCAATCGCTTGCGGGCCAATCAACAACCACAGTGGGACACAGACAGCATTGGATATCTTGCTGATAACTTGCGCACAGTTAGGGCCAATAGATTTGTACTGATCGGATCAGTGGACGCTGTGTACGCACCAGATTCTGTGTATGGCAGCAACAGACTGGCATTGGAACATTTTGCCCTGACTCAATTTGAATGCTGTCATGTTATTAGACTGTGTACCTTGATTCACCCTGCAATCAGTAAAAATCTATTGTTTGATATTCGCCATCGTCAATACTTGGATCGTGTCAACGGTGCTGTGGTCAGGCAGTATTATCCGCTGTCAAGACTGTGCAGGGACATTGCCACAGTGATTGAACATGACATTAGAGAAATCAATTTGGTAAGTGAGCCTGTGTCTGACGCAGAAATAATGCAGAGATTCTGCGCAGATGTTGCGTTGACCAACAATGCTGTACCGCCTTATGATTTACACAGTTGCGCACCATTTGGTCAATACGTACTGTCAAAGTCAGAAGTATTTGAGCATGTGGCGGAGTACATGAATGATTGAATTTGCCAACAGTGACAGCACAATTTGGAACCGTGATCAACTGATTATTGACATTGCCCATGCCATGTCACAGGCCGTGCCGCGCATTGATATTGGTACCAAACGCGAAGGACCCTGTGCTCGCAGCCTGGGCCTGTATGATTTGCTGGATAATATGTGCAGTCGTTTCAATTACAGTGCCAGTGACATTTATATCACAACTTGTAACTTGGCCGAAACACATGACCGTTACAACATTGTTATAAAACCGCAAATGGTATATCTCACAGCCGCACAACAATATAGTCCGCCTGCTAGCAACAAAACAATTGCCAAGCATTTTGGACACTTTATTGGGCATGGCAATCAGCCCCGACTGTATCTGGGCAGTTACTTGTATGCACATCATCGCGATCGAACCATGCAGACTTATCACACCCAAGTGACCAATCAGTATCACAGGCCTTTTATTGGCGTGGAAGACATGATGTTCAACAATCATTCCTGGGCAGAAGTTCAAGACGCTGTGGAATTACTGCAACACTCACCGCTGACAATTGACAGTATTGATCAATATCCCATTTGTAATCCTGTCACACTAAACATTACCAAAGCGTATCCCAACTTCTTTGTGGAAATTGTGAATTTAACTTACTGGTCAGGGGACACATTTTATATTGATGAAAAGATCTGGCGCCCCATGCTGATGCGCACACCATTTGTTGTGCATGGGCCACAGAAGTTTCTGTCTAGATTACGTGCCCTGGGATTTCGCACATTTGACGCCTGGTGGGATGAAGGCTACAGCGAAGATCCACCAGACTATCAACTAAAAGAAATTGTGCGCTTAATAGAGCAATTGGCTGAAAAAAGCCTTGCTGAACTAGACGCCATGTACGCAGACATGCAATCAGTGCTGGAACACAACTATCAGTTGTTGAAACGAATTCAAATGCAAGACCTACATGCCTAAGCTACACATACCCTACGCAGAGTTTTATATCATTAATGTTTGCAATCTAGCATGCGCAGGTTGCAATCGTTTCAATGACTACAACTTCACGGGCTATCAACGCTGGAGTGACTATGCTGAAGTATATCAGCAGTGGGCCGAACAAGTTGATATTGGCAGTATTGGCATCCTGGGCGGCGAGCCGCTACTGAACCCCACGTTCTTGGCCTGGGTGCAGGGCATAAATCAACTATGGCCTGGAAAGAAAATAAGAATTATCAGCAATGGCTTTAGATTGGATCGACATGCCGATCTTTATCCCATACTAGAGCAACATCGCAACATTGAGCTGTGGGTTGGCATACACAACAAACAGCACAAATCAGAAATCATACAAAAGGTTCGAGACTTTGGTCAAGCCCCGCACACTGTGACGTTTAACACAGACAACCCCTATCAACAGTACATGACCATTACTGATGCACGTGGGGTACGCATCAAAATAGAATACAATTGGTGGTTCCACCAAGGTGCCATTGTCAAAACAGACGGCGCACTAACACTGCACCAAAGTGACGTAGCTCGAGCACATGACATTTGCCACATGAAAACCTGCCACCATTTCATACGTGGTGAGCTGTACAAGTGCGGTGTTGCGGCAGTGTTGCCCGAATTTGATCAACAGCACTCACTCACACTCAGCGCAGAGGACCGTGAACTCATGCTGAGTTACAGACCCTTGAAGATCACTGACAGTGGCACAGCTAAACAGCAGTTTGTGAACAGTCTAGACCAGCCCATTGATCAGTGTAAGTTTTGTCCAGAACAGTACAATGGTGATCAAATCTTTGCACAACAGAAAAAGGATCTAAAGTAATGTATATCTTTGCCGGGGACAGTTGGGCACTAAAAGGCTTTACTAATGACAATTATGACAAAGGTAATCAACAGCCATTGCCCGGCGATGAACGACTGGCAGATCACTGGCCTTGGCCTTATCAGCACTGTTTGGCTCCGGGGCAGGGTAATCTAGCCTGTTTGGATAGACTGGTTGCCATGCGTGTGCCCGACAACGTTCCTGTAGTATGGATATGGACCGAACCCGGACGTGATTATGGGCGCATAAAGAATGCCCCGCCGCATGAATGGATTGAAAAAGAAGACATGTTCAGTATACGTACAGCACTGAATCATGCTATAATGAGTGAGATACGTGATCGTGTGAACAATCCCATTACCTTTATTGGCGGGCTCAGTGACGTTGATCCGTTACTAGCACAGGCATTTGGATTTGATGTACTGTGTGCAAGCTGGCAAAAGTGGATTGCCACACAGCTAGATAGCAAATGGTTCCAGCATGGCTGGGGTGCGTCAGACGTGGGCTGGCGTATGCACAGCAATGGAATTGTACCGGGCCGAGCCGCAACCTTTGCCTGGGACGAACAGATCAAAGAATGGTGTTGGTGGGAAGAACACGGATATTTTTGCCATGAACATCCTACTCCGCAAGCTAACAAAGAATTTGCAGAATTTCTGCAACCAACAGTGAAGAAATGGTTACATGAACAAAGGTGATGAAACAGTAGACAACAAAAGTCGATTCTTAAACTCTGCTGAACAGATGGCAGAGGATCTTGGTCCTGCATTATGCTTGGCCAAGTGGAAACAGGTAAGTCTGCACCTGCCTACAGGACTCAACAACAGTTGTTACCACCCGCCGTTGCATCAGATCACTGCAGATGATTTGCAACACACTGGTGGAATACACAACACTGAACACAAAAAACAACAACGTATGATGATGATTCGCGGTGAAAAGCCCACGGAGTGTCAGTATTGCTGGAATATGGAAAACTTGGACAAACTGAGTGATCGCCACTATCGTTCTGGAGAAGCCTGGGCTGCGGTGGATTTTGAAAAGATTAAAAACAGTGTAGGCAATGAGGATGACGTTGTTCCCAGTTATGTAGAAGTTAATTTTAACCACGCTTGTAATCTAAAGTGCAGTTATTGTTCACCGCAGTTCAGTAGTAGTTGGGGTGAAGAAGTAGAACGACACGGTGCATATCCCACCAGTAAACCACACAATGCGCCGGAGCATTTTGTAGGCAATCGCAAACCTATTCCTGTCAGGGAAGCTAACCCTTATGTAGATGCATTTTGGGAATGGTGGCCCACCCTGTATCCACAGCTAGAGCACTTTCGTATGACTGGTGGTGAACCATTAATGGATCGAAACACTTATCGGGTGTTTGATTATGTATTAGAACACCCTAATCCTAAACTACACCTGAATGTAACGTCAAACTTTTCAGTGGAAGATGCGCTGTTTAAAAAGTACATAAGTTATGTAAAACGTCTTTGTACGCCCAACATTGAACACTTCATGCAGTACGTCAGCCTAGACTCTGGTATACCTGCACAAGCAGAATACTTACGTCACGGACTGGACTATGGTCGCATGGCCAATAATGTTGAAGAATTCTTACGTGATATTCCTTATCGCAATAGTCTGACGTTTATTATTACTATGAACAATTTAACTGTCACTGGTTTGCCTGCACTGTTAAAATGGATTTTGGAATTAAGAAAAACATATTCAACAACTTATCAACGTGTGTGGTTTGATACTCCAGTACTACGTGAACCTGCTTGGCAAAGTTTACAAATACTTCCAGAAAGTTATGCACAACAGTTAGAACGTGCTAGAGATTACATGTTGGCCAACATGGTTACAGAAGCTAACCCTCTGCACGGATTTAAAGATTACGAAGTGCAACGCCTAGAACGTGATGTTGCGTGGATGCGTGAAGGACAACATAAAGATAATTCAACTGCCCGAGCAGATTTCCATCGTTTCTTTGCTGAACATGATCGGCGTAGAGGAACTGACTTTTTAACAGCTTTTCCTGAAATGCGGTCTTGGTGGGCAGAATGCGAGTACCATGCTCGGCAATCGTAAGTTTATTATTGACACAATGAGCGAGGTTTACAGTATAATGAAACCTTACTCGGATGATGAATTCTGGGATTTGGGCCTGCACGAAACGCAGTCCAATTCAATCTATCTATTAGGCCGTAAGCAAATGGTAGAACACACAGATCGTGTCAGATCAATGACACAGGATCCAACCATAACTGTGATATTTGGCAACAGCGCCGAAGGTTCTAAAACTATACTGGATCAATTGCATGTGTTAAAGATTGAGGACCTGGTACTGTCAGGTCAACTATTGTTGCTAACTGGAGGCGAGATGGAATCTCAATATCCATATCTATTGCACGAACATTTTATTACACACATCTTGGACTATGATGAAAACATTCAGGCACAACAACGTACTGATGAAATCTTTGCCAAACACAACAAACCCTACAAATTTTTATTTCTAAATGGGCGAGCAAGATCACATAGAAAATATCTACTTGAAAGATTTCGACAAATGAATCTGTTGGATCATGCACTTTGGACACTGTTAGATGGTCGTGCCGGTGGCAGCAGGCATTTTACACTAATAGAAAACAGGCAAGATCTATTGGGAAAAACTGCATCTATTAAACACTTGCCTTCAGAATATGAATTTGAATTTTTTAAAAATAATAGTATTGTGATCGACTACCCACACAAATTTGCCAAGAACGAACTGTTTGGCAGCAAATGGGGAGAAATTTATTTAGAACCTGCTCCGTATATTGACACCTACTTTAGTTTAGTAACTGAAACTGTGTTTGAATATCCGTATAGTTTTAGAACAGAAAAAATTGCCAAACCATTGGCCATGGGGCATCCGTGGATCTGTGCTACCAGTGTAGGATTTTATCGAGATATACACAAGTTGGGATTTCAAACATTTGGACATGTGATTGATGAAAGTTTTGATTCTATTGATAATCATCAAGATCGAATGGAAAGAATAACAATGATAGTTAATGATTTGTGCCAACAAGATCTTGCAAGTTTCCTAAATGAATGCTATAATGTGTGTAAATACAATCAACAACATCTTGCAGAAGTGCGCACACAGACTCGCAAAGAATTTCCCAACCGTTTCCAACAATTTATCAATGAACGATTTAGACTTTAAACATGAAATTTTAGACACCAAGAGTGCAAGTTTTTGTGCGGCCAAATGGTACAATGCCACCATATGGCTAGGTTCGGGCCAGACCACCAGCTGTCATCACCCTCCAGCACACGCAATCGATGTTGAACAATTAAAAATTAATCCATCTGCATTGCATAACACTGCAAAGAAAAAAGATGATCGACGACTGATGTTGGAAGGGAAACGTCCCTCAGGTTGTGAATACTGTTGGAAGATCGAAGACATGGGCAAAGATTCCGTATCAGACCGTGTGTACAAAAGTAAAATTTATCCTATAAAGGCCTTAGATGAAGCATATAACACCCCACACACCGAAGATGTCAATCTTCGCACACTTGAAATTGCGTTCGATCGCACTTGCCAATTTGCTTGTAGCTATTGTAACCCTGCTTTCAGTAGCACATGGGTCAATGATATCAAGCGAAGCGGACCTTATGTCGGCCTGGTGTCTGATGGGCGTAACCACTTTACTCATGCTCACGCTAGCAGTCAACTATACCGGCTTGGTGAAACTAATCCCTATGTTGAAGCGTTTTTTAAATGGTGGGAAACTGACCTTCACCAAACACTCCAAGAACTGAGAATCACCGGCGGCGAACCGCTAATGAGTGCCGAGACATGGAAATTGATTGACTGGTTTAAAAACAATCCCGGTAGATCGACCACCCGGTTAGCAATTAATTCTAATCTTGGTGCAGATGTTGACGTGGATAGATTAATTGAAAGCACTCAAGGATTGGATGTGGAAATTTACACATCCATGGAAGCTGTTGGCGCTGCCGCTGAATATATTCGAGATGGACTAGATTATCCTGCTTGGGAAAAAAATGTAGTTAAATTACTAGACAGTCATGTGGGTGCAGTACACATAATGGCCACCATTAATGCATTGTGCTTGACAACGTTGCCAATGCTTCTGCATTACGTAGTACAACTTAAATCAAAGTATGGTCGTGAACGTGTTAACTTTACATTAAATATATTGAGATTTCCCAGTTTTCAAAGTCCACTGGTATTGCCCCGGGCATTGCTTACACGTCACATGCTTGACTTATCTAATTTCCTACAGCGATGGAAAGCGGTTCCTGACATACTGCACGAACACGAGATTAATCACCTACAGAGATTAATTGATTATTTAGATGTAGTAAAAACTCCGCATTCAGACGCATTTGATATGCCTAAGTTACACAATGATTTTAAGCAGTTTTACACACAGTACGATCAACGTCGCGGAAAAAGTTTTAAAGATACATTTAAAGACAGTTATTCGTTAGACGTAACATTATCAACATGGTATGACTCAATACAAATATAATTCAACAGATTTAGTACGTCCAACAGAACTTTCAGAACGTGAAGAATTTTTATTAAAAGATTCCAAAACATTTTGCATCTACCCTTGGATACACTTACACGCATATCCCACAGGCGAAGCATATCCTTGCTGTCATGCCGAAATGGGTGTGGGCCAAATTGGCAACTGCAGATCAAACACACTGGCAGAAATATGGAACAGTGCCGAACAAAAACAACTCAGAGTTGACATGCTGGCCGAAACACCTAATCCTACCTGTGGCCGTTGCTACGAACAGGAAGAATCAGGATTTTTCAGTGGACGTAAAAGTGCCAACAAGCACCACGGGCACCATGTTGCCCGTGTAGACAATACAGATGCTGCTGGGCATGTTGATCAATTTGAAATGACCTATTGGGATCTGCGGTTTAGTAATCTTTGCAATTTAAGTTGCCGTAGTTGTGGGCATATCTTTAGTTCAAGTTGGTACAAAGATCAAACAGAATTAGCAGGATCCGCTTGGGCCAGTCAAAACAAACCTCTTAACTATGCTGGTCGTTTTGCCACTGATCTGTGGGAACAGCTGATTGAGCATATTGATCACGTGGAGCAGATTTACTTTGCCGGCGGCGAACCCTTGATGATGGAAGAGCACTACCGGATTCTAGAAGAACTAGAACGTCGTGGTCGCTTTGATGTTAGACTAATATACAATACTAACTTTACACAGACACGTCTTAAAGACCGCACAGTGTTTGATTACTGGCGCAAATTTGACAGCGTGGCAGTTGGTGCAAGCCTTGATGCGTCGGGTCCACGAGGTGAGTATATACGTAAAGGCACAGACTGGGCTGTGGTAGAATCTAATCGTAGACAGATGATGGAAATATGCCCTAGGGTAGACTTTTATATCAGTCCTACATTGAGTATAATGAATGCACTGCATCTTCCTGACTTTCACAGAGACTGGGTAGAAAAAGGTTTATTAAAACCTCAGGATCTCAACGTGAACATACTTCAAGACCCTGCATACTTGCGTATCGACATCGCACCTGCAGAGTACAAACAACAAATACAATCTAAGTATGAGCAACACTTAGAATGGTTGCGCCCATTGGATCAATTAAATCGTGCCACTGTGGGATTTGAAAGTGCTATTACATTTATGAACAGCACTGACAACACACATCTACTAGACACTTTTTGGCGCAAGACGCACGAGCTTGACAGCATTAGACGAGAACATGTGCTTGATGTATTACCTGAACTAAGAGCAATTAAATGAACATACCACATGACACTTTTTGCGTGTTACCCTGGATCAGTCTAGAGGCTAGTCCTGTTGGCACTGTGCGACCATGCTGTTTGGCCATGGATGAAATTACCAACGATGCTGGTGACAAATATAAACTGGCCTCTACTGGATTAGTTGAAATACAAAATAGTCAAGCAATGAAAACTCTGCGTGAAGACTTTCTTGCTGGCAAAAAGCCGCAAAACTGCCGGCGTTGCTGGAACGAAGAACGTGCAGGTCGCACAAGTAAACGTATGCATACACTAGACAGACTCAAGCACATGATTGACACAGATGTTTCCTGGACCACGGATGCTATGCCATTGATGTTCCTTGATCTTAAACTGGGCAACATCTGCAACTTAAAATGTCGCATTTGTGGTTCGTGGAGCAGTAGCCAGTTCGCCGCGGAAGAAATTAAATATAATCGTGCAGAAGACACTCGTGGCAACTTTGCTTATCAAATGCTGAAGGACGGTGCCTGGCCTAGAGAAAGCGCAGAGTTCTGGACAGACCTAGACCAGCACCTGGACAACATACGCTACATTGAATTTACTGGCGGCGAGCCTTTTATGATCAAAGAACATTTCCAACTGCTACAAAAGTTAGTAGATACTGGACGTGCCGCACAAGTCGAAATACATTACAATACCAATGGCACACAATATCCAGATGAAGGTGAGGCAATCTGGAAACATTTCAAACATGTAGAGATTGCTGTCAGCATCGACGATGTTGCTGAACGTTTTGAATATCAACGCACTAATGCTGTGTGGACAGAAGTTGTGGAGAATGTTGAACGTTTCCGTCAACTACGCAGCCGCAACAGCAACATTACTCTGCAGGCCTGTTGCACCATTAATGTATTCAATGTGTACTATCTCGAAACAGTGGCCAATTGGCTTGTACAACAGGGATTTGATTTTATTTACTGGAACATGATGCACGATGCCTATTACTTTAGTATCAGCACACTGCCAGAATCGGCCAAAGCAGAAATTACTAAACAACTGACCTCTGCAAGCGTTCCGCCTAAGATACTTAAAGAATTTGTGAGTGCGGCTGAGTTTATGAATCGTGGCAATAGCCTAGATGGAAATCTGTTGCGAATGAACCTGCGCGACTTTGATTACAAACGAAAACAAAACTTAGCAGATGTGGCACCAGAGTTTGCGGCATTGATCAATTATGACTACAACAAAGCCTGATACATTGTGCATGGCGCCATGGACACACACGTATCTAAGTCCACAAACAGAACGGCGTATGTGTTGCGCTTCCAGAGAACCTGCACAGAGTTTTGAGCAGTATATTGACACATCTGCAGGCTCTGGCCGGTACACGCCTGTTACACTAGAGCAACACTGGAACAGTGATCACATGCGATCAGTTCGACGTAGAATGATGGCAGGCGAAACATTACCAGAATGCGACGTGTGTAATAGTAAACTGTTAAACACTGATGTTTACCGCAGTTATTTTTGGCATTTATTCAAACACAAATATGACGATGCAGTTACTACTACAGACAGCACAGGGTATACCACGATGAAACCAGTTAGTTGGGATTACCGTTTCTCAAACCTGTGTAACTTTAAATGTAGAACCTGCGGAGACATGTTAAGTAGTGCATGGGAAACAGAGCAAAAGACACATGACATGACCAACTGGCACAATCCTAAGAACAATTGGATGCGCACAGAAATACGTCAAGAAATAACCAAGTTTCAAGATGAGCAAATTGAGTCAGAATTTGCCGAAGCAGTAGAACAACACCGTGTAGAAGAGATTTATTGGGTGGGCGGAGAACCTTTAATGTATGAACAACATTGGCGGTATATGAAAAGAATTGTAGAACTTGGAGATGGACCTAAGCTATATGCTAGATATAACACCAATCTTAGTCGCATTGAGTATCGTGGCGTTAATTTATATCGTGACATTTTGACCAACATACGTGACTGGCAGATTTGTGCCAGCCTTGACGGAACCGGACACATCGGAGAATACATCAGAACAGGACTTGATTATTCACAGTTCTGTCAAAACTTTGAAGAAGGGTTAAAGTACCAAAAAAATCGTAGACAGATGCGGTTGGACTTTACGCTGACTCTTCCAGGCATGTTTGAGATTGGTGCAATGGAAACGTTAGCGCAAACGTATGGAGTAGAACTGTTGGCCAAAGTGATATTCAGTTTCGGTCCTGACATTGTTATGAGTCCGTTAGCATTGCCGCGTGAATTGCTACATGATTGGATTGACGAAATGTTACCGCAATGTCGCACACAAGTGATGCGAGACATGTTAATTCAACTACGCACACGCCCTACGTTTGCTGAACAATGGCCGGATCAGTATGCCGCAGGTATTGCAAAAGGCAAGGCACGTGTGTTAAAATTAGAACAGATACGTACACAACAAGTCACAATGACAGACATACTGAGCAGCCGGCCTGATGTATTAAAATGGTGGATGAATATACAATGATAGATCAAATTGAAATAGACCTGCGCGGAAAAGATAGTCTGCTCACTGTGCATATAGATGTGGCGGACAACAGCCTGAGTCACAAATGGCTTGCCGCATTAAATACCCTGATCCGTGACAATTATCATTTGGAAAAGAATTACTGTTTTTTTGGATTTACACAAAGTCAGCGCAACGCAGAATACTTGACTGAACAAATGAACAGTAGTATTGCTGCCATTAATGCTGCCAACATTGGATATCAAATTGACGATTATTTCTCAACTGCTAATACTATTACGCCTGATACAACGTTAATACATGATAAGTTAAACTATCTACATCGTTACTTTGAAGATTTACAAGGTGTATCGGGTGCAATGAGTCCTTTTTATACCAAAGCAGATTCTACTACACGATGGCATATAAGACAATTAAATTTGTTATGTCATGAATACGAAAGTCTTGTTCTCAGTATGCGCAAAGCACTTTATGCACCTGCATGGCAACGACCTAGTCAACTCATGTGTTGGTTACACGCACCACGATTTCTATTAGATAAACAAGATTATGAACTGTTTGGAATTGAAACAATCAATAGGCCACTGGGTGGAGTTTTTGTAGGCGTAAATAAGGCTGTGGGCAAACACCATTGGGAAGTATTTGTGGACGAGGCCAACTATAATCCCAATATGATCATTGATACTTTAACAACCACAACCATGCGTAGTCAACTTGAAGCTGCTGGTGATTTTGATATAGAGTGGGCAAACAATCCTGGCCCACATGACTGGCAAAAGAAGCATTTGGCAGACTTTAGAACATGGTTAATAAACAATGGATTTGATCCAGACGATAAAACATTGACCATTGGACATCCGCAGGTGGCTCAGGTAGATTTGATCCGTAGTTTTGGAACAGATAACTATGTAGATATATGGAACATGTTGGGAACGCATCTTGATGTGTATAAAATACGCACCAGCAATGCAACAGCTACATACAGTTATAACTGGACAGATGCAGATTATGCAGACCAACAAATTAAAATAATACAAAGGACATGATATGAACTGGATTAAAAATTTATACAATCGTATTTGTTTAGAAATACGCTATCGTAAAAAACTAAAAGAACTACGCAAGCGAGATCCTTTTATCTACAAATGAAGTTGAAAACATATTTTGGTATCAGTGCTGGATTTCACGATGCTGCCGTCAGTGTAATTCAGTCTGACGGCAGCGTCCTTTTTGCTGGCCATGCAGAACGCTACAGCAAAAACAAAAACGACGCACATCTAAATGATTCAATCATTGCAGAAGCAATGTCATACGCAACTCCGGATGTGATTGCATACTATGAACGTCCGTGGGTCAAAAAACTACAACAACTATATTCGGGACAATATGAGGAAGCCTTTAATTTTGGGAATTTTACTTTGGATCAGTATCTGCGTAAACACTTATCTGATACTGTTCATCGGCAGCGACTACTACAATGTCCTAGAAAATATATGTCCCATCATCATAGTCACGCCGCCGCTGGATTCCAATCCAGCCCCTATAACAGGGCCACAGTGGTTGTAATTGATGCAATTGGCGAATTAGACACCGTAACTATCTGGGGAGCAGAATATGATTCAAAAGGCATGGCAAAGTATAAAAAACTTTGGACACAACATTATCCACATTCAATTGGACTGTTCTACTCTGCAGTTACTGGCAGCGTTGGCCTACGTCCATTAGATGAAGAATATATCTTGATGGGCATGGCTGCATATGGCAATGCTGGTCACGCTGTTAAAATGCAAGCATTGGTAGAAGATGTAGACACCATACGCTTTCGTGAAAATCTGCACACCGGCATAGACAACCAGTACTTAGAAGGCTTAACGGAGTTTGATATTGCCGCTGGCGCACAGGCCATAGCAGAACAGCTGATCAACTCAGTAATGCGTAGAGCCAGGGACTTTGGCTGGAGTAACAACTTGGTCTACATGGGCGGTGTTGCTCTCAACTGTAGTGCTAACCGCAACCTAGGAGAATACTTTGATAACATTTGGATTATGCCTTGTCCTGGTGATGCTGGCAGTAGCCTGGGGGCAGCAGCACTGGCATACGGAAAACAGATACATTGGACCAACGCCTATCTGGGTAGTGATATTCCTGGTGCTTATCCTGTCAACGACGTTGTGGCTTGTTTGCTACGTGATAAAATTGTGGGTGTTGCTAGTGGTCGTGCAGAGTTTGGCCCTAGAGCTCTAGGCAATCGTAGTTTATTGGCAGACCCGCGTGGTGCAGATATAAAGGACCGTGTAAATGATATTAAAAGACGACAGCAATTCAGACCATTTGCGCCAATCATTTTGGAGGAACATGTTGATATGTATTTTGATATGCCTCATGGCTTCCATAACAGTAGGTATATGCAAGTCATCGCTCGCTGTAGGCATCCTCACATATTTCCTGCTATCGTTCATAGGGATGGCACTAGTAGGGTACAGACTGTTCCCAAGGATGGCTCCGGAATAAGACAACTGCTAGAAGAATGGTACAAGAACACAGGTTGTCCCATGTTGCTTAACACAAGTCTTAACATACGTGGTGAACCCATGGTAAATGATCGTGCAGACGCAGATAGATTTGAACAATTATACGGAGTAAAAGTCTGCTCATGACTGATAAACAAGTATTTCCAATCAAAACAGACACAGGATGCTTGCTCAAGTGGGCATGGAGTACTGTGTACTTAAATCAAGGCACAAGTGCCAGTTGCCATCGCACAGACCAACAACCCATACCTCCGGATAATTTTGAAAGTTTTCATAACCTGCCAAACAAAATAGAAGCCAGGCAAATGATGTTGCGTGGCGAATGGCCACAGGGTGGTTGTCAATACTGTGAGAAAATTGAAACAGCCGGCGGCATGAGCGATAGACAATATCAATTGCATGCTCGTCATGACCTAGATCGCACTCCACACGAGTTGTTTGAAGATCCAGCTACATTAGAAGTTGTACCTACCATATTAGAAGTATATTTCAACAATGTATGCAACATGGCCTGCTTGTATTGCGGCAGTCACTTTAGTACAAAATGGGAAGAAGAGAACCGACGATTTGGTGTGTTTACACAAGGCAATGTAAACTTTGGGCATAACACACAATCTAATCCCAACTATGAGCGCATGTTAGCAGACTTTTGGCGTTATCTTGAAGAGAAAGATCGTTACAAACACATACGCTACTATCAAATACTAGGCGGCGAGCCTTTCTTCCAGGATGAATTTGACATCAGCATGGACTTCTGGGAGAGTCACCCCAATCCCGAACTCACATTCAACATTATTACCAACCTAAAGGTACCTCCTAAAAAGTTCCGAGCCTACATTGATCGATTTGGCAAGATGGTTGAGTCTGGCGCACTAAAACGATTGCAAATCACAGGTAGTATAGATGCCTGGGGACCACAAGAAGAGTATGTGCGGTGGGGACTAGACTTGGCTGAGTGGACAGAAAACTGGGAATATCTACTGGATAAAGACTGGGTTGTGATGTGCGTGAACAGTGCAGTGTCGGCATTGACAATTAAAACAGCACCTGAGCTAGTAGAAAAGATAAACGAATGGAACGATCGTCGAAACCCGTGGAATCCTATTAGCTACAGTTTCATGAGTGTAATGACACCGCCTGAAATGGTTCCAGACATATTTGGACCAGGTGTGTTTGAACAGGACTTCGAGCGTCTGTTGGCCGCAATGCGAGAACGCAATCCCAGCGAAGTCAGTGCTAAAGAACACATGCGTGGCATTATGAAACAGATTGTGGCAGGACCGCGCAACGCAGAACGTGTTGCTGATTTGAAAGTTTATCTAACTGAAATAGATCGCCGTCGTGGCACCGATTGGAAACTGTTGTTTCCGTGGCTGACACACCTATAATAGCCCACGTCTTTTTTAGTTTCTAGTCTAAGCCATGCCGCTTGTTGGTTGCCATCTGTTCAAGATCTAATGCTGCCAGAACATCTTTACTAGTAGTTTGTTCACGCAACGGTCGGAGTTGTACATGAATCAAGTCTTGTACTTGATTATAATACCAGTTTGGATCGATCAGTTCTAATTCATCATTTAATAATTTGCCACTGTCGGTGTAAACACATTTAGGTGGAATTAATAAACGTTGAACATTGTTAAACTGATTTAAATTCATTGCAACCATCAGTGATTTCACCCCCACCGGTCGATTGGATAGACACTGTTCAAATGATCCACCACACAGATATATATTTTCAACGTCGGGATACTGTGAATTGAGCAAATATACCACCTGGTCCAGAGTCCAGGCCGCAAACATTTTCTGATCCTGTCTAAGAGACATAGTTAACACAGCCGGATTAGTGACCGGTGTATCATGAAGTATAAATTGATTTACAACAGGGCCATGATGGTTGTTAGAAATTATCTGTGCATGTTCTTGTGCCAACCAGGCTGAACCTGTGTAGGCCGGAACAGCAGGATTGAGATCGGGATTGAAAACCTGTCGACTGTTGTGCCAAATTGGCGACTCTATCGGCGTTGCTGTTGTTCCGTGAACTGTGTATTCTGAGTAAGATGCGACTACTATACACTTCACAAAATCTTGTTGAATAAACTCTGTTAGGTTTTTTAACATTGAATAAGGCCAGTGGCCAACCAGATCTGGCCATGCATCAATGACGATAACCGCCGCGGAAGTTTTGAGTCTATTGGGCATGACACATTTCTTCTAGACTGGGATTAAACTGTATACGCCCTGCATACTCTGAGTATGCACTGGTTAAGAAATACATGGCCGCCAGATGATCTGTATGTTCGGCGTTACCAATCACATCATGCACAGCGTAATCGGCCCAGGTGCCCCAATCTTCTAGTCGATTGATAACACCACTAAAGCCCATATCAACACATAGTCGACAGAAGTTCTGCATGTCTTGATAGTTGTCTTGTTGTAGCACAAACTTTAACAGTACTTCTGCACCTGTACGTTTAGCAGTGTCTTGCAACCAAGTTAGGTTAGCAATCAATTGAGACCATTGCCCGCCTAATCTCACACGTTCATACACACCAGCAGAGCCTGCATCTATGCTGATAAAATACTGTGTGATGTGATCAAGGATAGGAGAATCATCTAGTTGTTTTTTTAGCAATAGGCCATTGGTGAACAGCCGAATAGTTTGATTGTGGCCGGGCCGAAACTCTCGTATCAATGGACGCATAATAGCACTGGCCAATGGATCTCCGTTGCCACTCATCACAATGTGACAGGGCTCTGCAAACTCTTCTAACAATCGGCGTATGTGTTGTACCTGTGCTAGTTTTTGATCATATTCGGGACCTGAGTTGATCATTATTGCCGCAGGTCTGCAACTGGGACAACGTAGGTTACAACTTTCGTCAACATTGATACTGACCACGTGTGTTTTGTCTATCTTGCTGGCATGTACCACACCACACCGATCAACAGCACAATGTGTATATGCACCGGAATCAATATCTGCTTGTAATGCCAACGCTGTATTACTATTCCATACACTGGCCAATGAATCAAAGTCTGAAATTTGTCCCACACTGATCGGTAACCATGCTTCGCACCCACATACAAAACAATCACCTTTCCAGTCTATAACCAATTGGCGACTGGGCGCATTGCAGTGATTGTCAATGGTTAATTTTAAATCTGCATTACGCGGTATTGAATTGTACGAGTGCTGGTTAGCAATTGGAATGACAAACATTATAGATATGTTTCTAAACCGCCTCGGCGTGTCAAATCCTGTGTACAACAACTGATGCCACCGTCCCAGAAGTAACTGTGACGCAGTTCACTGATAATAGGATTAATACGATGCTGTTTACAGAAATCAAACACATCTCTATTGTAAGCACTGAAGATAACATTTTCTTCATCCAGCACTAAACAGTTGACATCAAATACTGTTTCAGCAACAAAGCCGGTCCACTTGTTCAAGTAGGTGTCTACAAACTTGGTAAACTCCTGTGTGGGCGTTTGCCCTTGCACATACCATGCTCCGGGACTTTGTTCGTATTTGAACTTGCCTATTTCCATTGCGGCCCAGATACTTGAGTCCCAAATCTTTAGCACTTCCCACCCTGGAAAGTCCTTGGCTAAGTCTAAGTTAACATCGTGCTTGCTGGACAAGATAACACCAGGCTTGAGAATAGCAAACACAGCATCGCCGTGGCCGTCTGTTACTGCTTCGTGTATACGATACTCTGGGCCCAAGCAGTTGTCCACAATCCAACGAGTTTGTTCTGGCTTTAGATAATCACTGTTGTCAAAGAATACGTCACGCCCTACACGTACAATACAACTGGCACTTGCTTGGTTAAGAATGCAGTCAGCATCCCAGCGACCGTTGTGTGGACTGATCACTTGGTCTGCATATTCTGCACAAATGTCGTCCAGTTCTTCCATTGGCAACACACGCAGTAACTTTTGTCCTAGACTGATTTGCCAATCACGCGGAGTCAGTGGAGGCAGCGGTGCACCACCGTTTTCTGTTTGCCACCATACAAATTGATCCTTGGGCGGCAAATTAGGTCTACGTACACGAGCACCATAAGTTTCAATTGTCTTTTGCAAGTTATTTAAATCTTCTTCTGTTTCGTGTAAGATCTGTTGTAATTGGTTACGCACTTGCGGATCTTCAATGAAGTCAAAGTAGTCTGGGCTGTATGCACGACCTACAATAACTTCTTCTAAGGGTTGCCAACTGGTGTAGGAATTAATCATTGTGTATTCTTTCTAATAGAGTATTTAATCTGCCGGCTTTTGTGCTACAAAATAACTGTTGATTGTGTTCAACATCACTTCGACAGGATTCAAACCAGGCGTGTAAGTTTTGCGACTTTAATTGAGTGATTGTGTTGCGCACTGCAATCCAACGTTCAGTATTATCTTGTATAGTATCGTAACTGTTGTCCACAACGTGATCGAATGTGCGATATCCTAGGTCTCGCAATGCAGACAAGGATCCTGCACAGCCCACCACAACAAAAGGTTGTCCGTGTTTGATTGCTTTGAATGTTTTTTCAGTTAAAAACGCACCGCCTGACCCGTCTGCATCAAAATGTGTTTCTAATATGATGTTACAGTAACTATCTGTGAAATGATTGGTTTCTATTAAGTGATGATCGTTGTGTTGTTCCGGTGTAAGTGTGTCGCATGTGTACGGGCCGTTGCTTAAAAATTGTTCAATATCTGTCCTGATTCCAAGAGTGTCAACTTCAATAGGATTGTCAGTTTCGGCTTCGTCTGTAGCAACGTCAGTTCCGTAACTCCAATAACTATTGTTCAACAACCCTGTACGATGCAAGTCTGTCATCACAGTGGCACGCCACCATTTGTGTGTTCTGCTTAGTACTGTAAAGTCGCGCAATCGTTTATTTGAGTGTACGGGTGTTGGGGGTATTTGTTGATTACGATGCCAGTATAGAAGTTCGTGATCTGGAAAATATGCAAAGCCTGGAATGCCATTGGCTGCTGTATTGCCACTGACAAACCGGTAGCAGTTAGGCGGCAGCAAATGATTTTGACACAGTTCATCTAGTCGATCTCGGATACGGAATGGATTGTCGCCTTCGTGATAGTAAAACAGCACAGTTAGTTCTTCGCGGCGTAACTGACGTCGCACTACTTCCGTCATTAAGGCAAAGTAGTCAACATCAAAGTTAAAAAAACCTAGCCCTACTGTGTAGTAAGATCCTGTAACGATATTGTTAAAGTCAGATAACTTGTACTCTATGCTGTGTGTGTTGAAATGTTCGTACAACTCAGCAGGAACTGTGTTGGGCCAATGCTGTACAAATTGTCTCCACTCAGAGGTGTATGGCTGTGCCGACCAACGTGCCAGTGCTGGATATGCTTTGTTACGAACTATGCGGTCAGCAACAAAGTTATTTGCGTAAGCCATGGAGCATGCCAGTTAGTTCCGGCCATAATATATTTGTTAATCCGCCCATGTAAAAGTGTCGGAAGTTGTGTTCCACTATAGGTAAACATGCACGATGTATTGATTGACGTTCTCTCGCACTTTGATTGTCTAAGTCTTTTAATAATCGAGTAACCTTTTCTACACGCAGTACGTCATCAGTTTCGGTGTCGTAACTTTCGTCAAATATGTCATTAAATGTTTTAAATCCGTAACTGCGCATATACTCCAAACTGTGGGCAGGTGCAACCAATGCAAATGGCATTTCTAATGCAATTGCTTTAAATGTTTTTTCTGTTATGTGTGTTCTGCGGCCAAAGTATACAGTTTCGGTAGGAACATATACCAAACTGTCTTGTGCTTCTGCATAGTTGCCTAGCCAACAACTGGTCATTTGTTGTGACTCTTCTCCTTCAAACAATCTCGGTAAAGCGGCACTTTCAAACACTTGCGAAATATCTGGATATGTGTTACAATACTTGTTGGCCACAACACTTATGTCAACATTTTCGTATTGGCATACTCGTGGCACACTGATATGATTATGCTCTAACCCTTGTTTGAATATATTATACAAAAACAACACACGATGATCACGCTTGCCGCCTACGATACGATTGGGACTCATAAAAGTTTTTGTGGGCGCACGATCTCTTGCACGAGGAATTAAGAATGACTTATCATATCCACGGAACCAGTCTTGACAAGCCCACCCATGGTAAAAATAATAGTGACTTTTCCATCCATATGCGGCACAAAGTTGCTCAACATACTCGCCGCGCTCGCTTACAACAACATGTCCAAATTGTTCTGGTTTTACTTGATTGTATTGATGCCACCACAAGTCCGTATTCCGTCTTGCTACATCATCAAACAATGGCCGATATTCTTCCGTCCAACACGGTTCTTGATCGTGCATCCACACGTAGTCGGTTTCTACAATGTCATCACTGCCCAAGTTAAATAAAGCATCCGGGTCGGTTCTTCCCGGCGGATCACAAAAAAACAATCTCGTACCTGGTTTATTTTTATGTAACCAAGGCCAAAAGGTATTATTATAAATCTCGTCTATTCTTATCATGTTTGATGTATTTTATTCTGGAAAAAAGCCCAATTTGTTTGCGCATGAGCAGGCAGTAGATACCATTGAACAAGCACAACAGCAGAGTCGCACACGTTTCTTTTGGTTTGTAAATTACTTATCGGACTACTCTGGCTTTGATTTTCTTTGGGAACCTGTGCCTTGGCAAGCACACCAACGACATGCATGGGCAAGTCAGTGGCAAAAAGATTCCGGCACGTATCTTGTTCCTGCGGCAGGTTATACAGACACAACCTATCACACTGATGTAGTATTGCATAGAATTAACAATGAAGATTCATGGAAAATACACGAAACAATAGATCAAGAGGCATGGGATTGGTCCTGGCATCCAGATCCAGCAGAGCCACCTTATATCTATGTATTTGGTAATCAGTGGAACTCGCCTGAATATAAAGCCAGTGTAGAGTATGTTGTTCCTGGAGCAACAGAACGCAAATACATGGATTTAAAAACAACGAGATTACCACAGCCACAGTTGTTTGCGCATAACCTGGCAGTGAGCAAGTTTGATTATTCTTGGGAACCAAATCCTTTTGATCCTCCTTATACGTATGTGTTTGGCAATCAATGGAATCCTGGAGTATTAGAACCTACTATAGTTTATACAGTGCCTGGCAGCACAGAAATCAAGTATGTAGATAATATTGTGGCTACTGTAGCATCTAGTCCTGCAGACTTCGGCGTGTTGCACGATATTGCTGACTTTGATCATAGTTGGAGACCCAATCCTACAGATCCAGATTACATATATGTGTTTGGCAATGAATGGCACACAGCAGAGATCATGCCCACAGTGGAATACTGTGTGGGCCATGCCACTGAACGCAAGTACATGGATTATCCCCGGGCTAAATTACCTGTACGGCAAGACAACAAGTGGCACACTATACAACAGTGCGACTGGGATTATTCATGGATTCCAGATCCAGGAGATCCACCCTACATCTACGTGTTTGGTAATCAGTGGCATTCAGCAGAGATCATGCCCACTGTTACATACACTGTGCCTGGTGCTACTGAACACAAGTACATGGATTACCCACGTGCTCAGTTGCCGGAAACACAGCTACACTGGGACAACATCAGTCATCATGATTATGAGTTCGACTACTCTTGGCAGCCCGATCCAGGAGAGCCGCCTATGATATATGTGTTTGGAAATCAACACTGGCCTGCAGAGAAAATGCCCATGTTGCGTTATTGTTCTGAGCCCCAGGATCAAGAATTGCCCGTCAAGTACATGGACTACCCCAGAGCCGCACTATTACCCAACAAAACAATGTGGGTGCTACCTGAGGGTGTGCGTGAAGAACACGTGGACTTCACTTGGGTTCCGGATCCTGGCGAACCCGCTTACATCTATCAGTTTGCTACACAATGGCAAAAGACCGGTGGTCCACAGTATCATGTGTCAGGCGCAACAGAAATCAAATACCTTGAGCATGTAGAGATCAAGATTGAAACAGTCACAGTTCCTGTTATTGAAATAGATCACCTGGATGGTGCTGGAGGACAAGTTCCCGGAGCCATAAAGAAGGTGCGTTACTTTGACAACTATAGAGATACTCTGATACGGTTGGCAAAGAGTCTTGTTGGTGAGCATGAGTTTGTATGGGTGTGTAGCAGTATTTGTGACTACACAGACTTTGACTTTTCGTGGCATCCAGAAAAATGGCAAAGTACCATGCTACATGTATTTGCCAGCAATGAACAAAAGTTTGGAGATACATTTTATATGCATGTTCCTACATTTGCGGCTCGTGCAGAAAAGAAAGCTCTGCTGGAATGGTACAGTGTAAACTATGTGCCTAAAATTCGTGTTCCACGCAGACCCATGCCTGTGATCCAACACACAGAAGACAGTCATGTTGATGTAGTTAAAAACACAACATGGTCGGGTCCATTGGCCACATTTACCACTGTAGACACTGTGTGCTCTGATGTGTTTACTGTGCCTTTGTGGCGCAAAGAGACCAAAACTATTGTGCCACTAAGTTCAGGTGCCACTAGTGTAATTGTGCCGAGAGTAGCAGTAGGTGACATTCGCACACAGTTGTATGACTACACACACATAGATCGAACACATCGCAAGTTAACAGATCAACCATTGGACATTGTGTTTATCAGCAATGGCGAACCTAATGCTGGATCTAATTATTTGCAGATGACAATATATCTGGCCAACGAGTCAAGGTACACAAACCGCGTTCATGTGGTAGAAGGTGTAAATGGACGAGTGGCAGCGTATCATGCGGCTGCTAGAGCCAGCACCACGCCTTGGTTCTTTGCTGTGTTTGCCAAGCTAGAAGTGAATCAAATGTTTGATTGGACCTGGCAACCTGATCGTATGCAACAACCCAAACACTATATCTTCCACGCATACAATCCTGTAAATGGATTAACATATGGTCACCAAGCCATGATTGCCTACAACAAAAAAATGGTGTTGAAGAATACTGGAGCAGGATTGGACTTTACATTAGATCAACCGCACGAAGTTGTGCCCGTGCTTAGTGGTGTAGCCAATTATAATGAAACACCTTGGACAGCTTGGCGCACTGCATTCCGTGAAGTTCTTAAATTAAAAGCCAGTTTACCCGATGTCGAAAGTGAATACAGACTTAACATGTGGCTCAGCAATGCTGGTGAAGCTAAAAATGCCGAATGGAGTCAATGGGGCGCCGAAGATGCTGTGGAATACTACGACCAAGTAGCCGGCAACTTTGCAGACTTGAAGAAGAGCTATGAGTGGTCTTGGTTGGCCAGTTATGCGTTTATGCGACGCAGTTTACAACCTGATCGCTGATGTATTCGACTTCTAGGTCTGTAAGTTCGGGGTAGATAGGCAGGCTTAGTACACGCCGAGCTAGACTAGAACTTGCTGCCAACATGTCAGGTCCTGGAAACATACGATACAAACTGATTTCTTGCAATGGAGTCGCATAGTGTACTCGCGTGTCAATTTTGCACAGTGCAAGATTGGCTTTTAATATATCTCGTTTGTCAACATCAATAACAAACTTATGAAACGCATGATTGTGTGCATTGGTGTCGTTGATTAAACAACGTATTCCAGTGTCTTTAAACCGATCTGCCCAGTGGTCTGAGATCTTTTGTCTACGTGCTTGCCAACGATCGATGTGTTTGGATTTAACCAACATGTGCGCACAGTCTAATTCGCTCATGCGACTGTTAGTTCCTGTGTTCTTATGTGTAGGTTTACCATTGTCTCGCCACGATCTAGCATATTCTGCTAGATCTAAGTTGTCTGTGACCACAGCACCGCCATTGCCATAACAAGCAAGATTTTTCATAGGATCAAAACTGATGGCTGCACCACCTTTGCCTATCCTTGTGCAGTCGGCAGCTAACCAATGTTGGGCAGCATCTTCAATTACGAGAGTATCATGTTGTATCCAGTGTTCCCAGGTACGAACACTGCCGTGATGTGTGACAGCGGCGCCATATAGACCGACCAACACCACTGCTTGGTAACTTATGCCTGTGGGAATTTTAGTAAGATCGATTAATCCCTGTGCATCTGTGTCAATGATGTGTATATCCCATCCTGCACGTATAAATGCATTGGCAGTGGCCACGTAAGTCATTGCAGGAATTAACACAGTAGGAGGATGCGGCACAGGAGATTCCGTGGCCCAATATCCGGCCAATATCTCAAGTGCGTGTGTGCCAGAATGACAAGTTACTGCATAGCGTACATGGTTCTTTCGAGCCAACCATGATTCAAACTCTGCAGTATTGTTGCCGTTCATGAGTTGGCCACCGCGAAGAACTTCGTCGGTGACGTCTAGAATCTCTGTACGGAGATTGTTATACTGTTTTCGGAGACCAGTAAACGGAATTGTTAAGCCAGTTGAAGTAATTTTCGAATCCTTCTTCTACATCCACTTGGGGATCATATCCTAGTACAGCCCGGGCCTTGGTGATATTTAATGCACCGCGACTGGGAAAGTCTGCATCTTTGTCGCGACATTCAATGGTGCCTTGGCCCACAATCTTCACAATCATTTCTGCGGCTTGTAACAAACTCACTGAATGTGATTTGGTAATATTGTATGTATCATTACGTGCGTGTTCAAGTGTTGCGGCAGCCACAATGCCATCAGCGGCATCATCTACGTAGGTAAAATCTAACGTCTCCCCTGCCCCATTAACTCGGAGAACGCCGCCTCGCATTGCTGTGAGCATAAATTTTGCAACAACTCGGTCCTCCACATCCAAGGGGCCGTATACAGCACTAGGCCTAATAATAGCGTAATCAAAAGCGCCGCGACGATGGTAGTCTTTGACAATGTCTTCTCCTGTTAATTTTAAGATGCCATATTGGCCAATGGGTCGGCAATTGTAGTCCTCTTCAACTTGATCATCAAAGTCGCCGTATACCATGCTACTGCTAATGTACACTACACGACTGACATGGTGTTTTTTGGCACTCTCACAGATGTTAATAAGACCTTCGCTCATCACACGACTACCCCAGGCAGGGTTAGCATTGACAACTTTCTGTCGGGGGAAACTGGCCATGTGAATAATCACTTCAGGCTGGTGTTTATTTACTAGCCAATCAACATTGTCAGCATCGGTAATGTCAATGTGATATATGTTGTTGCCTGATATCTTTTTCAAACGTTCTGACATCAAGTAGTCAACTTCAGCCTGGGGAATAATACCGTAGTTGGTACGAGTGTCGGTAATGACAACGTCGTGTCCTTGTGCTTCTAATCGTTGCACAACATTGTGTCCAATAAGACCAAGTCCGCCTGTTACTAGTATTTTCATTTTTTAAATTCTCCCCATTTAAGAGTCCAGAAAGTTTGATCTTGCTCGCTGAGTCTAGCCATTATACGATACAAGTGCCCGTAACTGGCAATATCTGCTTGACGAGTCCAATAAGGTTTTTCTACCGCATGTTCCATGATGAACTTACCAGCATCTGATTCCTGCCATTCATATATAGGTTGTGCCACATACAAATCAGGATCCTCTACATCGCCCATGCGTATCTGGTGTACGCACACGTCACTAAACTTTACAGCTCGGTCTCCAATGATTTTAACCTGTTCAGGTTGCCATTGTTTGTATTCGTCTGGATAAGTGTTTGTTATTGCCATACACTAGTGTAGCACAAGGATCAGTTGTTAGCAACCAAGTTGGCTGCCATTGGAAAGATTGCAGTGATGGCTAGAGCGCAAGCTCTTGCAATTTCCATGTGTTCTTTTTGTGTGCCATTGGCTGCACGTAGTTCGATGTAGTGAATCCAGCTACGCAGTGTGCCATTCATGTACATACGGCTAATAGTAAGACCTTCGGGTAGCACAGCACGGGCCTGCTCTTTGGCAATGCCATTTTTAATTGCCCAAGAATATTCTTGTTTAACACTAAACAGCACACGTTTCTGAGCACGTTCCCATTCGTATGCAATCAAACGTTGCTGTTCATCTGACAGATCTAACTCTACACTGTTCTGACGATTCTTTGTGTCTTGGAATCGTGCTTCACGCAGGGTAAATGCTTCGTCTAGTTCCTGTGTGGGGTCAGCATAACGTTGGCTGAACTCTTGGAAACTAAAACTTCTATGTCGCAAGATTTGTCTTGCAATGTCACGTGTGGTTGTAATTTCCATACAGGCCGAAACCATTTCTAACGGACTCCAGTGCTGATGTTTAACCAGATACCGGATTAGTCGTTCACTGGTTTCTGTGTTTAGTTGATTAGCAGGATTGCTGACACGGGCACAATACGCAATAAGTTCTTGCGCATCTGCAACACCCTGGTCAGCAAACTCCTGGGTTGGTTGGCTATACGATACAAGTTGTATTTTCATAAACCATTTAGAATTTTGTTAGTTTCGGGCTGAACCAGGCTGGCCACAGCACCAACATCTACAACAAAGTCTATGTCTCGAATTTCGTCGTCTAGTTCTGCAAGGGTACGAGTCAACATCACTTCAATTTCATCCACACTCATACCTTGCTTTTGCAGTGTAGACAAGTTAAACGTCTTTTGACGACCACCGTGAAATTTAAGAATTACTTTCTTGATACATTCTAACGGTACATCAGTTTTGGATACGTCGGCAATAATGTGTTCCCAAGCAGTCAGGAAGTCTTTATTGTGTTCCATCAGCAACAGCAGTCTTAACTTTGTTAGGGCCACGTGTGCGCTTGGCAGGCACAACTGCTTCGATTGCTACTGATTTGCTTTTGCTGGGGCGACTAACTGTGGGATCCATGCGTTCAGCATCTTTCTTCATACGTGCCGCTTCTGCAATCATTGACTTGGCATTTGCTTCCATTGCCTGTGCCTGTGACAACATGTTGGCAGCAATATCGCGATCGGTCAATGCACCATCAGCACCAGCTCGAAGCACTGGGGGAGCAACATAACCTGGTGCTGCCTTGGCAGCTTGTCCGGCTTTGTATTCTGCTTCTGCTTTGCGTTTGACTTCTGGCGCCACCATTCCGCGACTGGCATCATTCAGTGCCATGCGTTTGATTGCTTCCTCGCCAGTTTTCATTTCGTTCAACATTTTGTTCAGTTCGTCTAATCGGATTTTTGAACTGCCAGTTGGCGTAATAATAATGTCACTGGAACGCACTTTCTTGATCATGCGTTCTTGGTGCAGAGTTTCTAAAATAGGGCGACCATCTGGGAAGTAACTGCGATGTAGTGCATCAGCAAATTCTTCTGCGCTTTGACCGATTGTGCTTTCCAATACCTTTTGCACAGAATCTTGCCAGTGTGCCTGTAGCGTTTCAGGATAGACAACCAGACTCATGTGATCTTCTCCGGGTACCTGACGGAACAAGATACAGACCTTACGGTCACCGTGTTTACCAACGTGTTTCATAAATGCCATTGTTACTCTCCTTGTGTGTTACTGGCCGCAGATTCTTCCTGGGCCTTGGCTTGTGCTACTACTGCGTCAAGAAAACTGGTTAGTTTGTTGTAAACTTCTCCAATCTCCTTCATTTCTGCGGCCCGAAACGCACCGCGAGTGCTTGCTAGATCAACGATATCTTTCAACAGATTTAAATCGGAGATAGTAATTTCTTTGTTTTCCATATAGATATTTAATAAAAAAGATAGCAGTGCAAAAGTTTTTTACTGAGTATTGCACTCAAAATTGGTGACTTAGGACAAATTGATTGCTTAAAACTCCACCAACTGCTTTACATCCTTGACTGGAACCCATATAACATGGTGGATGTCAGTTTTAACTTTGACTGGAAGATCGGTATGCACTAACACACGTTTATCTTGTTCTCTTACTACGGTACCGATAAATGGCACTCCAGTAAAACGTCCAAATACTCTGGCCCCAAGATCAAACTTTGGACGTGGAGTATCTTTGTTTTTGTCGGCAAAGTATTCAGCGTAGCCCATATTAGTTGATCTCAAAGTGTTGTTTAATCATAGAAGCGGCACCACTGCTGGTAGTCTGAGTTGCAGTACCTTGTTCACAAACCTGAACACATTCCTGCACAATCAACTCGGCGAACCGTTCCATAAACTTTGTCTGCTCTTCCCAAGAATCACTTTGAGTTGTTTTAGCAGCCTCTTCCCAAAGTTGTTTAATTCGTTCGTTCATTCTTCAACTCCGAAATGTTCTTTAATCTCTAGTATAGGATGCAAGTATTCTTCACCAGGTCTGCTCATTCTAACAGTATATGGAGCAATAATATCAATACATTCCTGCACAATCAACTCGGCAAACTTTTTTGTATCAAAGTGCAACTGACCGTCTACCAGTGCGCCTTCTACACGATGACTCCAACATTGTTTTTCAAGTTCTGCAATACGATTGTTCATTTGTTACACCAAATTCTTTTTCTAGGTCTTCATCATTGTAGAAGAAACCTTGTCCTTGATCGTATTTGTTCTGCGCCAGTTGTTCAAATGTTTCTCCGTTGTAAAATTTCCCAATGACCATACGCCATCGTTCTTCAGGATAATCAATTAGTTCAAATTCGTCAACTCGGCCGTAGCCGTCATAGGTGCCCGTGACACGATTGCCGTTCTTAAACAGCACAATAACATCCGAGGCAAATGCCCACGGCGTGTTTCTTACTGCAACATCTGCCATTACAGGCTTGTCTGATTTGGCACAGCGCCAACTAAAGAATCCCATCATTTACTCCATTTAGTGTCTTGACAAGTACAGTTACGACCTTGATTACAGTCGCCTGTGCATCCTGTAGGAGGCATTGTGGCAAACAACACTACGATGCTCACCACTACTGCTAATGTAATTAATAATACAACAATCATTTCTGGCACTCCTCAATTTTCTTCTTCTTCACCGTAGTAGGCATATTGCCCGAATGGAGGAACAATAGTTCTAGTACCATGCAAGATGAACACAGTTTCTGTATAGTTCTCGTCGCCCCAGCTACCATATGGGTATCCGTCTGTGAACATGACCAAGCGTTTGGGCTCAATCTCGTTGTGTTTTAAATACTGGTACACACAATCAAAATCTGTGCCACCGCCACCTGCTGGCTCGTAGTCACAGATTGTGTCCAAGTTGTCACTATCGTATTGCACAGGATTATAAGTTTCTGTATCAAAGCTAACAACATGGATCTTGTATGCTGGAAACGATTCCATAATGCCTTGGATCTCACTTAAGAAGTCCTTCAACATGGCTTCACCAATGGATCCAGACGTGTCAATTGCCACTGCAATATCGATCATGGGCTCCAGCTTCATGCCGGGCATGATGGCATCCATGTCCCAGCCTTTACGGCCGGTTTTCATCCAGGTATAGTCACTCTTAATAGTGCTTTCTAACTGCATGCGGAGCAGTTCGCGCCAGTTCATCTTGGGCTCTGTCAAGTCCTTTAAGATACGACGAACGCCTGCGGGCAAGTTGCCTGCGCCATCTGCATCTGCGGCCACAGCCGACAACATAGCTTCTTTAATCTCGTCCTTGATCTGTTGACGATCCTCGGCACTCAGTTTAGGACGACCCTTGCCTTTTTTGTCTCCGTCTTCACCTTCCTCACCTGAACCGCCACTGTCGTCATCGCCTTCGCCATCCAGGTGCTCGTCAATCATCTGGTCCATCAACTTGCCAATGTCGATCTTGTCTGCTTTCTCATACAGGATATCGTACACTTCCTCGGCGCAGAGACCTTCATATTTTTTGTCGTATAAACAAGGCACACTGGTGATAAACTCGCCGACACCGTGCTTCTTCAAGTCACCATTTACACAATAGTCGTCTGCAATATTCCACAACATGGGATCTCGTTCTCCGCAACGTCCAAAGTGGTCATATACACAATGCAACACTTCGTGTCCAAACAGGAATTCTACTTCTTTGGGACGGAGCAGTTTAATAAACTTACAGTTATAATAGAAATTACGTCCATCTGTTGCGGCAGTAGGACACCACTCGTCTGCGTTGACCAGTTTTAAACGAGTTGCCAAGTTACCAAAGAAACTGGCCTTTAGCAACAGGCCCACACGAGCAGTGGTCAAGATTTCTCGTACTTCTCGATCCAGTTTGGGATCCATTTTACCAATGAGATCTTTAAACTTGTCGCTGTCTTTAGAATCTGCGGTGGTACCTTTTTTGGCGCTCATACAATTCCTTAATTAAGATCTGGCTTGCAAAATGTACTTGCCGTACTTTTGATGGAACTCGTCAAAGTTCTTCAGCTTGGTAGGCTGGAATGGCAGGTCGTACGTGGTAAGAGCAATACGAGCACCCATAACAACTAGTTCTGTCTCAAAGTTCTTCATCATGTAGCCCAGGAAGTTGTCGGACATGTTATGAAACTCTTTGTCTGGCACTTTACGGGCCACTGCATCTTTGAGCTCATAGCACATGGAGATAACCAAACTGTACATGGCACTGACTTCTTTAACAGACAGGTCGGTTACCTTGCCTGACAAAATGTCCTCGGGCTTGGGCAGTTTAGAACTGATCTTACGATGAGCCATAAATTTAACAGCAAGACCTTCGCCAATTGTACCGGCAATTAAGTTGGTCAATGTGTCGTTGTCTGTGTCCTCGTCATCCAACAACTGGCTCACAAAAGTCCACGAGCGCGGAGTAGCAAAGGCACGGCTGGCACTCTTGGCGTCAAAGTCGTACAGGTCCTGTTTGGCAAAGCTCAAATAGCCCACAACGTCTTTGTGGATGTTGTGCTGAACAGCCCAGGCCTGGTAACTGGCAAAGTCCACTTTCATCTCTTGGTGGATGAAACGATTGGCAAGCGGAGTAGGCATGCGATAGGTAACGCCTTTGTCGCTTTCTCTGTTGCCAGCGGCCACCATAACAACATTGTCCGGCAGTTTATACTTGCCTACACGACGGTTCAAAATAAGTTGGTAAGCGGCAGCCTGTACATTGCCTGCGGCACTGTTCATCTCGTCTAAGAACAAGACTACAATAGGATACTGGCTGGCAGTTTCCTCGTCCGGCAAGTCGATCGGAGGTGCCCAGTCCATCTTGCCGATTTCTTTATTGTAAAAAGGAATGCCTCGAATGTCTGTGGGCTCCATCTGTCCCAGTCGGCAGTCGTACATGATACCGCCTAGTTCGTTTGCAAGTTCCTCTACCAGTTCACTTTTACCGATACCGGGAGGACCCCAAAGGAACAGCGGGCGTTTAACTTTAAATGCTTTTAACAAACTCTTGCGAGCCTGCGTAGAGGTAACGGTACGGGTATCTGACATAGTGCTTCCTTGTTGCTAATGTATGTATTATACTGTTAAACTGTTTTTCCGTCAACCAGCCTACGGATGCGTACACCCATGTCTTCTTCTGTGTCGCCTTTGCCTGTGAGCATGTAGGCAGTGTACTCCACCATGTCTGCTTCTTTAAACTCCAAAGCAATGCCCAAGTTCTTAAACACAAGGTTAACTTGTTTAAGAGTTTCTTCCACTGTTTTTTGCACAATGTCTACGTGGCTGGAGTCTACCTCGTCATCATCGTAGCCCATCTCGTCTGTCAGCACATTGTGGAGAGCCATTTCGTCGTCCATAATGCAGAACTTGCCAAACGCCTTGTTTAGCGTTTCGTTACCAAAGTCTTCAATGTGTTCACCAATGTCGTTAGTGTCGATATCGCTGAGGCGTTCTTGTTTTGTGTATGTATGCATAGTTGGCTCCTAATTAAGTTACAATACAAGTATTATAGCAAAATGGGAATTATGGGTCAACCGGGCAAAAAGTGTCTATTTTTTAAGCAGAATATAGTGTTGTTTTTACGCAACACTACATTGTAGGGCCATTTATCAACTGGTTCTTTGCCAAGATTGTCAACAAACTGATCATTAATCAGTTTGCGTTATACTTTCTTGGCAAGAAATACTTGTATAAACCACGCACTGTAGTCAGTCACTTGACTGTTGGTGTAATCGTATTTGTTGCTGTGCTGATGGTGGTCACGGTGCAAGAATGTTGGAGATAGTAATCTTGCCAACCAAACACGATCCGTGGACTTGTTTGGTCCTGGTAACAAAGGATCGTGACTGATCATGTTCACCAACATGCCTTTGTGAAACGACAGTATTGCCGCAAACAGTATCACAGTTGCCAGAGTTGTGTTCAGGGCAAACAACACAGCGTAAAACACAGCAGGCGCAATACTCTCGTATTTCCACATGGACAACATCCAAGGGTGTTCCTTGATCAGGTCTTTGACAATGAACTTGTCTGACTCCGGCATTTTGTACGACACCAACCAGGTGTAGTAAGCATGAAGTCTGCCATGAATTGGGCTGTGCGGATCCTGATCAGTGTCAGAATATTTGTGATGCAACCGATGAGTGGCTGCCCATGCCAGCGGTTGTCCAGAAAACATCAACATCGACATCCAGGACACTGTTTTGACCAAACCTGGTTTGGGTGCAAATGCCCGATGCGACAGTAGCTTATGGTAGCCGATCACTGTGGCCAGACTATGCAAAGGATAATAAAACAGCACAGTCAACGCAACAACCAACCAAAAGTTTGTGTTGTAAAGGCCAAACAGCAACGCAATGTGCATCACAGGCACAAAAAAGAAATAGTGGATTTTACGAAGCAGCGTTTGCATTTACCCCGTCCTGTTTTAGCATTTTTACAATCAACCAGCCTGCGTCAAATTCGTACCACTTGTTTTTGAATTTAGCATCGGATGCAATGTCGTGATGCTTGTGATGCAGCCACTCGCCGCCCATTGGGACAACAAATTCCAGCCACCAATGATTGGTTGCGCTGTCTTTGTTGTGGCTAAACGTTTTGTGAAAGCCTTGTCCAAAATGCAAAAAGAATATGGGCAACAGATATCCCCACACAAAAAAGTCCATAGATACCAAAGCAGATAGCAACCCAAATCCCAATACAAACAACACAGCATTGTTGTGCAAAAACAGATGTTGTTGATTAGAAAACCAACGGCCCGGAACCAAAAACTTTTTGTCTGGCAGTTTATAGCTGGCAGTTAAAAACCCACGCAGTCCCTTGATATGTGAGTCTTTTTCAGTATTGGCGTACCTATGGTGTGCTAGATGTAGATACGACCAATTTATAGGACTGGCATATGAGTAACAAACAGTCAAGGCAGCCAAGCACCACATCACATGCGGGTTGGCAGCAAACGCACGATGAGAAAAATATCTATGTGTGACAGCACTGAATATTGAAATCAGCACAAAGTGGATGGCCAGTGCCATCACAAACAGATTCCAATCCCAGTTGAACATAGCATATGCCAATCCCAAAGCCCCAGCGTAGTAGGCAATGGTGGTATTACGGTTGTCCATTACTAATTTCATATCACTCGTCTAAGCTCACTAGACTTTCCAACTCTGACTGACCGTGTACGTCAATGATTAGGTGCAGCCGGTCAACAGGGGATTGATTTGTGACCCAATGCTTTACTCCAGTGTTGAAAAAATAAATTCTACCATCTGCTGGCATGTGCATGGAATATTGCTTGCCTTGGCGTTCCATGTGCATAATAACACCGGGATGAGTAATGATTGGGATATGATAGCGAGTTACATAACTTGGATCATGATCCACATGAGGCTTTATATCATGCCCGGCTGCAATGTACGTCAATCTTGCTCTGGTAAGTTGTGACTTGAAAAGATCTAAAACTTTTGCAAGTTCACCTGCTACTAGTTCGTTTCTCTCGCCATAATTCAATTCGTCGGCATGCGGTATATAATTTTTGTGATTTGGATCTCGTCGCTTTAGCCGATTAAAAAATGTATCAGGAGAAGTATTGTTGTTTTGCAAAGCCTTGGTGGTGTCAAATTTGGTCAATGCTATTTGCCTAAATTTCAAACTTTCCAAGCCGGGTTCGTCAGCATCTTTAAAAAAGTTATTGTAACAGTCTTCATTGATGCTGATATACGTTTTCATGTCACTGTCAGCACTGAGCCTGATATCATTGTACTGCTGTATATCCAGTATACTGTGATCATCAAGGTAACTGGCCAACGAAGCAATGTCAACCACATGATCTTTAAGATAACCAAAACAAGGCAATTGTTTTCGATTTTTCATTTTAAATCCCTTATTATATTTTTATAAATTCTTCTGGTGTTCTTGCTACTGTCCTAGAAATGTCGCAGTGATTAAAATTAAGAGCAATACGATGCACCACTCGATTTTGAATATTTTCACAGCGCCATCTTTTGTGAATACTTAACCATTGTTCACTCAACACAATATCACCATCTTGCCAGTCATGGTGATATGTGTATTTTTCTTGCTCAACATGTAGTCGTAATTTTTGAATTAGAGCATCACTTTTGTCTTTGTCAAATCCCAGAATCTGATGAATTTGCAAAAACGAAAAAAACATGCCTGTGACACCGGCCTGATTGGTGTGTATTAAATTTGGATGCCAGTTATTATTGATGGCATTTGAATCTCGAGCGGTGATTGAGTAAGTGTCTTCAGAGATTACTTTTGCGTCAAACCCCATTACTAGTTTTAAATCTTTGATTTGTTCTTTGAGCTCTTGGTCAAGATCCTGATAGCTCATGATGTTGTTGATCCAACTGGTCCTACTGCCTTGTGAGTCTTTGACGCCATACAGCCAAATCAACGGATCCCTAGCCTCGTCGCCAGTTCGATTACTGTGCCAATCCATGTCACTCACATGTTCAAACACTCCGGCCACCCCGCCGTGATGATTGCCCCCGCCGACTCTAACAATTTTCCCACATCCGCCTTCTACAAATTTTGTGCCTTGAGTCGGAGCATCCGGCAGCGCAAGTTGCTCACACACACCAATTCTTTCACAGATGTCAACTTCGTCGCCTGGAAAAAGATGTTGATTGCGAATTACAACCACAGTGTCTTTAGCGGCTAACCAAGCTATGGTGTTCATCTCTTGCTGTGAAGCAGAACGTAAATCGATGCCGGTAATGATCGAAGTCCATCCATTTTTATCTAGTTCTATTTTCATGACCGTATTACTTCTCCATAAATTCTTCTTGTATTGCTGCCTGCCAATGATACTATTTCCCTGGGTTCGACATCTCTTGCAACAGTGACTCTGGGATAAATAATTGCATCGTTGCCCACAACAGTGTGATTTTTTCCAGTTCGTAAAATTGCCGCGCCTGGCATGATCGATACATTGTCTTTGATAATGGTATTAGTAGAAATCATACTATACGAGTTTATATAACAATTATCTCCTATTTCTACATGGTGTCCGATTATTGAAAAACTGTCAAGACGAGAGTGAGCGCCAATGGTAACATGGTGAGAAATGCCGGCACAAAACCCAATCAAGCAACCTGGTCCTATTTCTACCCCATCATATATTTCGCTACCGGGATGGATCAGAGTTGCACAATTTAGATTATGGTGGTTAATTATTGATATGTAATCTAATCTCTTTTTTCTAGACCTCTGATCTTGAGTAGAGTATGATTGTCCAATGAAAAAATCAAATTGATCTCGGGCCGCATCAAAATCAAATGAATGTTCACTGCCGATGATTTCTACACCATTTTTTTTGTCAGTGTTTCCATAGTAATCACTATCGACAATACCGGCCACTGGTATATTACTTAGCTGGCAGATACGCAAAGGAACTTCTAAGTTTGTGCTTGTTCCTAAAAAAATTACAGGGCGCATGGATATTTTTCCAGAGTTGAAATATCCACATCAGAAGAATCAAACTTTGAAGTGTATCCCATGATTCTCCATAACAATCGATCTTGAATGTGTTCAAACGGATCTCTAGCATGCATGCTGAGCCACTGACAATTTATAATAATTTCGTTATCGACCCAATTTTGAGAATAGCAGTATTTGGGCTGAGTTAAAAACTCTAATAAAAAATGATGCCACTGAATTTGCTGACGTTTAGAAACGGGTTGCTGATCTATGTAAAATTTAGGATATTGCATTGGGCTCCAGTGTATCCCTTGCTGTCCGGACTTGTTGGAATTAACCAGTTTGTTAAAGCCTACCCGACCTTGATAATTCACATCGACCGCACCTGGTCCGTTGTCGGTGCTGCCTTGATAATTGTAATAGCAATAAATTTTATCTAAATTTTCAAGTAAACCATTGGGTGCATTATCTGCTGATCTCAAATCTTTTAATGCCGCTATGCTGTTGCTAAAAAGTGTGGCACTACCTTCTGTATGCTCAACTGCATACAAGCATAAAGCATCGGGTCTTTCTTCAGCAGTTCTACCCGGTTCGTTGCAATGCCATGGCAAATGTTCGGGCATACCGAATAATCCCAACATCTCTCCAGTTTCGTCTCTACGACCAGTAACACGAATCACTTCTTTGTTAGTGCCTTCCATAAACACTTTCTCTTTGGCTGGAAGATCATTGTTAAGGCCTTCAAACACCTGTTGCGAAAAATGATGATATTGTTCCAGTGTCAACTTTTCTTTGTTATGAATCACTGCTAACAAATTCATGTAAGGCAGTTTTTTTAAGACGTTGGCATCTGCTGGATCAATATTAAAAATGTCAAAATCGGTGATATGAATCACCCAGCCGTTTGGATCGATTGATAATTTCATATACCTATTTATTTAAATATAGTGGTGCATAACTATTTGTATGAAAATTACTCGTTCTACAATCGATCCAATCCTACTCAGCGCCGCCGCAATCATTTTTCCAATTTGTATGCTGATTAAATTAAGACTAGTCAAGGCACTAGGCCTTGACTAGTCACATTGCAGGACCATTGCCGTTTTTAAAGCCCACTGTGCCGCCTTCTGCTTCGATGCGTTTGATAGCATCTTCAAACAAGATAGGAGTAAAGTCGGTTTGCTCCACGCATACGCAATGATACCGCACATCGTTCTCGTCACTGTATAACACAGCGCCTGTTCGAGCATCGACTCCACGAGCCCGTTTCACACGATTGGTGTGCAAGTGCCCATGTATGTTAGTACCAAACCGACCCAAGCTGGCTTCATGCACAGGAATATGACTCAAGATCATTCCGTTCATCACATGGTACGCCCGCAACTCGCGAAAGTATTCTCTGTATTCGTCGTCACGGAAGATGTCGTGATTGCCGCGGATCAACACCTTGTCTCCGTTTAACCGATGTAATGTTTTTAAACTCTTGCGGTTAATAACAACATCGCCTAAATGGTACACCTTGTCGTTAGGCCGAACACGATCATTCCAACGCTTTATCATTTCCTCATCCATTTCATCTGGATCAGTCCATGGCCGAATCTTTGTGATCCCGTCTGCTTCTGTGAATCGGCACACGCCGGCATGACCAAAGTGTGTGTCGCTAGTTAAAAATACTGCTGGCATTGTGTGCTCCTTTCTTTAATGTAATATTATAACATTTTGGGTATATTTGGTCAATCAGCAGAAAGTATTACTTCTTGCCAGGTGTGATCACCCATGTACTTGACCTGCATTATGTACTGATAATCTTCCGGAATACCAGTGTTCCAATCCGTGGGTCCATTAAGCACCAGCAGATTTTTCTCATGCCGTCGGTGCCACACCAACCAATAGCAGTTGCCCATGACAATTTGAAAATGGTACTCTGCGGCATATACAGCATCAGTTACGTCAAGCCGTCGTTTGATCGCTTGTGCTTGTTTTTCTAATACTGAGACCAGTTCCATAATACGATCATACTCTTGCTGGGCATACATCCTAGCATGATTGATCATTATATCCTTTTGTTTTTCAACTGGAATTAGATCAAACTTGGGGCCACCGGATTCAGTGGCATATGGTGTTACATTGCGGTTAAAAAAATGAACCAGGGTATTGCCTGTAGCAATATCAAAACTGGTTCTACCTTTGGCGGAGTTTGTGTGATCTGAGTCATCCATGCACGTCAGCACTCGATGTCAATGTGTCGACCTTTGTCTAAGTCTAGTCGGAGATTTCTGCTCACACGTTCTGCTATGATTTGATCAAGTCTTCGTTCTTCAATTTTTTTACTGTAATCTTGTTCTCGTTGCCGGTCCATACGAGTCTGATCTAGTTGATACTGTTCTAGATTGTACTTTATAACACTTTGTTCGGCTCTTGATATTTGCATTTTGATTAATCCCAATACATTTGGTTATTTTTTTGAAAATAATAATCTTTTACTAAATCCGTCATGTCGCTGTGATCAACTCTGTATTGTTGATGATTAACTGATATTCTTACATAACTTGCTGGAGCACTTTCGGGCCTGGGCGTTGTGGTTTTGTAATGAATAAACCAATGCTGATTAGGTGTCGTAAAAGAGCAACCGTTGTTGTCAAGCCAATTATCTAGTAGATATTCAAACTGTTCTGCAGACATTGCATACGTGTGTGCATGACTGTCTGTGACACGTATTGTGATATCAACTGACTGTTTATCTTTAAACAGATAAATCTTTAATGATTTTTTAAATGCTAACATACTATTTATAATGGAGCGGAGTGAGAGAATCGAACTCTCGACCGAAGATTGGAAATCTGCTGTTTTGCCATTAAACTAACCCCGCATACTAACTTGGTACCTGGACACGGTTTCGAACCGCGGACCCTCTCCGTGTAAAGGAGACGCTCTACCCCTGAGCTATCCAGGCTTCTATTCTTCTTTGGTCTCGGTAGCAGGAATCGAACCTACGCTCGAACGTCCCAAACGTTCAGTGATACCATTTCACCATACCGAGAAAAACTTAACTTGGTGCCCCCACCATGAATCGAACACGGGACAACCTGATTACAAATCAGGTGCTCTACCAACTGAGCTATAAGGGCTTGTTTTTATTTATAGACTGGTGCGAGTGGCCGGAATCGAACCGGCATGCCTTTTAAAGCGAGAGATTTTAAGTCTCTTGTGTCTACCTATTTCACCACACTCGCATTTCTAACTTGTATATATTATACAATAAATCGAGTTAATTGTCAACCAGAAATGTTTAACTGTTTAACACTTTGGCAACTGAATTCATCACTGCGGCAATACGACCAATGTCACGAAGTTGTTCCACACTATAGCCTTCTTGCTTGAGTGTTTCATAATGTGCTTTCACACAAAAATGGCACCGGCCAACAATACTTGCGGCCAAACTAAATGCTTCAAAGTTGCTCTTGGTAGTACCACCATGTGACGTAATAGCATTCATGCGTAACTGTGCTGGAAGGCCTTTCAGTGCAGGATCATCTGTCATTTCGACATAAGGATACCACACATTGTTCTGTGCCATGATACTGGCTGCTGTCATTGCTGACTCTGCGTGTACAGGAGCATCTGCTAGTATTACTGACAAGATTTTACCATTACCGGTTGCGGCCAATGCGGCCACAGCACAGCCCATGGCCACATCTGCATCTAGTGTGCTACGCAGTAACACAGCATCCAAATTTAATTTTGTATCTTTGGCATAGTCTGGCAACGCACCTTTTACTGATTCAATAAAACTCATTCTTTTCTTTCTTCTATATTATAAAACCAATCATCTCCTGCTGACCACTTGCGTGTGCCATCCACTGCGAATATAGTTTGTGCGGCCTGAAAGTCTGGAAACTTGACATTGCCTGAAATCAAACTTTGGTCATACCACAAACATCGGTTGTTGGGCTGACAGGCAAACTGTCCGTTTTCTAATCTGATAAAGTTAAAGCTCTTGTGTTCTTCTGCAACCTCAGTAAAGCCTGTGTCCACATCCATACCGTCAGCACAAAAATCTACTGTAAACAAATAAGTGCCGTGATGCCATTCTCGATCTTTACCTAAAAACTTCACACCTAGATTACGCAAACCAATTTTTTCAACTATAGTGAAACGATAGCCCATGCAGTCCCAGAGTTGCAAGATATCTACGGGCAAGTTGCCAGTGTAGTTCTCCTGCCAAACATAAGCATGGATAGGCAGTTTGTCGTACAGTGCTCCGTAGTTGGGCAACAAGCTCTCAATACGAAACACCTGTCCACGTAGAGCTTTGAGACTGACCCAGATGGCAGGTTCTAATTCTCCGTGACCTTTTTCAAAATTGTAGAGAAATTCACGCTTGACAAAACATTTGATGGGCGGAAGAGATCCTACAATATAACTCATTATTTTCTATCTCCGAACAGTTGTAACAGATTGATAAACAAGTTGATAAAGTCCATGTACAAAGTTAATGCTCCGCGAATTTCTGCACTGTCACTGGTTTCTACTGAAAGTTCTTCACGAATCTTCTGTGTGTCGTAAGCAGTTAGTCCAAGGAAGATAATGATAGCCAGTGCGGAGATCACCATCTGCATCACAGTTGATCCAATAAAGATATTAACGATGCTGGCAATCACAATTGCAATTAATCCCACAAACATAAACTTGCCCATGCTGTCTAGACTCTGTTTGGTAAAGTAGCCATAGCCACTCATTACCGCAAACAAGATGCCTGCACCCATGAATGCTGACACAATACTGCCCATAGTGAACACAGCAAATATTGTGGCAAAACTCAGACCCATCAGTGCCGCAAATCCATGTAAGCATAGCTGTGCAGTACCTTTGCTAGGATTGTTTCCTAGCACATAGCTGACACCAAAAATTGCTGCCAAGGGTGAAAAGATCACAATCCATTTCATTACGCCTGTAAAAAAGAATGCCAGTAACTCTGGACTAGAGCCCACAAAGTAACTCACAAACATTGACACAATCACTGCTAGACTCATGTGTCCATACACGCGGCCCATTGCTGAATTGATTTCACTGGCAGAACGATATGTCATTCCGCCTGTATAACTTGTTCCAAACATAATTTTCTCCTTTATTTCTGTTTTCTATTATATGGTCTAGTTGTTTTTCTAACATTACAGAGTCTCGCCACCAACAGTGCGGTTACAAGCACACAGTTCGCCAGTTTGTAGCGCATCAAGAACACGAAGTGTTTCTTCTGGGTTACGGCCCACATTCAAGTTGTTCACAGTGACGTGTTGGATTTCATTGCTAGGGTCAACGATAAATGTGGCGCGAAGTGCCGCACCTGCTGGAGCATAGAATACACCAAGTTGTTCAATCAAGCTCAAGTCATCACATGTTTTTGGATCATAACGCTGTGTGTCAGCAAATTGATTGTGTGTGATCTTGATTAAATCACTGTGGCTCTTTTGCCATGCCACTTTACAGAACTCATTGTCTGTGCTTCCTGTGAGTAATACTGCATCACGATCCGCAAAGTCTTGTGTCAACTTGTCGTAGGCTACAATTTCTGTAGGGCATACAAATGTAAAGTCCTTGGGATAGTAAACAATTACTTTCCACTTGCCTGGAAAACTCTCATCTGTGATGTCAAAGAACGCATCTTCTGGTTGTCCGGGACGGACGCCTGTGACCGTAAATTTTTCTAACTTATCGCCAACTGTTTTCATATCTTCTCCTTGTTAAAAATGAACTAGTGTTTACCACTAGTGTGTAGTATACTAGTATATATCCACGAAGTCAACAACATTGTTGAATTTTTGTCAACTATATCTTAATGACAGCAATAGGAAAAATTAATAAAGAAAACCCGCCGAAGCGGGTTTGTGGCAAGCATTAATTAAATTAAAAACTAAAACCTAAACCTACGCCAAACGCCTTTTCTTTGATGTCTTGACCAGAACGGCTAGCATTCAAGTTAACAGCAACGCCCTTGGTAACTGGAATTGAGTATGTAGCAAAGCCAACTGTCTGCTTTGTACGTGCGCCATTTTCTGTTGAACCAACACGAGTCTTGACACCTGTTAACAAGTAACCTGGGCCAGCTGGCAGACCATATGTTGCACCAACCAACCCGTAGTTGTAAGGTGTGCCTGCATTGACTCCATTGTCATGACCTGCACCAATGAATGGTGTAATGCCTTTGGAATTCTTTCCCGCTGTGACTTCTACGCTACTCAACATACCTGAGTTGTTGTTCAATGTAGCAGTACGGCCTTGCAAACCAAATTGGATTCCGCCAATTTCTTTACCAGCACGAATGTATTGTGCTGTACTGTCGCCAGCGCCCTTGAGTCCAGAAACGCTGTCAACGTCAACTGAAACATATGATACTGCGAAAGCAGAACTAGAAACGGCCAAAGCCAAAATTGCGAAGATTTTTTTCATTTTATTTTCCTTTAAATTAAAGCCGACTTTCATCGGCTAGAATAATACTTAGTCACGGTACATGATCCCCGGCTTTTTCAATGAAGAAACACACCAAAAAGGTGGGGTGTACTCATTGAGATCTCAGCAACCGAATCACTTCGCAATAATAGTCATAATGACATTTTGTATCAAAGAAACTGGGATCTGCTTTTAATATTTTTTTTTTCAATGCTCTTGGAAATATGCCACGTGGTTTTTTAATGTGTTGAATTGCATGTGTTAAATTAGTTTTTAATTCTTCAATCACCTGTTGTTGAAATGCATCGCTGAAAAAATGTTTTTTGTTAAAATCGGCTATGTGTTTGATTTCTATTAGAAATTGATCAAACTCCTCGGCATCAAGCAAATTAATTTTATTCATGCTGTTGATAATTTTTTCAAGTCTGCGCAAACTGTCAGGTTCATGATCATAACTTTCGTCAATCCATGGAGCAAATGTTCGAAATCCGTAACTTCTAAGATACTCTAAACTGCGTGGCCCCGCTGCCAATACAAATGGATGACCGCAGGCAATTGGTCTCAGTGTCTTTTCTGTCAAGTGAATTCTTGAGTCGTCAAACATGGTTTCTAAAACTACACTTATTGCAGTTGAATTGAAATCATCATGATTGTACTGTGCGCTTTCGTTGCTGTTGAATTGATTATCTTCGAGCAGATCTAATACAGTGCTGTCTTCAAGCGCAAAATTGACATTTTTAAATTTATGATCATGATAATGATGTCCTTGATTGCCTTCGGCTCTGGCTGATATACTGGTTTTACTTGATTCATGTAATCCATGTTTAATCAATAACTCCATGAACTTTAATCTGTATTCTCTGGTATTGCCCCATGCGCGATTATATATAAGGAATTTTTCTTGTATATGAGATTGTGGAACAAGCCGAGCATCTATTTCAGCAAATCTATACCAGTCACGAGCAATAATTGCATGACACCAATGGTAAACCGGCAAAAAATTATTTTGAGAATACTGTTCTAAGTCAACAGAATTTTTTTCAGAATGCAGTAAAATTGCCTGGTCATGAAGCGATCCACCTGCTAATGGTATTGCCAATAAATTTTTATCAACTAAGGCCTGGCATCTTATTTCTGTGGCAACAGGATTGCTTAACGCCATGGTTTGCCACAATTGCTGCAATGATGCCAGATCAATATTTGTGTACAGATTATAATCCAATGGTTCCTGGTCGTGGACAACAACTGGAATATCAACATAATGTTCCTCATCGGGTCGGGGACTCAGTGAAGTAAGATCAACAATATTTTTACTACCGTGTGGATAAAATCTATAGATTACTGCAGGAACAGGTATGATCGATTGCACCCAGTGGTACAAATTGTCTAAGGGAATGTTCATGCCGGTGGATTTTTGTTATTGAATAAAAAGGTAATTTAATTCTGTTACGAGGATAAATTACCAAAAACCCTAGGCAGTGTTTAGACTGCCAATGCTTCCTTGGCTGAACGAGCAGAGAACTTGATATTCTTGCCTGAAACAGTTACGGTTTTGTTTACGTTTGCATTTACGTTTTTTGCTTCTTCGGCCGAGTCTCCCCAACCCTACGGGTTTCACATTCCCGAGCTGTCCACTAATTTACTTGTTGCCCTGTCGAATCTAGGTCAGGCCCTCCAAAAAGACTCTCCCATCTAGCTAGTGCTTCAAAATAGCTAATCCAGACACATCCTTCACATCCTTTTCCGCAACATGTAGTTGGCTCTTGCGGTCTAGGGTAAAAGTCTTTTTGGTGGACCTGGGGGGATTCGCACCCCCGTCCAGAACACTTTTCTCTTTGCTTCATACAGCAATAACACTTATTTATTCATCGTCTACTTGATCAATAGGAATCCATCCTAATTTAAAAAAGTCTTCGCGTATTTCTTCTGTGACTGTACCTTCGGGCACAAAAGTTAGAGGAGGCTCGTAATCGATGCCTTGTTCTCCACGAATACCTGAGCAGTACCAATCGATATAGTCACCCTTTTCGACCATGTCGGCCACAATGCCACCGGCATAGCGCCAACTGCAACTGTATGTTTCGCTTTTGAGCAACGGCCAAACTTCATTTTTTTGCCAGTCTTGATTGCACATGGCAGCATACAGATTTTGTGCGTAAAATTCGCTGGCCTTGGCCTTGTCGCAGATCCACTTGGTATTCCGCAAGTCGTATTCTAAATTGTTCTTGCGCTCAGGATTAGAGTTCATAATGCTTCCTAAAACAAATGGTTGCGGGGGAAGGACTCGAACCTCCGGCTTCCAGGTTATGAGCCTGGCGGTCTACCACTGACGTACCCCGCGGTAACTTGGCGGAAGCGGTGAGATTCGAACTCACGATACGATTACTCGTATGCTGGTTTAGTAGACCAGTTCCATCGGCCACTCGGACACGCTTCCTACAGTTGTAATTATAACAGAAAAAAATTAAAAGTCAACAACTTTTTAGAATCTTTCGTTGATTCTGGCACGATGACATGCAGTTGATAATCCTTTAAAACGATCGGCAGCATAGCTGGCAGCAAACGCATTGGGTTTAACTGATGGTGTCACATTGCAAGTGCCTTTGATATAGCCCACTGCCTGTGATATCACACAGCTAGAACCGTACTGATCATCTGGGTTAATATCCAAATGCACTTCAACATGACGGCCTTCTAGCACTTCGCCCAGCTTTAGGTACAGTTCGGATACTTTGTAAACTTCATTCATCAATCGCATACTGGGACGAGAAGTTTTTTGATCAAAGTCTCGCTCACGCTGTACTTCGCCAAATAGTTTGCAACCGTTGTTGCCGTTGATGTGAACCACAACAGCCAACACATAGTCGGCATGCCAGACCCCGTTTACTCTAAGGCGCTCAGAGTCACAGCCGAGATAAATTCGAGTTTCGGGTGTCTGCGCCTCAATGAACTTTTTTACCTTGGCGAGATTGATTTTTTCCATAATAGTTTACCTTGGTGGGGATGGAGAGACTCGAACTCTCACGATTTTACTCGCTGGAACCTAAATCCAGTGCGGCTACCAATTACGCCACATCCCCTTTTAATTGGCTCCCCAACGTGGGCTCGAACCACGGACCAACAGATTAACAGTCTGCTACTCTACCGACTGAGCTATTGGGGAATAATCTTACTTGCGGTCTTTGGGCGAAAATGCCACTGGGGTTGCTTGTGCGTCAACCATGGCTCTTTTAAATCCATTACGATCATGTTGATCTCTAAACTTTAGCAATGCCAATAATGTTTTTGTTCTTTTGCTGAGTTTAAATGCTGATGTGGTTTTCATTTGTTTCCTTGTTGTGTGGGGTATTTATTGGTACAGGATTGAGGTATAAATATGTGCATGCAGACGCAAACACAAGATTTTATTTCAACCAGTGGACATTTGCAAGTGCACCTGTCACTTAGTGAGTATAACACATCTTACATTTTTGTCAATGATATTTTCAATGATCGGCTAATTATGCGTTACTTTAGTGATCATGACTCTGCGGTCAGTTGGATCAAGTCTTTTAAAGAAGATTATCAATAACGTTTGGGGAGTCGTACGGGAATCGAACCCGTATTAACGGAATCACAATCCGTGGTGTTGACCTTTACACTAACAACTCCATGTTTGGTCTCGCTTGCAGGAATCGAACCCACATTCAAGAGGTAGAAGCTCTTTGTATTATCCATTATACTAAAGCGAGAATAGCAGAGGGTACAAAAATTGAACTCTGATTTACTGGGCAAAAGCCAGTTGCGTTGGCCGTTAATTTATGTCCCCTAACATTAATTGGTAAATATCAGATCATGAATGACTGGCATCAATTTTATCAAGCAGTAAGAGATCCTGCATGGCCTGACTGTGCCACCGAAGATTCTTATCCACTTCTACCTGATTTCATACGTCAGGAATGCGAGACCGTGCATAGTTATGTACCAGGCAGTTTCAAGCAGGCTGCCCGCCCACCGTTGTTAGCGCATGCAATCAGCCAGGTACCCGAATCTATACTGAATGCGGCTATAGCCGAAATAGACAACATAGATTGGGCGCAGACACAACCAGATTTATATATCCAAACTTACCTAGCTAAACATCATGATAGTGTCACTGACACTACTTCACCAGTCCAACAGAATTTTGTAAATAAAACCCAATCAATTTTTCTGCGCACTCACGCATCGAATGATAATATAACTGAGTTGAAGGATTATTACAAAAATCTTGACTCAGTAGACACTGAATGGCAAGTGCGACTGCCCGGTGTGACTAAACTTTTACACTGGACACAACAAAAAATGAATGCCAAGGCCATTGGTACCAGTGTTTTAAACTGCATGCAGCCAGGTGGTAGTGTTCTGCTACATATCGACGGAGGTCGTTATTTTGAACACTATTGTAGATTTCACATACCACTGCAAACCAACCGTCAAGTAACTTTTACTGGAAAATCTGACAGTCAAGAACACATGTCTTTAGGTTGGCTGTACAGACTTAACAATTTAACGTGGCATCAAGTTCAAAATCAAGGAACAACCCAACGTGTGCATTTGGTTGTTGATCTGCTGTTGGATCAACCCAACAGCATTATTATTGGATCAACCCAACAGAATCTTTGATACCACCCAAGATAAGGGCAGAGATGGCAGAGGGTACTGGGATCGAACCAGTGATGACAGAGTCAAAGTCTGTAGTGTTACCGCTACACTAACCCCCAGTAATAAATGTTGGAGCGGCTAACCGGGTTCGAACCGGTGACGTCTTGCTTGGCAAGCAAGTACTCTACCAACTGAGCTACAGCCGCATTATTTGTTTGGTGGTGATGGGTGGTATCGAACCACCGACCTAATGCGTATGAAGCAATTGCTCTACCGTCTAAGCTACATCACCAAATTAATCAAAATAGTATTCAATATCAGTAAGACCAGCCACGTTAGAATAATCTAAACCGTGTATGTAAGACTCTTTACGCAGTTCATTTCCAGGAACCAAGTCTCGGCGAATGTGTGTCAGTTCCATACATCCAAACACACCATCTGAATCAAATCCCACATGGTTATTTCCGTGTACATGTACTATAGCATAGTGCTCTTGCCAGCGTTGCACAGCTCGGCGCCATTGCTCGCTACGATTTGCACAGTTATGCCATTCCATTGCGACACCCACGATACGATCTCGATGTTGTAAAATACTTTCAATCAAACTGTATTCGCCACCTTCGATATCCATTTTAATAAACACTTGATCCACGCCCATTCTGTCCAGGGCTCGAACAAAGTTCTCAGGACCAATAAACTCTGGCCAATGTTTTACATTGCCCTGAAAGAATTCATCGTACATGGTTCGAATGTCCAGATGTCCGCGAACCGGCGTATTGATGCTGATACGCATGGTATCTCTGGTAACACTGGCGTCATACATCTGAATTGGATCCTGGGGCTTGAGATCATGCCAGTCTTGGTCAAATGTAAAATCGTCACCCAGTCCAAAACTCAGCAGGCCCTGTGCTTGTTCCACTGCTGAACGTGGCACAATGTAGCCACCATCCATTTTTCCACCTAATCTAATTAGGTCAGGTGCTGCCACTGGGCAGAACCAGTGCAATTCTTGAGGTAGTTTAATTTTCATAACATTATTTATTGACTGGTATTCTTACCATATAGAAACACTCTTATTCTCCATACCTTCTCGGCGATCAATCCGAGGTGTTACTTCACAGAACCTGCGTCCAGTTTAGAGTGCTTTTATATGGTAGGGGTGCAGGGGAACGATCCCTGTTTTACGGATTAAAAGTCCGTTACTTCACCTTAAAGTTTCACCCCCTAATGGGCTTTGTTTTTGTGCTCGACGCAGAGCCTTGTTGCTCTTGCGATGCGCACCTGCTTTGCGGAACAGTGCCAGACGAACGAAGCAGTTACGTTCGCGCACGATCGGTTTACGTTTCATACAATTTCCTTTTATAAAATGGTGGAGGATAACGGATTCGAACCGTTTGCTCCTGGTTGCAAACCAGGTGTGTTAGCCAAGTATACCAATCCCCCAAATGCTCTGCATCCCCCGGCGGTAATTATAGTACAGAAAGATATGACGCTATCATACCCCTCACTCGTACCTTCCACCCGCTTCCCGACAGGAACCGTTATCGCATTGCCAGCGGCCTTTTGGTAAGAAGACTACCACCCTTGAGTAACGAACTCACTTCTCTCGTACGGGTCATACTAGCCAGGCGTTACCCCGGCGGGTTCTGGTGGAGATGACAGGGATCGAACCTGTTGTGACCGAAGTCGGAAGATTTACAGTCTCCTGCCATACCATTACGGCGGCATCTCCATGTTAGGATAAGCTACTGGTTTCCATGCCAGCCCTTAATTGAGCGGTTACTCTGTCCATCCTTTTTATTCTAATGTCTGTGTGCAGAAGGATACTGCCTATCAGATTCCGAGGGGTAGTTTCCAGCCCTACACTTACGGTCTTCTGCCACCGGATCTCTATCGCTAATCAAACGCTATTTTAACGAAAATAGTAACGGGATTTGGTACTCGATAGCGGAATCGAACCGCTCTTGCCTGGATGAAAACCAGATGTCCTAACCGATAGACGAATCGAGCAAAAAGGGGAGAGCCACGGTTGCAGGACCTAGTGCTTCGTTACCAAAGGAAGTGTCCAGGCGATGTGACTCTCAAAACTTGGCGGTCTGTGGGGGAATCGAACCCCCGTAAGTGGATAGACAATCCACAGTAATAACCTCTATACGAACAGACCAAATTCTACTATTTTAAAACATACTAAAGGAACCATTGTGCATCTATGTCTACCTATAGCACCGTCTGCTATAGGCCTGCACGGTCATTACTGCCTACATGCTCCGCCGCTTTTCTGGACATTTCTGCCCGGTTTCATAGACCTAGCTTGAGCGTGGGCGGCCCCACTGTCCTCGCCTTAGATCCCTAACGGTGTAGGTAACCTTTAATACATTTTAAAATAGCAACCCTTGCGGGTTACCAAAAACAATAACTTTTTAAAGAACGTCTAGTTAATTTCCTAACTAGTCTCTAGTATAACACAATGGCTATATCTAGTCAATTTGTTTTGCAAACACCCTACACTGTGTAGGGTTATTTGCAGATCCAGCTAATTTCTTAACTTGTTTCTATTATAGCAAAACGGCATTAAATGGTCAACTTAGTACTTTAGTATACCCTGCTCACTGTAGGGTTATTTGGTGCTCTTAACAAGAATTGAACTTGTGTTTTACCCTTACCAAGGGCATGTAATGCCATTATACTATAAGAGCTAAACTGGCGTACCTCCAAGGACTCGAACCTTGACTGACGGTTTTGGAGACCGCGGTGCTGCCATTACACCAGAGATACATTTAATTCTTTAAGTTTATTTAGATAGTGAAGTTGCCCTTGACTAACAGTTGTGCGCCAATCATTTAATGAATCTTCATTAGCACCATCACTAACAAACTTGTAACATAAAAATTCTACGTTATGTTTTTTACATGCCTTTGCTATAGCGTATGCTTCCATATCCACTACGTCGGCTGGTATCAATAGATTACTATCAGTAACAAAGTTATCACCTGTACTGCAGGTCAACCCCTTGCCAAAATCTAAAACAACACCATCTTCGAATGGTGTTTGACCTGGCAGACTACCCAACTCACAGCACATCATGTCACGTTGTATAAACTTGGTCACTTGGTGAAATCCTGACTTAACAGTGACTCCACCAGCTGTACCAAAGTTGATAATACGATCGGGGCGGTACTTAGCAATCATTTCAGCTGTAGTCATTGCGGCATTTACTTTTCCTACCCCAGTGAAAAAAACTTTCATACTGAAAGCTATGTTGGGTGCTTCTTCTTTCAATGCGATTAATATTAAATCTTTCATTAATTCTACTCTGTAAAAATTGTTGGTAGCCTGTAGAGGTAACGATCCTCTGTCGCTCGATTATCAGTCGAGTGCTCTACCATTGAGCTAACGGGCTGTGTTGGCGGGTCCTGCAGGAATCGAACCCACACCACTTGGTTCGAAGCCAAGCATGATATCCATTTCACCAAAGACCCAGATTGGTACCAACGACTGGACTCGAACCAGTCACACCCAGATTTTCAGTCTGGTGCTCTACCTGATGAGCTACGTCGGCAATGTTGGCGGTGTGACTGAGACTCGAACTCAGAACTCGGATTACGCCGAGCGACAGATTAGCAATCTGCTCTAATACCATTATAGGACCACACCTTGTTGGCGGAAGACGGAGGAGTCGAACCCCATCCCTGTTAAGAGAACCTGGTTTTCAAGGCCAGTCGCAGGACCAACCCCGCTGCATCATCTTCCTGAAATTGGAATAGGTGACAGGACTCGACCCACACCTACATTAAATTCTTGTACTTCAAAGAAAATTCTTCTATTGAAGGGTTGGTTGTTTTTAAAATTATTGAAAAGAAAAATCTATCTGTCTCTATATCGTTGACACTGTGAAAAGTTTGAACATCAAAACAGTGCCAAGTTTTTTCAGGAATTACCTCAAGAAAGTCAACAGTGAGATCCTTGTAATATCTATTCTCAGCAGTGTCGAGTGTTGGAGTAGATCTACGTTCTTTGTAAAAACAAGTCGAAACTTGTGACCCACCAGTTTTTAAAACATAGTTGATGGCCAGTTTTCTTTTGCGATCACAGTGCGGTGGCAATATACTTTTTTGTCCAACCACATTGCTGATTCTAGAAGTAGTGAAAAGAAGTTCTTGGCCGGGAAAATAATCTTTGTAAAGTAGGTCTAACTCTTTTACCAACAAATCATCTGGTACAACTATTCCACCATCGATTGTGGCAACCACCAACTCGCCACGATGAAAATCATGTGTCCAAAGACGAGATTGTTCATTTAGCACAGTTGAATAACAAATTTCGACTAATTTATTATAAATTTTGTCTGGAAGTTGAGGTAAGTTGAGATAAAATACTTTTGACATGGCCACTCCTTTGAATGTAATACAGTGCTAGTATCACAAATTTTTAAACGCTTTCTTTATAATCTCACTGCGATCCAGTTTAGTACTGGCACCCAACACAATGACCACATACTGTTGTTTGTTCCGTTCCACCAGCATGGCCACACACCAACCGGCGGGATTGGTAAATCCAGTCTTGCTCACAACCACACGGTCAAATTCTGCTAACAGTTGACGGGATGTGTGAATAAGATTCACAGTGTTGCCACGAGTTCGATCCGGCTTTTTCAATTGTACAGTAGACTGCCCGCTGGCTTCTTGTATAAACCAATAGCTGGCAGCAATCTGTACCATCTCTGCCAGGTCCTGCGCAGTGGACACATTGAACACACCCAGACCCGAAGGATCTACAAACTTAGTATCTCCAAGATTCCACATTTTAGCATGTCGATTCATCTCAGCCACAAACGCAGATCGACCTCCGGGATAGTCCTGTGCAATGGCCTCGGCTGCACCGTTGTCACTGCTGACCAGCATGGCCAGCAACAACTGTTCTCTAGTGTATAGACCAGGCGGCAATCGACTACCGGTGTGTTTCCCCAGCATCACCGTCTGTTGTAGATTTCTGTTGTGATCCAATGCAACCATAGCAGTCATCAATTTGGTCACACTGGCCATAGATCTGACTTGATCGGCGTGTTGACTCTGTTCTGTGCGCTGTGCATTAATGTTGTAGACCAACACTGTGGGCTCACTGGTGCGAGCTGACACATTGGATAAAACTGCACAAAAAAACACAGTGGCAAATAATTTCATATCTTTACTTTGTAAAAATTGGAACACAGGACAGGACTCAAACCTGCATGATACGGATTTGCAATCCGTTGCGTAATCATTCCGCCACCTGTGCATATACGTCGAACACACTGTTTCCAATGTGTGTATTAAAGCACTCTAAAATACTTAGTCTGACTGTTCTTAAAGAATGCTTTAATACGATCTAATTTTTAGTCCCACAAAAGGGATTCCATCCTAGTCGCCGCCCGTTTGTGCTTGTTTATAGTGTAGCACAGGACCTCGTTTCCTGTCAACACTTTAGGATCTATGCCCAAAGTTGATTTTCGACTCGCGTACGAGTTTCACGCATCAATCTGGCACGTTCCAACTTTTCCCGAATCAACTTTTCACGTTGTTCCGGAGTCAGCGTGTGCTCTGTTGTGTACTTTACTTCACGCATTCGTTTTTCTAAATCTAATTTCTTCATTTTTCCTTTTCTAAAAACAAAAAACCCTAGGGTTTTTAATCCTAGGGTCCTTGGAGTTTGTGTGTAAATTTTTATTTACAACATGGTCTCCTGGACCCTGGTACCCTCTGGTGTGCGATCATATGACATGCTATTGATTGCCGACCAAATAGAGGGCACGAAGCCGGCCTGTTTGGCTGAACAATTTGATATAGAATGTAATACGTTTGTTTGCATTTTTGTTTCTCTAAATTTACATACACCTTTTTATCAGCGCATGTGTGTATTGTATAGGTTTATTTATACAATGTCAACCCGTTGGTTGCTCAAAATGCAAATTTTTTTCAAGATATTTGCCTTAATAAGTACACTATGCAACAGGCATTTAACGGAGTACACAGCGGCGAGATTTGGAATCAAAGTCAATGTCTAGTACACGAATACAACATCAATAACACAATCTATCAAACACTACATGATACTGGGTTTAGTGTAACTGACAACCCACGGATATGGAAAAAAGGCACCCAAACTGTGATTGTGTGCCTTGTGGACGACATACGCAGTTGTAGCACAGACTATCACAGTGACTTGCCTTATCTGTTTGATCCCAACACCACAGTTATAACAGACAACTACATCACCTGTCCTACTCAGTACCGTGTGATAAGATTACCCACAAGTTTCTTGGGAATTTATCATTATGTGCCTAGCAACCAATCCTGGACTCCGGAACGAGATTTTTCTTTTGCAGTAAATCGAATTGACCAACGTAGATTTATGCTGATGTTGGAAATTGGACTCAGAGTACATTTGCACAAAGGCCATGTAAATTTCAACTGTTACCGTCCAGGGAATTCTGTGGTGTCGGACCCTGCTCTTATTTCCACAACCAGTGCATTGGAGTACTGGAACGAACATTGGTCTCATGCCAGTGACGAAGATAAATTAAAATATCAAAAAAGTTATGAATTGCTCACAGCACAAATGCCTGTGCGCAATTATGAAATAGATCATGATGAAATTTTTAATCGGTCATTTCTTAGTATTGTAGCTGAAACCTACAGTAGTGACAACAACATATCACTTAGTGAAAAAATATTTCGAGCATTGGTAACACCTGCTCCATGGACAGTGTCGTCGGGCCGATACACAGTGGCCTATCTAACTAGTTTGGGATTTGATACTCTATCAGACCTGGTAGATCACAATCACTACGACCGGCTAATAGAAGTACAAGAGAAGCAACGTATATTTGTATGGAAAAGTCTTGAAATTGTTCGAGCAATAAAGTCTAAAGAATTGGCTGTATTACAAAGTAGATGTCAACGTGCTGCCACACACAACCAAACTGTATTGGCAGAAATGGCTGCTGAATGGCCCAATGACTTTGTTCAGTGGACCAACCTGCTTACACAAACGCTAGCCAATCCACGGGCGACTTCGCCCATTCGGTGTCAAATTTAAAATTTGTAACTTGTGCATTAAGATAATTTTGCATCATTGTCAATCTGAGATCAACACTGTGCAAATGATGTCCGGTGCTGTGATCGCCAATTTCTAACCACTCAAGTCCGTAGTCAGTGCCAGGCTGTGTGGTAGTAATTAATATTGTTGTGTTGTTAGTATCAAACTGAGTCAATCGTGTCAGGTCTGAATCAGAGGTAATCCGTTGCCAGTCCTGATATCGGCCAGCATCGGACACTGTGCATGTTGTAACAACACTGACTGTGGATATTTCGGAATTCAGTTGCAGTGTCATCAGTCGTGTGTCGCCGCAGTCTACTATGTACTGTTCCTGTTGCCAGTGTATTAACAATGGCTTGCGTATGGGCTCTTTGTGTAAATTTTGATAAAATTGGTTGACCCACAGTAATCTTGTGATTTCGTCTTGCAGTCCCGCTGGCCAAGACAATAAATCGGTACCATGCGAGTCTAATGCTTGATTTACCACAGAACAAGATCCTGCTAGTGTCTGCACTGGAGTTAGTTGTGCAATGGGAAATGCTGGATGGTAAAACATACAGTATGTTGACCCCAGTGCTGTTTTTATTATATCTGTCATAGCAATATTTACTTGTAAATACAGGTCATGATTGAAATACACGGTCCTACCTACACCTACTCGGGTGAGATTCTGTCTAGTCCTGAAATTATTCTGGTTCGGGATCACCACTATAATCCTTACGAACATTGTTATCATGTGGAAAAATTACTGGAAAACAGCTTATGCGATCCGCAACAACACCTGTTGGTATTTGATCATGTTGTGATACAAGAAGGATTGACCAAATATCCGTATGTTTGTTTACCTATGTTTTTGGCCCGAGAAAATCGAGAATTTGTACATCAAAACATACAACCGGATTGGAGCCGTAAAATAGCCACATTTAATTTTATGATCAACAAACCCAGGTCCAATAGACGTCGGTTGTTGTCATTGATTGAACAGCACCGGTTAACCGACTACTGCCATTCTCTTGCATGGAAAATAAATGACGTCAACAACATAGCTGTTACCAACTATGTGTTTGGACCCGAAGTTGCGATGGACCAAGGAGTTCGTAACGGCTCATTTAAAAATGCACACACATATAATAAATTGTTGCAGAACACAGTGTTTGAGCCTGCTTGTGTTTCTTTGATAACTGAGCCTGCTTACTATGAACGAGAAACCATTGTGACAGAAAAAACACTGATGGCGTTGTACGCCGGAACCATTCCAATCTGGGTTGGTGGATGGCGCATAGCAGACTATATGGCCAGCATGGGATTTGATGTATTCAATGACATTGTTGATCACAGTTACCAAACAGAATCGGATCCTGGTCGCAGATGTGATCTTGCAGTGGAACTTAATCTTGGATTGCTGACCAACTTTGATCTGGCACACCGCAGTGTTGATTTAGTACGTGTACAGCACAATTATGATCTGTTGCAACAAAATGTGTTTTTAAAAGATGTGTTAGAAAAAGCCCAACAGCGACCAGAGTTGCAGTCAATAGTTACGCAGGAACTTTTCTAAATCACCATACAGTTGTGCCATGACTGCTTCGCGACTGCCAAACATATAAACACTGGCGGGTATACGTTTGTCTATTCTGATGTAATATGGACTTTGCAGTTTACGGTCAAGTGTCAGCACAATGCGTCGGTTGCCAGGAGTTGGTTTGATTTCTAATTCATAGTGATCTAATTCTAACACACGACTGAATACATAAAATCCATGTTCAGTGAGGCGCATTCCTCCGGTCTTGCGAATGTTTGCCCACCAGGTCTTGACAGCAACTTCCGCAGGCTCGGCAAATTCTTCTGGTAGATTGGTTACCAGTGCTTGGGTTAATTTTAGTTTATCACGCACCACCGGGCTGAACAGTGTTGCCCTGTGTCAACAATACCACAGTGAACTTGTCTGTTTTGAACTGTGCGTTTAGTTTCTTTGAAAGATTGTGTGCATGCCCTGGATTAGAGAAACTGACTTTTTTGTATTTGGGCCCAGGATGTTGAACCAACATGTTGCTGGTTTTGAGATTGATAGGAGAGTCATCGAAGAACACAGCCCACACCCCCGCCGACGATAAAACCTGTTCAGTTTTGTATGTGGTTTTGTTTGTTAGTTCTAGAAGAACTTTGGGTTTTGGTCTTGACATTCATTAAACTCCTACATTTTATTTATGACAAATATAGGGACTTTTAGAATGATCCGCCCTTCATTTCCACTGTGATTTCGCTTTGTTGTGCAGTGCTTACAGCAGATTCCCTTGCGGCCTGTAGTGCGATCAACAGCCTTGTGAGGTCAGCATGGAGGTCTTTGGCGTCTCGGATGGGCATGGTAAAGTCTCTGGCACCACGTGCTTCAAAGCCTTGCAGTCGCTCAATGAATCGCTGAATGTGTATCATCTTGTCAAGTATCCTTTTAAGTCTGGCGCAGTCCAACCGTCAGGCTTGAGAACTTTGCCATCTTCACGTTTGCGAACCCGGCCTGTTTCTCGATCAATCTTGGCAAAGTTGGTTGCCATAACTTCTTTCCATGCACCTTCGCCATCAAATCCTGCTGAATGAATGGCACCAATTGTAACAACCAATATATCGATCAGCGCATCCAGTTGTTCAGTCAAGTCATCAGCTTCGACTGCTTCTTGCAGTTCTCGGTGTTCTTCGTCTATTAGATTCAGATACATCTTGTATTGTGAAATAGAGTAGGCATCGACCTTTTGATCACAGGCCTTCATGAACTTCTCTTGATCTCGGAATGGATTGGTCATAGTGTCACTTGTTCTTTGTTCTTAAACGGGCCTTGGTAAGGATAGCGTTGTAGTGCAATCAATTTGGGATCCTGAATGATTTTCCAATTTCGTCCACGCTTGATGGAATACCATCCTGCGGCAAACCAACTTTTGCTTTTGGCAGTCTTGGTATAAATTGGCAAGTGATGCACCACGTCCCACACAGGATTATAACAACGACCCGCTACCGGATATCCGTGTACAGCGGTGTTGTCTGGCTTTGACACAACTTTTTCTTCGGCAAATACAATGTTTGATTCACGTGCCGCAAGTTTAATTGTTTTAAATTGCTTTACTTGATTGTTGATACGAACTTGATATCCACCATTCCATGCTTCAATATTTCCAACTTTGCGATCATCTTCTTGTAAGATCCAAAACTGTTTATCTGCTACGACTTTAGCTACTAACATTTAAAACTCCTTTGTATGTTTCATTTAACCAACGGCCAAACCCTTCGGCATTTTCACTACACCGCACTAGATCATATTTGCCACAAAATTGCATAAACCTCACGCCCACCTGCCCGATATCCTTGTGTGAGATTTGTTCAATGATGGCAAGATCCACTGTGTCTTTTACTGCCTGTGGTTGATGTGTGAGATCAATTAACTGACGGTTACGTTCATAGTCATCCAGCACACGGTGTTCTTCACCGTTGTGATCAGTCCATCTTTGCAACATGAGATTGTTCCAAAAATAACCACGCTGGTTGCGATCTGCAAATGCTTCTTGTAGACCCACCTTGTTCTTGGTGCCTTTGGTTCGCACACCAGGAAATGCACTAAACACATTGTCGCTGGTATCACCACGCATACATTTCTCGAACAACAACCATGCAGGATCAGGAATCTGTTTGGGTTCCTTGGTTTTCTTATCAACTACAGGGCGACCTTTGGCATCATAAATGCCTTCTGTGGTGATAAGTTCGTCGGTGATGCCATTGTATTGTTTTACGTTTGCGGCCACCAACTGTACAAAATCTGTGTCGCTTGAAATTACTATGTGTTCGTCTTGGGGATGTAGGGCAATCCAACGTGCAATGATATCATCGCCTTCGGCAGTGGCGCATCGTACTACGCTACAGTTGGTTCTTTCTGACAAGTATTTAGTCAAACTGTCAAATGCTTCCCAGAACATCTTGTCTTCTTCTGCTTCTGCTTCAGTCAGTGCGGCCCGGGCTACAGCACGATTTGCTTTGTAGGGTTTGTAGTGATCTTTGCGCCAGCTACGTCCCTCTAGTGCAAACACAACATGGTCTGCTTCAAAACGTTTGACAACCTTATTAGCACTCATCAACGTTGTGTGCAGTGCTACCCCAACTTTTTCCCAAGGGTCGCTGGCACGAAAAGCAGTGTGCCTGGCACGAAAAAACATATTAGCTGTGTCAATTAACACATAACGCATGGGAAACCTTAGACTTTGTTGTGGGTATTGATATATTGTAACATAAAACGATTCCAAAAGCTATGGCCATCCTTGCCAAAATGCCATGAATTGGGTGCAACTGTTTCTATTCCTGCGGCCCTAATTTGGGCGTTGTATGTGCCTGCAGGACTATATGGGTCAATGTAACTGTTGCCCCATTTTTTTGGTTTCTTAATACTGCTGAAATCATTATTACCATTAAAAAAGATATGATTAACACCCAGTTTGTTCAATTCGGTATGTAACTTCCAAATTTCATCGTGTGCTTGTTGAGTTTTTTGTTTCCAATCTACACTGACCACAAACTCTTTGTAGCGTTGCTTATGCTCGTCAGGAACATCATCTAAGCCGCTGGCGCCAATTTGATAATGTACTCCGTCAAGTAGCCACTCTTCTCGTTCCCAGGTACTCCATTGTATTACCATCAGCACTTCTTCTGGGTGATGTATTTTTTTTAACCAATCTCTAGTTGTGCGCAAAATTCTAGTGTTACTACTGGCGCTTTCAGCATCACAGTGAAAACTGGCTCGTAGTGCATCGCTCAATCGTCTCCCCCAACTCACTGCTAGATTTTCAGGGTGTGGTGCACGACCCATGTAAAACAACTGTCCGTCGTCCATGGCAAATGCATGCGGATTAACTGCTTCAGCAGCCGCAGTGTGGCTGTCGCCGTTTACATAAAGAATCATACAATGTTGTGTTTTGTAATATATTCGTGCATAACATTTGCCCACTGAGTATGAGCCGCACTTTCGTAGTGTTGCCATCCTGGGGTTATTTCTTTATAACCTTGGCGCTGGCACCATTCAGTGTAGATTAGCTCTTTAGAATATGGTGTTAAAAATACATTGTTCCAGTCAAGTTGAGTAACTTCAACTGGCAAAATAAACTCGTCAAATGCATTGAAAAACAAATGCGGAATTTTTTTGTACTCTAATAGCTTGTGTATGTTAAAAATTTTATTGTGCCAGTAGGCACCTTGCACCATTCTCCAGTGCCCATTGTGTTGCACATTTTCAACATAATGTTTATATCGATCGTTATATTCCTCGGGAACAGGAATACCTACCCCAATTTGGTTTATTTCCCAAAATCGTCCCTTGCCCCACTGGTCCACTAAAAACCATTGTACACGACTAAACTGTGTCCACCCAATCACCACTAGATCAGGAGTTGGACTGCTGGGATTGTTTAAAAAATCCAGTGTTTGTTCGTAAATTAAATCATTACTTGCACCTGGGGTTGCATCGTTGATAAATTTTGTTTTGTATTGCCCGTCAAATTTTTCGGCCAACTTAGGTGCCATGCCGTGTGTGGACTCTGGTAACTCTGTACCGGCTACATTGCTGTCACCATTAAAATATATTAACATCAGGATACTTCGGAACGTCCGTCGCCAATGTCTCGAGTTTTTACCACACGACTAGGATTATTTGCCATTTCTTGTTCCCATGTTTCCATCACAACATGTCGGCAAACATTTTGGAACCATCGATCCACAATGTCTGAATCTTTATCATCGGGCTTGCCTTGATATCCCGCACGAACCAAATTGGCAATAAACTTATCATTCCAGTCTAGCTCAAACGCACCTTGGTGCATGTTCTCTGGATCTACATGCATGCTGAGAATTGCCACATACGGCTCGCCTTTTTCTGTGGCAATTTCTTTTTCAGTTTTTACTGGTGCCTTAGGTTTAGGCTCTGACTTGACTTTGGGCTCAGGCTCTGGCTTCTTTTTAAATCTATCAAAAAATCCCATATAGTTTCCTTAGAATAAATCTACAGTTTCCCATGGCAAATAGTCTTTGCCAAAGTGTCCGTAGTTGGTGGTGCTACTGTAGATAGGACGGAAGAGATCAAATCGTTCAATAATGCCTCGGGGTGTTAGGTCAACGTTGTCTTGCACCCATTTGGTCAATTCGCGACTTTGCGGTTTGTGGTCAGTTTCAACATAAAAGCTCATGGGCTGTGCTAGACCAATGGCATAACTGATCTGCACAGTGGCCCAGTCTGCTCGGCCGCTAGCCACAATGTTCTTGGCAATCCAGCGTGTCAAGTAGGCAGCACTTCGATCAACTTTAGTAGGATCTTTTCCTGAGAAGGCTCCGCCACCATGAGGGCTATACCCACCATAAGTGTCAACAATAATCTTACGACCAGTGAGCCCTGTGTCACCATCAGGACCACCAATAACAAATCGACCAGTGGGGTTAATATGAAACTCAGTATTCTCATCCACAAACTTCATCGGTAAAACTTGACGAATAATTTCTTCTACTGCGGCACGAACAACGTCAATTGACATGTCATCACTGTGCTGGGTTGAACACACAACTTTGGCAATGCGCTTGGGCGAGCCGTTATCATTGTATTCAAATGTCACTTGGCTTTTGGCATCTGGACCAAGCCAATGCAATTTGCCTGTTCGACGTACTTGTGCCAAGTGCTCCACAATCTTGTGACTGTAGTAGATAGCACTGGGCATGTGATTATCAGTTTCGTTGCAAGCATACCCAAACATCAGCCCTTGGTCGCCGGCACCAAATGTGTCTGTGCCCAGTGCAATATCTGCACTTTGTCCGTGTAACAAGTTGGTGATTTCAACAGTACGCCAATCAAATCCAGACTGTTCGTACCCAACGTCTTTAATAACTCTGCGTACTGCTGATTCAACTTCTTCGGCATGCAAGACGCCTTTGTATTCGCCAGCAACCACAACACGATTGGTAGTAACAAGTGTTTCGCAAGCACAGCGAAGTGCAGTATTTTCCTTGGACATTACCAAATCTAACACTGCATCACTGATAGCATCTGCAATTTTATCCGGGTGTCCTTCGGATACACTTTCACTTGTAAATAGATAACTCATTAATTTCCTTTTATTTTCCCCACCCATTGCCCCAAAGGTCAACGTGTAGGCGAGGACTATAGTAATAGCCCTTACTGCAAGCCCAGTCGGCTACTCGTACACGATTTTGTGCATACGGAGTAACTACACCGCCCTGTGGCATGACATATACAACACCAGTAAAGCCGCCGTCTCTAAATTCTTTTACCGCACGTTCAACTTCTGCAAAGTGTTCTGTTGTTTCCACAACAAATTTAAGATAAGTGGTACCAATGTCTTGATAACTTGCAACAATGTCGGGACAGATAGCTTCTTCCCACTTTTCGCCACTGGCACTGAGTTTAGCACTGACTGAAAATGTAACTTCTCTAGAAACAAATGGGGGATTCCGACTCCACTCGTGCATGAAGTTTTTAAAACTAGGTTGTAATTTTTGAGTGCCATTGGTTTCAAATGTAATATTACGTAGATCACTCATGCCAGGATTACCGATCAACTCTTCGTATGTGCGTTGCCAACCCAGCAAGGGTTCGCCGCCTGTGATAACCAAGTGTACGTCATTGCCGTTGTCTTGCATCCACTTGTGATTGGGTGTCCGTGCCAGCATCTGATCCACCAACTTGTCAGTATCAATAGTTGGACTTAGGTCTTTAAAGTCTGGATGCCAACTGGCATAACTGTCGCAGCCAGTATTGACCAACGGCAAGTCTTCAAACTTTGCAAACGGTTGAATCATAGTGTGTGTGGCCGCAATGTCAGTGGCTTCGTGACTCACTTCACCCGGTGGCATACCAAAGCCAGCACACTTAAAGTTACAACCGAATGTGCGCAGAAACACACTGGGTACACCAACAAAGCGTCCTTCGCCTTGTGCCGAATAGAATAGTTCAGATACTTTTAATTTCATACACTATTATACGATAATTGTTTAAGACTTGTCAACTAAATTCTTAACAATTCGTTTGACACCTTGCTCAAAGGACATTGGTTTATAATCGGACATGACGGATCTCAGTTTGGCAATGTTGGGTCTACGTGTTGCAGTACTGCCGGCCTTGCCAGGAGAAGTAGTCCACTCAGGGTCGGTGTGGCCCAGTTCTTCAGCAATGACTTTTACTGCATCTCGAATGGTAATTTCTCTATCGTTACCAATATTGAACAGTTCACGTGTTTGTGTTTTGGCGCAGAATATCGTGGCTCGAACAGCATCTTCTACATGACAAAAACTGCGTGTTTCTTCGGGGCCAACAACTTCAAATACACCATTTTGAATCTTGGCAATTTGATCTGCTAAGAAATGACCGGCCTTGCTGTTGTCACCGTACACGTTAAAGTAACGTATCATCACATAGGGCAACGGTGAGTTGGCCAAATAGTTTTCCGCACAGATCTTGGGCAAACGATAACTCCATCTGGCATTGTGGATATTGTTGATTGTGATGTCTGTGTGCTCGGCCACAGGGCTAACAGGATCGTCGCTTACCACTTCACTGCTGGAAGCATACACTAGTTTTTTTAACTGTTTATTCATGCCAGCAAATTCAAACACATTGAAGTCGCCCACCATGTTGTTCCATAACACTTGGTTGGGACGCTCGTAAAAGTTTTTGGTTCCGTTGATTGCACCATAGTGATAGATGTAATCAAAGTCCACAGGCAAGTCTGCGTAGGCCACATCGCCAGCAGTCAAGTCTACGTCGATAAACTTGTCACAGAGTGGTATAGTTGAACTGCGACTATGGTTGTCCATGGCCCATACTACATTTTTTTTATCGTGTTTGAGTTGTCGGCAAATTTCTGTGCCCAATAAGCCGCTGGCACCGGTTACTAATATTTTCATTTGATAAATTTCTCGTTGTCGTCGATTACACTTTGAATCAGGTTAAAGTCAAGACCCAGTTTCTTGATCAAGTTATTCCAGGCACTGGTATCTTTGGGCAAACAATGGCCGCCATAGCCACGTGTGTTTTTATTGGCCATCAAATATGCAGGATTAATACAATCACGTTGTGTGATGGCATTGTACACATTCATGTAGTTGGCATCTAGTTTTTGACACACTTCATAAGTGACGTTGGCAAAGGTCACTTGCATGGCATGGTGTACGTTGTTGAAATACTTGACAATTTCTGCTTCTGTAGGTTTAACGCAGGCCACATGCTTGGGATAGAAACCATGAATCTTTTTGATCAATTCAAAGTCTTCTTCGCGGTGACTGCCAATGACCAACAGGTCATGATTGTGAATAAAGTCTGCCAGTGCTGTCTTGGCACGTAGGAACTCCGGCACACTACAGATTTTCATGCGTGGATATTCTGCACTGAGTCGTTCGCTTGTGCCCGGAACCACTGTACTTTTGACCGCAATCAATCCTTTGTAGTTTAATCCATCCAAGTCTTTGATTACATTTTCTACAATAGATGTATCGCAGTCGCCGTTGGCTGCTTGATTAGTTGGCACACTGACAAAAACACAATCAGCGTCTACAACGTCCATGATAGAGGATCCTTCGTATGCAGGATCAAAGAAGCACATGTTATGTCCCAGATACTCTAGTCCTTCGTACACTGCTTTGCCAACAGTACCTTTTCCAATTACGCCCACGTTCATTTGCTATCTCCCGGAATGATTGAATCCACTCTGTATGTGTCGGTTTCATAATCTTCGCCGCCACGTGGACCTTCGGCAAACGCAATAAATGTACAGCCATCCACGGTGGTTTGCATGGCATGAATCTCATTGGGTGGACTGATAATAAAGTCACCTTTTCTGGCTAAGAATTCTGTAGGCGTTCCATCACTGTCTACGGGTTTACTGTAATACACCATGCTGCCTGTGAGCACATAGGTATATTGAGTAGTGTATTTGTGATAGTGATTGCCGCGCACTGCCCCGGCTGTGTTGGTAATCAAACAGGCGTGATTAACACTGGCTTTGTAAAAGATATCAGTGATTGTGCCACGATCGTCGGTGAACGTTCCTAGACCTGTTTCGTTGTTGTTGTAAATGTTGTATTGTTTCATTGTGATATAAACCTTGTGTTGGGATTGATGCGTAATAATGCTCGCTTAAGACCTTCGCCAATGTTCCAACTTAAGATTAGAGCATATGGGGTAGGATGCTTTGCAAATTCATTATCGTCCAAGATTGGTATACGGCTAAGTGGAGTATACTTACCTTGCTTGTGTTCGCTGGCATCGGTAATACAATGCAGGTGTGTTTTATTTAGGCCGTGCCATGCAAGCCATGTGTTTGCTTTGGCGGCAGCACCTACGCCGATAACAACTGCACCAGGCTCGTCTTGTAGTATTTGATAGAACTTGGACATCCATTCATTGCGTTGACGTTCAAATCTTTTCTGCAAACCAGCATAAAAGACCACATCAAACAACCCCAGTTCAGTTTCTTTAACAATGGCCTGCGCGACTTTTTCAGATATTGGATTGCCGCTGGCTTTCTTTGCCACCACACGCAGACTACCACCGTGATAGTCGACCACATCAAAGTCGATAATTTCTAACCCAGCAATGGCCAACAGATTATGTAGGCTCTTGATGGTAAAATAACTGATATGTTCGTGGTACACCATGTCTGTAAAACGACCACTGTAGACCATTTCCAGCCAGTAAGGAACTTCAAACACAAATACACCATCCTTGTCCAGCAAGAAACTTACACCATGTGCAAACTCCACGGGATCGTTAGCATGGTTAAACACATTGTTGGCAATAACAACCGCGGCACGACCATATTTGGGAACAAGATCATAAGCAACATTAGGATGAAATAATGCCTGTAGTGCTGTAACACCTTGCTCTTGTGCAATAGCACACATTGCACTGCTTGAATCAATTCCCAGTGTGGCAGTTGATTCATTGTTGAATTGTCGAATTAGGTATGCATCGTTACTGCCAATTTCAACCACAAGACCCGCAGTGTTATATTTTGATTTGATAGTTGCGGCAAACTCGTCCCAGTGATCTCTTGCTGTCTTTGAGTTGCTGGATGTGTAACTGTAACTGTACAGGTTATATCTTGCTTCGGCATTGCTGACATATCCTAATTGCAACATGCCTGAGTTGGGATTTAAATGAACTTGTAAAGGAAATACTGGCTCACTTAGATTCAACTGATCCCGGGACACAAACGTGTCTGCGTAGGCGTGTTGCCCAAAGTCCAATACCTTGGTCACTGGTTCTGTGGTGATTAAACATGTGTCTAACTGTCTGCTGTGTGTTATGTCTGTTGTCATTTTGGAAGTTTAAATTGTGTTGTTTGATTGTTTGGATCATTGGCCTTCATAAGTGCCCATGGATCAATTTTTCCTGCGACCGCTGCCTCCCAATGACTAGTGTCAAGATTCTTGGACTTCATATATTTGAACAATTTGTTCACATCCACAAGCCGATTGTGTGTAACATACTTGTTATGGAAGTCTTCGGGATTTTTTGGATTGCCTTCAAAGTACTTTTTCTTTTTGGCATTTTCATCTGCATTATTACCAGTTAGATCATGACGATCGTGTGTGACATCTACTTCGATAATTTTCATTATGTCCAGCAAGTAGGCCATTTGACTAACTTCAGCATCGATCAATTGATGCTTGCTAAGATAACCTGTTAGCTCTGGCCACTCTGCAGGTATAATGGGAAATATGCTATAAGGATGCTCGTTGTGTGTATGCACTTTTAACAACTTGAACTCGCCTGTGCATTCGATGATGCGTTGATCCCATGCCTGGGTTGACATGATAGCGTCGTCACACCAAACAAACAACCAATCAGCGTTGGCATGTTCAGCCAGTGTGTTAAAATAACGATTGAGTGCTCCGTAACCCAAAGGTTCAAACTCCAGTGCGGTATATGTCACATCTCGTTCATCTAATACAGGTTGAATTTCATTGACAAAATGTTCACGTCCAATTTCATCGTTACTGTCAATACCAAACACAAATTGTATTTGACTCAAGTCGTGGGCATTATCCAGCAGACTAAACACACTGCGGCTCAGTGCATCTGTTCGTTTGTGCGTGGGAAGTAGTACAGCTATTTTAAATTCACGATTTGTCATGGGGAGTTATTGTGATTTGTTCTATCTTGTATTTAATAGCAGTCGCAATGGCCTCGGCAATATCTGCAGGTGCCAGTGCAGGCCCTTTGGCATAGAGTTCTTCGATTTCATCAGGAGTTTTTGCACCTTGATAATTTTGATTTAACATATTACTACGTATTTTACCAGGCCTGATTTCTGTAAAGAGCACATCGGGATACTGTTTCTTCACTGTATTCATACTGTAATGCAGTGCGGCCTTGGCAGCAGTGTAAAATATGTTATACACAATGGGATCATCGATGTTACTGCTGGTGATATAAATGAAATGTCCGGTGGCACGTTGCTTAACGTATTGCTTGGCCAACAGCAATGCACCAGTGAAGTTTACATCAACTTGATTTTGCTGATTTTGCCAAGTATTATCTTGCCAGCCCCGAAATGCACCTACATTGGCACCTGCACAGTTGATAACAATATCGTACTGAGATAAATCCAATTGAGCTATTGCTTCAAAGTCAGACAAATCTAGTTCGTTCCTTGTTGGTGCTGTAATTGTGTATTGATCAAACAGTTCTACACATGCTTGACCAACACCAGAACTGCCACCGGTTACAAACAAGTTCACGCAAACAGATCCTCATTCCATTCACGATGCCCTTCACGATACGCCATGTTGGCTTGTGTTTCACGCACTTCTACACGATAGCACCACAAACGAGTGGCCTCTCCGGGTCCCCACATTTCTGGAACGTAAACCCCATTCACATACTTGTACAGCATGTCACTGAGACCTTCACATCCTAATTTTGGTAACACAACTACCTTGGCCATTTTCTTTTCTACCAACAAGTTATATGTGGCCATTTCAGGATCATCCGCTGCCACAATCAATGTATGATCAAATTGATCTTCCAAGGTCTTCTTGAGCTCTTTAAGCCCACCGTAGTCAGCGGCCCAGTTACGCACATCTAGGTCATTAGTACCAAAGTAGAACTTCATACTGAAGCTGTAACCGTGAATTAGATTACAGTGACTGTCTGCTCGCCATTGCCGATATGCGCAGGGAAACGCATCGTGATACTCCTTGGTAGAAGTGTATTTGTATTGTACTGATTCAAATTGTGCCATTATTTTCTCCTATGTTAATTATAGCATAGGCAGCAGAGTTTGTAAAGCGGGATGATGCCGAACAGGCCGCTGAGATCACTGATATATTTGATCTGGGAATTGCATGGTAGCTCGATGTAGTACCCTGTTCGGCATACCGTCAAACGCCCATCTTTTGTGTATGCCTAGCACTTGCTCGGCAATCACAACGTCTCCATCATCCCAGTCATGATGATAACAGTACTTATCCTGTGTAATATGTTGGCTGATTGGATCAATAATCTTGATACTATCTTCCTCGCTCATTCCTTTGAAATAGAACAACTGCAAGAAAGGAAAAAACAGCCCTTTCTTGCCTGCAATATTTGTGGTAACAATTTTTGGAGTGTAGTGGGTGTTGATACTTTTTGTTGGAACATTCTCAAATTGCATGTCAGTATAGCGCCCGTTTTCGTATCCAAATATTCCCTCCAACGGATCCAACAGATTTTTAGTGTCTTGTTCAAGATCTTGGTAAGACAGTATGTTGTTGTTCCATGACGTTCTGGAACCAGCTGTGCCTTTTACTCCATACAGCCACACAATTGGTCTGCGATCGGGCACAGCTGGTTTGTTACAGTGCCAATCAAGATCGCTGACATGACCAAACAGTCCAGGTTCTCCGTGTTCATCAAGTTCGCCAGTTACTCTAACTATCTTGCCTTGTGTGTCAGGAACACATAATCGTCGAGCCATTGGCAACTGTTCAGGCGCGGCCTCAGGATCCTTGAACATGTTGATAACACGCAACTCTTCTTGAACTGTCAAGTTTTGTTTTTTGGCAACTACCAAGGTGTTTGATGCAAGCAGGCGTGCTATTTCGTTGATGTTGTCTTGGGTGGCAGTCTTGAAGCTGAACTGATCACCCAACATAACTGTCCAGCCGTTTTGATGTATTGTATAGTCCATTTATTATTTTCTTAATAACCCATTGAGGATCAAATTCTTGTTGAAGTTTGATGTTGTAAAGAAATATTTATTGTATTACGCATTGGGGTGTTTATAACTACCTGTGCGATAGTTACCTTGCCCGGGAATTGTATTTCGGACACCGCCAATAGGGTCAGCAACATCACCTGTCAGACGAGGAATCAAGTGTACATGTGGCCAAGGCACTGTCTGCCCGGCTGCCGAACCATAGTTTAATCCAATGTTAAATCCATCCCAGGCACCCGATTCGACCTGCGCCTGCCCGTGATAGATTGCATCTTGTACAGCATCCATCAGCACACCTACTGTGTTGTATTTAGGTACGAATAACAAGTGTCCCGGAGTCACAGGATAGATATCTTCAAATACTTGAACATGAAAGTCCTCTCGAACCAGTTCAGTCCACGGTGCAAGTTGTTTATTAATCTCTGGGCCGATTCCCGGAATGATTTCTTTTGTGTGCGGTAAACTCATAGTTGATCCTTTAGTTAACTGTGTAGCCCCATGGCTTAGCAAAATATTCAGACAATTTATTTTGTGCTGACTTGTTGTTTAACAAATCAATTCCATAGAACTGAACATGATGCCAGGTCCACGATGTAGTATTGGTGGGATTTTGTATCCAGGCAGCCTGGCTCCATGGCATGTATTCTGACCATTGCACCCCCACTACTTGTTTGGGGAGTTTGGAGCCAAGCAATTCAAACACTGTGGCAATTTTCACAGCTTGCAATTCATAATTGGGCTGTAGGCTTGTGTACGGAGTTTGCCCACTGGTGATGCTGCCATAGTCATAATCTTTACCTGTTGCTCCAATCATGATGGTATCTAACAAAATTGGTTTCTGGTATAGAGTAGCAATGCGCTGAATATCAACAATCAAATTAAATATCTGAGTATCGTTGATTAAGCTGGCCACTGTGGTGGCAGAGGATTTGGTTACCTGAGCGCCAACATGCACTGCAACAAGATCTACTCGATTCCATACTGGTGTGGTACAACGATCACAGGATTCGTAAATCAATTTACCTGTGTACACAGTTTTGATCTGAGCTATAACGTTGTCCCAGTTGGCCATGTAAGGGGTTGTGTCAAGCCCGAGGTTCATGGTTCCGATGTAAAACCCATCCACTTTGTATTTCTCTGCTTCTGTGGCCAAGATTCGTTGATACGAGACTAACGTGTTAAAGAAATTTGCAGTGGAGAATGTAGGCGGCAATGCAAATTCAGAACTGGTACAGCTGGGACAGATGGTTGAATCTGTGATGTGATTGACTGGAATTGCTTTGATAAACACACGGAGTCCTTGGTCTTTAGAGTACTTGACCAATCGCCAAAAATCCTTAGGTATATTCTTATCACGGTTGTAGGCCACCGGGCTTGAGTCATACAATTCTAAATGCCCAGTTTTGACGTCAATGGGAATATTGGTCTGAAAAACAATTGTATTAAATCCAACACAATCAATCTTATCAATGACTCGAGACACAGCATCATACGATGCCACCAATTTGCCATCGGCAGTGAAATCGGTGTACTGTTCAAATCGCATGTCCATGATTGCACTGCGGTATTTGTCAGAGCCTATTACAGGTTTAACAACACAGGATGATGCAGTTGCAGACTGCACCATCGTTGTGGGTGTGGTGCCACCACCACCGCCTCCGCCACAACCGCTACAACTAGCTAGGACTAAAACCAGTCCAATTGTGCTAATAATAAAGCGCATAATATTTCCACCAAGAGTTGTTCAATGTACACGTATTATAACAAATTAAGAATTAGTGGTCAACTAGCCATTCTTGATAAAGTTGGTACAATTCTTCCCAATTTAAAATTAAATCTTTGTAATTTCTTGGGTTTTTAACACTTTGGTGCGTGTACTCGGAATTTACTGTGTAATCAACACCCAATTGGTCGGCCACATACTTTTCCGGAACAGCGGCAGCTACCAAACTGTCGTAGTCGATGCGTATCACACTGTTGTACCTTGGTATGACTTCTGAACCAACCAATTGATATGTATGGTGCTGTGCATTTAATAAATTTGTAAAGTCGTCAGGATCCACATTGAATGGCGCCACTGGGGTATCTGTGTAAGTAAAAAATTCATCTGTATGTTTTGCTACATTGTAACTGACGGCCGCATCAAAATAATTTGACCTATCACACACAATCAATGTGACAGAATCTCGTATCTCTCGAGGTATTTCCAATAACTCTTGAATGTGGTTGGTGTGATATATCCAGCCGTCGGGCAAAAGAGAACAGTTTGAATACCGGAATGAAGTTGGTGCCAACAATCCGATTAGAATTGATTCAACCCAGTGGCTGCCGGTTCTCCCGTGTCCGTAGACAACAAAGTTTTTACGCTGTGCCACGGTCTAGGTACTGTAGTTTATCGGGCACGTTGGTCCATTTTTCATGGTCTGGCAGCGGTGCCTTACTTTTGGTAATAGCAGGCCATAGCTTTGCCAGTTCAGCATTGATGACTGTAAATGCACGTTGCGTTTCCGGTAGATCCTCTTCAGCATAAATTGCATTTACCGGACATTCTGGAACGCACACTGCACAGTCAATGCACTCATCCGGATTGATGGCCAAAAAGTTTGGACCTTCTACAAAGCAATCCACAGGACACACATCAACACAGTCTGTGTGTTTGCATAAAATGCAGTCGTCAGTTACAACATAGGTCATCGTGGAGCAAAGTCCTGTTGTAGTTTGATATTGTCAAAGAATTCTTTCTTTGTACTTTGATCTGTGTTAAACGCACCTTTAAGCACTGTGGTCTGTGTGAGGCTACTATGTGCCATGATGCCGCGATTCTCGCAACATCCATGCACTGCTTGAATATACACACCAACGTCTGTGGCATCTGTGGCCCGCATTATCTCGCGGGCAATGTCATTAGCAAGTTCTTCTTGTAGTGTGCCACGACGAGCACACCACTGAGCAATACGAGTGTACTTGCTAAGGCCAATGAGCTTTTGAGCGGCAATAATCCCGATATAAGCAACGCCACTGACAGGTTGGTGGTGATGACTGCACATACTGCGAAGCTCACTACGCACCACAAGCATTCCTTCATATCGATCCGCTGAGTCATTAGGGAAAGCGGTTGCATCTGGTTCTGGTTCATATCTTCCTGCCATTATTTCATTAAAGTACATTTTGGCCAAACGTCTTGCTGTGCCTTTTGAGTTGGGATCTGTTTCACGATCGATCAACAACCGATCCAGCACTGTCTCAAATGCTTCTGAGGCTTCGTCAATTAGTCGTTCTCGATCACCTTCGTGCAGGTAGTCACTGATATTATCGCCTGCCCAGAAACGTTTGTTGTCACGTTTCATCTTAAAGCGAATGGCATCGCCTAGGTAACCTTCTTGGTAATCTTTGTCTGACATAATTTCAGTTGCTGTGGTAATTGGGGATGGCTCTGTGGCATTGTGGTCCAGGCGGTCTGGTATAAACTTCTTTTTAGTATCCGAGTGAAATACTGGATCTGGTGCAAATTCTTTTTTCAATCATAGTCTCCGATGTTAAGGCAGTGGATTGCCATTGTGTTATTATACAGGGTATTTAGGTCAGTGTCAAGGAACAATAGTTATTTTTCTGCAATCTGGGTAATCAACCGGTATTGGCACGGGCCGATTTTGTTTGACACCTTCGAGTAGTGCAAGTCCTTGTACAGCTTCTTCGATTGTGGGTTTGTAATGATACCCCACTCGGAACACCTGTTGCGATTCCCATGGCGTAATAGTCAAATCTCTACCATCGTACCTTTGAGCCAACATGGTATCGTATGCAACAACATCATCTAGCAAGATTGCTCCGCCACGTCCGATCTGCAAAGGTTTGCCATGCCCAAAACTCAAACATTGCATTGTACCTTCGCGGTACATGTCCTTTTCAAGTCTACGTGCTGAATCCCAGATACGTGTTTCGAGAAATGGGTATTCACCGACCCAGCGTTGCCATTCGTGGTCTAGTAGTTTGTATTTGATGCCCAGCTTGTGCATGGTCATTGGGATGCTCAAGTAAGTGTACGGAGTAAACCTACACTCTGTAACTTGGTCGTAACGTAAGCACAGTTCAATGGCGTGTGTACAGCAATCGGTCATGACCACATATGGGGCACCAGTAAACTCTGCTAGTGCTTGTTCAAATTGTAGAATTTTATCAAACATACCAGGCCCAGGCATGACGAATCATGTCATCTAAATTATGCAATTGCCATGTACCGGCCACAGCATTAAACTTATCTGCACTGGCTGTCAGCATAGGAGGATCGCCCACACGTTGTTCTCCTATTGTAAACTTTAATGTCTTACCTGTGATACGTTCGGCTGCCGCAATAATTTCACGATTACTAGTGCCTGTGTTTGACCCAAGATTGTAAATGCCTGCAGGAATTGTTTGATCCAACGCCAACACATGAGCACGAGCAATATCATCCACGTGTACATAGTCTCGAATGCAAGTGCCATCTGCGGTAGGATAGTTATCACCGTAAAGTGTGAACTCTTGATCATCTCTAATACTTTCTAACACTCGAGCAATGATGTGTGTAGCGCCGGGTTCTTGTCCGTGTCTGGCTCGGGGATCCGCACCACATGCGTTAAAGTAGCGGAAACTAACATAGTCAAGCCCGTATGCCCGGCGATACGATTCTAACATCATGTCAATCATCAGTTTACTTTGTCCATATGGACTGACTGGCTCGGTTGGATCCACTTCGCAGATGGGATTCATCACAGGTTCACCATAGGTTGCCGCACTAGAACTAAAGATAATTCTAGTCCGAGGCATGGCCCGTGTTATGAAAGTAATCAACTCCAGTGTCTTGGCCACATTGTTAAAGTAGTACTCACTTGGATTCTTAATGCTAGGGCCAACCAGACTGGTGCCTGCACAATGCACAATGGCATCAGGCCGCACGTTTAATAACTTTTTAAATGCTGTATCACTATCAAAGTCTGCCAGTACAAAACTATCAAGTAGACCTTTTTGATGTGGCTGCAAAGGTCTACGGTCAATGCCCAAAACTGTATGCCCTGCGTCTTTCAACTGCAAGGCAACTTGCCCGCCAATGTATCCGGCTGAGCCGGTGACTACTACATTCATTCTTGTTTCCTTTGTGGATAATAGTACTGGCATTCATGACGATACGGATACCAATCTCCTGCCATGCCACCCAAGTGCTGTAACGCACAACGAGCCCGATCTTCTACGTCGTTCATTTTGGCAATCCAAGGAGCGGTTGTTTGAGCACAAATATACTGCTTGAGATAGCAGAAACTTTGTTCCCGAGGCGTCATTCTTCTATTCTTCTCACTTGATATTTTTCGTGTGCAGTATGGTCGCGATAACGATTGCCTGCACGATTCCATTGCTCGCCTTGTCCGGTCATGACGTCAATAACGCGATCAATGGTGCCGTCGTTCCAATCTGAAATCAAGCCCATGTTGTGATGCGGATCGCGCAATAAGTTTTGCATCTTGTGATAGGCATCATCTATGCTCCAAGGCACGTAGAGCCTATTAGGGTCATTAGCGAATGTCTCGGGGAAACTACGATAAGCAGGATATAACACATTACACCCAAGAGTATCGGCTTCAGAAACAGTATTGGATACCCAGTCTTGTAAAGCACAATTGAATAGCACCCGAGTATCATTAACAAGATTATAGTAGTCATTTTTGCTTAGATTATCATAAATTTTTAACTTGCCTTCTTGTTCGTACATTCTAGCACGTTCAAGATACTTGGGGTTGTTACTGCGTAAAGGACCACCAGAGAAGATGGCAAACTCGCACGGTTCTTTGGTCAACTGGCCATACATTTCAATCAAGTCCATGTAGAAGTCTGGTTGCTTCTCTTGGTCAAATCGTGCGGCAAATCCTACACGACGTTTGCGTTCACCAAATGGTCGGATATTCTCTGCACCACCGATGCGCTCTAGCACTTCTTCTTTACCAAATGCCAAGCCACTAATATTGTATATAGGAGCACGCCATCCGGCAATGCGCATGTGAGCAACCATCTCTTCGTTTGTGGCGAGAACTCCGGTGACAAACTCATTGACCATGTGTTCGTACAGGCCCATCCACTTGGCCATGCCCCATACATGCACAAAGTCATCGGGATCAATACTCTGGGCTAGACAGCGTACATATACCCTGGGACGCTGGTCAGCAGGAATCTGATCAAATATATATGGCAAGGACTCGATGCCAGGTTGAAACATGTCTTCAAAGTAGATAACATCTTCCCCAGTAACTTCACCTCGACGCATCATCTGAACCAAGTTCATCATCTGACTCATGCCAAAGTAACTGCGTCCGTGTGCGTCCAGCACTTGGCCTACGCTGATTGCTTGGCTGTTATCAATAGTTGTACCAGGAACGTAAACCACGTCAAGACCTCTACGGTCAAACACACGTCGGTTCCATTCTGTAAGTTGTAGTGTGTAACGGGCTTCGTAACTTTCTAGGCCCATGTAGTATAGTTTTCTCATGTTAGATAGGTCTATTCAAACGACGAGCATCCTCGGCCCACATGTCACGAGCATTCTTGCCCTGTGAAAACTTGTTGTATTGTTGCCATGCATAACTCTTGAAGTTATACAAGTCTGCTTCGTTAAAGCGATATCCAAAATCGCGGCAGAAGTCTAGAAAACGATCCAGCTCATCCTGCGCGGCCTGGGCCTTGGGGTTAGAATACACTGCTTGTTTACCCATGGTAAATCCTTTTAAATTTTAATGTTAAGACTAGGACGAGAAATTTCATATTTGATCAAAGCGCCGTTCTCGCCATCTTCGGCCACTTCGATCCAGACTGCACGGTCGGGGTAACGTGCGGCAATTTGTAAGTACAGATCATCGCTGATCATTTCACAACTTTTGTAATCTAGCGACAATACACCTTGGTTGCTAGAATACAGTTTTTCGAGCCATCGCTTGAATTGTATAAATTCCACATCTCGGTCGTTGTGGAATACGTCAATCCAAACCCTGAAATGAAAAATATGGCGATGAGGATAGCCCAAAAACGATACATCATATTCATCTCCTGTTGCTAATGAAGGGTCTGTTGCTGCCGCGGGATATTTGTGGATCCCTTCTTTGCGGAACGTGACCCAAATTTTACGTTCCGCACTACCCATAATTCTAATAGCCTGCTCTGCTAGTGCTTGTTCTCGTTGTGTCATATTGTTTTGTCCTTTGTGTATTTAGACCATGGAGTGAATTTGTTTCGATTTTGTAACGTATGCAAACTATGGCACCAAACACCGGGGTTGGTGGCTGAAAAATCTTTATCGTCTAACTTGATTGTAGCATTGTATCCTAGCAGTTGTACATAGGGTAATTTTACTGAAATCATCGGAATGAAGTTGTGACGTTCACAAAATCCGCCTTCGACTAAACCTTCGACACTTGACACATCTACATCTAATGTGCAGACATAGTCTCGATCTAGGAAGTGGTAAATCATAGTTTCCCACTTGGCCCACTCAGCACCGTCATTGACTTTTAGATTAGGAAAGCTCTGATTGGCACCAAAGTAAATGTGCTCAATGTGCTGTGCGGCATCTTCATAGGCGGCAAAATCATCTATCCAATCTTGAATTTCACTGACTGGCTGTAACCCTACTACAAATAATGTTTTCTTGTCATAGGCAGGAGTATGTTCTACTTCTACACCTGTGAAAAACTTAACATTTTCGTGTCCTTCTCTATTCATTTAGATTGTTCCTGTTCAAGTTTATCCAAATTATCTACAGACAATTCCTCTTCATCTAATTGTACACTATCTTCTGTATCTGTGTCAACAGTTTCGAACAGACTATTAAATTGAGTGTGTGCGTTTTTGGCCTTTTTACCTTTGAAGCCACGTGTGCCCACAATATCCATCCAGTAACGATCATACTGCTCGATGATAGCTTCTGCTTCTGCACGATCGGCAGTGGCAAAGATTGCTTCTACAATGTCCTCAAATTTAGTGTGGTCACCGCATGTGTCCCACATCATCCTGGGCCTGTTGCCAGCATCAAACTCACGATTGGCACGTTGCACTGATTCCAAATGCAACCAAACATTATGGCCCATCAGCAATGCATAGCTGAAACTGTCCCAACTGGTCTTGCCTTCTTTGCCAATTTTATTTAGGTCACCGGGTCGGTAGTAGCAAATATCTTTCATTTGCAAATGCCGACTGATAGGACTGTCTTCAAACGTATCAACCAATCCATCTGCTACAACGCCTTGACTAAATGGGCGTGTGTCGGCAGCGTACTTCTTGTCATCCACAATAGGATTCATTCTGTAACTCCACTTGCCGTTGTGCGGCAACACAATCTCGTGGTACACTTGACCGTTGGCTGTGGCAAGGAATGGGCTGGCACAATCAAAGCTGATAGTAAATTGTGGATTCACATATTTACGTACTGCCCTTTGAATCACGGTGAGCAACACAGCCCATTCCAACTTGCTTGTGCCCAAGAAGTGCATCCAATCATGAACACCTGGTTGTAGTAGGTTATCATGTCGCAGTGCCACCAATCGTCGTAGCACCAGGTGCACATCGCACATGTTCTGTCCGCCCATTGACCACCCATTGAAGTGTGTGTCGGGATATTTTGCAGGATCACAATACTCTTTCATCATGTCGTACCAACGATCTGCATCAGCATGATTGGCACCTTGCAACACGTTTAAGAACTTGGCACCGCCATTTTTAACACCTTTGCGGTGTTTCATAAAGTAATCGTTGTTATACTTGGTAGCGTCAACTGCTTCTTGCAGTGTAGTAATCTGACAAGCGGCACTGGCTTTTTTATCGTGAATAACCCAGGTTGGAATATCCAAGATCATGCCGTAATCAGACACACCATCCAACCATTTAAGCACAGCATCACGTTTCTTCTGTGCTTTGGCACAACCTGAGTTGGCTTTCCAGTCACCTTCCCACAAGCCTTTAGCAATCTGGAATCCACCAGAGTCACCTAAGATCACTGTGCCGGGCTCACGATTGCGAACCATATCTTCAGACCAGTCCGGTTTGTTTAAGTCCAAGTTGGCATGGCCGCCTGAATACAGGCTCCACCGGTATGGGAACAGACCTGTTTGACTGTTGAGCCAATTCATCTGTTCCATATCCGGCATGCCCTGTGGCATACGTGCAGGTTCTATATAAGGTCCATTAACTGGATCACGTTGTTTGCCTATGAACGTGGCATAGAAGCCAGATATAGCAGGCAAGAACACAGCATAGTCATTCTGCTTGGCAGTGAGATTATCTTGAGTCAATTCTGCCCCATTTGATTTTGAGCCAGATTCGTTCATGTATGTAATAGTCAACACTTAAAAGAATATGTAGTGCAGTAGCAAAACCTGTGGCATTGGCAATGTTGCCTGTGAACATATAAGTCCAAAAGATTGTAAATAGCCATGCAGTCAGACGATAAGTCAGCATCCTGACCACTGTGCGTTTTTTAGTTTCCATTACTTGCTCTGTGCTGGTAAGATATAGTTGTAAACAGCCAGTCCAGAGTCCACTGTAATCATTGCGGCACCATCGTCACTGATCTTCACAACTTTGTCACCGGTGAGATCCATGATGGAAATGAATGTTTTGATGGGCCATGACCACGCACGTTTCAATTGACCAGTGATACCAGGCTGGAACACAAAGTTGCCTGCATGTGTTGAATGGTCACCAAAGAAAAACATTAAATTGCCATTTTCTGTTTTTGCCTGGAAGTTTGTTTCTTCACTGTTGGCCTGTGCCTGCATCTTTAGACGCATGATGCTGGCATTGGTTGGCTCAAATTCAATGTGCCAGTTAACTCCTTTAAACTTAACAGTCTTAAGTTTCTCATTCACAATCTCACTGGCCATAAAGCGATAACTGTTTTTAAAGTCACCTAGCTTGTTTTCAAAATTAATGCCGTCAGGCTCGCCTGTAGTGCGACGTGTGATACTGAGTTTGGCATCCTCACGATACTCTTGTAAGTTCAACAAGATTTTTAGTTTGCTCAAGTTAGGCATACCAAAGTTGCCAACGAAGTCTGGCACTGGGTTAGCAAACTTGCCTTCAACTACCACAGACCTATCTTCTGCCAGCCCGGAAATAACTGTGTCTTCTTCTGTGCCTGTAATTTTTACCAAATCGATCACACCCAAATCAAGTGTGTGTTCAACCAAGTCTAATAAATGATCTCTCATGTTTAATTCTCCTATTGTGTATTGTATATGGTTTATTTAGATTTTGCAAGTTATTTGTTAACTATTTTTGCCAAAGTCTGTCCACCACGGATGCTTTCAAGTTCGCCAGGTTTTCGTAATTCTAACCAAGTTAGATTACCTGCGTCTGTCCAACTGAACATTTGTTTATATCCAATTGATTTTGCAGTTGCCTTAACTCGTTGTCCCGGAGTATAGAAGCAGAAATTCTTTTCAACTAACGCAACACAGTGTGCTCGATCGCAATCGTTGAATGTCATTGCTAATATGCCCCCTGGGCGTAACTTGTTAAAAATATTTTTCAAGTATTGTTCTAGCACTTCAATTGGAGTAAACTCAAAAAAGTTAAATGCCAGGCACAATCCAAATTGATTGTTGGGCATTGTGGCCAGCACGTCAGCCGAGCATGGATCTTGCTCGTACATTCGTAGCCTGCGGCGGTATTCTTCAGGAAACGCAACCAATGCAGGTTGCAATAGTTCTGCACTGTGATCAACAATGTACAGCGGATCCAAAGCTACTAAATCATGTATAAAAGTTTCGACCCCAGGACGGATAATTAATCCTGGGTACTTCCAATCAACATAACTTTTGATACGATTAGAAATCATCTGTTGTACATCCGCAGTCATTGGCATACGACGATCTAGAATGTGCTGATTGACTTTTTTATTTGTAGGCTCGTCAAGTCGACCATATCGTGCCATTTCTTCAGTGTACAACCTGGTGCTTTCGGCGTACTGTATTTTTTCAGCCGTCTCGATCATGGTGTCTAACTCATTTGTTAATTCGTTTAAGGTAGACGCAAAATGGTCAAACGCATTTACCACACGAGTTTGATCTTCTTTAAGAGTTTGCGTAAACGCACGTGGCTGTATCACACTATTCTGTACACCGTACACTATTTCTTCTAGTTTATGTCGTGCAGTATATTGGATGTTGTTAACATCAAATTCTAACAAGTGGTTACGGTACGCAACTAATTCACTGAGTTTCATAGATCACCATTCAAATAATGTTTGGAATGTATTCTCTGTGTTGGTGGCACTGGCCAAGTCCCAATCCAACACACCCAGCAAGTTATCAATCTTTTGATCCACAACAGTTGCCTCCATCAATCCATCATCAAACGGCAGTTCTGTAAACCATGCAGGCAGTCGTTGCTCATCTGTGGGATAGCCAATGCTGGTCCAGCCAAGAGCATTGCTTTTAAGTTTGCACACAATAGTTTTCATACCATCAACAATTTGCATACTGTAGTTGTCACCGTTCATCTTACGCATGTTGTTCCAGTTCATGGCAGCTCGCACATGGCCTGGCATATTTGCTTTGCCCAGTCTGGCTTCTTCTGCGCCATACTTGGTCAAGTTGTTCACACGCTTGGGACTACCTTTTTCCCAACCTGGCCGTTCCATAAACTCATACTTGAATTCACGAATACGTTCAATGATAGATTCACGTGTGGCACCATGCAGTGTACTATTTAGAATTTCTAACAAAAAGTCTTGAATAACTTTAGGTGTGTCTGATCGTTTCAGATCCAAGCCCATGGCCTTGGTCTTGCCCTTCTTGCCGTCTACATCCAGTCTCTTGCCTTCTAAGTCGATGATGTTTACAGCATAGCGTTTCTTTGTGATAAACAGGCCACGATCTGCTACCAGTTCTCGCCCGGCCGCAATCAGCGCACCCATTTCACGTGGACAATGAAATGCCTGTTCCATAAACCCCGGAAAACTCTCATTAACCTGTTCAGCAACAGAATCATACAGTTGGATGCAAGTTTCTTTTGACCACTGCATGCGACCTTCTGCCACTTCTTTCTTCAACACCGGCCAAGCAGTGAAGTAGCAGGAGTCTGTGTCACCATAGATAATGGCTTCACCTGTGTGATCATACACACCTGTGATACACTCATTAATGTGTGCATCCATATGCCGGGCAATGGCACGACCAGTTAGTGTAGTGCTTTGTCCAATGCGATGATCAAAGAATCTACAGCCACTATTCAAAATAGCACCATACAGGCTGTTCAAGTTAATCTTCTTGACCAGTTGCCGCTTGTCCCAGAATGCTTCTTCTTTTTTATCTTTGGCTGTTTTTTTCTTGGCCTGCAGTTCTTTACGTTCCGAATACCAGCGTTCCAGCAAGCCAGGAATGATACCCTTCTTCTCATATGTAAGGATAGTTCCATTAGCACTCATGATCCAAGGCTGGTTGCTGTCAAACATAATGGTCCAGATCTCTGCGGCACTGTGTGTGCTTTCTGTGCCATCCTGCCAGTCAATGGTGATCTCTGTACCACGTTGCTGTTCCATCACAGCAGTGTATTCCAAGCTGCCAAACAGACCCTCCCATGCGGCTGCAAAACTTGCACCCTTGGCTATCTTTTCTTTGATGTAGTGATCAGTCATGATAGGACGCAGTTGTCCTACTACTGTTTCTGGTCCCATATTCATAGCACGAATAGCCGATGGATACAGGCTGTTGATGTCAACAGATCCAATCCAGTCATGCAGGCCTTTCTTAGGATACGCAACATACGCACCTGCAGCCTGCGTGTCGTCGTCTGTGAGACGTTGTTTGCGATTTGGCACCACCATGCCACGTTCGTGTGCTTCATTGATAATGGCCTGCTCAGTCACTGCCACAGCACCCATTGTGGTTTGTAGTAGCACTGTGTTGGCATGTGCCAGTTCGCTGGCCAGGCTTAAGAACTGTAGTTTACGATCCAGTTTATGCAACAACAGCGTATCTTGTCTGTTATATTCAATAAACTTTTTAAAGTGTTGATTGTACAAAGCATCCAAGGTGCCTTCGAACTGTGTCTTGCGTTCATCTAGTTCGTATTCGCCAATGGCATCTAAACTGTAGCTGTGCCGTTCTTCATATGTGTACTTGCGATACAGTTGCATATAGTCCATATGCACACGACCCACTAGATCATAAGTTTGATTCTCACTGCCAAAGCGTTCGAACATGCGCATCTTGGGCAGTTGTCCCCACAGGCAGAATTTACGAGTGTCGTCTTTGCTCAGCACACGAGTACAACGATTCACAGTGTATGGAATATCGTAGCCCTCTGAGTTCCACCCACTCAGCACATCTGCATCTTCAATCAAGTCCAGGAATGTTTTGATCATATCCTCTTCTCGTTCAAACAGCATGGTGTTTTCAAAGTCCTTCACAAGGTCTTGTGCAGTTTCCCAACTTAACCCACGAGGCGGAACTGCCAGTGTGACCAATTGATCCAGCCAGTTTAGGTAGACTGAGATTGCAGTGATAGGATTGAACGGATCATCCACAGGCGAGAACCCTCGCTCTTTGTCAAAGTCTACTTCAATGTCAAAAAATGCAACATTGAGTTCTGGTGCGTCTTGGTCTTTGTAGTTTTCTTCCAGGCAACGAAAGATGGGATTGATATCACTCTCATACAATTGTTTGCCGGAGTGCATGCGAACTTCCTTGCGGAATTCTTTGTTGTTGCGTGTGCTGAAACGACTCACAGGTGTGCCGTAAATGCTTTGGAACTTACCACGTGGGTCGTCAAAGTAAAAGATGTAGTTGGCAGGATACTCTTGGTATTTCCTCACGCCGTCTCGGCGTTCTACAACGTGAATTCTATCGCGTTCGCGATCGTATAAGGCGTCAATATAACTCATAGTCTCCGTTTATGGCCGGTAAGCCGTGATTCATGTTCCTTACGGGAACGACTCGCTGTTGTAAAACAGTACTTATAGAGTTTTGCCAACGGTTTCTAAAATAGTGTTAAGATCTTCATGTTCTTGATTGGCTTGTGTCAGGCTTGCTTTGTGCGCAATACGAATTGCTTTTTTTAGTGTGGATGGCTTGACTTCAAGTTCTTCCGCAATGGCTTTAACAGTATCAGTGAGGCCGCCTTGCAGTGTGTCAATTTCATGCATGACCTGCATGCCCTCGTTGATAATTTGAGTGAGTTTGATCTTTTGATCGCCGCTGAATAGTTTGGGTTGTGACATAAAATGCTCCTTGTTTTCTATTATATACTTGTTCTAGCGCAAAGTCAAATATTGTTTGACTCAAGATTACCAAATAAATATCTACATGCCAAAAATATATGTAGAAATAAATCAAGCAGTTGATTTTAATATCGATATTTACGATACCCCGATTGGCGAACAGTTCTTTAATCAACATGTAGAAATTACCAAACAAGATCCAGTTCGGGCAGTGCCTGTCGTTACAGACTTTACCAAATACACAATTAATCATTTTATAAAACTAATCGAAGAAGCACGTAATACCAATACAGTAGATTGGTCCATGTACAATATTCAAGCCGGGCCGGAACATTACGAGTCTAACCAGTTGCATTTTAATTCAATGCATAAAGATCTAGAAGTAACAGCAGGAATTAACAAATATGCCGGACTTGATAACGAACAAATAAAATTAGTTGACGAATTGCATTGTTGCCTGCACAGTTTAGAAACTACCGAAGCACCTCTTGATTATAATTTTACAGGACGGTCGTTTGCTAACATTAGTTATTTTATTAATGGCCCAACCGACAATCAAATGCCCGAGCCTGTAAAATTTGCAAGAGTAATCAAACCTGGCGAAGTACAGTTAGATTACCCGTATGTGGGCAAAGAACCATTCTTTTGCATGATGCACAATGATAATTCTATGTTGTTGCAAACCTGTAAAATGATTGATCGTATCAGCCTTAATTGGAAATTACATCTCAACAATTTCAATGGTACTCACTGGGGGCCAGCGCCGTGGCCTGATGATGTGGATGCCGCGCTCACTGAGTGGTACCATGCAAATCGACCTGACCTAGCAACGCTAGGATACAGTTTACAACGAATATTAGATCATACTGGATTTTGTATTCCGGGTAGAATTGACAATCTGTCCACACTTGAGTACATGAGAAATACTCCAAACATCCAGATCACTGGATACCAACTTATTACCTAATCATGAACAAAGACTTTCCAAACATTGCAGTAGTACTGTACGACAATTTAAAACCTGAATGTGCTGATATTGCACAAAACTTGATTGACTTGACTGAGTTTAAATTGTGCGGCCGATATCAGTTTAATCTGTATCAAACAAAAACACTCACCGAAGAATTAAAAAAACTTGCTGAGCAAGGGTACGAGTGGGCCGGCGTGGTTGCCGCTGGAAACTTCTTACAAAATCAAACATTAGTAATTGACACAATCGAACATGCCCAAGCAGAAAACTCGCCAATGGCCTGTCACATATTAGACCGCGGCGGCTACTATCATTTACACCCGCAATGGTTTGCACTTGATTTACGGGCATGGACAGCCATTGGGCAACCTGCATTTGAAGAACAGTCGGGACCTGTCACGTTTGTCACACGCAAAACACATCGTGATACAAACAATGCACACGATGACTATACGCCTGGGTGGGTGGCACCTGATTCAGAAGAGCTAGTAGAATACGCCAGCGACTATCAATACACTGGCATCAATGTCATTGCTGAGTTTATTCGTGCCGGGCATCGTATAACTAATATTCCCAATGAAATCAGACAGAAGAAAAACTATTGCTATCCTGATCATGGCCACGACGATATTGTAAAACTCATTGCTGATAAAAATCACGAGCCCAAAGATGAAGCACTTTGGTGGTTTGGATTTGCCATGCGGCAAATTACCAAAAACTTAGACAGTGGTTATTATGTGTTGAATACTGAAACGTTGATTGATCCGCAAGAGATGAAACAGCAGCCGCTTGATTGTTTTGTTGGTGTATGTGGCGGCCTTAAACCTGCCTGCATAACTGGCAATGATAATTTTGTTGCCAACACTAGTGTGTATCTATTTGATATCAGCCAGGCAGCAATAGAGTGGCAGCAGTATCTGCTGGCAGAGTGGAACGGTGATTTTGATGTGTTTGAAAGTGTCTGGCACAAATTTCAATCAGCACATCCAGACTATGGGCCTATGTATCACAGTCATCAGTCAATCGCCAGCAACATAGATTGGTTCTTGAACAATGCCGGATTAACAAGAGCTGATTTTCACCAAAGATGGATCAAGTACTGTGGTATGACACACACATTTGTACACCTTGACCTTATGGATGCTGATGCCACTGAAAAAATACTAAAGATTACCAATCAATCTGCATTGGGATCTTATTTGTGGACCAGCAATGCATTTGTCATGGACTATTTGATGTTTTTTAAAACTCGGGCCTGGGCGTTGAACAAGACTCAGAACTTTATCAACGAACTTGCTGCCAATACTGTACAGTCTATTCTGTTAGAGAACCAAGGTTCTCTTAAACACATGTTACCCAATGTGCAGTAGTATAATATCTTTGTGATCAACCAAACGATGCTGTACCCAGTTGGAACTGCAATGTACGTGTGTGCGATCGAACATGCCAATTGACCCCAGCTGGTAATTGTACACACCGTCCAACAGCCAGGTGTCCACAATGGATGGAGTTCCTGCCCAGCAATGATCAACTTCCTGAGTCTCACTCACAGTGCTTATCACAGGAAATTCACTGTTGTCAGCAATAAATTTTCTGAAGTATTGTTGTAAGTCATCATTGGTCAAGAATGCTCGATTCCATACTACAGTTTTAAACACTCCATTGATATTTTCATCTAGAGGAATGATTGCACTTTTGGCATAATTTAGATCTGTAGTAGGGTATACACCGTCAACATGCAGTTGATGCGGTAGGTATTGTCGCTGATAGGCCATGTAAAAGAATGTGCCGCGTGGAACGTATCGATATAAAATATCACCCATTCTTCGAAAAGCTTCGTCGCCTGGCTGCAATATGTGTCTGCGATCAATGTTTGTAATTTCTTGTCCATAGATACGCAGTGAATCTTCAACACTGTAGGGACGATCTACTGGATCAACATCAATCAGTGCAGCCAGGTCAGATTTAAACCACGCAATGTCGTCGTCAGTCAGTGCGTTTTTAAATGTTTCGACCATTTTTTAATGCCTCTTTGTAGCTGTTTACAACCAGGTGATTCCACTCTGGATTGCGCCAGGCGCCGTGTACAATCATATGGAATCGATCAGTGTTGCTGTTGTTATGTACTGCATGACGATAGTGGTTGTTGAACAAAAATATACTGCCGTTGTTTCTAAAAGGCACAGTGCCGTGTATGTTGGTCAGTCTGCAACCCTCAGGATTGTTTAGAGAAATATTTACAGCGGCCCCGGGTGTGTTGTTTACATTGTCGCTATGCGGCGCAATGTATCCCCCGGGTTCTACCAGCATGTATCGTAGTCGTTGATACTGATTGTACGGAAATACTTCTTTAAAAAACTTCACTGTGACAGGGCACTGATCTTGTATTTCTGTCCAGTCGTATTTTACTTGGTCTGGATCTAGTCCATATGTCTGCGGAACATTAGTCATCGTAGCACTTATGCCATGTACAGCCAAACTGCGCCAGCCCTTCATACCTGCTTCTTCGCCGCGATGGAATACAAACATGTCTCGCAATGACTGTGCTTCGCGACACATTTCCGCATACGGAGCATCAATGCCAAGAATTTCTAACCACGGTGCCTGGCTGTGTTTTAAAATCCAATCAGCTTGAAAATGCACATCTCCGTCGGGCAGCGGCAACAACTCAAATGTGTTTTTGTCGTTGTGTTGATCTAAAAACTCGTTAACCCATTGTTCCATTTGCTACTTTCTTGTCGTTTAGTACTTGTCTTTCCCAGTGTTGATACTTTCTACCACAATGAGAATCACACAATATTAATCTGCCATCCTTGTATTTTTCTATTTTCCAACGTTCTTCAATTTGATTAAACCATTCTGTTGCGGCTTCAATCCCTATTTCAAGTGCATTGTTGTTGATATGGTCCACAATGGTTTTTAGTTGTGTATGCACCAGATCGTACCAAGGTCCGTCTTTAAATGTTCGGGGGAATGCACCAAGATAACAGCAAGGATACACTTCTCCATTGGCAGCAATAAAAATAGTTTCACTGCGGTTGCTGTAACAATCCAGTGTTTCTTTTTCATCTGGTGGCAGCCGTGGAGTTGTATGGTGTTGCCATTGTACAATTTGATCAATGGTGCGAGGTTGGTTACGGTCGTCAACGATACCCAACATACGAGTTAGATTTCCTTGTCGATCAAACGCAGGTCCGTAGTCTCTGCCGTGATCAGTGAGATCAAATCTATAAAACCCCAGGTCTAGAGCCAGTTCACGACATGCTTCGATCTGATGCAGGTTGTGCTGAAATTTGATCATCTTCCATATAGCACGGCTGCCTGTGGCTATCACAGTCTGTGCATTACGAATGATGTTTTGCCAGTTGGTATCTACTCTATACATGGCATGAGTATCTTCAAGTCCGTCTAAATCAAATATCACTTCCACATTGCACTGACCAATGCGTGTCCAGAATTCTCGATCTCTGGCACTGCCATTGGTATTGATTGTGATTCTGGTGGAAGGATTAACACTGCGGAACCACTCGACAATTTCCACAGCGTCTGGTGCCATCACAAAGTCACCAAAGTTGCCGCAAAAGTCAATGAGCCGTAATTGACGAATAAAATCAACAGAAAATATCTGTTTAACTTGTTCCAACGATAAAGATGTTTCAGGATATCCAAAATTGTGTGGGTATCCATTGGCATTCCTCACACACAACGGGCATCGTGCGTTGCAAAGTGTTGTGAGTTCTAGGTGTATCTCTTTAACATTATTGATTGTGATCATAGTAGTATTATAGCTCACTTTAGGATTCCCGGTAGCGAATCGGGCCGTCCAAGGCAGCAGCCGCCTCACACTTGAGTCAGTAACAAGTACTGGTCCTAAGGTAGTGTGATCAGAGGTTCATTGTGATATTTAACTATTGTTTGATACACTGTGTTTTTTAGAGACTCTATATCAAGATTTATAAAATCATCAAAATTAGTTTTGCTATATTTTTGTATTATATAAATGTTGGCCAAGCGATAGGTATGTATTAGATCTAAAAATTTAAAGTTGGAAGAGATACCCATAATTGCACATAGGTCTGTGTATGCTTGTTTTGTATTGCCAAAGTACAATTCATCTACATCAAACACCTTGGTGTTGCCCAATGTTAAATATCCTGTGTAGACGCTGGTTCTTCTGCTGTCAGTTGCATCAACATTGATTTCTTCCCAAGAGTCCAGCGTCATTGATAAATGAGTTAAAAAATTAGGCACGTTACCAGTGAGTAAAAATGTTTCTGCTTCGTACCAGTAATAAAAATTTCTGTTAATTGCTTGTTTAAAATTGTCCCAGGCATTGTTTTCTAACAGTGATGTTTTAATTCCACTAGGAGTATTAATATCAAGTTTAAAGTATGTAGTTTTAAGTAAAAAAAGAGTCTGATAATAAAAGTAATACTTTGTAGAAACATCTGCAATAAACAAATTTGCCTGCCTGGCATATACAATTTCATTCAGCGTAGGAGACAGATTAGGATGTACAGGTACAAATAATAATTGATCACTGCCGTTAGAATCAATTTTCCACTGGGCGTGTTCTTTGAGACTTACTGCGGCATATTTGTTATTTGGTAATTGTCGTATATCAGTGGCAGCACACTCTTGATGCTGGTTAAAAAGATAACTTAAAAACTCTCCGCCTTGCCCGCCGGTGTACATTATCAACTGTAATTTGTTGGGCTGTGTGCAAATCATTTACAACATTATTTGCCAGCAACCGCCAGTGCGGCACCTTTGTTAAAACTTGGTGACCAGGGTGAGTTGCCCTGCTTTAGACCTTTGCGCTTTGACCATTCATATCCAGCACGATGTCCTGAGCAGTCTTTGGTACACTGCGATCCTAAGAATGATAGTTCGTCTAAGTGATCTTTTAAAAAGGTATCAGCAAACGCTTTACACAGTTGTCGGATGCGTGGGTTGGTTGTGGTCTTAACGTGAAACTTTTTACGCACTTCGTCCTGTGATGGATCTGCATAGCCTGCATACACTTTGTGTACACCAGATCGATTGATCAAGTCTGTACAACTTTCGCCATGACGATCTGGCATGTCTTCTGTACAAGGACTCAGTGTTGTGATTATGATACTGCCTTCAGGAATGCTGCCAAACTGTTCCAGGTAAGCATCCATGGCCGCACGTTCGGCATGCACACGTGAACCATCCTCTGCAGGATAGTTTATAGCACTTACACAATTGTCGTCGGGATCTAACACTGCGGCAGCCACCATGCCTAGGTCAGTGTGGTCAAGTTTGGCTCGAACAATTTCACTGCAGAGATCCACTAGAATATTATCTAGTTTGTCTAAGTTCTTGATTCTGAAGTCACTTAACAGCATTATACTGGTGAGTAGGGATTGCGGAAACGATCGTATCCGTCATCTTCGGGATATACAGGATATTCGTTTGTGTTCATTTTTGAGGTTGCACTGCTACAGGAATGTTTCGGTACACACGTTTAGTAGGATCATACACAGTCTTTAATGGACCTGCGCCTGCCAACTGTTTAAGACGTGCCATGGCTGAATCAAACTTGTCGGCATCCATGTTGCCAACTTTTTCTTGAGATTCATTAGCAGGCACTTTGGTGTAGGTTCCGTTTGGGTTTAGTTCTACTTTGGTTGAGCCCATGCTTCTAGATCCAACAGCCATTGACGGCGCAGTAACAACTTCGCCTTGTCCGGTGGCCTGGGCATCAGAGTTCCATTTGTATTGTTTGCCCTTGTATGTTAGTGTCTGAGTATCAACATCATACTGTGCCTGGGATTTTGCAACGCTAATTGAAGACGTTGATTGAGTTGGTGCAGTATCAGTTGCCTGTTGTGTGGCAATTGGTTTGCCTGTTAAGCGGTTGACGCCAGGATCATCTCCGGGCATAACTCTGGCTTGTGCTCCGCCTGCACCCAGTGCCAGTGCACCTGCCAGTGCCGCACCACCTAATTTTTCTTTCCAACCTTCTTCTAGTTCGGGTTCTTGATTGGATTCAATGTAGTCAGCTGCTGTGTCAAGATAGTCAGCAGCCAGGGTAACTTTCATCTGCACCCACTCTGGCATGTTCTCGTTGTCATCCAACAGGCCGTCAAGTCTGCGAGCCGCACGTACAATGGTGTTCATCTGATCTCTAGCTTGATCACCTTCGTAATCGTACTCGCCGGAGTCAGCGTGGTCAACAGAGTATCCGTCGCTGTCTACTTCGGCTTCTGCCATGTCTTGCTGGGCAGCAGTTTTACGACGAGCAACATCACTCAGGTGTGTGACTACGCCACGTGGATCTTTGGGCTGACCTTGCTTGTTTTTTTCAGCTGGGTGCCATTCTGAGTCGTCTTTCCAACTTACAACTTTACCTTCTTTATCTTTAACTTCTGTATGGCCTTCTGCCATGCTTGGTTGCTTTGCTGGTTGCTTTGCTGTGGCAGTCTGGTAACCTGAGAAACCAGTTTTACTAAAGTCTGCAACAGGCGCAGCAGATTTCTTCGGTGCCAACAATCCACCGTAGGTAACCTTAGACGGTGCACCTGCTGTAGTAGATGTTGCTTGAGGAGTTGCTGGTTTAGCTGCCGGTGCAGGAGCTGCCGCAGGCGTTTGTGCTGTTGCCGCAGGTTTGGCCGGAACTGCAGGTATTCCACCTGCCGCTTGGTTAGCAGCAGGTGCAGGTGCGGCAGCGGCGCCAGGTTCACCTGCAAAAGGTATCTTCATTGTACCATAGACTTGTTTAATAGAATCAGACGGTATGCCTGCAGATTGAATTATTTTGGCCACAGCCTCACTGTCAGTTGGACTACCTGCCTTCTTCCATGCTTGTAATAGTTTGTCAGCAGTGACTTTAGTTGTTAAATTGGTGCCTTTGGTCTTGGCCCAGTCAACAGCTTTGCCTGCGGCCCCTTTGATGGTATCCATGATACCTTCATCAATTTTATGTTGGCGTTCAACAATCTTTCCTATCAATAAAAAGATTTGACTTTCTGACAAATTGATAGATTCATATACTCCTGCAGATTTTTTCATAACATCTAACATTTGTTTTCCTGTATAGATGCCTGCCCGTCGCATGCTACCATCGGATGTTATTGATTGTACCAAGTTGCCGGCCTTATCATAAACAAAAACGTCCATGCCCTTGGGAACATAATCGTAAGTGTTTTGGTCAAAGTTTTTAACAGCCCAATTGGCCAATCTACGAACACCGGGATTTTCTGCAGTTGAAGCAAATGTTCCGCCTGCATCATATGATTGACCAGCACCTTGGCCAGCAGTGGGTGTCCTGACGTCGGGTTTATATGCCATACCAGGGTCGGCTTTTGCTGCCATTTGCCCTTTAATATAGTCGCCAACCTTGGCAGCACCATAAGCCATTGCGCCTGTTTTGGCACCTGAGTAAGCGGCACTGGAGAACTTCTCACCTTGCAACAACTTGTCTACTAACTTGAACAATCCCAGTACGGCAGCACCACCGGGTGCCACACCCGTAATACCAGCGGCAGCAATCAGGGCTGCGTAAATTAAACTCTGTGCCACAGGATGTGCCTTGGCAAAGTCACGATACTTTTGAACGTATTTCATCACGCCTTGATCACCGCCTGTTGCTTGCTTTAGTTTCTCAGCGGCTTGGTCATACATGGCATCAACACCTTTGATAGGTCCTGAGTTCTGTACTTTGGTCTTTAAATCTTCCCAGGCTTTGTTAACAGCTTCGGCAGCATCTTTGCCTTTACCAATCAAGGTACGATTACCGCCTGCGGCAGTGGCACCTTGTTCTACCTGTTGAAAGATTTGATTAATTTGGTCAGCAGTTAACTGTGCTTCCATCAACTTACGGCCAGCATTTTCCCATAATTTTTGTGTAATTAACGCTTCAGTGATTATTGTTTTAGAATTATGATAACCTTCGGTTACATCACGTGATTTAACTGTGTTTAATTCACCTGTGGGCCATTTAACAGCAACTTTTTTGTCAGAGTGCTTGTCGGCAACACGACTGGCAAGAGCAAACATTTCATTGCTCGAGCCAGTTTTCCAAGGTTTACCGTTGATCACAACAGTAAAAACACCGCTGGGTTCTTCCTCGCCTGTGACGTCCGAACGAGACTGCTTGCCCATACCCGCTTGGCTGTTATCAACATCACGTTCGTATGCGTCACGTGAGTCTCTCATTTCATATAGGTCATTTAGGTTCATTATGCTTCCTCTACGTAGTCGGCTGATTCGTCTTGTCGGCGTTGTCTAGCCTGGTACATTTCCAGTGCCATCTGTGCTTGGTCCAAGTTCTTAAAGCGACTCTTCAATGAACGGCCCGCGTGTCGAATTTCAAATCCCGCACGTTCGTCTCCGTGTATTTCACATGAACGACCGTCTTCTAGTGCAACGGTTTTAACCGGCGCTGATTCAGCATAGGTAGGTTCTTGTACCGGGGTTGTGGGCATTTGTACAATGGGATCTTCTTCTGTGGGATCTTCTGCAACACCTACAACTTGTTTGGCAATGATGCTGGCATCTTTCGCAGGCCGCTTGCTGATGTCACGATCTACTCGGACCCGGTCTTTTAAGTCACTGTCTTTCTTTTCGTCGGAAATGCTGTCAAGGTAATCGGCAAATGACTTTTTAACTCGGTCCAGCTTGTCTTCACTGGCCACTTCTTCTTCCAGTGCATCCTGCTCAGGTTCTTCACTTTCATTGGAGCCAACCATGTAACCAGCACTGGAGGCTTTCTTATCAGGATCGCCACCCAACACAGGACCTTGATCAGGCATTTTAAACAGTGCAGGCATCTGCGGCACAGATTTTTGTTGTGCGTTCAATCCCTTGGTAACATTATCTGGTGTGATAGTGCTTTCAATCAATGCAAGTCTCTGCATTATCGTGTAAATTTCATCCATGTTATGCCCTCGCGTCCTTCAAGTAACTTTTCAGTTGCCACTGATACTTGCCGTGTTGGCTTTGGCGTTCTGCGGCAAAGTTTGCAATGTCTTCACGACCTTCGGCAGCACTGGCTTCGAAAACTTGGCGGCTAAGGTTGATCATTATTTGGGTGTCTGCGAGTAATTCTTCCAGCATCAAACGAGCACGTGGCACTTTGGTTTGATCTGGTACTTGTGTTAGTTCTAAAAAGCGGCTGAGACTGCCAGGAGCATATTCTTCTGTGGTACGGATGTACTCAGCAATGGGATCCACAGCTGAATAGGCATCTTCGTAGATGTTGGAAAAGAATTCATGTAATTCACCAAAGTCAGGTCCTTCCACATTCCAATGAAAATAGTGTGCCTTCAAATAGTACGAAAATGTACTGGCCAAATAGGTCTTTAGTAAATCACTTAACATTTGTTTTCCTTGCTTTCTTTCTCATACTTTTCGGTGTGTTGGGAAAAGGGTCATTTGTATATTTACCAGAAAAGAAACTATCGGGATTTCTTGACTGCATGCCACCCATGGGCATGGCCACTGTGGCAACGCTGCCGGAACTGGTGGCACCAACTGACGCATTTTCTTTGATAAATTCCTGAGCTCTCATGTGAGTATCTTTAGTAGATTTCCTTTAATTCTTCCGGGACCATAATCCACACGCATGTTTGACACACGTAGCGTGGCACCGGGAGAATCAACAAGTTCATAACTGATTACATATTCTCCCGGCTCTGCTTCGATCTGTATCATTTCTTCTAGATACACATCTTGCCAGCGCCAGGTTCTTTCAGCAAATAATTCGTCATCAACATAAACGCGATACACTGGCTCAGTACCTGCCCAAGCACAATCAACGTCACATAGCACACGAATAAACTGTTTCATGCTGTATTTAGTGCCGTTAACTGTATAGTTAAATTAGCAATTTGGCAATAGTTTTACTTAAATACACTATGACAGAACTTATCTATACCTTAATAGTCACACACATTACCATAATCTGTGTTACATTGTACCTACACCGTGGCCAAGCACATCGCGGTATCGTTTTTACTCCTGTACTGGAACACTTCATGCGAGCCTGGCTATGGCTCACCACAGGCATGGTTACAAAGCAATGGGTAGCTATCCATCGCAAGCATCACAGATTCAGTGATGCAGAAGGTGATCCGCACAGCCCACACGTATACGGAATTGGGCGTGTATTGTTTAAAGGTGCAGGCCTGTATCACTCAGCCAGCCGAGACGCAGAGATGGTTGCACAGTATGGCGCAGGCACACCGGATGACTGGATTGAACGCAACGTTTACACTCGCCACAGCAGACTAGGCATCTTATTAATGCTTGCGATCGATGTTGCGTTGTTTGGTGTGTGGGGAGTGCTGATTTGGGGTATACAAATGGCATGGATACCTTGGTGGGCGGCCGGAGTTATCAACGGCATTGGACATTGGTGGGGATATAGAAATGGCGAAACTAAAGATCACAGCAGAAACATTGTGCCTTGGGATATTGTTGTTGGTGGGGAATGCCTGCATAATAACCATCATCTGGATCCTGCTAACCCTAGACTGAGTCGTCGTTGGTTTGAATTTGATGCAGGATGGATGTGGCTTGGTGTATTTAGACTAGTAGGACTGGCTCGCTTACGTAGTTAACGCAGTTCTTTGATTGAGCCCACGTGCCAATCTTCAATTCGGTACTGTGCTTTGATCATTTGTCTGGCCACATGAGTGTTAGGAGCCCAGACCACTGCATCGACCCAGCCCACATATCCAGGATTCTGAACACGCACCTTGGCAGTCCATTGCTTTGCACTTTTAACGACTTCTTTGACCTTCATCAGCAGTTCCAACGACGTCGTGCTTTGCAGATGGCTTTGTCTGGAGTTTTGGCACATGAGATACTATGCATTTTCATTTGTCCACGGCTGCGTGAGCAATAGCTTGATCTGCGCTTGGAGGCTTTAGAGCCTTTCTTTAGCTTCGAAGGTTTAGTGGTCACAGCAGTCTTTAGTTTCGATCCGGGATTCTCTCTGCGATAAGCATTCACAGCCTTTTGGCTCATGCCATCGGTCTTGTCTCGCTTGTTGGCCTTTTGCCAGTCTTCGTTCAGTTGCGAAGTCACAGCAAACGCATACAGTTCATCTTCAGTCAGGCTTTCTAGGTCCTCCCATACTGTTTCGGCATCTACACCATTGTGCTCAGCAATACCTTCGATGATACTTTCAATAAGATCAAACTCTTTTGATAATTCTTCCGCCACACCTTGCGATTCATTGGGCACACAGTTGCGAACTTGTCCGCCATTCTTGCCCTTTTTGGTGCCTTCAGCATGTTTGCCAGGCCAGCAACGGGTATAGCCATTTGAGTCTTTAGCACCTTTTTTAATTTCATTTACATTGCCATGTGTTTCACACATGCCACAATCTTCGCACACCATTTCCATCTCAACTGATTCATTCTGTTTGTTTTTACCGGCACAGTGTGCTTTTTGTGAAAAGCCTCGAGGGTGGCTACAGTTAATACTGCTTTTGTATTTTTCGCTCCACTTTTCAAATACGAATTCACTTGATCTCATTTTTTCTTACCTCGTCTCATATTTAGTTGCCACTGTGCCATCCTGCGGCGTTCGCCTGTGCTGGACTTTGCAATCTTTTCCAGTTTGCCCAAGGTGGCTTTTTTAGGAATTCCCACTCGCTTGCTCAAGCCTTTGCGTCCAGGATTTTTGCCATCCGCAAAGTTTTCCCAAACGTTTTGCTCAGGACGATGTTTGTCCCAGAAGCCTGCACCTGCATCTGTTTGTTGACCACTGCGGCGTATCTTGTATCCTTTGCTTTTTATATAGTCGTACATTGTGGCGGCAATGCCTTGGCCTTGATAGCGTTCATCAACTTCTAAATCTTGTGGCATTAAGTAATCACCCTCTTGTACAAATAATACATGTCCAAGTTCGCGACCGCCTGGCATTATTGCCTTTACCATAATTTCATCATCTTCCTTTTCCATGGAGATTTCAATGCCATTGTAATGTTCCGAGCCTTCCGCCACACCTTGCTGACCTTGTGCCACTGCCACATACGCAGGGCCTGTATATCCATTAGGATACCGAGCAAAGTGCTGTATTGTTCTATGCCAACCTTCTAATAGTTCATATCCATTGGCTGTTTTTATTAGTAGCACAGGTTCTTTACGCACACCGCCTTGCTGTTGTGCCAGGGCGGCTTGTGTAGCGTGTCGTTCGGCATCCTTTGGAATTTTCATGCCTAAATCACTTTTGCCACCTGCACGACCAACCAATCGCTGTGTAGTCATTGGCTCAAACATGTCCATTGTAAACTTCATATCGGGTACAAGTTGCCATTTAGTACTCGGAGAAAGACCTTGTCCTTTTAATTTTTCCATTATACCATTTTTAAGTTCAGTATCTGGTAAATTACTAAAGTCACCTTTGTTGGGCACCAACCAATCTTTGAGAACATATTCAGGCCAAGTGGGCAACAGACTCTTGACATATTGTAATAGTCTATCTCTATATTCGATTAAAAATTCACTGGCTCGCATGTTAACTCACTATTGGTAGCACAGTGACATCTGTGCCATAGCTGTAGCCATTGTCGGTCAACCACTGTGTGGCCACACGATTAGCGTCACGCTGTTGATTGCCTATGCCGGAAAATCTATGCAGTTCATTACCATCAGAATCTACAATCTTCCAAGCACCGGTAAACTCGCCACCTTGTGCTCGGCGTTGTGCTAGGTCTGCGGTACTGCCTGGAACGGGTGTTGGTTGCTGTAGCGGGATCACGTCCGGTTGCGGCACCACATCGTTTTCTTCCACTGGATCAACTTGATAGTTACCGTCAAAGTTATGTGTTTCTGCCCATACTCTTGCCAAGTAATTGGCTCTTGTTCTTGTGTTTTCTGCAGGACGGAAACGATATAATTCACGATTTAATCCGTCAATCATTTTCCACTGTCCAGTTGGGCTTGTGGCAGCACGACCCTGGGCTATTGGCATGTCTATATCAACAATTCCAACTCCACCGGTAGTACGTATACCAAACATAGCAGTGGCCTGGCCTCGTTGTAGGCTATGCGGACCGTGTTCAATATAATCATTGAGACGAACCAATGCCTCTTCATCATTGGTAATTCCATCGGCATCCTCTACTGAGTTGCCAGTCTGTTTGTTGTAGATTTCGTAGCGAACAGTTTTTGCAGATTGTTCATATGGACGCATTGGCTTGGCAACCAACGAACTTCGATAGTTAGCCCAACTTGGATAACCACCAATGGCTTTTTCAATTGCTTCTTCTTTAGATGAGGCAACAACTTCTATACCAGCATTGCTATTGCCAGGACTACGAACACTCCACCAATATTTTTCACCGCCTGTTGGATCTTTCTTCAACTTGCGTTCCAACTGTGCCTGCTTAACAAAACTACGCAGTGCGGCTGCAGGAATCTTGCCTGCTACATATTCACTGAAGTACTTGATGGTGTCAGAACCCTTGTTGTCCTGTGTCAACAACTTGTACAGTTTCTTCAGGTATTCTTCGCGATACATTTCTGGATTTAGAGCCGCACTCATGGCCACTGTAAAACGCAATAATGTGTTTTCAATCTTGTCAAAGTTGTCATCTAACCAGTCACCACCGGGTGAGCGGAATTCAATATGTCCGTCCTTGGTGTTGATACTGGTGTACTTGCTGGTCACGCCCGAGTGTATGGCCTTGCTTGCCAAACTGTCCAGGTTGCCTTTCATTTTATCCAACAAACGTTCAGCTTCGTCGGGTTTAGTGCGCACTTGATCGCGTACTAATTTCATTGCTGATTTAGCGTAGGTATTGCCAGCACGACCAAAGTTGTCCAGCACATACTCGTCGCCCATTAACAGAGCTAGTTTAACAAAGTCCAAGTTTTCTCTACTGTAGTCCGGCACTGAGATGTTGATGTGTAGGCCTGTTGAATCGTTGGTGTAGCATCCGTATTGTTTGGCCCAGGCCTTGACTTTGTTCAAGTCACTTAATATATCGTCAATAGGCAAAGGTGGACTTACAAACTCTAGGCCTACATCATCGCTGTCATTGGCTTCTAAACTGCCATCAGGTTCTACTAGATAGTGCTGTGCTGTTGGGCTGGGTCTTCGCACGCCGCCGGAGTGATAGTTACCGCTGGCTTGAACAGGACGGTCTATGGCATTTTCAAACTCTTGGGCAACATCTTCGATGCTGGCTTCGCCACCATTGCCCATTGACTGCCAGTGCGGCCAACTCATGTTGTATTCATTTTCAATGTCTGACATGCGGTTCAAGTCTCGATCTTCTAACCATTCTGATTCTAGGTCTGCATTCTGATTAAAATCTTCCTGCGCACTTTCACGTGCTGCATCATACCAGTAGTTGCCGTAGCTTTCTTCGACAACTTTTTCTGTGGCATCGCGATATGCCTGTTTATCAGGCTCTGGGTATTCACCGTCTGCGTCGGGTTCTGTGCTTAGTATTTCTGCAATTTCATCTGCACTGGCGTTTTCTTTAAGGTAGTTGTACACAAACTCTGACTCGTCACCGTCCCAACGAGTATCAAACGACTCACCTAGCCATTCGTAATATTCATTTTGCATCTTCTCACGCAGTCGAGTAACATCACCTCGGCTGTTGTAATCACCGTCGTAGAAGAAGTCATATGCGTCTTGGATACTACTAACACCTTCGTCATACTCATAATCAGGTTCCTGTTGGCCATCATCGTCGCCACCTTCCACATTGGGCACAATCATTTCAAATTCCATGCCAGCAATAGCGCCGGTCTTGGCAGCTTCGCGACGTAAGCTACCTGTGCTCATGTTGATTTCAAACAACTCATCTTCGTATATCAGCGGCATCTGCCCAGTTTCTTTAAACTCACGCAGTGCATTGGCCAAACCAGTCATTAACAATCCTGGATGTCCTTGATTGTCAGTCTTTAGTCCTAGTTTGTTTGCTTCCTTACCCACCGCACCTGGACGTACATCTCGAGTCAAGGCCATGCTAAAGCGTGGGTCCTTTGCCTGCTTCTTTGTGGGGATGTATCCTGATGCTTCTGCTAAATCATCTGTTTGGCCGGCGGCAAAATGTTCCGGGTGCAGTTTGGCATAGTCACGCATGAGTACACCGGCACGAGCATTGGCTTCGTTTTCGTAAGGACTGCCAGTTTCACCTGCGTCAGATCCCATATCACTGCCATCACGTTCGTGTTGATGCTTGTGTGTGAGTTCATGTGCCACTGTGCGCAACACATCCATGATGTGTCGTTGACCCCAGGCCACTTCTAACATTTTTTCATTGTCGTTGTAGCGACCAAACGTCTTGTGCCGCACAGGCCACTGCGGATCTTTACGCAGGCGAACACGTGGCATCTGTTCAATCTCTAGTTCTGCAACACAAAACTCCACAAAGTCTGTGAGTATATCTTCATCTGACTTGGGTTCTTCATTCAAGAACATCTGTGTTGTGGGACTTACTCCATCCCATGAAGCACCAACATCTTCTGTGGCTTTGAATCCGTAGGTGAATTTAAATGGTTTATCAATTTCAATAGACCGTTCTTTAAGACTCAGTGCTCGATCTTTGGCCTTGGTTCTGGCATCATACAGTTGTTGTATAACACCTTGTGAACGCAACATCTTGTACGCAATGTTTTCTGGACCCAGTTCACCGTGCTGATCAAGTCCGGCTTGACGCATCTTTTTAATCTTGGCAGCAGTGTTGGTCAGTCGTTTTAGACTGCCAGATTTCACTGCTGATTCAATGCGATGCTTGATCACATCGTACTTGCTCTTGACCGCAGTGTCGTTTATTGTAGAACGTTTTTTCAGTGGAATGTTGATCCAGTCGTTATTCAGCACACTGAATATGCCTTGACTCACTGCCGATTTGTTGGCGTTTTCCACATAGAGTTCTACATCGTAGCCACCAATTTTGATATTGTGTGTTTCGTTGTACTGAAACTTTTTAGCATCAAACAACTCGCGATACACTTCACTCACATCTGCTTCGGGTAGGTCCACCACCAGGTGTAGATCTATGTCACTATGTGGAGTATATGTGTAACCAGCATTGCTGCCGGACAAGGTGATGTCTTTGACGTTCAAATCGCCAATCCCCAAACTTTGTTTAAAGTCTTCAGCAATTTTTAACAGCGTGGCCCGCACCTGTGGGCGCATTTTATTGCCCTGCCAGATACGTGGGTTCAACTGTTCATTAAATTTAACAGCATCAGCAAGGTTGTAGGAATCTAGTTCAGAAATATTCATGATTGTAATATTTAGCGCAAATGAAAAAGCCACTGGGCAAAGTGGCTTTTGGAATCGGAATTAAACTAGCAGTTTATTTCTTTTTGCTGGCTTTTTTGTTTGATGCCAACACTTTGGTTTCAGCTGGCGCAGGCACGGCAGCGGCTCTAGCGGCAACTTGTCGTGCTTCAACCATTGGTGTAACATCAGTGATCAGTTTCTCTTGTGTTTCATGTGCAAATGTGTATGTGCCAGTGTGACGTAGTAACACACGTTTGTCAACCCAGACACGACCACCTAGGTCACGCCAGTTTTCACAGAATGTCCAGTCTTCTGAATAGTAGCGATTTTCACGCACTGCTGTGTCAAAGTAGGTTTTCATATAGGGATTAAGTTCCACTGGCAAGCCAATGTCGTTGATAAACGGCTTGGTTGCAGGGTGTGCATTTAACTTGTCAAACACATGCCGCTTGACCAAGAAGAAACCTGTGCCTGTTTTACTAACTTCTTGCAGGCCATCTGCACCTTCTTCGGCACCATCAAATCCATTCACACACCACTTGATTGGCAGGCTTTTCATTGGGTACAATCCGCCAATAACGTCCACGTCACGGTTCAACATGACCAACAGGTGCCATGGCTCCCAGCCAATATCAGCATCTACAAACATCAAGTGTGTTGAGTCAGGGTTGGCCAAAAACTTGGCCACCATGGTGTTGCGAGCACGACTGATCAAACTTTCGTTTGTGAGTGTTTCCATGGTCCAGTCAATGCCTAGTTGGCGGGCTGTGTTTGACCATTTGATGTAGCTCATAAATGTTGACTCAGTCAACATACCGCCGTAACATGGCATACAAATGTGAACTCTTGTGGTTTTTAAGTAATCAATGTTTACTTGTATCTGTTGTTGCCCACCCACCTGTTGTGGTGTTGATGGAATTTCTGTTGTGGGCACAACATCTGGCATTTTGCCTGTTACGTTTTGTTCTTCAGCCATGTTTTCCTTAAAAAGTTAGTCAGATATTTACTACCAGTTGCCTACCCAGGTTAAATTTCTACGGTGATTAATTCAAATTCGTCAGCACGATCTTCGTAGCCAACATACCCACGTGGGTTACACACGATACGTGTAGAACCAATCCGGTAATCAAATGGGTGATGTGTATGCCCGTGTGTCCACAGTTTAATTTGCGGATGATCCAGGATATAATCATTCATATCACTACTGTAGCCACCGTTCATGATCACATCATCTGCATAGCGTGGATGTGTGCTCAATTTGCTGGGACTGTGATGCCCACAAACCACAAACTTTTGGGCTGGGTTGCCTTCGATGATTTGTTGAATATAGCCTCGGAATTTTACATGTTCTTCCATGGCATCTTCGGGACTAAATTTGCCAACACGAGTTTTGAATTCGCCTTGTTGTGTTTTAAAGTGTACCGGGGCTGTGCTGTTGGCAACACAACGGAAGTCATTCATCATACTCTTCATGTGATACAGCGTTATTCCATCACCGTTGTTCATGTCTGTCCACAGTGTGCCGCCAATAAACGTGATATTGTCAATGACCTTAATTTCTTTTTCCAACAGATACACGTTGGGCAAGTACCCAAGCACATTCTTTAAGTGCGTTTCTGTAGTGGCAAAGTTGCCGTTGTAATGCTCGTGATTGCCCATGATGTAAATCACATGTGGAAACTGTGCAGAACATCTTTGCATAAAATCGTGATAACGATTACTGCGGTATTCTGGTCCCATAATTCCGTTGGGGTCACGTTGTGTGATATCCTTGGCCACAAGAATATCTCCAGACAGAATTAATACTTCTGCGTTGTTGTTGTTGGTTAGGTCTAAGTCACCGAATTCTAGGTGGACGTCACTGGCTACTGCTATCTTCATACTCCGTACTCCAAGTATTATCGATTATATGTTTTTTCGTCTATGTAATCAGGGTTGATGTGTGCGAAATCAGCGTGGACGCTGTTTACTTGTTTTTCTAATTGTAACACATTCTCCAGCCATTCCACAACCTTGACATTGCCAAATTGCCTGGCTTCGCGAATATAGTTTTGGGCCTGTTCCGAAATGCCCAATTTCTTATCAAACACTGCGCGAATTGCCAAATCTGGTTGACCATATAAATCAGCAATCACTTGATCTTTGTCACGGTCGTTGCCTTTGAGATACATTTTGCGTATTTCGGATGCAGAGTTGGCATCTACGCCATTTACTCGAAAGTTGATAGTGGGAGTGATCACAACGTAGCCATGTTTGGTCATGGGCTTTATTGACTTTTTATTTTTAGGCAATGGTTGTAGATACCCAGGGGTGCCATCTTTTTTAGGAGCAAAATTAAAACGTTCTGCATCTTTAGCACTCACAGCAAACACCAATACTGTGTTGGCCTTTTCTTCATCGGGAACAGCACTGGTAATTTCAACAGCTTGATATGGATTTTTTACGTTGACAATGCGACCAGCAGGAATGCCCAGTTTGGTCATCATCATTACTTTGTCGGAATAACTGAACGGACTTGTAACAGGTGCTTGTACACCACTGGTGGCAATAAAAACACTGTCGTTGCTAAACTGTTTGTTCAGCCAATCATAACTGGCCTTGTGACCTTTGTGGAATGGGTGAAAACGTCCTGGGTAAATTACTAGATAATTCATTATAGCATATTTATGCTTACATGTTTTCTAGCAACCACAGGTAAATTGGTGTTGTAAACGGTAAACTAACATGACCATTACAGCCCATATCTCCAAAGAATTTGTCTTCGATAGGTGCTTGTGATCCGTTAAAACTGTGATGGTACACACTTTGGTCAACAAACACCTGACCCAGTTCAATGTCATCAAATGCTACGTTAGCAATGGACAACATTGCGTCTTTGGTAATATTACCATTGTCATCTACAACTGTGTGCTCCGGAGTTTTGTTTTTCATTACAAACTTAAACTCGTGCTCAGTTTCATCATCGAGAATTTCTAAACTCACAGGCATTGGTTCTGTCACGTGATCAATTGAAAGTAGCAAAACATCATCAAGCAACACTTCAAATCCCAGCACGGCGGCATAGTCAGAGGAGGTGAGGTCAAAAGAGACTGTTATTTTATCCATAATTATTCCTTAGTACGAAACTGTCACACTGTTGATGTAAGCCAGTCCGCTTTCGTATTCTTCAAAGCTGGTTACCACTGCTTTTAACCAGGAAAAATTACCGGTCAAATTAACCGGATATCTAAAGTCAGTTGCAGGCGTAGATCCATCACCATATTCAAACACTGTAAACCAGTTGGCATCAGCAGGATCAAAATCCAGTGTGGCTTGCAGGGTTATTTTACCCGGAAAGTTTTCCACAGTGATAAACACAGTTTCTAAACTGCCTTGCCCTTGATAGTAGCCCACTGCTTTAACAGGATCGCTTTCAAAGTCAACAGTGCTACCATCGTAGTTGCCGCTGGGTGTGCCGGTCACTAGGTCGCTTAGTAATGTCAACGTTGTGATAGTCATGTTATGCTCGTTCCGCTTCTACCACAACACCTGTGCCAGCCAGTTCTTCTGCCACGCTTTGTAGGGCTGTAACAATGTCAGCTGTGGCAATTTCGGTGCCAGCATCTGTATCTCGGACCAATTTTGATAGTTTGATCACAACTATTTCTTCGTGTATTTTTGCCATAGTGTATTACTTATGCTTTTATGATTTGAATTGTGTTTTTTATCAGGCCAGGATATACCAAACTCAACATGGTCATCCAGCCTGTATCCGTGTGATCCACAAAGTAATACGATTCAGTCCAGCCGCGCCAGCTGATAGTTGATGCCCAGGACTTTAATCCAGGACTTAATCTGATACCTTCTTGATTCCTTAGTAGTTGACCAATTGATCGTTTTTGTTGATCGTTTACCACAACTGATCGCAGGTATGTGCGATGTGAGTATGCAGATTCTTTAAGACGAATAGAGTCTCTGGGGCGATCAATCACAGCCTGTGTGTATGCTGGATATTTAAGGCCTGGTACATGATCAATTATCTCTGTGAACAGTTCGGGCTCATTGGCGTACACACGTATTTGGCCATGCTCTATTATTAATTTATGCTGCCGTTTAGTATTGATCAACACGTCACACATGTTGTGTAAATTTTTTACTACATCATCTGTGATAGCACGATTTGAAGAATAGTAATCATGTAATCGACCTGTCCATTCTTTGCGCACTGACACAACATGATCAATTGCGGCATGATCAAGTTTGCGCATACAACCTGCTTCACGCAGTTCACCTGTCATGCAGTATCGGTATTGATCGTAAAACAACCGATCTTTACTGACATTATTGAATGTTGGGTGTAAATTGATCAATTACAATGTATCCTTCGTCGTTGACGCCTGGGCCAGGCACAGTCAGCAATGATGTGGTTGTGAATTCCACTGTATCATTGACCATACTGGCATGAATTGCACAGTCAGCAATTTGATCAAACAAGATACGCTTACTAAGTGGTACACGGATCAGTTCGTCAATCTTGCGACCCAATGGACGAGCACCCATCTTGGGATCGTAGCCTTTGTCTGCCAGCATGTCGATCACATCTTCAGCAAATGTAAGACGAATGTTCTTGTTCAACAGTGTTTCTTGTAACTCTGCTGTGAACTTGACCACAATCTTCTTGATGGCTAGCTTGTCTAACTTGTTGAATTTGCACACCTTGTCAATGCGATTGCGCAGTTCCGGCTTGAAGAACTCTTTCATAGCACGGTCTTCTTCGCCGGTCTTTTCTAACGACTGACCAAAGCCGATGTTGTTGTTTTCATTGTCTCTGGCACCTAGGTTACTGGTCATAATAATGATACAGTTCTTGACATCCACTGACTTGCCACTGCTGCCAGTGATCCGGGCTTCATCCAGCATCTGCAACATGATGTTGACCACATCTGGGTGTGCCTTTTCAATTTCGTCAAACAACAGGATACTGAACGGGTGCTTGGAAATGTCGCTGATCAACTTGCCGCCGCCCACGTTGCCGTCATCAAAGCCCACGTATCCAGGAGGGGCACCAATCAAACTGGCAATGCTGTGCTTCTCTTGGAACTCACTCATGTCATATTTCAACAGGTGCATGTCTAGATTTTGCGACAGCAGTTTGGCCAGTTCTGTTTTACCTGTGCCGGTTGGACCCAGGAACAAGAAACTGGCCACAGGCTTTTTAGCATTGCCAATGCCGGAGAAGTTGATGTAGATACGTTCTAGCACAGTGTCAATGGCTTGGTCTTGCCCGTATAAGAACTGCTTGATGTTACCTTCCAGCTCGGTAACCTTGGTACTGCGTTCGTTTTGCAATCTATCTAAAGGAACTCCGGTAACACGACTGAGTTGCGCCATGATCATGTCACGGTTGATGGTAACTGTGCCCAGGTCTTTCACACGCTCTCCAGCACAGGCGCCATCCAACAGGTCGATTGACTTGTCAGGATTCTTACGATCATGAATGTAGCGTCCACTCAATTCCACAGCCGCTGTCATTGCTTCTGTGTCAATCAGTACATTGTGGAATGTTTCTAGACGCGGGCTAATGCCAATTAGAATTTGCTCTGTGGTGGCTGAATCAGGCTCACCAATATTGACTCTGTGGAATCTGCGCATCAGCGCACGATCTTTTTCAAAGCTCTCGTAGTATTCTTCCCATGTGGTACTCGCAATTACCTTGATGTTGCCCTTGGTAATTGCTGGTTTGATCATGTTGGCAAAGTCTAAACTGCTTGATCCCGAAGTTCCTGCGCCCATCATGGTGTGCGCTTCGTCGATAAACAGCACACAGTTCTTTTTAGTTTCCAGTGCAGAGATAACGTCTTTGAACTTTTCTTCAAACTCACCACGGTATTTGCTGCCAGCCAACAGCGAACCAATCTCTAATCCCCAAACTTCAGAACCTTTAAGAAACTCTGGAACACGGCCAGCGTTGATCTCCTGTGCTAGTCCGTCAATGATGGCAGTTTTGCCCACACCAGGATCGCCCACCATCAGCACGTTGGCCTTGAACTTGCGAGCCAACACAGTGATCATTTCTTCCAGTTCTGCGGCCCGGCCGATCATGGGTTCTAATTGTCCGTCGGCAGCTCGTTTGCTTAGATTTGTACAGTGTTGATCCAGGATTTCGTTTGCAGTTTCATTGCTCAACTCTTTAGAGGCAGAGGCATGATTTTTCTGATAGAACTCAGCAAATTCAGTTTTGTGAACGCCATACTTCAACAAAAAGTAATGTGCATGGCTGTTATTTTCTGCCATCATGGCCAGGTACAGATCCAGCAATGTGATTGATCTGCGTCCGGTAAACAGTACCTGTGTCAGCGCACGATTAAACATGCGCTCAAGGCCATTGGTTTTGCGAGGTGTAACATCTTCTTTGCTGGTTATTAAACTAACCTGCGCTAGAATATATGCACTTAGTTCGCCTTCGAACTGTTCAACGGCTGTGCCATATTTCACCAACAATGCTCGAAATGGTGCGTGTTGAATCATTGCCATCAGTACATGTTCGGTTATCACATAAGCATGATTGTGAGCTTTTGCAATGGCCACAGCATTGTTGACAATTTTTTCAATTTCAGGATTATTTTGCATCGGTTCCTTTTATAGTTCGTGTATATATTATTATACAGCAATTTGTTTTATATATCAAGTGATACTTGTTCGTTTTTGTTGTATCATGTCCAACAGATCCTGTGGTATGTCTTTGGGAATGACTGCTTGTATTTGCACAATCATATCCCCAGGCCCGGTTCGCCCGGGCAATCCTCTGCCACGTAAGCGTAGCTTGGCACCGGGCTGTGTGTCTTTTGGCACAACGATAGTTATTTCGTTGCCGAGCAGGTCTTTAACTGTGGTTTCACTGCCTAGTATAAGATCCCAAATGTTTACTTCATGTTCGGTTAACAAGTTTGATCCTTGTCGGCCCCATGTTGGACTGGGTGCAATTCTAAAAGTTATCACAAGATCACTTCCGTGTGGTCCAATGCCCCGGTACTGAACACTGTCACCATCGTTGATACCCATGGGAATTTCTATTTCTACTGTGGATGCGCCAATGCCGATTGTACGTTTGCCACCTGTTGCCACATCTGCCAACGTAATAGTTAAGTTTGCACGACTAACTGCTGGTTGCTGTCTTTGTTGATGCCCAAATTTTGCACCAAATACATTAAAGATTGTGTCAAAATCAAACTGTTGTCCGCCTGGCTGGTTAAAGTTGTTAAACTGCGGCCTTGGGTTGTCGTACTGTTGTCGTTTGGCACTGTCACCTAAGGTATCATAGGCAGCTTGTATTTCTTGGAACTTAGCAGTGTCTCCGCCTTTGTCTGGATGATGCTGGCTGGCCAACTTACGAAAAGCCCGTTTGATTTCATCTTGTGTGGCAGTCCGGCTCACACCCAACGTTGAATAGTAATCTATCATGAAAAAAGTCCTGTACAGTTAATTATACAGGACTTATTGGGTCGGGTCAATTACTTCTTAACAGGAACTTCATGTCCTTCTAGCTTCTTGTGTACTTTGACTTCTTTGCAGTTTTGTTTGACTTTTTTGGTTTTTGGATCAATTACATCCCGGCCTTCTTTGTCTTTGACATCAACACAAACTCGTGTTTTTTCTTTTGGTTCTTCGGCCACTGCAAATTGACTACCTAGGGCCAATGCTAATGCTAATACGATTTTTTTCATTTTGTTTTTCCTTTATTTTATCCAATCATTACAGCCGAGTATAATGTGTACCTGTCTTTATTTATATTGCGTATATTGTGCAGTGTGCCTGCACCGTTGAGAAACATAATGCCTTTGTTACGTTGTCCGGTCATTGTGTAGTAGGGGTCTGGTGAAATGATATCAAACAGTTCGGTTCCAGTATCGTTGTCAGTTAAATTAACAATCATCTGTAGAATAATATGATTGTTGTCACAATGAGTACCCATTGCAAATCCCGGAGCATCATGATTTATAACAGTTACGGTACGAGTGGAATTGACATAGGAATCAAGATCTCTGTGCCAGAGCTTTCTAAAATAAGCCTTGCCTGTATCCGTATCTGCCTGAGCAGCAGCACCAAGAAATTCTGCACGTTGTTGGCTAGGCACCTGTAATATTTCTTTCAACATATCTGACTTGCAATCTGCGTGACACTGTTTTCGTTGGTGGCCGATAGCTGATGTTGTATTATCAACCCAGATGTCTGTGCGAAGTAATTCATTCGAACAATCAGGAGCATCAACTAGTTCAACTTCCCAAAACACATTATCATACATGCCACTTAAATGGCCTGGCTGTTGTGGCACTATGTGTATGTGACGTTGGCCTAGTTGTATGTGCATCAGCGTTCTGGGAATGGTGGAATTACAGGCGCCGGCTTGCCGCCAAATCCTGTGGTCACACCCACTGGTGCCCCAAAGTCGTTGCCGAATACGGCTGGTGCTGGCGGTACTGCGCCAAAGCCGGAGGATGAACCTCCAAACCCGCTACCAATGGGTGTTGTTCCCCAGGACTGGGTAACTGTTGTTGCTGTTGGTGCACCAAACGCACCGGGCCCGGCCTGCGTGACTGCTCCCGGTGGCGTATATGTTGTACCGACATTTGGCGGTAAGTTGATTCCGCCATTGTTTGCTCCATTTAGTTTTTCTTGTGTTCTGCCATATGCGGCAAGACCCAACACAGCACCCATGGAAATATGAAACAATCCAGCGCCTTGTAGCGTCAGTGGTTGCCATTGCAAATTAATTCCGCCCTTGTATAAGGCCTGTACTAGACTCCAAAGGATGGGCGCAAGTACAAAATCAAAGAAACATACAAACATGTACAACCAACCCATGGCCGGACGCCATTTAGAGTTCATCCAATCTTCTTTTTTCTTTTCTGACTCACTTATTTTTTGTGTCATGCCAACTCCTTGTTATTAAAACCACAACCAATAGCCCTGGGCCATCAGCACTAATCCAACTGCACCAACACCTAAACTGGCCCGGTACATCCGGTTGTTCACCGACAAAATACTAGCACTTAACAGTACAATGGCCAGTTGAAACAACATGCCGGAGAATGTTAACCAAGGACTGTGTGCTCTGGCTTCTTCACGTGCGGCGTCTTGTGCCCGTGCTTTTTCAAGCAGTTCTCGTTTGCCTTCGCCAGTGGCCGGTTCACTTTCGTAACGAGCAATCTTGGCTTCCAGTTTCTCAATGCGAGCTTTATCAGTGCCCTTCTTAGCTTCTTCTAATTGTCCTTCAGCAAGAGTTTGTTTGATACTTTTGCTCTGATAAAAACCATATGTGTTACTGGCCTGTAACAGGTTAGTTTGTGCTGTGCTACTAAACCCATTGGCAAGATATGTATTTGCTGCCAGGAACAAGGCCATAAACACAATGACCAGGCCGGCTTTGTCTTTGATCTGAGCTTCACGTTCACTGCGTGATAAGGGTTTCTTTTCTTCGATCATTTTTAATTTTCTTTTTTATATCAATTTGGATTGGCAAAATAAACAGTAGAACCTTGTGGTTGTACAGCACGAGCATTGCCATCAGGGAACACAGTTTTAAATTGTGCTACCTGTGCTACAGACAACTGTATTGGTTGTCTAAACAACACCCAAGAAACAATTTGTGGGTATGCTTGTTGAGTCAGTTGACGTTGTGGATTGCCCCACCATGGACGACCATTGGCAGGGTTAGTAGTTGCTACACAAGTACTGTTGGCGCCTAATGTACCAATTGAAATTGGTGCAGTCAATCCACCGCTGTATCTATAGCTTGGTGCTGTGTTAAAGTTGGCCATGCCCATCATGCTTGCAATGTTGAAACTCACGGTCTGTCCAGAATTTGCGCCGCTGGCATTGGCAGCCGGTATTGCATTGAACACCGTGGTCCAGGCTGCGTTTGCTGTATTGCCATTACCAACCATGCGCTGACCCAACACCAACAAACTGTCTGCATTACACAATCCATAAGGACCTGTAAAATCAGCCAGTTTAAAATAGACAAAGTGTACTTCTAAATCAGTTACTGAGTTGTTGACCCAGTGTTCTGCAGGTCCATGAAAGTGAAACTCTAGCAAGCAGTATTGAGCACCGCCAAACATAATGCCAGGCGCACATGAACCTGCATTGGGGTTATTAAGTTTATATGTTCCCCAGCGAGTGTTGGCAATGGGATATGCATTCACCCCGGCCGTTGCAGTTGGCAAGGTACAAATATCGCCTGCACCGGTATTACAAAATGGACTATTCAATGTGTTTTGTGTTTGAAAAGTAAATGTAGCATTCAGACCACTATAATTGGTAAACTGAGCAGGACTGCCTTGTGGAGTAACTGCTGTGATATTAATTGGTGTTTGACTTTGACTCATGGACACCACGGGTGCCAAGGCCAAAATAATTGTTGCTAAAAAATTTGTCTTTGTCATTTTATTGATCCTTTCGAAATGCGGCCATGACGCGGGCCTGTATGCGTTTTGCAAAGTCTGGTTGCGGAAAATTCCATCCAACAAATGCTCCTAATGCCAACCAAAATAGTGTTTCTAACATATTTATGCTCCTAGTATATGTAATGCGTGTTCAGTATGCTGGATTCGATCTTCTAGACCAATGTAGCCACCGTTGATGGCTCGTGTGAGCCCCTTGGTATCGTCTGCGTCAGCAAAGCGATTTAGTTTGTTTTGTTCCCAGTACCAGCAGGCACTCTGTGCGGCACCTTCAAAGGTGGCCAAGTATTCTGCGGCCTCTTCCACACTGATATTTAAACTTCCGGCAAAGAATGTGTAGTTGTCTTTGCCGGTCAACTGAATAAGTCCACGTCCACAATAGCGGAATCCGTCGCCAGATGCTTCATCACCATTGCCCATACGATTAGCATATACTCTGTTGGCAATGCGCTCGGGTTTGTTGGCATATTGTTGTGCCAAGTCCGGTGTAGGGAAATACTTTTTAAACACCGTCATCAAACTTGCGGCCTTGTAGTTTAAGTTTTCTTTAATGAACACAAAGTTGCCCGACTCGTGTGCGCACTGTGCAATAAAGTGCGCCACACGCAGTGGTGTATTGATTTCGTAATCATCTAACAACTGATCCAGTGCGTCGTGCCAATGATCAATGTAGGGATTCTTGACCATCTGTTTTAGTTGGTCCAGTGCTAGTATGCTACTCATTTAACGGCTCCTTCAAATATATTTTTTTGTATCTGATACCACTGTTGCCAAGCATCTGCTTTTACGGCGCACTCATAGTAGGTGCCATAGTTGATGGTTACTGTTCTAGCAACATCACTCAGCACAGGTGTATCTTTTAATTTTTCCAAGTTGGGGCAACGTTCTAAAGAGTTTAGCCCAGGAGGTTCTGGAAACCGTGCAGTAACTGGTACTGCGGTTGAGCATCCTGCAAGTGTCACAAGTACGACTAAACTAGCTACGACACGTTTGTTGATCATTTCTTGTAGCCTCGACTTTCGGGTGCCATTCCCCAGGATGCGTCTTCTGCGGCTTTCCGGGGCAATGATTTATAATTTTGTTTACGATCAGCACCGTGGAATTCTCGAGCCACATCCGGGCTGATGCCAACTTTCTTGGCAAACTTGGGATTGTGTGCGGCTGCTGCCATTGTGCGGAACTGTGCTTGGCTAGTACTTTTTTCGTCTAGTTGTTCTTCTGCCAATCCACCTGCCTCAGCATCTTGCGCAGCCATCTTAGCAGTTTCTTCATCACGTTCGGCATCTGCTGCCTGTGACTGCCAACTGTCGGGATTGTCTGCTTGATCTTCGGCCATTGCAGCTGGCATTCCTGCAAACTTTTTAGCAATGCTGTGTGGCAGTCTTAGCCCGTATTTGAGATTCAACTGTTGTTGTAACACCGCTGGGTTCGAATTTGCAATTGCTCGCACAGCCCCGTCATGGCCGCGTACTTTAATTGTGATCGTTTTGCCATCGTCCTGTACTGATACTATTTCGGGCTTTGGGGCCGCTGTTCTGGGTTCTTCAGTTACAAATTCATTAGCTCTCATTTTTTAGGTCCTTCTGCGGCATCATTGTGTGCCTTGACAAATTCTCGAGGTATTTCACAAATGCCGCCTGGCATGAACTTGGTGTCGTACTTGACCACTTCGCGGTCAACATATTGTTTAACAATCTCTGTGCGACCACGAATGTATTTGATTGTTTCTCGGGTTTTGGTTTCTATTTCTGTGTTGGCAACAACAGATTGTTCTTCGGCAATTTTTAACTTTGCTTCAACTTCTACAACTTTTGCTTGCCAACGTGCATCGGCAGCTTGCCCGCCCAGCATCCAGGCACCAATGACCAACAACACAACGCCTGCTAACTCAGCAGGTGTTCGGTACAGTGCAATACCGGGAATCCAACGCACTGCTTTGCTGGCTAAAAATAGTCCAACCCCGCCTACAGCAGCGGCCCAGGCAATGAGTACAAAAATAAAATCTGGAATTAAACTAAACATCCATGCAAGTTGCGACATACGTATACCTTATATGGAAGTATTTAGCGAACAACAAAGAGTGCGCGATTTAGGAAATTACTTTAATCCCAGGCTTTTGCGGATCTCTGTCCCGGATATGTTTGTAATAGATTCGTCGAATTTTTCTTCTGCCATTGTGTAGCCTACTCCGCGACCGTATCCAATATGAGTAATATTAGGAACTACCAGTATTTCGTATTGACCTTGATACATCATGTCTAAATCTCGTTTGATAGCGTTTTTGACCTGATCAATTGCAAATGGATTTGAACCTTGCCATCCTTGACAATCACGAATCATAATGCATACTTGCCCTGTTTTTTGTATCAGTCTGTCAAACAACGCACGGTGACCTGCATGCCAAGGTTGCCATCTGCCAAGTTGTTCAACAGTTTCCTTTTGCCAGTCAAACACCGGTCTACGACGGTTGTCTAAGATATGCGCGGCAATAAACTCGCCCCATTTCTCACTGTGCTGTTCTGTGATTCTAAAATCATACTGTTCAGGAGGAACAAATGCCCGGTTAGTGTCTTCGTATCTACCTTTGTCAATGGTATCAACCCACACAGTCCAGTCTGCTTTGAAGTTGTTGCGCATCTCAACCAATGGAGCAACAAAGTCGCAGATCACATAATCAACATCGGCCATTGTGTCTGCCAGTTCTCTCATACGTAGACTTTGTCGAATACGGCCTGCTTCGCTAAAGTCCCAGTCGTTGTACTTTTTACGTACATCGTCAGCGTTGAGCCAACCTACCCGTTTCTTTTCTGCTTGTAAGTGATCTACAATGTGTTGTGCCAGATATGTTTTGCCGGCTCCTGGTAAGCCCATGATTAAAATACGTTGTGTCATAGTGCTATTTACTAAGTAATTGCATGAATGTATTAATTTTAACCCCGGACCGAGTTGGCAGCACACTATTGCAACGTCTGATCACAGTGTACATGCAATCGCACACGTACGATCGCCCTGTAATCAATTTGCATGAACTCACAAACGGGCTAATGAAATACTACAGTCCTGTGTTCAATCAAGAAGTGCTGGGTAAACCAACTGACCGCCCTTGGGGATATTATCAAACACTCAATGAAATAATTGAACACTTGCACAGTACAGATCACTATAAGACAGCACGATTGGCACATTATCACATTGTGAATCGACAAGATTCATTGGCCAATCAAGTACCGTTTTATCAATACCTAAACGATAACTTTTTTATAATCAGTGCTCAACGAAAAAATCTACTAGAACACGCACTGAGTTGGTGTATTCAAGGACATTCAAAAAAGTTAAATGTTTATACGCACCAAGAAAAGATCGATGCATTTGCTGGCATATATCAAAATAGAATTACCGTTGATGTAAATGTAATGCTGTCATATCTTAACAAGTATGTTAATTATTTACAGTGGGTCAATGATCATTTTACTGTAAGTTCCTATTTTGAATACGAAACACACATGCTTAAAATTGAAGAGTATATATTAGGTTTAGATATATTTGGTGGACAACAAACAAAATCCTGGCATGACACATTTGGCATTGAATTTCAAGACTGGAATCGATGTCATTATCTTGCCAGCGACATAAGCGGTATAAGTGCGCAGTTGCCTGCGCCTGACAACTTAAAAATCACGTTCGACTCTACGGACCAGCTGGACAGTGTAGATCTAGCACCTGTGTTGACTAGAAATGCAATTCTCAATAGTCTAAGCGCCGGTGATAAACAGTTTTTACAACACCATACCGGCAAGTATATTGACAGTTACAAAGCAATCAATGAGTTAGTTCAGCATAAAATAATGGTCACAGGTGTTCCCATTAAATTGCAAACCATGATGGAAAAACGCCGACTAATACGCAACTTTGATCAATGCGCAGAAGCATACAATAACTGGGTCAAGCAAAGCGGAGTAGGCAATCTTTATACAGATGCTGATATCAAGAAAATTGCACTGGATGAAATTAGTACCTGGCATTCGATGCCAAGGCTGGAATAATTTGATCTATTAAGGAATTGCTAGTAAGAATGTCATAATGAAAGTCGTCGCGAGCACGATCCAACTGCTTGGTTAATATTATATTATCATAGTTTAAATCAATTCCGGGTGGTGCCCAATTTGGAATAGCAGAATGCACAACATTGCCTTGAAGTTGTTGTATGCAGAATTGAGTATTAACAACATCCTCTTCGGTTGTGGAATTTATATAATATGCCCGTCTCTTTTCACTAGTAGTCAGGCAGTCTGGCCAATTGTGCAGTTGTTTTATTTCTTGTTTTATCCATTCGGGTAATTCTTTGAAATCATCTAAATTATTGCACAGCGGCCAACTGTGATCTGCTACTGCTTTATAAAACTCTGGGAATCCTTTTTTTAACGATGCTTCCACAGATAACTCTCTTCTGTGTAGGAAACTCCATTGGGTCACAATAACCGCATTGGGGAATTCCGCTAGGATGGCAGATCCAATCCTGGCAATCCAATTATTGCTTGCTCCATCCAGGCTGAGATTTATTGTGCGCCGACCCAAGCGTTGCTGTAGTATATAAGGCCATGTGTGTTCACGCGGACTTCCCAGTCCCACTGTGAAGCTATCGCCGACGCACCATATTACATCGGCTAGATCATCAGGCCATTCTGCATCTCTGAAGCCTCGACTATTATAACAATACTCAACTTTATGCGGGTATGAAAAATAATGTTGACGATTTGAACACAACTCTGGACTGTCCAGACCAGAGTTGTGCCAATGTGTATCAGCATAAGTAGACAAATATAATTCTGACAGAAAAATTGGGTGAATTATCGCCATTGCCTTGAAGCATGTTGTGCTAGATCATCTGTGGCATGATGCGCCACAGGGTGAAAGTATTTACTGTTGGTATCATCTACTAGAATATTTGTTAACTGCGGATGCGTAAAATCCATTGGGAATTCCAACTGCTTTGCAATCTGACGCAGGTAATCTTCTCGGTACAAGTGCAATAATTCATAACTTAAAAATACCGGATCCCAAGTGCGTAGTTTTTTGTATTCAGCAAGTGCAATATCAACAGTGGGCTCGCCGCGCACACGAGTTTGTTGATAGTTTAGTATGTTGCAATCTCGTCCAATCACAGCAATTTTTACACAGATACCCAGGCCCATGGCAGTGGCAGCAAAACGCACAATGTCGGGTACTGTGCGTTCACCATTGAACATGTAAGGTGTGCTGACACTGGTGACAAAGTAATCACAGCGGCTCCAGTCAAAGTCTTTGAGTAAATCAGGATTTTCCCAGTATTCAGCAAAGGGCTCTTGATCATGCCCTATCCAGTATTCATGCAACAGTGCATGCCATCCGTACACATCAGGGTGCTGTGCAAATATTTTACTCCATAAATGATTGCCAGATCCCTGTGGGCCTGTTAAAATTAAAAGTGTTTTTGACATTTTATTAAAAGTATTATGGGGTTATTCCTATGCTGATTAATAACTCATTGGTATGATGTTGTTTCCATTTTTTTAACAACAACAGTTGTTTATTATTAATTTTAGGTATGTCGAACAATGTTTCTAAAATTTTTCCATTGCTGTTAACTAAATCTTGCAATTTAACAGCCACATCGGCTGATTCTAAATAGGGTATCATAGGTTCATGCACCAGTTCATTGTTAAAATACGCACTAGGATCCTGATATGTAAGATTTAAAAAATATTCAGTATACGGATCTGCTAATATTTCTTTTTGTATATTCTCAGGTAGACGATCGATATGTCTGACACTGAGACATTTTGGCCACAATGGATCTTTTATATTGGCGTAATGGTCTTTCCAGTTGTTTAAAACTTTTTTAAATTTAATATATTTTAAATCTTGCCCAGGGACACTAATATACCAATTTGCTTTTTTATAATGAGCTAATAACAATTGGCTTTGGTAATCTGTATAGATAACAATTTTTTTATAAACTAATTCTTTCAAGACAGTGTTGTAATCGTATTCAAATGGATTGCATTGAAAATAGATTTTATCAAAATCAACCCGGGCGTCTAGTGTGATTTGAGCATCTGGCCATATTTCAGTGCTTTTCCATTGATCAGGAGATTTTATATTCCAGTGTTCTTGAATTAGTTGGGCCAGTGGTATATTTCTGTCAAATGCAGTGTAAAACTTGTCCGACAATAACAAAAGATGTAACAATAGAAATCCACCAGATCCGCCGGAATATTGCAGTGCCCAATTAGTCATCTATCCAATTCTTTTTAAAAGTGTTTTTTCATTGTTAGTCTTTGTCTGTGACAATTACAGCAACTTGATCAACCCAGACCATTCGACCTTCACAAGCAATGTTCCATTTTGTTTCGCCGTGTTCGTTTGTGCATTCGGTGTAGGTTTCTCCAATGATGCGAACATCAGAGGCTAGATGCTCCTGACCATTTTCAAAGATGCGCCACACTAACTCACTGCCGTTGTGCTTGGTGTTGAATCTAACATGATACTTGTTCATTGTAGAGATGCTAGGAAGCGGCGAGTCTGATCTGTAATAACACCAGTTAATTGAAATGTCACCCGAGGATGATGGCCAGCATTGGCAGTGCTGTGTGGTATGTTTGCCCAGTCAAAAGTTGATACATCTCCTGCTGACCATTGATTCCAGTGATAGTTGCCGTACTCCCAGAACTGTCCAGGTTGCCAGTCTGTTAGTTGAACAAAGTACCGGCCCACACGACTGGGATCTTCAGGCGACCATTTTTGCAGTTTGTCCATGTGCAGATTCCACACTTCGCCTGGCTGTTGTATGTGTATGCGTTCCATACAGTCATCTAGTCCAAATGCCGCAGTAATTGCTTTCAGTGAATCTGGTATCTGCCAGTTCAAGTGTGTAATGATCATTTTGGGATCAGCACCCACACGAGAGACATCGTACTCTTCAGCAAGCAAATCTTCACGTGGTGGCAGCACGCCTTCTCCTTTGTAGCCACGTGTTTCCCAGGTGGCTGGTGTAGAATGATTGACAATGTCTGCTATGTCTGCTTGCCAAGTAGGCTCAATGTGCCCTAAGTGTGTGAGCACAGATTCCGGTGCATCTTTTACAGTACTATCAAAGTGATATGTACTGCGGCTCTTGGTAAAATCCCAACTGCTTTTAAATTCTTCTGTTATCATATTACTGTTACCCTTATGTCGCTTGCGCCATAGCTTTGTTCATACTCCTTTGGCGGTACTGCTATACCCAGCATTCGTGCCAACTGTTGATTGGTCAACGGATGTTGTCCTGGGTACTTTAATGAAGCATTGACAATTCCCACATTCTGTTGTTTAATTATCGTGGCCATAGTCTTTAAGTTTTTATAATATATGTCATAGGAGGGATATGTTATGTCAAAGTGCCCGCACTTGACCCACCAGCCCAGGCAAGCATCGTCTGGGCGATGCACCAACACAATGGGCGACTCCGGAAACTGTTCTCGCAGATACTCAAGATGCGTTGAGAACACATGACTTTTGATAATTCGTGTGCTATGAGATTCTTTGAATTTAAATGGTTCAGCAAAGATTTTTTCTAATTCAGATCTAGTCAGTGTGGTCAAATCCTCGGGCAATGCAGAGGCCATGCCCGGATCAAAATACGCACCCAGGTGCATGAGTTCGCGAGTGCCAGACGCATCGTGATAATAAGTCCATTCATCTCTGTAGTCTGACCGATCAATGTCAGGACTGTAGTAGATATTTTTAACTACACTGCTCCATTTTGAGCCCGGAGCACCGGCCACAAAGATATATTTCATTCTTTATTTAAATCAATTCGACTCAGTACAGGAATAAAGGCAGCTCTTAAATCGTCCATGTGACGCTTTAGCCCTGCAGGAGTTAATTCATCTTCCACGTAGAATATAACATTGGCATCCGTGTACTCTTTGTATTCTGCTGAACGAACTGCACGACTAAATTGTTGTTGATACCAGGCAACAATTTCTCGATCTGTGCCAGGCGGCAATTGAATTGACCAGGCCGCATATACATTGATGCCTGGTGCTATTGTATTAAGCAATGGAACCGTGGGAAACTGCGACATTTTCTGTGTGCCAGTGAATCCAATTGGTTTGACCTTACCAGCATCTACTAGTGCTTTGGCCACTGCAATAGGTATGATGGCAAATTCTGTGCCTGTTTTGCCGTCATAGCTTGCGGCACTGGTCACTGCTGGCATTGGACCATTGAATTTGATCGGTTTTACAGTGTCTTTGTTGCCACGACCTTTGTCCATCAAGTATTCAAACGCTGTGCGATGTGCGCCACCACCAATGGCAATGTTGATTGTTCTACCTGATTGAATATACTTTGCAAACTCCTGCGGAGTGTTAATGCCGCTTCGAGGACTGGCAACTAATACCAGTGGGCTTTTGCCCATGGTCAACACATCCACGAAGCTGTCGTAGTTGTACTTTTTAATCGACTTTTCCCAGATATCATTTGTCACATAGCTTGACATATGGCTGGGCAAGTTGATGGTGTAGCCATCATTGGCCACTTCCAAAAACCGGTTGTTGGCAATGACACTATCAGCACCGGGTATGTTCTGCACAACATAAACAAATTTAGGGTTGGATTTTTGTACAATATCAGCCAGTTTCCGAAAGGCCATTTCATTGCCAGCACCGGGTGTGTTACCAATATACACAGTGACAGGCTTTGTGGGTTCCCAAGCAAACGCCAGGGCAGGTGCTAATAATAGCACAGCAAATAATTTTTTGATTGACATATAGTTCCTTAAATAGTATGCTTGATTTTTAAACGCCTGGCAAATAATTTGCTGGTTTGTTAAAAATTCTACTTTATTTATTAAATTTTTCTATGAACACCAAAATTTTTAACCTAATCTGCAAAAATTTGCAGGACTCTTTTAGCCTGCCCAAGTACGCCGATATCACAATTGATGCAGATACTCAGGTACAGGCCCTGCCTTGGACACCTGCACGTTATCGCAAGTTCAAGGACGCTGTGGAAGCAGAACTAAGTCTATCCTGCGATTATGTAGGTACCGTAAGAAGTATTGTGGATGATCTTAATGAGCGTTACATACTACGGTTCTTTGGCGAAATATGGAAACCCAGAACCGGCGAATACGAACATTCGGGCTGGGAACTGGTAGAAGAAATCAACAAGCTGAACCCAGAACGTGTGCTAGATGTTGGTTGCGGATACCATCCATTCAAAGGCCGTATCACAAATCTGGTTGGTATTGATCCATATAATAACTGCGCAGACTATGAAGTAGACATTCTAGAGTACCGAGTAAAACATCAGTACGATGTTATCTTGGCACTGGGGTCAATTAACTTCAACTCACGTGATGAAATTGAAGCTAGATTCAGTCATTGTGTAGATTTGTTAAAAACAGATGGCAAGTTCTTTTTACGTGCTAACCCAGGCATCACACACCGCACAGGTCCTTATGTGGAAATATTTCCCTGGACATTTGAAGTAGTAAACGACTTTGCTGAAAAGTATAATCTTCGACTGGAAACGTTCAAGAAAGACGCTAACGATCGATTGTATTTTGTGTATCAAAAACTTTGATCATTAACTCGCCTGCGGCACGATGTGCTGATTCCAATGGATGCCCTATATCAGTTATAGCGTGTCCATTCTTTTTGCTCCATGCCTGAAAGTTTAATCCTTCGAATGTGGTCATGTGTGGACGAATATAGTCTTGTAAATCTGTAATTGCAGGAGAGGTATTCCATTGAGTATCAAACATGAGATCATCTATGTAGGTCATTATAAATGGGCAACTTTTTTGTTTAAGTGCATCAATAACCAATCGGATACTCATAAGTGTTGTTAGTTTATCTCGTATTTCAGAATGTAAGTTTTTATAGTATGCGGCTGCTATATCTGTAGTATCAACTGGCATAAGTGTTGACCATGGTGTACCTGGGAAGCCATTGGAAGTAGCAGCATCAACGTAATCAAACCGATCTATGTATGTCCACCCAATCACAAAAAATGCCTGTTCATTGGTGGTCAAATGTGACAGCACTCGTTCTGCAATTTGCAGATTACCGCTGCCAGGGCGTGAATAAGTTAGATATTTGTACCCAAGGTGAGTAGCCAGGTGTGCAGGCCATGTTAGTCGACTGCCAACAGGACAACCTCGCCAGACGCCGTTGTCTCGGACGTATCGGGCGTATCGATTGTTTTGTCCATCGTCACTTAGTTCCGTGCCAAAGATAAAACTGCAACCAAAACTTTTTAAATTCATAGGTAGTTATATACCTACTTTACGGAGCAGGGCGTAAATTAACGCAGGCCGGCGGCTGTTTGTAGGGATTTTAGTTCTGCGTCAGTTTCATAGATCTGCTTGTAAGGCAGTCCGGCTGACACACGTACTTCGTTGAGATCTTTTTCGTAGCGTTCTCTGTAGGCCTTGGGGCTGGTGGGAACTGTACTGTCAAATGTATCTCTGCTGAACGGCACAGAGTCACCTTTGTAGTGCATGGTCCAGTCATCTGGCTCATACTCTGTTAAAGTGTTTAGATCATTCAATAAGGTTTCTACATGCTGACCTGCTGTGCTACGACGACGTATTTCCACGTATACTAGGTAACGATTGGGTTTGACTTCTCCGGGGCTCTTGTCTGCGTCCAGCACAAAGTCATAGCCCTTTTCAAACCAGGCCATTAGATCCTTGGCTGCTTGTGGATCACGCACAAAGAAACTCACAACAATAATGTCGTCATCGTCGCCCATTTTACTGCTAAACTCGTCAACGTGAATAGTGGGCTTCATCAAGCCTTCTAGGTCCTTGTAATTAAGGCTTTCAGACAGCAGGTTGCTGAGGCTGTTGGGAAAGGTTGTCTTGTGCATTTTGTGCTTGCTGGTCATTTTGGTATTCATCCTGATCAATGTCTTGTTCGTAGGCATCATCTAGGTCTGCTAGATCAATGTCTTGATCTTCCAGTTCTATGGATCCTGTGCGGATATCACTCATCAGACTCTTTGGCATGGTAATTTCCACCAGCCAAATCTTCTGTTCCATTATTCTTGCTTTGTGTGTGCCGGGACGATAGTCACTGGGTGTTTCGATCTTTACCGGCACTTTCATTGTGGTTTTCTTGAACTTTACTGTGCAGTCAAACGGCAGCAATCTACGTGCGCCACGTGGATCGGGCATGCGCTTTTCGGGCCACATGAACACACAAGTCACTGTGTATTTGCCAATGTCTGGTCCAGCCACTAGTTCGCCGATCGCCCAGTTTTGAAATGCGTATAAGTCTAGTTCGTCAATAACACGCTCAAAATCCAACAAGGTCAGCAAACTTCCTTCTGACATGTAAATGTCGCGGATGTTCTCTGCCACTTGCCAGTAATCTGAACCGTCTTTGAATACTTTTTCGTCTGCTAAATCCATACAGTTATTTATGGCATTGACACTGTGTGGGGTATTTTGGAATTGTGTCTCGGTTAGCCTAATACTTATGCCGTAAAAGTCCGTTATCACCGCCCAGAGAATTCAAAAAGTTATAGCCTAAATACTCAGGACAGCATGTTGCTGTCAGACAAAACCCTCAACTTTGGAGAAGTACCTTGAGCAGACAAAGAGCCGCAAAAGCACAGAAACGTATGGCACAAGTAGAAAACACAATTGATTTTTCCCAGGCACAACAGTATCATCGCCCAAAAGCGATTGCACTTGTGCCACGGACTCGCAATCAAGAACGACTTGTGTTAGCGTTGTTGGATGAACACCAACACATCGTAGTAACAGCAGGACCGGCAGGCACTGGCAAAACCTATCTAGCCATGCAAGCCGCAGTAAAAGCCCTTAAAGAAGGCACCTGCGAACGTATAGTATTAACACGCCCGGCGGTGGGCGTAGAGGATGAATCACATGGATTCCTACCCGGGGACCTTAACCAGAAAATGGAACCCTGGACCAGACCCCTGATAGATGTGCTACGTGAGACCTATCGTCCACAGGACATAGCTGCCATGATTGAAAATCAACTGATAGAAATATCACCCTTGGCATTCATGCGTGGGCGCACGTTCAAGCACAGTTGGATCATTGCTGACGAAATGCAGAACGCCACGCCTAATCAGATGAAAATGCTGATGACACGCATTGGTGTAGGCAGTAAGATTGTGGTCACAGGCGATGTGGAACAAACTGACCGTCCGGGCAGTAACAACGGCCTACTGGATCTGTGTGTCAAGTTAGATCGTCAAGATGTGGAGGGTATTGCAGTGTGCCCAATGGAAGCAAGAGATGTTCAACGTCATGCTATCATTGGTTCAGTGTTAAAACTTTACTCTTGATCAGTTATTAACTGGTAAATTTCTTTCCAGTTTTTAACAGTTGTGATGCCTTCATGGTAGTGGTGCATGTTATGTCCGTGCTCTACCAGAAGGCTCCTTAATCCTGCGCGGTATCCGGCTTCGGCATTTTCAATTTTGTCTTCAAGCCAGTAACACCCAGTACCTTCATATTCTTGTAGCACTTCATCTTTGTCGGCTCCAGTGTCCAAGCACACAATACGTTCAAATGCCGATGTTCCAAACAGTTTGTTTAGATTCATTTCACGAAGTTTTTGTGCATTGGGATCTAGACTCAAACTGGTGATACAGTGAAATCTAAATCCGTGTTCTTCATGCAGTCGTTTAACATAGTACATGGCATCACGCAGTGCAGGCAAAAAGCCAATTGCGGCCGATTCGTTGAACAAGCGTATTAATTTTTTAACCTGCTCTTTGGGTATGCCATATCGCATTGACATGTCATAGTTGAGTTTACTACCCGGAACTTCTTCAAATCCGTGTTCCTGCATCCAAACATTAAACGCCCATTCCCAATCTAACAACACACCATCACAATCGGCTAAGATTACTTTATCTAAATTTTTGTATTTCTTCATATTATTATTATACTAGAAATGGAATTAATGGTCAACCGTTAAAAACACCTATAAATTGTAGCGTTGGCAGATTAATGAAAAGATATCCTCATGTGTTGTTACTGCTGGTAAACATTTGATTTTTTTAACTATAAATGATTTATATGTAATATTGTCCAACGAAGCAAATGATGAAAATATCTTTTCCAATTCAATGTCCAAAAAATCAGAAGCGTTGTGTGATGTATGATGAAAAAATATAGCCTGTTCGTCTATTAAAAATGGAACAAAATCAGTATTCAATGTTAAAAACTTATCAATTGCTATGTTAACATCGGGTACTCTATAATCGTCAACCATAATTATACCATTTTGTTTGATCAGTTTGGATGACATAATTATATCATCTAGCACCTGCGGCATGGTGTGATCACCGTCAACATTGATAAAATCATACGAGGCAGGATGGTCAACAAAGTCTGAGCTTGGCATAGTTACTAAATTGATTTTTTTATTATTAATAATTGAACTACAATGATATATTTTATCATACAATGTTCGATCCATTACAATGTCAACTGCGGTTAGATCACCAACATCATTAGTGGCTTCTATCATTGCACCAAATGATTTTCCTTGCCTAAACCCTATCTCTAAAATTTTATTTAATTTAAAATATTTGATCAATTTAAAGATTAGCAACAATTCAAAATTAAGTCGCATGCCTTTATAATTGTTTAAATTTTTAAATGATTCGGTTTGATGAAATTTCATATTAGTCTGATTTTATATCAATTGGATGGCCATTTTCATTGAACAAGCGTTCGATAATATTGGCATAGTGCTGGTAATAATAACTTACAACAGTGTCCCAAACTCTAGGAACTTGAACACCATTCATACTGCACTTTTCAACTCGGAGCAGTTTGAAATCTAAAATCACACTGGCAGTTTGAATGTCGTTTGTTTTTAATCTTGTGGCCACAGTCATAACTTCGTCAGTTTGACCATTGGCTTTTTTATAGTAGGTAAGGATCAGGTATCTCATAAGTTTGCCAATTCAATCAATGTTGCACTTAAATTAATTTCTTGATCTGCTACCAAAGGAATGTTGGCTATGCCATTACGAATAATGATAATTGCCTGGTCTTGTTTTTCAACATCCTGGCTCCACAGATCAAGATTGTCGTACATCCAACGGAATGTGACATCTGCTTCTTCCGGAGTGCTTTGTTGACACAGCAGTGTACGTGCTTCACGGATCCGGCCTGTTTTGAACAGGCCTACACAGTCCAACTTCCAGTCACCCACTGACCTATCGCCTACACTGGGTGCCAACAGTGTGCCAGTTTGACTGTTTTGCTGTGTCAGATTCAAACACTTGCGCAGATCCGGATAAGTGGCTTTGACATAGCTGTCTAGTGTGTCAATGTCAAACTCCACACCTTCTGTGACCAACACAGTGGCCGCCCGGGCAGTGAACTCTGTGTGATCAGTTTTGGGAATAGCAATATGCTGACAACGACTATGTATTGGCGGCAAAATCTTGTTGGGATAGTTGCACGTTAAAATAAAACGCACACTGTGACTGTAGTCTTCCATCAAGTTACGCATGGCCGGTTGCACTGAGTTGGGATTCATGTAGTCTGCTTCGTCAATCAGTACCACCTTGAACTTGCCAAATGGCATGGTCTGACAGAAACTGATCAGTTTGTCAACCCATTCAACTTTACGTGCTTCTTTACTACCATTGGCATACAGTACATCATACTCGTCTATGCCCAGTTCGTTGATCAACACTTTGGCCAAGGTGGTTTTTCCTGTGCCAGGACCGCCCGAAAACATCAAATGCGGAATGGTTCCGTCTGTAATCCAGGCTGCCACTTGTTGCTTATGGTTATCATCAATAAACACATAATCGCTGACTACATTTGGTCTATATTTTTCTGTCCAGAGTTGTTTCATGTTATTGCAATTTGTTGTTTCATTGTTGACAATTATAACATCTGTGGCGATGTGTGTCTACTAGTTTGGAGCAGTTAATGCTTTAAATGTTTCGGCAGCTGCCACACGTTTGCGGAGACTGCTTGATGAAAAAGAATGATCGCGACCGTTAAACACCAGTTCGATACCTCGTTCGCTGCCTTCGTATCTTCCAGTGAACTCTTGGTCTTGATATTCTACACCCAGTATACGCACATCCAAAGGAAGAATTAACAGTAAGTCAATTAGATCCTGTTCAGTTTGGTACACAACAACTTCGTCTACATAACGGCAAGCGGCCAATTGAATTTGACGTTCTACAATACTTTGAATAGGTTTGTTTTTGGTGTCGGGGCGATCGATTGTGGGATCTGTTTGCAGTCCACAGATTAGATAATCACAATGATTCTTTGCTTCACTCAGCATAGCAACATGCCCGGCATGCAACATATCAAAGGTACTGAAAGTGATACCAATCTTTTTGCCTTGAGCTTTTAGTTCTTTGATGTGATTGAAAATCATTATGCAAATCTATGCTTGGATTCCACATGTTCGGCTGTGCTCATTGTGTCATCTTGCGGCTGTTCATCTGACACTAGTAAAATGTCACCGGGATCAACTCGTCGGATGGTGCGTTCAGTACCGTTGTCGTCAATTTCAATTCCACGTGTCCAACGACCGTGGGCCACGCAGATCCAGTCACCGGGCCGAACATCCTGTTGCTCTGGGCCAACCGCATAGACCTGTGCCCAGCGTGGACGGATACCTAGTCCTGTTCCGTTGTCGTTTAATAACACAATACCCGCGGATGTTTGACGCATGTCAAACGACATGTCTCTCACAATCACTGCATCTCTCAATGGCTCGAGACTGTCAGCTGATAATTTATATGGTGCAAATGCGGCTTTGTTCATTGATTCCTCTTAGATTTTGTTGACGCCTGGCTTGTTTTGTGCCATTTGACGTGGTGTGGTAAGTAGTTCTTGTTTGACTGTTTGTGCTTTGGCAATGGCAGCTGCCAGGCCGCCGCGTGGAATAGTTTTTGCGGGTTCTTGTGCTAGTTCTGGAACAACAGCTTCTAGTTCTGCAAGTTCTTCTAATGATTCAATTTCTGGAATTTCTTCAACTTCAACAGGGTCTGGCTGAGTCTTATCATGCACAGATACTAACCGCTCATCATTGTATACATCCAACACTGAATCACTTACAACCTTTTCTTTGCGTTTCTTAATCTTGGCTTTTTCTGCCTGTTGTTTTTTGGCAACTATTGTGCTGGTAGTGGGCTCCATTGCTGATGTGTTTGTGCTTTGTTTCTGATAGTGTTTTTGTACCTGTTTAGTCTTGGACTCAATCACGCGGTTAGCACTGTCCAGTGTGTCACCACGAGCATTAACATTCATGTTGCCAACTGCACGGACATTTTCGTTTTCTAACATCAGTGCTCCGATGTCAACCACACGCCCCATAGCCGATTTATATATTTTTTGTGCCATAACTATTCCTTTGAAATATACATATATTTAACGTAGAAACTCTTCCACATCTAAATTATAGTACATGCTGTCGATTCGGTGTACCTGTAATTTGTACAGTACATAACTGGCCACACTGGATCCACGTCCGACACCCCATATTATCCGGTGTTCAGTCATTGTGTCAACTATATACACCATAAAACGTAGCAGGTCAAACAGATCACGTTCTTGATACAGTAGCAACTCTTTGCCACAACGTTGCAGTTCTGCTTCTGTACTGCACAATCCCAGTACATGTGCCGCAATGTCCATGCTCTGATACTGCTCGGGCATGTGCCATACGGCCTGTTGCTGTGCATGGAACTCTGCAGGATTGATATGTTCTTGCTCAAGAAACCACTGCGGCACCGGATCCAACAGTTCAGTTAGATATGTTAATTCCACAGTGGAATCAACAATCATTCCGCTGAGTTCCACAGGCGTGTGACCTTTCATTACAAGATCGCATACATCTTCTTCTGTGTAAATTAACTCACCAACGTTATTTTGTTTCATCTTTATTAAAATTAACAAACACAATAGTGTTACCAGTGTCCTCAGAAACAGGGGCGTCGTCTTCGGGCCATTGTAATTCTAGTTCTCTCCAGGATGAGATAGCGCCTAAACTCATGATGTTTTCTGTTTCGGATATCTTGTTATTATAGTGCATCAAGTTGGCGTCGTGCCACCAGCCCTTTTGATCATAAGGACCAATGGGCTCTTCGTCACTGTGCATGTAAGTTACTCCGCCACCGAGTTCACTACTGACTTCAACTTCGCCAATAACCATGCGATCCTCGCAAATGGCATTTAGTTTGCAGTATAGCATAATACCAATCAGTTGGTCAACTGGTTCATCCGGTAATGTGGTAATTTTAACACCAGCATTGGCCAACAGTTTACACTGCTCTTCGTTGCTGCCATTGATAAACACACTTGAATCTAACGAGTCGGCAATGAAGAACTTGATGCGATCAAACGCAACATTATGACTTTCGCCATCCATTGTGGTGGTCATCATCCATAAACGAACAGTGTAGTTGTTCATTCTGAGTGTGCCATCAAAGTAACATCCTGCCAAGAAGTCAACGGAGTATTGTAATCTTACGTTCATGATATGTCGATGATTTGATCAAAGTTGGGACCTGATCCATCTTTGTTGTTTTGCTTGTTGAACAGAGCTGTGGATTTTTCTGTGTATTTGGTCTGATACGTTTCAATTGCCATTTGAATTTGACGTACCAGTTCGGTATTGCCCATACGGAGAGCAATGCCCATTTTTTTGTTGAGTTCTGATATTTTACCGCCCAGCTCGTCAATGGTCAACGAGTCTACACTGGGTATTAACGGATGTTCCATGCGTTAATTGTACAGCAGGTTGATGTAAAGATCAACCTGTTTGGTTAAGCAAACACTGTTCCGTTGTTGCCGACACAGAACCATTTTGAATTGATGTACTGTAAAGTACATGCCTGGCCGATTGTGTTAAATGTAATAGTTCCGGTGCCACTGGACTTCCATCCTGCGTTGGTCACAGTAATGACCATGTCACCACCGTCTCCGTACATGGCAAATGTTTTAATTTGTCCATTTGTACCTGCTGCCAATGTTGCTGTTTCGGCAGTGGCAGTTGTGAAGTAACTGGTTGGTACGGTCAAACTAGCGGCTGCTGAAGCTGCCAAATCTTCAGATCCAGCAACAACGACTACACCATTGGTCACAGTAATGCCGCCAGCCACTGTAATTTTATTAGTGAAATAGTTTCGTGGACGAGTCAACTCACTTAGATAAACAGTGTTGCCACCGTCATCTGTGTGGAATTGGAATTCGTATGTGCCTGTTTCGGCAAACGTGATAATGTTGCTGGCAATGCCTTCGATACCCAAGATGCTGGTGCTGGCACTAGCATTTCCAACTTGCGCCGGCAACGTCAATGTGTGTGCAGTACTTGTCACAGTGACTCGTACAGTGACAAAACTCAACGTTCCTGCGGCAGAAAAGTTAGTGAATGCTAAACTAATGCTGCCAGCAGTTGTTACAGTTTGGTAATGACCAGCGGAATAGTTGATACCAACACTTCCACTTAGTGTACCCAATGCCACACGAGTCAATGACATGTCTTGTAATTGCGCATTACTCAGCACAGATCCGTTCATGTTGTTGTCAAGCACAGTTCCTGTAAGTGCTGCCTTTAACACAGCGTAAGATTGCAATTGGCTAATTTCGTCGGCAGCAAACTGAAAATTGGTTTTGGTGTTGGTGAAGTTATCACGAAAACCTTGCGAATTGTTATCTTGCCCGGCTACAGGGTATGCGCCGTCGATGTTGTTTGGGTTAATGTTTGATGACATTTGTTTATCCTAATTTGTTAGTGTATTTAGCGCGGTTGTACCGTGGTCAGATTGATCTGTACCATGTGGTATCAGTATTCCTGTACACATATGTGTACCCAGAACCTGCAGTGGTGCTACCTGCAAAACTTGGAGTAACAGTACCTGTTCCTACTAACAGTGTTACTGTGTTGCCCAAAATTGTAAATTGTGTCACTTGTCCGTCAACTGGGCTTGTAGGCATATTTACAGTGTGTGTGTACCCTGTGTTGTTAGCAATCAATATGTTAGTAGAAATAGTGGCACTTAGATTTGATGTGGCAGCATTGGCAGTTATGGTTGCATAATTAACACCTACCACTTCTAATCCAGTATTCTTAATTTGTCCTACAGTAATCAAATTACCTCCTGTGACATTACCCGACACACTTACTGTGGTTCCTGTGTGGTTAGTGGCTGCCAAGTTACCACTTGTTATATTACCCGACACATACGCATTGCCTCCCACGCTGAGTGTGTCAACAGGTGTGGTGTTGCCAATGCCAACATTGCCATTAACATCAAATGTGGCCCGAACTACATTGCCGGTTTCAAACAATATTGGTAGAGGCGCGGTGTTGCCAACATTTGAAGATCTAATTGAAATAGCAGTGGCGTTTGCCAGGATTGCTCCGCTTACAAAATTGACTGTGTCGCTTGTATTGTATGCCACCAATCCTGCAGTGATGCCTGTGCCATTGGGAATAGCAGTAAGTATAGTAGCGTTGTTGGCAACAGATGTTTGGAATATTGTTCTGCCTGCGGCAACTGAGGTCGAGAAATTACCTCTTATCTTCCCCCCAATTGGTATTATCAAATTGCCACCTGTTACATTGCCAACAGCACTTATTGCCGCACCTGTTACATTGCCAGTAGCAGATATATCTCCAATTACATCAATATCACCATGCACTGATAACCCATCTAACACAGTTATTGCAGTTGAGTCATCGCTGGAGATGCGGTTGATTAGAAGGTTAACAGATTCCAAGTTGCCAGCAGTTATATTACCAGTGGCATTAATTGTGCCTGCAACGTTAGTACCTGTGCTGGTCACAACCAACACATTACTAACTCCATCTACTCCAATTGTTACGTTACCGTTTGTGTTGGTAATGTCAACATTACTTGATCCATTTTTGATACTGTTAACAGTGATATCGGTACCAATAAAGTTTCCGGTAACTGTTAAATTGTTCATGATAGAATTGCCTGTTACATCAAGTGCTTCAGAAATTAACTCGCCAAATATTTCTAATCCATTGGTAACAGTCACGTATGTTGAGTCATCGCTGGAAATATTATTGACCGTAAGATTACCTGTCAGAACATTCCCACCTGTGATGTTACCTGTGGCACTTACGATACCACTAGTTCGCATATTACCGCCAGTTACATTGCCTGTGACACTGACAGTGGTACCTGTATAACTAGTGGCTGAAATATTACTACCTGTGATGTTGCCTGTGACACTTACATTTGTACCTGTATAGTTGACCCCAATTACAGCATTGGCTCTAACAATACCATTGGTAGAGACATTACCAGCCGACACATTGCCGTACACAGCCAAACTGTTCAGTGTGCCAACATCGGTAATATTGCTTTGGTTATTGCCAGTTACATAAGTTGCTGTGATAGTACTAGCACTCACATTGGCAAAGTTTGCATCCAACTCACTGAGTGGTATGTTGCCGGATTGTGTTGCGAAATTAAAAGGAACGGTCATTGTTATCTTTCTTTGTTAAAGTTGCGATGGATCATTTATCCATTCAACTGCATCGGTATCATCGTTGACCCATTCAACTGGTTGGACAGAATTATTAGTCCATCCCACTGGTTGTGAAGGAATAATCGGAGTAACTGGAGAAATAATGTTTCTTCTTGGGAACACCAGATACTTGTCGTAGTCTTGTGTGTTGCTGTCAAGGTATATATCCACAGGAGTGATGAATCGTAAACTTCCGCCATCGAACACAGTCTGCGGCCCAGGCGACAGATCAAATGTTGTTTCTGCCGGCGGCTGTGGCTCCCACTGTTCGTATTCAGGACTCCAGTTGTGTGTCAATGCACGATCTAATTCGTAACGGTCAACCTGGAAGTCTATTAGATTTAATCTTGCTCCAAATTGTGTACGTATATTATAAGCAACTTGTCCGCTTTGTCCTGGATTCACATAGGCAATAACCCAGGCTGGTGTAAATCCCAACACACGGCCATCAGTTTGTTTCGACAACATCCATAATGGTAACAAATTACTTTCTTGTCCAACAACATCAATCACTTGATCACGCATGTTTATCAAGCTGTTGGGATATACCACATCAATTTCTGCCAGGGTATTTGGATCTATTGGATAAGGAATAACAACTTGTTTGCCAACGCTTTGACCCGAATTGTTGACCAAATTGTCAATCACGCGGCTGTACACAACTTCATACACAACAGCGCCAGTGACAGGATCCAATGCCCGTGCTGTGGAAATTTCTCCCAGTACTAGGTTTTTCCAGTAATGATTCAGATACAAACTAGACACATAATCTATATAAGTGGCCGCGGTCAATCCATAAGCGTGATCATAAACCACCTGTGTGGCACGGCCAAAGTTTGGATCATCCCGTCGATATAATGATTCAATCGGAATAACAACTGAATCTTGCAACAAATTGTTGATCAGATCTCGATCGTTCTGTGGCGGCATTGCTTGAATATACAAATTCTCGTAGGGAGTATTAAATGCTCTATTCACAACCACAGAGAAAGTTTTATACACACTGACATTACTACCACCATTGAATGCTTCGACTGTGAAAACAAATTCCATGTCAAATGTTGTTGGACTGGTCACGGTACGATTGACACTGGCCACGTCAAAAGTTGTTGTGCCACCATCCACGGCAAATGTATTAAAACTGACACGCCCGACAATGTTGCCCGAAGGCATCAACTCTAACCCCTGCGGCAAACTACTGTCACTGCCAGATTTAAGTCTGTATTCTAGGCCAATGCCGTCTACGTTAACGGCAGCAACGTACAGTGTGCTTATTGAGCCGGTGTTGATAGTTCCCAATGGGCTGGGGTCTTTAGCGCGATCAACTGCTGTGCCGGGTGTTGTCCAAACTATGTCTGTGCCAATTTGTCCAATGATGGTCAAACTGTAACTTTGATAAGGACTACTTATATCAGGATTATCAAGTTGGGAAACACGCACAGTAAAATAGTATGTTTGTTCGGTCAATCCAGTGTCAGGAATATAACCATATAACCAACCACTGTTTGGATCAAGAGTCACACCAGGCGGTAACTCATAAGCGCCGCGATCAAATCCTGTTGTGTCGTACGGATCTGAGTCGTAGCCAACCCCCTGACCTACAATAATATCATATACAATTGCATTATCGTCGAGGTCGATTCCGTCAAATTTGAATGCAAAGAAGTTGTCGTTGCGAACAGTTCCAATGCTGCCTTCTGGTGTTAGCAGTATGGGTGGACGTATCGGAGTACCGTCGGCTGTGATGAATGTGTTATCTGCAGTAAAATCTGTTGTGTCCGCAGTCAAACTGTCTCGACTGTATACTTGAATGCTAAATGTACGTATATTACTGGCTTTGCCATCAGTGACTTCGAGAATAAATTCATAATTTATATTTAAACTATTTGTGGAAAAGTCGAAATCATATTCATCATATCCCTGACCATCCCTAGAAAATCCTGCAACACCACCGCTTGGCGCTTCCGGAGTAATAAATCCTGATATAACTCCTTTGGTAGTTATAGTGGTTCCGGGCGGCAACGTTCCTGCAATCAGTCTCACAATTACCACATCCAATGGGTCGGTGTCAGTGTACTGAATTTGCAAATCTGTCACTTGACTGCCATCAAAATATGTGGCAATGTTTCCAGGCGGTGTGATGAACTCCGGAACGTTTTGTCCGGACACTGTTATGCTAAATGTTCGATCGGCAAGTCTGTTGACCACAGTAACCGTACCAACTGTTTTCTTTGTATAGGCACGAACTGCAAACTTACTAACTGTATCTCTGGACACCAGACCAGGAACACCTTGTACATCAACTGACGGGATTCCTACGATTGCACCAAGATCTGTCAATTGTACACCTGCAGGTAATTCTCCAGCAATCAATCTGTAGTACAGAGTGTCATCTACAACTTCTGCTAGTAATGGCAATTGAAAGAACACACCCTCAGGATATGTTCCTAAATTACCTGCAGGAGTAAGCCACACTGGTTGCGCTGTCATTTATAGTCTTCCAACAACAACTTCAATAATACTGTGATCACCAGTTGATGCTTCTAACGCTTTGCCAATCACAGTGCCCATCATTGGGTTTTGTTTAGCTCGAGCATATCCGTTGCCTGTTGATACAAGCATGTCGCCTTTGACAACTGTGCCACGCACTCGACATGGAACTCGGCCCAATAAAGCCACTGCCACCACATGCTCACTGTTCAACATGCTGTTCATCAAATGTGCAGGTTGAGTGGATACAATTCCTGCAACTCGTGCAGTTTCGTCTGTGGCAATGGTAACTTCTTTGTTACCACCAAATTCCAGCACTGTGCCAGGCTCATACTCAGCATCTGCTGTGTAGTTTTCTGCTATGTCAGCGTATTGTGCTGAGGTAGCAGTACCAACAAAATATGACCCAATCACATTGCCGGTGGCGCTTACCGCACCGCTGGTGAATAAATTGCCAGTGGTTGTGTTTCCAGTCACACTCAGTGAGGCCAAGGTGCCTGTGCTGTTGGCAACTACGCCAGTTAATTGACTACCATTGCCAAAGAAATAGCTGCCAGTGATGTTGCCCACGGCTGACATGGTTGAATTTGAGATTACCTGGCCGCCAGTGACATTTCCAGTGGCCACAACATCAGAAGTAGCCCTTAAGTTACTGCCAGTGACGTTACCAACACTTACAAATCGTCCTGACAGATATGCATCTGCAGCATTGACATTGCCAGTGGCACTGATAATGTTGCCAAATATATTTCCAGTCGCACTGATCAATCCACCTGTTACAACATTGCCGCTGGTGACATTACCTGTGGCACTGACACTTCCAACGGTGCGTAGGTTGCCTCCGGTGATGTTGCCCGAGGCCGACATGGTCAAATCTGAGTTTACATGCGCACCGGTGACATTTCCGGTGGCAATAACACCAGAAGTGGCCAATAAGTTACTGCCAGTGACATTGCCAACACTTACAAATCTTCCTGTCAGATAGATATTTGCAGAATTTACATTGCCCAGGACTTCTATGCCATTGGGTACAAACTGTGCCACATTTGAAACACCATTGACGTTGACCACAATATTTCCAGCCGACCCTGCAACTGACAGAATAGATGTGCCATTGGCAATCTGTGTCACAGCCACGTTGCTGACCACAGTGACATTGCTTAGATAGCCGCCGTCGCCAATGATGTAGGTGCCAGAGACGTTTCCAACAGCAACAACATTTGCAGATGTGTTGATATTTCCAACAGAACTTATTGTGCCGCCGGTTGTGATATTTCCTAGTGTGGCATTTCCAGTTGCACTTACTAAGCCTCCGGTCACAACATTACCGCCGGTCACAGTACCAGTTGCACTGGCTGCGCCTGCTGTCTCCAATCCACCTGCTGAATAAACAATACCAGTGGCACTTACAGCACCAGTTGTGCGCAAGTTTCCAGCACTGACATTGCCGGTTGTACTGAGTGTGCCAGCAGTGACATTACCAGATATGGCAACACCTGTGGTTGTGAACACAGCAACGTTTGATGTACCGTTGATTGTTATGGTTGCATTGCCGTTGTTGGCCAGGGTAATATTGGTATTGCCATTGACAATAGCCGGACCAGCGGTGGCTATTACCCCAGTGAGTTGGCTGCCATTACCAATGTAATAACTGGCTGTGATGTTGCCGGTTGCCGACAAAGCAGTGATATTGGCCTGGGCGGCATTTGGAACTTCTCTCCAAATTATACTGGATCCGTTGTAATTTGCAAAACAATAATAGTAATATTCTGCGTCGTACGCAGTCATGCCTGCAACATCGCCTACGCTGCCTGTTAACGCAACAGGAGGTACAGTTTGAATTCTGGAGTAAAGTTCTCCAAAATTGTTGTTTGTTTTAGTAAACGCAGTGCGTATGGGATCGCCTTGTCCGTCATTCGGAGCCGCACCTACATTGATAATTTCACGAGCCATATATTTGAGTCCTCTGGTATTGTATTTACCAGATTACTCACGCTCGGTGTTTTGTGTTAGCCCGGACTAAAACTACTGCCACACCCGCAAGTTGAAACTGCTTCGGGGTTGTTGATGGCAAAACTACTGCCCATTGGGCCTTCTTCGTAACGAATGCTGGCTTTTTCCAGGTATTGATAGCTGATGCTGTCTACCAGCACTCGCACTGAATCATATTCAAAGTCCATGTCGTCTTCGTTTTGTACTTCGTCCAGTGTAAACCCATAGCTCATTCCCGAACAGCCGCCGCCCTGAACAAACACACGTAGTTTAATATCCGGGTTGTTTTCTTCTGCCAATAAGTCTTTGAGTTTTACTATTGCGCTGGATTCTAATATCATTATAGTCTTTCGTTACAAACATCCCAGTCAATAATCTTCCAGATATTGTCCAGGTATTTTTCTTTGTCCCACTGGTAGTCCAGTGCCCACACATGTTCCCACCAATCAATAAGCACACATATATCTGTGCGTACTGCATGGTTAGCAATTGTTTTAATTGTGCCACTGGTGCTGAGATAAACCCATCCAGAGCCTTGGATTTTCATGGCAGTTTCTTTCACTGCATCTTTGAAGTCTTCGTAAGTGGTAAAATGTTCTTCTATCAGTGCCAACACTGCGCCCTTTGGTCTGTTGGCGCCTTTGGGAGCCCTAAGCTGAGGGAAGAATTTGTTGTGTAAAAAACTACCAGCACGATTAAAATCTGCGTTGCCTTCGCCTGCGTTGTAACGCTTGGCATAGCCTCGGGCCAAATGCCCATAATGGTATTCTAAACTTTCTTTACTCAACACTGGCTCAAGGTCTTTTTCACCGTAAGGTAGTGGTGTAGTTTCCAGTTTGGCTGGACGAGTGCTGGCTTCCAGCAGATTAATATGATCACGTAGTTCCATGTTGTATTTATTTCCTACGTGTAATACGTCCACGAGTTAGATCATACGGAGTAAATTCAATTTCTACGCGGTCGCCCAGCAACACTTTGATGTTGTTGGTACGCATACGTCCGCTTAGATGCCCTAACACTATGTTATCTACACTGTCTAATTTAATTCTAAACATGGCAGCTGGTAAAATCTCCTCCACCCGACCTTCCATGTTGATTGTTTCTTCTTTTGCCATAAGCAATTACTTATTCGAAACTGAGTTCTGCTGTGATCTTCTTCAGTCGGTCCATTCGGAAACTGCGCCAGGATCCGGCGTCCAGATCCCACACTTTGATCACAGCAGGATCGGGTTCTTTTGGTTCTTTTCGTGATTTTTTGGTTTCTGTTACTAGCCCATCAACACGCCCTACAATAGAAGCACTGTGTGATATAAAAGCCATTGGGGGTTTTTCTGGAATCAAATCCCAGTTCAGTGTGCATCGCATACTACGATCTGTGCCGTCTGCTTTGGTAAATGTCACTGTGATAGGTTGTTGTTGCAACAGACCTCGTACCCAGTCACGTATGACATGTCGGTTTGTGTCATCTGCTTCTTGATATTGTGTGCCCGGTGCTCCTCGGAGCAGACGAACCACTTCTTGCTTTTCCCACATGTCTGCGGCCATTTCACTTTCTCCTCTATAGGTTAATAAACGTTTTTTCTTCATGTCCATTTTAAACTGAACCAGCTTGCCCATTTACTGTCATAAAATCTAAATTCAACATAACCCGGAACATCTCCTGTCATGTTGTCCCACCTAGGCTGATAATACGCAAAATCAAAATCTGCTCCTTGTCGTAGCCCTTGATGCTTTAGGTCATGCACAATCAACAACATTTCATCCACACGCTTGTTGTGTAGTTTTACAATGGTCATGACCACTTCAACATGAACCACTCTAGGTCTTTGGCATCGCGGAACCAAAATTTAGCATTGTTGGCATACCAACGCTGGTCCGGAGTCCATACACCATCCCAAGCACTGGGGCCAAATGTTTTGACTGTCCACTCCATCATGTCGTCCCATCTGGTGCCACTGGTTGGGTGTACAGTCAAGTATTTTTGTCCGTACACTGTGCCTTCACTAATCTCAAATGCCATCCATCCCAGTGCAGACATCATAACCTGGGTGTCAATATCCCGGACTATCTGTTCACCAAGATTATCAATGATACGATCAACATCAGAAGTTTTCATGACCAGGTCAGTTTAAACACAGCCAAATCTTGTTCATCCTCAAAGCAAACTTTGTACTTGTTAGATTTGGTGAGTTTCTCATTGATCAGGGTTCGAGTGTCTTCGTCATGTCCGCCCCAGATCATGGTCCAACGTCCTTCTCGATTGTTGAATGGTTCCCAGGCACGGCCAAACTGTTGTTCACACCATTTGTGAACCTGCACACGTTTGGGCATGTCAATAAAGGTTTCATGCACCAAGTTATTAAGTGCTGCCGGATGCATCATTATCCTCTCCTCATTGTGGCAATGTCATGTGCCTCTTCGTTGGAAAAGATAGGTACTGCATTGGATTTGTGCATGGTGCCAATGCCAAGAACTTTTGTACCTGTGTACACTTTATGAACAGGTGCAGTTGAAGAACCCGGGGTCACACGGCTGGGAATGTGGTGTGTGTTTGTACGACCAATGGGTGTGTTCAAACTGTAGCTTAGGGGTTCGGCTGCCAGCGCACGTTGACGACGTTTTTCATTGGCATCTAATTCCCACTTGGCCTGTAGTTCTTTCCATGATGCGTCAAGCTCACGTGCCTTACGTGCTTCTTCTGCGTTGCGGAATTTAATCTTGCCTTTTTTCTTGCCGTTATAGCTTAGTGCAGGATGTTCAAGATGCATGCTCATTGTAGTTTCCTTGGTTCATTGTTGATTGCCTGCTCGAGGATAACACGTTCTTCGTCATCAAGACTGTCCCAGTCAATGGGACGACTCTGTGCTTCAAGTTCTTCTGGCGTCATGTTGGCAAACATTTCTGTAATTTCTTTCATCACAGCATCCAGTTCTGCTTGATCCTCCACGTCAAGATGATCAAGGGCTCCGGGAGCAAATTCTACCTTCATTGGTTTTTTAGTATTGGTCATAATTGAACTCTGTTAATCATGCTAGTATTATAGCACACCAAGATTTAATAGTCAACTAGCATTCGGCCACGCCGGAAAACTTAATTTCGGGCAAGCGTTCTCTTGGAATACACAGCATGTTTTGGTAATCCACTTGGAAAAAGGCGTAATCTGGCACTCCAGCCAAACTAGCCTTAATTGGTTCCTTGCCGGTGATAAAGAACTCTATCCAGATGTAGGGCCGGTGCTGTTGGATCATACCAATTCCGCCGGCCAATGCGGCACACTCGTAGCCTTCTACATCTAACTTGATAAAGTCTACACGTTCCAATCCCAAGCTGTCAATCGTTGTAACTTCAACAGGTGTGCCAGAACCGGTTGCACTGATCTGTACTGTGCCAAAGTCCTGTGGTGTTCCGTAATCGATATCCGGAACCCGAGCTGTGCCAGGTGCATCACCAAGTCCAGCATAGCGTAAATCACAAAAGTCAATGTCGTTCAAGGCCAGGCTGCCAGACAGCGCACGGAACAGTGTCAGTTGCGGTTCAAAGCTGATGATTCGTTGCCCGCGGCCACGGATTCTGTTGGCCACTGGGATAGTAAAGAATCCAGCATTGGCGCCACCATCAATGATCACAGCACCTGTGGGCAAGGTATCTATCAACACAAAGATGTTGGCAAGTTCACCTTCGATGTGGGTGGCACCTGTTTTGACCAGTGCTTCAGCTTGGAAAGCACAGTGTCGGTTCACAATAAACCGACCATGTATGCTGTCTAGTACCACAAAGTTGGGTATGGTCATTTAAAAAGAATCAAAGCCATCAACACGGCTTGGATAATAAAACCCAGGCCAATTGTGATGATGTTTAATAAATCTTTGAGCACCACTGCTCTAAAGAACAGTAATACCAGCCCGGCCCAGGCAAACAGTACAACATCCAAATTGGGTGTACGATCACTCAGTCCAGTCATCAAGGCCAGCAGGGTAGGAATAGTGGCAGCGTGGATTACAATGGCTGCCAACCAACCCAGTGTTTCTGCAGAGATTTTGGTAAGGGTTGTGGAAAGAAAGTTGCGTACTGATTCGATGTTCATGAGCGTTCTCCGTAAAAAATATGACGACCAATTTTTTCAATTTTAGGATGTTTCCATCCGGGGTTTACATAGTCTGCATGATAGTACAGTGCTTTATGCAAACTGGGTAATCTAAATCCCTCAAGCAAGACCTTCTTGGCCACTTCTTCAGATTCGCGCCACATGGGTTTGTGTATGGCTTTTACTTTGTGATTGCCTTCGCAGTACCAGGAAAATTGGCATACTACCTTTTCGTAGAACACATTCTTTTGATGTACAACTCCACAGACTGAATCTGCAAACTTGCCCGATTGCATGCGATTCAGTGTGACCTGGGCCACTGCTACTTTGCCTTCAAATGGCTCTGATGCAGCTTCCCAATAGATGTTGCGAGTTAGGCATTCTAACTGACGTGTCTGTTCTGCGGCAGTGACATATCCAGGCGGCATGTTATTCTGTGCTAGTCGCAGGTTGTCTAGTCGTGCTTGGCAAACTGCTACTACTGCGATTGCCACTCCAGCCAATCCCACAGTCTTTAACGCTCGCGAGAGCCAAGGTACGAAGTCGATATTTTTAAAAATTAAGTTTGTTTCCATAGGCTTGTACTTACTCAATGGTTGTAGATCCCCGGACAAACCGGGCTGAAACGAAACACTTTTGCCGTTAACTGCGCGGTTTACTGGGCGTTTTGGTTTTTAGTGTTTTCCACATCGCCGACTTGATTTTGAGATCTTGCTCAAGTTGTCGATAGCGTTCACGCAGCTCTCGAAGTTGATCCCATTCTGCTTCAAGTTCTTTGTTGACGTCTAACAGGTTAAGACGCTCAGCAATGGCATCAAGTTTGTCCATCAGGCTGACACCGTTTACCACAATGTCAGCATTGTCGCCACGCAGATCTATTGTGCCACTGGTATTAATTGATGTGCCTACAGTCAGGTTAGGAGACATACCTGTGTCATAGGTGTATCTTCCGGTATGAGACTGGCTTATAATAGTGTTTGATAAACTACTATAATCAAATGTACTGCTCAAGTCTAGTGAACTCAGATCAATGGTATCGGTTGTTAACACATTGCCAGACGATCCGCTACCGGTAATGGTAATGGTATCAGTACCATAGTCCCATAGATCTAGTTGTTTTTGTGTAGAGTCCATGTGCCGTCCTTGTTATCTGTCCATGTAACTGTGTCGCCGACTTGCCACCCAAGTTCGGCACATAATTCATTGCCTAGATCCAGAAGTAGCTCTTCCGGATTTTCCGGATCTTCGACCACTTGCACGGTGCGTGTGTTCATTGGATCACTTGGCAGTGGTGGCCAGGGCTTCTTTTTCTGCTGTGATTTCTTTGCGGCGTTCTTTGATGCCTTTGCTCATTTCCTGTAGTGCTTTGCGGGCACGAGCGGCAGCGGCCTTAACACCTTTGGCAGTAAACTTCTCGTTTTCAGCGAGGTAAGATTCATAAGCGGCTACGATTTGTTCATGTTGTGTCATTTTTGTTCCTTTAAAAGTTATAACGTGTTTACTTAACACTGTGTACAGTATACAGCATTTTTTTCTGTGTGTCAACTAATCTAAGTAGATATGTCGCCGATTCCAACAATCCCAAACTGTAAGGTTGCCGATACCGTGAGTCCAGGATACCACAAAAAGGTTCAAGGTGTTTTGATCGTAAATTTGGAGACGATGCTCCTCAACTCGGGCACTGGCATTGGAATGCGAGTTTACCCATTTAGTGAGTTTGCTTTTGGCATCATCATCTCTCAGTGCTATGATATAAAGTGCGGTGTTGCTTTTGTAGGAGGGTACGGTCATTAATGTAGTGTTTGGCTCAAGTCTCTGCCCGACTGAATGTCGTTCATATACTTAGCAAAGTCAGCATCTAGTCCCAATACCCGGTCATCAAACCCTGCGGCCACGGTATCTGGCACTCCCAGTATGCGCAACAGGCCTCCCATGTGAACGTCTCGTAATCCGTACTCATAAAGTACATACATTAAACTCAGCACATGGGCACGGATATCTTCATCTAGTTTTTCGTCGTCGTCTAGCATAGTATTAGTTATAACACTTAATAAAAAAAGCGGCCGAAGCCGCTTTGTGTTGTGCCCAAGTTGTTTAGGCTTTGGCAGCTTCTACCAATTGCTTGGCAGTCACTGTGCTCTTGCTGGGCTTGGCACTCTTGGCAGAGATTGTAACTTCGCCTTTTTTAGCGACTTTGGTTTTCTCAGCCAATTTGTTAGCCACAGCGTAACTGGCGTCACCTGTGTAGCCCTGTGTGTCCTGCAAGAACTGCAGAGCCTCGAGCTTGGTCATTGCATGGGGCAGCTCTACCAAGTTAATGGCAGTGCATTTGGCCTTGTTGAGGATCTTGATGCGAGCCACCAAGTCGTTAGCAAAACGAGCCTTTGTGGTACCATCTGCGTTAGTTGCGGTACCTGCCACTGTAAAGAGTTTTTCTGTCATAATGTTGCCTTTTAATGTTGCCTATCTAAGTTTAAAAAAATGCTGTGCCTTACTGCTCAACATATACATATTGTAGTTGATCTTGTTTAGATTGTCAACCACAAAGTGTATTCTGGTTTGCCAAAATCACTTGGCCAATTCTTGACTTTGAGTTTGGATAGTTTGGACACCACGGTCCAGCATACGGGCAATACCCGAAAAGCCCACACTGGCCACTACCAACCCCAATACAAATCCTATAACGAATCTCATGATGCTTTCACTTTCTGTTTACGTGGAGAAAACTCTTTGGAAACGTAATATACCAACAGAGATTTTTGGATCATTGCAACCAAGTCACCGCCACTGCTGTCGCCTGGCACTGCAAATCGAACTGGGCACTTGCTCCATGTGCGATTTTTTTGAAACTCAGCGAACCATCTGCGATGTTGATGATTTGCGCTGTCAAAACAAATAGTGGGCCTCATGTGTAGGTCTAAAATCATTTGAAATCCTTTTTAATTTCTATACAAGTATTGTAGCAAACGGGGATTTGTTAGTCAACCAAACCCACACTCTTTTTAATTTCGTAGCGAGCAATCTTCTCGTCAAAGTACATGCGAGTACCTTCATTGAACGGACTTGCTACTACGATTTCACCTAGCTCGGTGGCCAACTGTTGAGCAAAGCGAGCGAGAATGCTCTGCGTGTCTTCCATCTGATCCAAGGGATCTCGGTCCAGAATTGTCTGATAATCATTGATAAGTTTTTGTACGTTTTTGTGCATCATATCAATTGCTCCAAAATGCTTCGCTGTCAACTCGGCAAGCCCAAGGTGTGTCTGCGTCAATTTCCACAGACTTGCCCGTCATCATGTTGCGAACAGTGATCTTGGGTGCGGTGTAGGTTGCACGGCTTACAATGTTCAGTTGGCTTTCGTTCCAACCTGCTTTGTTACACAACCGAGTTCTGGTGGCTTTGGCGGCACCAAAAGTTTTGTATGCACGGGTTTTATTGGGACCGTCTGTGACAATTAATCCGGTACCTTTAGCTACGATTACGTATGACATTTTTTAACTCCTTTTTACTTACTATACTTCTATTATAGCAAATTGGGAATAATTGGTCAACCGTTTTAATCTATTTGGATGTCAGCGATTTTTCCGGCTCGAAACACAAAATACAAGTTAATACTTTGGTAGTACACCCAAATGCACTGGTTTCCCGGTGTCATTGTGTAGTGTAAATCAGGATGTTTTTGCTCCATGTAGTCAGCGACTTGGAGCACTTCGAACTCGTTTAGCAGTTCGGGACGGGATAATGTTGCATTTTTCATACACTAATTATAGCAAAATGGCAATAATTGGTCAACCGAACTAGTGTTGTTTTTACACAACAAAATTACCCTATAACCAAGTGCTTAAAATAGTCAAAATGCCGTTCCAAAGTCCAAGTTTCTGGATCTATTTCCGTGCCATCGTGCGTTTGATACGTGGCCTCAAATACGTTGGTGTAGCGTTTAAATGGTAGCCACATGTCCGGAGTCTTGGCCGCCCACCCAGCATCTTTTAATGCCATGTGTTTGGCACGGCTCAATCTCACAGTTGGAGCATTTAATGCCTGCTCAACTGTGACAGCACTGGCCAACAACAGGTCACGAATACGACTGGCCGGAATCAGGTGTTCAAAGTCACAGTCGTCGTCTGCACCAACTTCATGATAGTGTGCTTTCATTCCATCACGTTGTTGGATACAGTATTCATGATAACGGCGCAGATAGTAATCAATGTCGTTGCGAATTTCACGCAACCATTGTTGGTCATTCTTAACTGTTTGATATTCACTAACCAACCGTTCAAGATGAGTACGGCAATGCTTTGCCACAGTCCGGTAAGTTTCGGCACTGCGCTTGGTCTTACCATACACAGGTGCAGTAAAATTATCTAAAGATTCTTTTAACATACTGCAAACAATTCATTAAACATTGTTCTAGCGTTGAGTTTGATTTTTCGAGGGTATTCAAGATCTTCTGTTTTAAAGAAATGTTTTGCTTTGCGTTGCAACCAGGCAACGGCATATACTTCCGAAGGAATCCCAAACGGACAATCACCACTTTTAGCGGCGCTATACGGATCGGCCAATTCCAATTGATGAATTTTGAGATCATGTTCTTCGATTATCTCTTTAATTTCTTTTAGCAAAATCTCAATATCTATTTTGATCATTTCTGTGTTGGCACTGGTGCCCTGTGCCTGTTTACCAGTAAGATGGTTGAATCTATATTTGATAGTTTTTTCCAACGACTTAACATGCCCGGGTAATCCAAAATAAAGATAGTCAAGATGGAATTTGTTCCAACAAAATTTTTGTCGTGCCCGTACCGCAGAGTAAGGGGTCATTGCCACTCCTACTTTCCAAACGCCGGCAACATTGGACATGTCCTTGTGTATATAAAGAAAGTGACTCATTTCAATTCTCCTCTGGGAATAAACCTGGGGCAACATTGCCTTCAGTAATACCCATTTTAGCGCCTTCTCCGTGATAGGGCAAGTTTAATTTGGTGCCACCGTTGCGAATATACAACTCCCGCATAAAGTTGCTCATAGCAGTAGGAGCAGTCCAGGTGCCGCCTGGGTTCACATGTTCCCATTGCACTTTGGCTTTGGCATGTATTAACCCAGAGCTCTTGAATGTTTTCTTAACTACATTTAGTAATTCAATTATCCATTGATTTGGTAATGCGGTAGTTTCTGCACGGCTCAACTTGTGCAATTCTAAAAGTCCAATGTAAACACCTTGATCAATTTCTTCTTGCAACGGAAAGGCTATTTTAATAGAATTTAAGATTTCAAACAAAACTTTACCCTTCTCATCTACTTCGATTCCTTTTTGTGCATACTTAAAGTGACTGAAGAAGTAGTCGTTATCACCACGTAGGTTGTCGCTGTTACGAGAACCTTTGTCTTGAAGGTCAATGCCAGCGGAATCAAATTGATCTTGCATTTTGCGAGCACGAGCTACCTTAACATCTGGACTGCCGTTCTTGTAACGCACCAAGGCATTACGATGGAGGTCACCGGGTGTAAGACGTTTAACGCCTGTATCGTTGAGCATTTCAAATGCGTAGCTAGCAAAGTTAGGGTCGTCTGTTTCTACCACAGCACACGGGATTTCTGTAAAGCCTAAAATACCTGCGGCAATAGTGCGATGTTGTGCGTCATACAGATAGATTGGAGGCTTTCCACCAAAGCGACAGGCAGAACCGGGGGAGCAGATGCGTGGATCCCATTTTCGCATGATGTTGATAATGTGCTTGTGTAGCACATCTCGTTGAACTTCGTAGTCAATCCATAGATCCTCGATTTGGATCATTGAACTGATAGGGAATTTATGTGATAGAGCTTTTGCTCGGGCCCGCCAAGCGTCAAGTTCTTTTTGTGTGACGCCGTAATGTGCTTTGAGTTGTGTTTCAACTTCGGCAATGACGTCCGTGAGTTTACGTGTAAGTCGTTTCTGTGCCATAATCTTCCTTCTTTACCCGACACAATGCGGGATTGGTTAATAAAACATAGTCTAAACTATTTAAACTATGTGTGTATTATATAACGGATTGTCTTATTCGTCAACCTCTAGCTTGCTCGGACTGATTGGTTAGACAATTGCCGCTTTTTGGGTGGCACGGTCACTGTAAAACACAGTACCAAGTTCACGTATGGTGTCAGCGGCTGTTTGTGGTGACGCTTCAAACATGTCACGGATATCCGCCTCTGTGATGCCGTCAGTGGCTTCCACAATGTAAATCTCGTAGTGGCGTTGTGGATTGAACTGTGCTCTAAGTCGCAGATGGTGCGGATTGGCCAACGCACGACGTGGACTGTTGTTGCCTCGAAGGCTTTCCACAATCATTCGTTGATCGTCTGCTGTGATGTCGCCAATGTATTCAAGACCGTTGCAGTCCCACATGATTACAAATTGATGGTTCATTTTACTCGATCAATCACTTCACGGGCTTGGTCAAGATTGTACACTTCATCCAGTAGATCATACACCAGCATCAATTTTAACAGGTCTACTTCTTTCTGATCGTAGTGGTCGAGATTAAGGTACCATTCTTGAAATTCCTCAGGAGTATCAATTTCCCACATGCAGTCAAGCAGGTCTTTTTGGTAATATGTAAGTCCGTTAATGGATGGCATTCTAACACCTTTGTAAGATTGCTTGTAGTATAGCAAACTTCTTATTATTTGTCAACCTGTCAGGCAAATTTCATTGTGAATGCCAAGTAATCAGATTCGGAATCAAAGTAAAATACGTAGGTACCTGGCATGCGATCCGAACTGGTGCGTACCACTTGCCAGCGCCATTCTTCCGTGAGTTCGGTCTTGGCCCAGTCTATCACCGAATCAAGTGATCCAAATGGTTTGGTTATTGAGATACTGTGCCTGAAACTTTCGGCATCTCGTATTTCAAAACTAAAAGTCTTAGACCGCTTGGTCAGCGTAGTTTTCATATGTCACAGCCTTTAACACGTTACTGGATATATTCCAGTATCTATAACTGTCAGCAATGTTGGCAACATAACTGCTGCCAGGTGCTCCAGACCTGTTACTAGGAGCCATTTCATAAAAGAAAAAATCTGTATCGCCTTGATACCAATCACGTTTGGTATAGTATGCAGGATAACCTTCGTACGCATCCAATGCGTATTCACAATCTTCAGTGATTTCCCACAGCACACCCGGTACATAGCAACCGGCTTGAGGCACAATGGTGGCATGGTTATAAAACTCCAATTTCCAATCTAGCAAATTGAATTGGCACAACGGAACTGCCGCCGGGCAACGCATTTTCATTGAGGTTGGGTGCATGTTGGCGCCATAGGCGAAGTACAGTGATTTCATAGTCGACTTAGGGTAGTGTTGTATCGGGTCATGTCAGCACAGGTGTACTTTTGATATGAGTCTTTCAAGATGTCCGGCATGGGAATGGTTGAGATGGGAACGTTGAACTCTTTGGCCACGTCCATAAAACTTCTTGGCTGGCCCGTGCCCACATTCCATACACCGCTTTCTTTTACTGTTAAGAATTTCAAGTGTGTTTCGACAATTTTACTCACAGGCACAAAGTCACGTAAAAACTTATCACTGCCTTCGAACACAGTGATTTTGCCAGTTTGTTCTGCTTGCCGTTTGAACTGTGCATACGGGCTGGCCTGCTTGCCTTTGTGTTCTTCACCTTCGGGTCCGCACACATTGAAGTAACGAAATATCTGTGCTCTTGCACCCATTGGATGTCTTTGTATATAACGCTCGGTCAAATACTTGCTCCAAGCATACGGAGTGCGTGGATCCAGTTCAGCATCTTCACGGAATGTACTGACCAATCCATACACGCTGGCTGAACTAGAATACTGGAAGTTTACACCAAACGTATGGCATGCTTCATACAATTGCAGAGTAAAGTCAACATTTTGTTGCATGACCTTTTCTACATCACGCTCAGTGGTTGAACTGATAGCACCCATGTGGATGACCCAATCCTGTTCCATTATGCTAGGCAGTATCTCGCCCCAGTCGTACACAGAAACATCATGCCCCTGTGTTTCTAATGCTCGAAACATGTGACTGCCGATAAAGCCTTTATAACCTGTGAGTAGTATTTTCATAATTAGAGGTGAAAATTTTTAATTTTTCCATTTTGTTCGTGATCTATAGTCAGTATATATCGATAGGTATTGTCAAATATATTTTCATAAGTGTCTGGATTGTCAAAATGCGGAGACACTGCTGTGGATATGGCACCACGGTCATTGTGATTGGCAAAAGCCAGCATGAGAAAAGCCTGGGCCGCTTTGCCAGTGGAATACCCAACTAACTGAGTGTAGTAGTCTCGATCAAAATTGGTTGCCAGTCCTGACACCAAAAAAACCAATTTGCTACGGTCGGACATTTTTTTCAAGGCCGCAATGCTCAACAGGTGTGGCAGTACTGCATGTCCGTCAATGGTTTTATGCCATAGCCAAGGATTGCCACGGCTGTTTGACACAAAATCTTCGGGTTGTCCTGGAAACTCCTGTCGTGGCTTGGAGTTGTATACAAAAATATCAATGTGATCAAGATCTGCTGTGAGTTGTTCAAACGCAGTAACTACATCTGTTACTACATCAAAGTTTGCCCAGGTGTGCTGACTGTTGTTTTCTGCACTGGGACGATGGCTTAACACATACACATTGTGCCCGTCTTGTCGAGCACGATCACAAAAGTCTCTTCCAAATTTGCCAACAGCGCCACCACCACCGATCACGCATATATTCATGCTATTTCCTTTGACGTGGGGGCATAGTTGCCAATGTGTTGCACAGTTACCGCACTGGCTCGGATGGCAAAATTTATTGCCTGTGACATGCTGTTTTCAACCAGATACTTGTAGGCCAATGCGGCCAAAAAAGTATCGCCAGCACCGCATACGTCTGCAACCTCCACACGTTTAGATGTAAAATGAATTCCATTCCATCGTGCGCCTTGGTCGCCCAGCGTCACAATTAAATCTGTGCAGGTACTGGTGATGCGACTGTGTTCAAGTTGATTGATTTTTACAATACAACCTTCCAGTCTAGCCAGGTCAGTTTTCTTTGTGTCAACAAAAATAGGACCTGAAAACTCTCGGCGTAGTTTCTCAATGATCTCATAGCTGACTGTGCCTTTGTTGTAGTCGCTGACCACAACAGCATCATAATACAGTGCATTGTAATCAACAGCGACGAACTTACAAGCCATATCGTTATCAATGCGTACAATCTGTTGCTTGCTACGACTGTCAATCAGTCGGGTCTTTTTTGATATTCCATCAAAAAGAAAATCCACGTCACAACCCAGTGATTCTAAGTTATTCTTCACATTGCCGGCCATTCCGGCACGTTGTTCTGTGTGACCTGCCACAAACACAGGCACAGGAGCTTCGGGACTGATGCGATCCACAGTCCCGAATTGATATACATCCAGGCAGTTATCTCCGACTAGCAATATTCTTAATGGTGTTGGTGGTTGAGTAGTCACGGTATCTATCGTAAAAATGTATTTTTTTGCAGTACTCAGAACCAATGATTGGCTGGTCTCTGTAGTCACTGCCTTTGACCATAACATCGGGGTCAAATTCTCGAATTAATCTTGCCAGTTCTTCGTCGCTGTCAAATGTTTCTACACGGTCAACTGACTTTAATGCAAACATCATGGTACAACGATCCAGTTCGTTGTGTATAGGCCTATCGGCACCTTTGAGTTGTTTAATGCGTCGATCTGTGTCCAACAGTACCAGCACGTATGAGTCAGGGTATGCCCTTGCTGTCTGGAGCAATCGTAGATGCCCCACATGCAAGATGTCAAATGTACCATTCACAACAACTCGAGTCATAGGTCGGCAATTTCCCTCAGTGTGTTTTCAACACTGTCACGATGCTGAATAGCAACGCCTCCGGCCTTGCGCCACTCTTCGCAGTTGCTGGTACGGTCATCAATCAGCACATCTCCTGGTAGACAATGCACATGCTTGTCATGACTGTAGGGTCCAAACATAACCGGAATGTCGGGATAGTGTGTGGCAACCCAATTTACCTTGTCATAAAATGCCCACTTGACATCATTGCCTTTGGGCACTGCGGTCAGGAACATCAAGTTCCAGTTGTTGGTCTTGCACTTTTCTCTGCAGGCTTCAACAATGCGGTCTGCTTCTGCTGTCTTGTCCAGGTCTCGGTACAGTCTGGGATTGTCACGTAGTCTAGTCCATTCCTCATGTGCCCAGCGTTCTTCGTTGGTTGTCTTTCGAAGCACACTGACAGCATAACTTTTGAAGTCTGCAACAACATCATCCATGTCTAGGTATACTGTTCTCATCGTTGACTGTCGCCCTTGGCCACTCTGTAATTATCTTCCACTGAGTCTGGTGTGCTGACCTCAATTACTGTGCCTGCTTCAAGACATTCCAACTGATGTGGCTTGCAGGGTTCGTTGTGCCATACTGCACCATCACGCAGTTCTTTTTCATGGTGTTCAGCAGTGGCAGTGTCAATCCAGCGCACAATAAACCGTCCTGATTGTACATACCAGGTTTCTTCTTTGAACTGATGAAAGTGCATACTGAACTTTGCACCTGCATTGAAGTTCATGAACTTGCCGCAGTACTGATCATTGGTGGCCCAGATAAACTCTGAACCCCACCCCTTGGGTACTAGTCCTGTTAATCTTGTCATTCTGTATGTAGTTTAATTATCCAGTCACGCTGTATTATTTCGTCACAGCGAGACCAGTCCGGTTCATAGTATATTCTATGATCTTGAATACCAAAGTGATTGCAAAAACTCTGACCGTAACGTTGACTTTTTAAGCCTTCGAAGGTGTAGAGTTTTTTCCATTCAGCATAAGCGTCGGGCGCCACTGGTGTACTGACTGCTTTGGGAGTCTGTTGTGTAAGCAGTTCACGGATCATTGAATCAAACATCGACACTATCGTAGTTAGGGTCACCAATTATAACACAAAGTGTTATTGTGTGTCAATCCCAAAGGGCCTGGTAGTACTTGCCAAACAAGCGGAATCCGTTTTGGATACGAGCTTCTACCACTCGCATGCCTTCGTAATCGCATTTGTAGGTATTTTTAGGACCGTCTTTCATTTGCCAATATTTGTGTTCACCTTTGGGCACTTCGTTGCCATCCTTATCCACAGGAACAGTTATCACATCCATTACTCCGGAACGGAAAGCTTCTTCCCATGAATCGTCCACTTTGCACTCAAACGCAAAGATCATTTCTTTCAGGGCCCAGTCCCACCGCTTGTGCCAGTTTTCGTCTGTGTCCCATTCGTTTTCTTTGGCGCCTGCTTCGGTACTACGTAGACCAACACCTTCAGGCACATCTTCGTCATCCACATTGGGTGCGCCATGTTTGGTTGCTTGCAGTTGCTTCAGCATGGGCAACACAATCAGAGCCAAGGTATGATCCATGCTCCAGGTGTCCCATTTGTCAATCTTCACATAGTCAATTTTAGGATGCACACGATCCAGCACCCACATGATACCTCGGCTAACAGGCTCAAGGCGGTCTGTCCATTTTTCTACCCAGTCGGGACGATCCACGTACTTGTATTTGCCCTCCATCTCATCGATGACGTGGTCTAGGCTCTTGTCTCGAGCACACTTTGACCAGTCAGTCCAGAAAAACATGTAATCAAACCAAGTGTATGGACTGAACCAATGGTGTCGATAGTCGCCGATATAAACTTTCATAGTGTTCCTTTACCAAGTATTGACATCTGTGATGTCCATTTCGTGTTGCGGTACATTTCTATCATCATAAAAATACGCAGTAACGTCTGGTCCAATGCCAGATTTTGATTGTTCGACAAATCGAACAGTGTTGATTCTGGTGTTCAGTGCCAACATTGTGAGAACTTGCTCCAATTGACGTCGTGACAATTGCATCTGTGCTGCCATTACCAATCTCCGTTGTCTATCCAAATTCTCACAGTTAACCATAACCAGGCCACCCGGTAGGTGTGTTCATTAGGACTGGGCCATTCTATGTTCTGTTCGTGTTTTGCCACAGGCATCCAACACCAATGCAGTGGATTTAGTGTAATGATAACACTGGCTCCACTGTACCGAATCCATTTAAGCACACTGTTCATACCGCTTCCGCCAATGCAGTCATGGCATTTGTGTCAGCATTGTAAATCATTCCACGACGAGCCGGATAGCGTTGACGGAAATTCCGTGCAACTTCTACCATGTCTCGACCCTGACACACAAAATCTTTAGTTTGGGTATCGTAACAAAAGTACTGATTGTCAGTGTGTTCTAGATCTAAAATCACATATTCAGATTGAACTGCGTGTTCAACATGCACAATTTGTTTTTCTAGCCGCCGTGCAATTAACCTAAACACAATGCGTATCAAAAAATACACTACTGCAAAGTTAATTAGAAAATTAATTATTTCGTCCATACTGTTTTTAAAATTGGTGCGCCTGGTTGGTTTTGAACCAACGACCAAGGGTTTATGAGACCCCTGCTCTGACCCCTGAGCTACAGGCGCATTATGTGTTATTATATAGTGTATTGTGCCGGTTGTCAAGTCTCTCATGCGTATTTACATTCGCATTGATTCCAGTGTGATCATCTTGCCCAGTTCTTTGTCAAAATCCACGTCGTCTGATACCACATACAGTTTGTAGCTAGCACGGTCCTGTTTATTATCGTAGTTGCGGAATGATACAATCTTACCGCCAATGGCTTTGCGAACTGTGATGTTGAGCCCTTCGTCAGAGTCAATATCACCGCCACCACTGCGTATAGCAAGTCTGCTGGCAATTGGTTTTGAATTGCTGTACTCAAGCAGTTCTCTACCTTCCAGATTCCACTGCCAAATTAGTCGCTTTAACCACTTCATACTGATTTCCTTTGTTTCAGATATTCTTCCCATTGTATCCATTGGTTCCGAACCAGAAATCCCCATTCACGTTGTTTGGGTCCGGGCATGAACAAGGTCCATGCTGTTATGTCAGGATCAAGTTCAATGCGATGAAAACTGCGGGCCTTGCTGACTCTAAAATGCCCTGGGCCTCGCCACACTTGATACTCACCAATTTTTCTTCCCACAGTATCAAAATGCGGAATCCATTCCCAGTAGCCGCCTTTTAGTACAAGTGTAGCATAGGGCCACGGATGATCGTGTACATCATCCGGATCACTTTTAAGGAACTTGTGTAGAAATATGTTGAATGGGAATCGTTCACGCTCTCGAAGGAACAAGTAATAACGTTCCAAATAAGGTTCGTTCTCTACACGATCCATTACGATGCGTTTACGCCCGAGTTTTTCTAACAATTTTAACAGCATTGGCTACTCCTTTACTGTGCAATTATACTACAAGCAGAATAAAAAGTCAATAAAAAGCCCACCAAGGCGGTAGGCTTTTTTGGTGTGGCTTTGTTGAACAAGCCAGCGAGTCTAAATTAGACTAAACCTAACGCCATGGCGCGATAACCAGCGGCAACCAATTTTCGACTGGGTTTTCCAATCGCGTATTCCGTAACAGTAACGCCGTTACCTGCCTTGCGTGAATTTGCATACACTGCAAAACCGCTTTGACGGATACGTGACACTTCTGCAGAAATGTTCTTGATGCCAAAACGCTTGGCAGCTTGGCTGGCAGTCACTGTCTCACCGGAGTGAAGAGCAGAAAACAGTTTGTAAGTCTTTGTTTCAGTATTAAAACGCATAGAATGTTACCTTTCTTAAGTAATATAAACATTAGCTGTACCGTACAGCATGTATCTATTGTACTATAAAAACGCACAATGCACAAGCTGTTTCGAATAGCAGTTTAGCCATAAATAATAAAAACGGCTAACAAGGATCCCAAATGGCTCAACAGATTATCAACACAGGCGCAGTGGCCAACGATGGCACCGGTGACCCGCTACGCACTGCGTTTACCGAAACCAACAGCAATTTTACAGAAATCTACACTGCTGGACCGGTAGGTTCCAATGTTAGGATTGCCAACAACACGATCTTAACAATAAACACCAATGGAAACTTGGTGCTGGCACCCAACGGCACAGGTGTAGTACAGAGCAATGTTAGCATTGTGCCCAACCAAGCCAATGTGCGTAACCTGGGCAGTAGCACTGCTCGTTGGGGTACTATTTACGCAAAATATGTAGACATAACCAATGGTACAATTTATTCTGGTGATTTAACTGTGTCCGGTAACCTTTTTGCCAATGCAGTAATTACCCCAGAACTCACAGTGAACACAATCCGCAGTGATGACAGCACTGTTGTTAACATACAAGATGGTGTAGAAGTAGACGGCGATATCTTGGCCAATGGCAATGTCACTGCGGACTATGTACTCGGTGATGGCAGCCAACTGCTTAACATACCTGTCGGAAACAACGGAGCAGTACAGGTTGCCTGGCTAGGTAAGTTCAGTAACCAAGGTGGTACTCCGGGCGACACCTACAGTACACTACAGTTTGACAGCAACGGCATGCCCACACTGGATGGCACCACAGCATATCAACAGCGTGTTGATTACTCACCTTACTTGCAGGTGCTTGCTCCTAGAGTAGAAAGCACAGACTTTGGCATTGTAGCCGGCCCTGCTATACAGATAACTGGATACGCAGACGATGTTTTTTATAATACGCCACGCAGTGCTTATTTGTCAGTGCAGGATCAGGCCACAGCAACCCAACAATGGGACTTTGGTATCTTGGGCAATGGCAGCAACGCCTTTAGTGTCCGGAACAGAACAGCAAGTACCATTCCTTTGGTGATCAGCACAGATGGCACTGTCACTGCATCCACTATCATTACCAATGACATCAGTAGTGATGACAGTTCGTTTGTGACCATTCAAGACGGACTTAATGTGGTTGGAGACATGGAAACTCGCGGCAACGTCACTGCGGATTATTTCATTGGCGATGGCAGCCAACTTCTTAATATACCTGTTGGGAATAACGGAGCAGTCCAGGTAAACTGGCTAGGAAGATTCAGCAATCAAGGCGGCACACCGGGCGATACCTATAGCACTTTACAGTTTGACAGTGATGGTTTATTGAACGTCAACGGCACCACGGCGTACCAACCAAGAGTTGACTACACACCTTATGTGACAGTTAGTGCGCCGCGTGTTGAGAGCACAGACTTTGACATTGTGGCTGGTCCAGGTATAACAGTGGTTGGCTATGATGACAACTACAACACACCCCGTAGTGCTTACCTTTCTGTTCAGGATCAAGCGACGGCGACCCAACAATGGGACTTTGGTATCTTGGGCAATGGCAGCAACAATTACAGCATCAGCGATAGAACCAACAGCAATCAATGGACGTTTGGCACAGATGGTGATTTATCCGCTCCAGGCAATGTCACAGCAGGCAACGTGCTGACCAGCGCCCAAGTTGTGGCCAGTGGTGTGATACAGACCGGCACAGGATTCAGCACAGGCGGATACCTCAGTGTCGACGGCAGCACTGACCTGCATGATACCAATATAATTGGTACGCTCTCAGTCAACGTGATCCGCAGTGACGACAGCACTGTTGTTAAAATACAAGATAGTGCAGAGATAGATGGCGATGCTGTGGTCAACGGCAACGTCACTGCTGATTATTTTATCGGTGATGGATCACAACTAACTGGCATCTCAACAGGCAATGTCACATTCAATGACGTCAATATCATTGGCACAGGTAACTTGAACCTACAACCAGACCCTGCTGATGCTGCCGCATATGTAAATATTTACTTGACCGGGGCCGCGGATATACATGTGGCAGCCGG